>Ga0066793_10000454_pt1 | contig 16081 bp, 14 predicted proteins | sample PersoiDNA2013189_FD_83876 | JGI IMG/M metagenome (GOLD analysis project Ga0066793, IMG submission 83876) | Permafrost soil microbial communities from the Arctic, to analyse light accelerated degradation of dissolved organic matter (DOM) -... | ecosystem: Environmental > Terrestrial > Soil >... | reverse complement strand
GTCCACGTGCGCAGCTCCCCCGTCCGAAGCGAGGCGACCTCGATCCTGGCCCGGCCCGGCATGACGGCGGCGGAAAGGCCCTGCTTCCCTGACGCCTCGAACGCCCCCCCACCACAGCCACCGCGAGCTCGCGGCCACCGGGCGACAACGCGATGCCACTGACGTAGTACAGATCGTTGCCCGAGCGCACGCTGAGCGGCAGTGCGGTCAGCGGGCCGGGCCGCCCGTCCGCCGCCAGGCCCAGGCGGTAGAACCGGAAGACCCGGTTCGCTCGCGAGCCGCTGACGGCTGACAGCACGAACGTGCGGCCATCAGACGCCGCGGTGACCTGCTGGAATTGCTCGCCTGAGGGCGCGGCGACCCTCATCACCACGGCACCGTTGGCCGACCTGCGGACCACCGCCGGGAGGGCAGCCCGGCCATTGGACTGGGTGACAACGTAGAACCGGGGCATCACGCCCTGGGCAGCCGCCGCCGGGGGTGCTGGCAGGCCGCCGACCACCAGCCGGACGCCCGTGATCACCGTGATGACGGCGATCACCGCGGCGAGCGGGGCCAGCCACGGCCTGGCCAGCGCCACGCGACGCCGCGGCGGGAGGCGGAGTTCGCGGAGCATGTGCGGCTGCGCGCGCTGCGCCTCCGCCCTGAGCTCGTCGCGCAGGCGGTTCTCGATGTCTGTCATCGCTCAGCCCTCCCCAGGCTCTGGGCCAGCGCCGCAAGCCCGCGGGATGCCGTGGAACGGACGGCACCCGGGCTGATCCGGAGCGTCGCGGCTATCTCCGCTACGTCAAGGTCGGCGTAGTAGCGCAGGACCAGCACCTCGCGCTGGCGTCGCGGCAGGCCGCGCAGCGCCGTCAGCAGCTCGCCCCGGTCCGCCAGTACCGCCTCGGCATCCGGGCCGGCCCCTGACGGCCCGGCGAGCCTCGCGACGTGCCTGCGGGCAACAGCCGACCGGCGATGTACCGAGCGGCAGCCGTTCAGCACGCTGGACCGCGCGTAGGCCAGCCCGCTGCCCGGCTCGCGTAACCGAGGCCAGCGCTTGTGCAGGTGCTCGAACGCGTCCTGCACCACGTCCCCGGCGGTGGCCATGTCCCCGACCATCACCAGTGCGAGCCGGACAAGCTCCAGATGATGGTCGCGGAACAGGGCGGTCACCGCCCAGTCGGCGTCGCTCGCCTCCGCCGGGACGGCCCGGCCCGGCCCGTTCATGACATCCGCGGTTTCTGCGTCCACGTAGAGAGACGTCTATCCTGCCCGCAGCGCTGCGCCGGGCGGCGCGCTAATCTCGGGCTCCGTGACTGATAACGCGATACCCCAGGCCACCGCGGCGCATGTGCACGTCCTGCACGAGGGTTATGTCCGGGAGATGGCCGGCGGCGACCGGGTGGGCAGCACGGTCACGCTCATTCTCGATGGCGCGCACGTGATCGTGGTCGACCCTGGGATGGTGCCGCACCGCGAGGTATTGCTCGATGCGCTGGCCGCCCTGGGGCACGCCCCGCAGGATGTGACCGACGTCGTGTTCAGCCACCACCACCCGGACCACACCGTCAACGCGGCGCTGTTCGGCTCGGCGCTGATTCACGACCACTGGGCCACCTACGACGGTGACCTGTGGATCGGCCGTGACGGCGGGGACTTCGATCTGAGCCCGTCGGTCCGGCTGATCGCCACGCCCGGCCACAGCAACGAGGACATCACCACCCTGGCCGCTACCGCTGACGGCGTCTACGCCTGCACGCACGCCTGGTGGGGGCCTGACGGCCCGGCCGACGACCCGCTCGCCGCCGACCAGCGGGCGCTGAGCGCCAGCCGGCAGCGGATCCTGGAGATCGCGTCAGTGATCGTGCCCGGGCACGGCCCGGCGTTCCGTCCCGATGAGCGGACGCCCCGGTAGGACACGCCTAACTCAGACGGCGTCGCCCTTGAGGGAGAACGACCCCAGGCGGCGGATGGCGAACGCCAGGGTGGCGACGGTCACCACCGCGCCCATCACGACCGCTGTCGGCAGCCCGAGGTGCGCGTTCAGGCCGGTGTTGTGCGCGATCGAGTTAGCCACCCCCAGCGAGTACTGCTCCACCGACAGGATCCGGGCGCCGCTGGCGAAGTTGCCCAGCACCCCTTCCCAGACCAGCAGGTAGAGCAGCCCGACCGCGATCGCCCGCGTGGTGAGAACGGAAATCATGACGAAGACCGCGTTGTAGATCACCGATCCGACCAGCGCGCCGACGAACAGGCCAACAGCTAGCTTGGTGGCGCCCCCGGTGGCGATCAGTCCCGCGATCAGCTCGGGTACCGCAACGAAGATCATCGTCAGGAAGGCCGCCACCACGAACTTGCTCACGATCACCGTCGAGCGGCGCACCGGCGTGGCGAGCAGGTGAATGACGCTGCCGTCGTCGATCTCCGCCCCCAGCACGCTGGTGCCGATGATCAGCGCGGTGAGCGGGAGCACCACGGAGAAGCCGAAGTCGCCCAGGATGTGGCTGGGCCAGTCCGTCGCCGGCGGGTGCGCGAGCTTCAGCAGGACGGTGACCAGCACCAGGATCAGCGGCGGGATCGCGAACAGGAATACCCGCTTGCGGCCCATCGTCGCGCGCAGCGTGATCGACGCGACGACCCTGCCCTGCACACCAAACATCTCAATCGTCTCTTTCCTGGGTTCTAGGCAGACAGCGGGCCGGGCCCCGTCAGGACTCCACGAGGTAGGCGAACACGCTCTCCAGCGATTCATCCTCGGGCAGCAGCTCGCGCAGCCGGATGCCCTCCTGCCGGGTGAGCGTGGCCAGCTCCCGGCTGAAGGCGCCGTAGTCGGACGCCCGCACCTGCAGGCCCCGGCCGGTCACCTCCACCCCGGTCACCGCGGGGCGGCCGATCAGGGTGGCACCGAGCCGCCGGTCATCCGAGGTGCGGACGAGGAAAACGTGTGGCCGGCTCGTCATCAGCCGCCTGATGGCCCGGAAGTCGCCGGACGCGGCGAGCCGCCCGGACACAATCACCTGGATGGTGCCGGACAGCCGTTCCACCTCCTCCAGGATGTGCGAGCTGAACAGGATGGTGCGGCCCTGGTCGGCGAGCCCTTCAAGCAGATCCATCATGTGCAGGCGCTGCCGCGGGTCCATCCCGTTGAACGGCTCATCCAGCAGGATCACCTGCGGATCGTGCACCAGGGCCGCGGCCACCTTGATCCGCTGCCGCATGCCCTTGGAGTAGGTCGAGATTCTCCGGTCCTGCGTGCCGGTCATCTCCACGATCCCGATGGCGCGCTGCGCGGCCGCGTCGGGGTCAGGCAGCTTGTGCAGCCGGGCGGTGGCCCGGACGAACTCCTGGCCGGTCAGGAAGGCGTAGACGGAATCCCGCTCCGGCACCAGGCCGAGAACCCGGTAGATGTCCGGGTTCCGCCAGCTCGCCGCCCCGCCGACGGTCAGCTCGCCCCTGGACGGCTCCAGGAACCCGGCGATCAGGTGCAGCAGGGTGGATTTCCCGGCACCGTTGGGGCCAAGCAGGCCGGTGACACCTTGGCTGATGGTCATCGTTATGTCGTTGATCGCGACGACGTTGCCATACCACCGCGAAACGTTGCGCAACTCGATCGCGCTCATGCGACACCGGCCTTCCGGTACCGGACCGCCAGGCCGGTCAGGGCCGCGGCCAGGAGCAGGAGCAGCATTGCGCCGTAGAGGGGCCCGTAGTTACCCGGCGGGGGTAGCGGGCCCCGCGAGGTGCCGCCGAGCCACTGCCGTACGCCGTCCAGCACGGTGAACGGGCTGACCAGGCCGGACAGCCGCGCCCCGGTGTTGGCTGCCCCCACTCCCCCGGTGATCGGGCCGCGGCCGGTGCTGACCGAATCCAGGATCCCGGCGAGTATCCAGGTCAGGAAGAAGTAGATGGCGATGGTCCCGGTCGAGTAGGCGCGCCGGCCGCTGAGCGAGGAGAGGACGAGCCCGATCGCGGCGAGCAGCACGGCCCACATCAGCCCGACGAGCAGGCCGGGGATCAGCGCCCGCGTCTCGTGCCAGATGGCCGAGCCGCCGTGCGCCTGGGTGATCGTGCCCAGGTAGAGGAAGAGCAGCGGAATCTCGATCATGGCCAGGCAGGCCAGGATGAACGCGGCGAGCTTGGCGAGCGGGTAGTCCAGCCGGCGCAGCGGCCTGGAGAAGTACAGCGGCAGGACGTGACTGCGCAGGTCGCGGGAGACAAGCTCGGGGGCCAGGGCGGCGATGAAGATGATCATGACGATGACCCGCAGCTGGAAGATGTACGTGTCGTAAGGGACCGCTCGCGGGCTGCCCTGGGCCACCGATACCGCGTTCGCCACCGCGGGCAGGCACATGATGACGAAGGTGATGACCGGCACGATCTTGGCCTTGGCGCCGCGGCCGATGCCGAAGGCGGACCGCAGGCTGTGCCAGCAGAGTGCCCGGACGATCGCCGCGCGGCCCAGCCGCGGGCCCTCGTAGCGCCGGTAGCCGATGTCGTGGATGACCCCACCGTGGCCGGCCCCCGCGGTACCAGTGTCAGCGGTCACGGCGTGCCTCCTCCTCGTTGTCGTGGAAGAGTTCTTCCACGTGGCGCCTGCGCTGTTCCAGGCGGTTCAGCGGCAGCCCGAGGTCCGCGATCGCGTCACGGACAGCGTCATAAGTGGCGTCCGTCTCGATCTGGACGAGCAGCGCCCGGTCGCTGCGCTGCGGTCGCAGCCCTCGCTCGGCGAGTTCGGCCTGCAGTACCCCGATGCCCTCGTCGACCTCGATCAGCAGCACCTGGCTCACCTGGGTGAAGCTGGTCATGCTGTCGGAGCGGAGCAGCCGGCCCCCGTCAATGGCCACCAGGTGGTCGCAGATCTGCTCGATCTCCCCGAGCAGGTGCGAGGACACGACGATGGAAATGCCGAACTCCGCGCCGATCCGGCTGATCAGGTCGAGCATCGAGGACCGCCCGGCCGGATCGAGCCCGATCGTCGGCTCGTCGAGCAGCATCAGCCGTGGGTCCCCGACCAGGGCCTGGGCCAGCTTCACCCGCTGTTTCATGCCGGTGGAGTAGGTGCCGATCTGCCGGTAGCGCTCCTCGTACAAGCCGACATGGCGCAGCGACTCGGCCGCCCGCTCCTTGGCCGCGGTCGGCGGCAGCCCGGACATCCGGCCGAGGTGCGTGACGAACTCGGTCGCGGTGACATCCGGCGGAAGGCAGTCATGTTCCGGCATGTAGCCGGTCAGCATCCTGATCTGCTCCCCGTCACTGGCGCAGTCATGGCCGAGCACGGCCGCCTGTCCGCTGGTGACCGGGAGCAGGCCAAGCAGGATCTTGATAAATGTCGACTTGCCGGCACCATTCGAGCCGACCAGACCGGTGATGCCGGGCCCGACGGTCACGGTCAGGCCGTCCAGCGCGGTCACCCCGGCCGGATACCGCTTGGTGAGCGCCGCCGTCTCGATGACAGCCGCCGCGGAGCCCGGCGTCCCGGCTGGCGGCCCGGCGCGGAGCGGTAGTTGAGCGGTCACGGTACTTCGGCCTCGCCTTCCTGTGGCGTCCCACGGAACCGGTCCGCCCGATGTCGTTGCTGTGAAACTGGCGCGCTCTGGCTTTTCTCCGGAGCCGGCCGCTGCCGCCATTGGCAGCGCGATCCCTAGAATGGCGGCCCGCCGGGCCGCCGTCATCATCCCGGGGGATTGCATTCTGGTCCCACCTGAGAGGCAGCCGGCCGTGGCCGCGGCCGTGGGTCCGCCCTGGATCCTACGACTCAGGGACGACGCCAGCGCGGACCTGGCGGGCTACCGTGGGGAGGTGAGCGCAGAGTCTCCCGCAGCGCCCGCGGCGCAACAGCTGGCACCGGCAGCACCCGGTGCGCCCCGCGCGGAACGAGGCGCGCCCGGCGCCGAACCGGTCGCGCCCCGCGCGGAACGAGGCGCGCCCCGCGTGGAACCGGTCGCGCCCCGCGTGGAACCGGCCGGCCACCCCGCGCCCCGGGCCGCTCTCGGGCCGCCACTGATCCACCGGCTCCGGCCGGGCCGACGGGCGGACTACGCGATAGCGTCGTTGTTTGCAGTGATCATCTTCGGGGTCATGCTCGGCGGCGTCAATATCTACCAGTTCCCGCTCAGCGCGTGGGCCGCGAGCGAGTGGCTCCCGCTGGTGCTGGCGGCCTGCCTGTGCATCCCGGCCGCGCTCAGGCGCCGGGGCCCGCTCCGTGCGCTCGTCGCCATCCTGGCCGTCTGCCTGGTGAGCGTCGTGGCCGGGGACTCGATCACACGCGGCGCGTTCCTGCCGCTGGCATTCGTGCTCTACCTGGTGGCGGCGACCTCCCGCCGCACTGTCGCGGCGTATGGGCTCGTCGCGTCCCTGGCCGTGATGGCGTTTCAGGCCCTGGCCATGCACCTGAACGGGATGGGCTCGGGCAACGCGGATGTCGCCGGCCTCGTCTTGATCGTCTGCTGGACAGTCGGCTACGCGGTGCAGCAGCGGCAGGCTTACGCCGCGCACCTCAGGGACGAGGCCGCGACATCGGCGGTGACCGAGGAGCGGCTCCGGATCGCCAGGGAATTGCACGACGTGGTGGCGCACAGCATGACAGTGGTGGCGGTCCAGGCCGGCTTCGGCGAATACGTATTCGACAGCCAGCCGGGCGAGGCCAGGGCCGCGCTGGGCGCCATCCAGACCGTGAGCCGTGAGGCGCTGAGCGATATGCAACGGCTCCTGGGCGTCTTGCGCCACGCGGCGGAACGGGACAGGGTGGCCAGCGACGCCGGCCAGGCCGGGTGGCGGCTCCCCCATGATCGTGGCGCTGGCGCGGCCAACGGCAGCCCGGCCCGCGACCGAGAATCGGTCCGCGCCGGAGGATCGGCGGGAGCCCGCGAAGGTGGCGGTGACGGCGAGGCCCGCGCCTTCGCTCCGCTCACTCCCGCACCGGGGCTGGCCGACCTGGACCGCCTGGTGGCGAGGACCGCAGGGGCCGGAGTGCAGGTCGAGGTCGAGCGGACCGGCCGGGTGCGGGACATACCGGCCGGGATCGACCTGTCGGCGTACCGCATCGTGCAGGAGGCGCTGACCAATGTGGTCAAGCATTCCGGTGCGGGCCGCTGCCACGTCGTCGTCCGCTATGGCGCCAGTGACCTGTCCGTCGAGATCACCGACCCGGGCGCGGGCGCCCGGGCGGCTGCGGGGGCTGCGGCCCGGGCGGGCCGCAGCCCGACCAGCGCTCCCTTCGCCATGAGCTCCGGCCACGGCATCACCGGAATGCGGGAACGGGTGAGCCTGTGCGGGGGCGAGTTCAGCGCGGCGCCGTTGCCGGGTCAGGGATTCAAGGTGACCGCGCACCTTCCGCTCACCCGCGGCGCGCTGTGACGCTGCGGGTGGTGGTCGCCGACGACCAGGCCCTGGTCCGGGCCGGCTTCCGCGGCATCGTCGCAGCCACGCCAGGGTTCTCCGTGGTGGGCGAGGCCGGCACCGGCGCCGAGGCTGTCGAGCAGGCCCGTCGCACCCAGCCCGATGTCGTTCTCATGGATGTCCGCATGCCGGTCATGGACGGCATCGAGGCCACCCGCCAGATCACCGGATCGGCCGCGACCGCTGGCGTGCGGGTACTCATCCTGACCACCTTCGACCTCGACGAGTACGTCTACTCGGCGCTGCGCGCCGGGGCGAGCGGATTCCTGCTCAAGAGCACGCTGCCGGGCGACCTGCTGAACGCCATCCGGGTCATCGCCGCTGGCGACGCGCTGCTCGCCCCGAGCGTCACCCGGCGCCTGGTCGAGGAGTTCGCCCGCACGCCCCGGGCCGCCGCGGCCACCCGGCCTGGTCAGCCCGACCTGCGCGCCGTCACCGCCCGGGAACGGGAAGTCCTCGCGCTCATCGCCCGTGGCCTGTCCAACACCGAGATCGCCCGCCAGCTGAGCATCAGCACCGCCACCACGAAAACGCATGTGGGCCACCTGCTCACCAAACTCGACGCCCGCGACCGCGTCCACCTGGTCATCCTCGCGTACCAGGCCGGCATCGTCACGGCCGGATGATGGCACTGTCCGCGCGAAGTTACTCAGCCGGGAAGTTACTGAGCCCGGGCGCCGACGGCGGCACCGCGGGCTCGGGCAGAATTCTGCTGGCAGCGCCGGACCACACGCGCCGCGAGCGGCCTGGAGATGGGGGCCAGCGACGAGCGAGGAGCCGACCTGATGAGCGGCCGGGAGCCAGCAGCGTTCAGCCGGCGCCCGCGAGCCCCGGGGCCAAGGCGGCGGCGCAGGCCAGAGCGATCCGGATCCTGCTGGTCGCCCTGCTGACCGCCCTGGCCGCGGCCGTCCTGCGGGGCCACATCCGGCTGCACAGTCACGCTGGCCCCGCCCGGGGAGATGGCATCGCCGTTGGAGCAATCCTGGAGGCGGTTCTCACCATACTGCTCATCGCGCTGCTCATCAGGGGGCGGCGGGCCCCGCCCGGTGCCGCACTCGCCGCGCGGCTGCGCAACGCGCTGCGGCTGCTGCTGACCGCGGGCCTCGTCGCAAACCCGGTTGTCCTGCTGCTGGCCGCACCGCTGCGGACCCATCCCCGGCCGCTGCCGGCGCCCACCCCGCCAGAGCCGACAGCGCCGACGCCCGGCGCGGGGGGCATCCCCATCCCCCTCGCGGCAGTGCTCTATACCTTGCTCGTCATCGCCCTGATCGCCGCGCCCGTGGTCTGCGCCGTGGCGCTGAGGCGGCGGCAGACCGCTGTCAGCTACCCCGAGGCGGCACCCGACGCCGATGCCCAGCGGCACTGGGCTGCAGGCGGCCGTCGAGTCCGGCCGAAGCGCGCTGCGGGCGTTCGACGACGCCCAGGCCGCCATCATTGCCTGCTACCTGTCCATGGAGCAGAACCTGGCCAGCGCGGGAACGGTACGGGACGCAGCCGACACCCCGGATGAGCTCCTGGCCCGGGCGGCCGGCGCTGGCCTGGTCCGCGGGGCCGCCGCGACCCGGCTGACCGCCTCTTCTGCGAGGCACGCTTCTCCAGCCACGAGCTCGGCGCGGAGCAGCGTGACAAGGCCCGGGAGGCGCTGCGTGAACTGGCCGACGACCTGGCCCAGTCACCGGCGGGGCCAGGTGGCCGCCAGTGACCACCGGCTGGCGTTCCGCCGTCCCGGAACTGGCCATAGCGGCCGGCCTGGTGGCGGCGGCCGCCGGGGCGGGGTACGCCCTGGGCGAGGACCGCGGCGCCCGCGGCCAGCAGCGCCGCCGCCGCCGCGTCGGCCAGGAACAGCACGCTGGCCAGGGCGGGGCCCTGCCGGGAAAAAACCGCGGTAATGGCCGCGGCGCTGCGGACGGAGAGCGCGCGCACGCCGGCGGCTTTCAGCCGGGGCTCGATGACGCTCTGGGCACCAGCCGCCAGCCAGACCTCCTGGATAACCTGCGGGAAGTTCTCCCCCGCGGCCAGCTCCGCGTAACGGCGATCGACGATCACCCCGGCCTGCGGTGCGCCGGGCACGGCGGTCGCGGCGGCGACCACCCGCAGGCCGAGCGGGCTGCCGTCGAGCCCGACGCCTGAGACGAGGCGTTGCCCCGGGCTGAGCATCGCGCCAGAGACCACCGCGGGCAGCGGATATGGCCGGTTCACCGACACCAGGATCGCGTCCTGCTGCACCCGCGCCTTGAATTGCCACTCCAGCCCGGCCGCGACCGCGCGCAGGCGGTCCGGCGGGTTGTCCGAGTGCCCAGGACGCCACCGGGCCGCGTCGGACAGCACCCGGCCCGGGCCCACCCGCGTCCATCCGCCGCGACCGTGCACCTCAATGCTGGTGATGGTGACCGTGCCGGTCACCGGGGTCTTGCGGTCGGTATGGATCGGCGGGTTCAGGTCGAGATCGTGCAGCACACAGGGACAGCCGACGAGCTCGCCGGTCAGGGTGACCGTGCCATGCCCGGGCAGCGTCCCGAGGCTTACCGGGGACGCACCGGTGGTGATGTCGGCGGCCAGCGCCGAGCCGGCTGGCGACAGGGCCTGGACGTCGATGCTGACCCGGAGGGCATCACCGGCCAGGGTGACCGGGGCCGGCGCGCTGGGAGCGAGCTGGCGGCCGAGAGCCGCGAGGGGCTCGCTGGCGAAGCCGGGCGGCCAGCTCGCGACCCGGGCGAACCGCTGCGGGTCCACGGCCAGCGTCGTCAGCCCAGAGGTGCCGCTGGACAGGCTGGTGAACTGGTCCACGGCCGCCGCCATCCGGCCGCCTGGGTCCGCCGCGGCGACGGCCGCGCCGAGGTCCCGTCCGGGCGGAGCGCTGACCGTGAGCACCGTTGGCGCCCCGACCTGGGTGGTCGCCACGAGCTGCTCATTGTCACGGCCAACGGACCAGGCGGCGACGGCGAAGGCGGCGAGGGCGAAGGCGGTCGCGAGGATGATCGTGGTCCGCACCCCGCCCGGCCGCCGGGCGAGGTGACGCAGCGCGAGGTAGAGCCCGAGGCTGCCGCGCCTGCCGGTCCGCGCGAAGGCGGCCCGGCAGGCGAGCGGCAGCAGCCGCGAGGCAACGACGGCCACGGCGAGACCGAGCAGCCCGGGAACGAGCAGGCCGAGAACGCCGTGCCCGGCCGATCCGATCTGGCCGCTGACCGTCAGTTCAAGTAGCCCCGCGGCCGCGCCGACCCCGAGGACCGCATCGACGACCCAGCCGCGGTCGGTGGCCCGCCGGCCCGACCGCCGCCACTCGTCCAGGGCGGGCCGGCGGAGCGTCCGGCGCGCGGCCACCGCGACGGCCGCGAGCCCACCGGCGGTTACGGCCGCGGCGGCGGCCCAGGCCAGCGGGGGCAGCACGACGGCGGTTCCCGGGCGCAGCAGGACGCGGCCGAGCGCGGCCGTCGCGCCCCACCCGGCCAGGGTGCCGACCGGTAGCGCGAGCGCCAGGAGCGCGACTGGCTCGGACATCCCGAACGCCACGGTGCGCCAGCCACCGCGGCCGCGCAGCTTGGCCAGCGCAACCTCGGGACCGCGGGCTTCGATCGCGTCGGTGACCGCGAGGTACAGCAGTAGCAGGCACAGAACCAGCAGCTGCGCCGTGATCAGGACGACCGGCACGGCCACGGAACGCCAGCTGGACTCGACCGCCTGCAGCGTGGCCGGGATCGCCGTGCTGACAATCACCTGCTGGGTCCCCAGCGCCGGGGCGTTGCTGAACGCGGTCATCGCCGCCTGCAGCGGGGAGACCTCGTCGCCGGTGAGCCGCGCCCCGCGCAGCGGGTCGTCGACCACCGCGACTCCCTGCTGGGCGGACGGCCCCTGCTCCAGCGTCGCCTGCGGCCGTGGCCACCAGGGCCACGGCCAGGATCAGCAGGGTCGTGCCACCGCGTTGCGCCAGCCCGCGCAGCGCCGCCACCGGCCGCATCAGCGGCTCCCCGGAGCGGCCAGCCAGGCGACCGGGGAACCCGGCCCGTGCACCGCCGCCATCCGGCCGACCGCGGCATTCGCTATCGCCCAGGCCCGGGCGGCGATGGCGCCGCAGAGGATCGATGTCCCGTCCGGCGACCAGATGCACACGCCGTAACTGCGGCCGGGCGCGGGCAGGTCGCTGGGGGACAGGACGCTGGCGGGCAGGACGCCGGCCACGGTTTTCCCGCCGATCGTCCAGATCCTGAGCTGAGGTGGCTCACCGCCACTGCCGGCCAGGTAGGCCAGCGACCGGCCGGACGGCGACCAGGCTGGGGCGCTCTGGGTGCCGAGTGGGGTGAGGACCCGGCCGAGGATCTGGCCTGTCCGGCTCAGGACCACGATCCCAGTGACGGAGCCCCTTCCGGCCGGACGGCCACGGCGACCTCGTTTCCCGACGGGCTGGGTGCGGGCTCCAGCGACGCCGGGAGGCCACGGGCGCATCCGAGATCGCTGTTGAGCGCACCTGCCGTGGCCAGCAGCACCGGGGGCCGGCCCGCGTCGCGCAGCACGATCTCGGAATCAGCCGTGCCCTGGACCGCTACGGCGGACGGCGCCGCCGGGGCGGCCACCGACACGAAGGCCCCGGGTGCTTGCGGGTCGCCTGCCACCTGGTCCCCGGCGCCCAGCGAGACCGCCCGGCCGGTGGCGAGTGAATCCACCGAGATGGGGTTGCTCGACGACTGCGATTGGGCTCCGAAGTCCAGCAGCATCACTATTGCCCGCTCGTGATCCGCGAAAGGATCAGGCCACGCGGTAGTGGTTTCGCTGCTGAGGGGCACGCTGCTGCGGCCGAGGGCGAGCGTGGGACCGTGCCTGACGATGATCACCTGGCCGTTGAGCAGGGCCAGGGAACGGTTGTCCGGGGCAGCCGTGACCATTTCGCCCACATTCCCCATTGCCCGCGTCACATGCCGGCCGTCCGGGCCCGATAGTGCGAGACCGCCAGCCGCCGTGACAGCCACGATCCGGCCGGCCAGGCCAGCCAGGCCAGCGGAGTTCCCCGCCGCCCCGGCCGGCCCCCGCGCGGCGGGCCAGAAGGGCCGGAGTTGCAGCACCGCCACGACCGCGGCGGCCAGGACGAGCACGGCCGCGGGAATGACCAGCCGCCGCCACCACGGCGGGGGCGGCGGCTCGGGGTCGAGCGCGGGGAATCGCCGCCGCTCGGCCGAGGCTTGATCGAAACTCGTCACGCCGACACGATAAGCGACGCCGATTACAGCCCAATAAAGATTGCCAGCCTAAAGATTGCCAGCCTAAAAGTCTTTGGTGTCTTGGTGACGCCGCAGCCTGCGGCAGGCCGGGGACGGCTACCTGCCGACCGCGTAGCCCTGCATGCCCCGGGCGTTCGCCGCCGCGTACAGGAACCCCCCGTCGCGGGCGACGGCGCTCACCCGGCCCAGCGACCACGGCGGCTGGACCGTCACCTGGTGTCCCCTGGTGCGCAGCCCCGCGATCACCTCGGCGCCGGCCCGCTCCTCGACGTCGAGCGACCGCGGCCTGGACTCACGTGGCCAGAAAGACGAGGGGAAATGGCTGGTGTGGAACGCGGGCGCGTCGATCGCCTCCTGCAGGTTCATCCCGAACAGCACGTGGTTGAGGAAGAAGGCGAGTGTCCACTGATCCTGCTGGTCGCCGCCCGGTGTGCCGAACGCCAGATACGGCTCGCCGTCGCGCAGGGCAAGACCTGGTGACAGCGTGGTCCGCGGCCGCTTGCCCGGCGCGAGCGTGTTGGGCAGGCCCGGGGTGAGGGTGAACATCTGCGCCCTGGTGCCCAGGCAAAAGCCGAGCCCGGGGATGACGGGCGAGCTCTGCAGCCAGCCGCCGCTGGGCGTCGCGGTCACCACGTTGCCGAACCGGTCGGCGATATCCAGGTGGCAGGTGTCGCCGGGCCGACGCGGGCTGCCCGCGCCCGCGGCCGGCCGGGGCGCGCCGGTGCCTGCCCCGGTGTCCGCGATGGTCGGCTCCCCCGAGCCAGCCCCGGCCGGCACCCGCATATCCCCGGTCGCATAGCCGGGCAGCCGGGAGGCCAGGCCGCCCGGCGCGCCGGGGATCAACTCGCCAGACGCTTCCGCGCCGACCAGCCCGCGGCGCTGCTCCGCGTATTCCGCCGACAGCAGGGCGGCGACCGGCACCTCGGCGAACCGGGGGTCCCCGTACCAGGCCTCACGGTCGGCGAAGGCCAGCTTCGCGCACTCCACCACGGTGTGCATGAATTCGGCGCTGCCCGGCTCCATGGCCTCGACGCCGAGCCCGCGGAGCAGGGCCAACTGCTGCAGGAACACCGGGCCCTGGCCCCAGGGCCCGGTCTTGCACACGGTCAGGCCCGCGTAGTCGAGGGTGACCGGCGCCTCGGCCGAGGCCCGCCAGCTGGCCAGGTCCGCCCCGGTGAGCAGCGCCCGGTGCCGCTCCCCGGTGAGATCCATGACCTCGGCACGCTCGGTGTAGGCGGTGATCGCCCCGGCCACGAAGCCCTCGTAGAAGGCGTGCCTGGCCGCCTCGATCTGCCTGTCCCGGGACGGGCCCGCCGCCTCGGCCTCGTCAAGAATGCGCTGGTATACACCGGAAAGAACGGGATTAGCGAAACGGGCACCAGGGCGGGGCACCCCGTCAGCAAGGTAAATCTCCGCCGAGGTGGGCCAGTGATCACGGAAAAGCCCGGCCACGGAGGCGATGCCGGCGCTGGCGCCGGGCAGCATCGGGTAGCCGTCCCGGGCGTAGCCGATCGCGTACTGCATCACGTCGCGGAGGCCGAGCCGGCCATAGCGCTGCAGCAGCAGCATCCAGGTCCCGAAGGCGGCCGGAACGCACGGCGCGAGCAGCCCGTCGCCGGGGACCAGGTCGAGGCCGAGTGCGTGGAACGCCGCCAGCGTGGCGCCCTGCGGCGCGGGCCCCTGGCCGTCGAGCACGAAGACCTCGTCCTGGGCGGCGTCGTAGCCGATCACGGGGACCTCGCCGCCGGGGCCGTTCAGGTGCGGCTCGACAACCTGCAATACCAGGCCCGTGGCGACGGCGGCGTCGAATGCGGTGCCGCCCTTCTCCAGCACGGCCAGGCCGGTAGCCGAGGCGAGCCAGTGGGTAGACGCCACCATCCCGAAGGTGCCCGCCAGTTGCGGCCGCGTCGTGAACGACGATCCCTGGGGAAACATACGCACTCCTTTGAGGGGTGAAACGACACTTGGCACTCACGCGATTACCGGTAGTAGCAACCAGGGCGCCCAGGTGAGCGTCGTAAGAGTCGTAGGACCAGCATGAGTCCCAGAGCAGGGACCACCGCCACGATAAGGGGCACGTCCATGACACCATCGGCCCACGCGGCCCGGCAAGCAATCGCCGCGGCGGCTCTCGTTTGCAGCGCAGCGCTGGTCGCCGCCTGCGGATCCGTCCAGAGCACCTCCAGTGGGCAGGTGGCGTCGGAGTCCTCCAAGGGCCAGGCGGCCCCGCTCGTGTCCCCGACGGTCAGCGCCAGTTCGGGCGCCTCGGCCATGCCGAGCAGCACCGGCGCGGGAAGCACCTGCGCCACGACTGACCTGAAGGTGACGCTCGTCACCAGCAGCGGCGGCGCCGCAGCCGGGAGTACCTTCTACCCACTGAACTTCACCAATGTCTCCACCAGTTCCTGCGTCCTCGACGGCTACCCAGGTGCCTCGTTCGTGACCCCATCCGGAAACCCGATCGGCAGCCCGGCCGACCGGAACCCGGGCGTCACCCCGGCCCCCGTGACGCTCGCGCCGGGAGCCACCGCGCACGCCACCCTGCAGGTCGTGGACGCACAGAACTACAGCGCCGCCACGTGCGACCCGGTGACCGCGCACTGGCTGCGGATCTACCTGCCCGGCCAGACCACGGCGGTCGAGGTCAGCTTCACGACGCTGGTCTGCGCGGCGCACATATCGAGCAGCCTCGGCAACGCGCTCACCGTCGATGCGATCAAGGCGGGCCAGGGCCGGGCCGGGGAAGGCATCTGACCGCCTGGCGGATCCTGGCCGGCCGGCGGATCCCAGCCGGCCGGTGATTTCGGCCAGCCGGTCATTTCGGTCTGCCCGTGATTCGGCCAGCTGGTGATTCGGACGGCCGGCGCGCGGGCCCGGTAACGTCAGGGGCCATGGCAGATCTTCCCCTGCGGGTGCGGGCCGTGTGCGACCTCGACGTGGCCGGGGTTCGCGAGAACAGCGGACGGCACGAATACGACGGGTCCGTCCAGGATCTTTCGCCGGACGGCGTGCGCCAGGGCCTGACCAGGCTGGCTGAGGCCGCTCAGGCCAGCGGCCGCTTGGAGGACCCGCACGAGGAGGCTCACCTGGCGGCGTTCGAGAAGCATGCCAGGGTCGCCTTCGGCGATCTGGAGTTGCACCGCCGCAGTCTCTGGCCGCATCTGGATGGTCTCGACCTGGCCTGCTATGACCGTGACTACGCTCCGGCGCGGCAGCGTGACCGGGCCCGCCTTGAGCACCTCGCGGCGTGGCCGGATGCGGTGGATTCCGCCCTCGCCGCGCTCGACCGGCTCAGTTCGCCGGTGGCCACGGCGATGCTGGCCGGGGTCCGCGGGCTGGCCGCCGGCATCCCGGCCGACGCCCCGCCCGCCGCCCGGGCGGCTGCGGCCGACGCGCACGCTCGGTTGACCGCCTTCGTGGAGCATGCCGCCACTGACGGCGAGCCCGATCCCTCACTGGGCGATGCCGGGCTTACCGCGCTGATGAGCAGC
>Ga0066793_10000453_pt1 | contig 16097 bp, 12 predicted proteins | sample PersoiDNA2013189_FD_83876 | JGI IMG/M metagenome (GOLD analysis project Ga0066793, IMG submission 83876) | Permafrost soil microbial communities from the Arctic, to analyse light accelerated degradation of dissolved organic matter (DOM) -... | ecosystem: Environmental > Terrestrial > Soil >... | reverse complement strand
GTCGCACTGCGCCCGCGGCGACCAGACGGCGGGTCCACGCGAAGTGTTGAGCAGGCGGAATTGGATTCCGACCGCGTCCGTGATTTCGCCCATGATACCGCCAAGAGCATCCACTTCGCGCACCAGGTGCCCCTTCGCGATGCCGCCGATGGCGGGATTACACGACATCTGCGCGATCAGGTCCACGTTCAGCGTGTAGAGCGCGGTCTTCAAGCCCATGCGGGCGGCCGCCATTGCGGCCTCGCATCCGGCGTGGCCGGCGCCGACCACCACCACCTCGCAATGTTCGTTAAAGGTCATCGTCAATACTGGGGAGAGATCCCTCGCTCCGCTCGGGATTTCGCCAGCGGGCTCCCGCTTCGCTCACGCCCGCTAAGCGGCTCAACCTCGAAATGTTCCGAAAAGTACACTGGTTACCAAAATGGTACGGTTACTACAGTTTCTTCCATTCCGGTCACGGGGAGGAATCGAAGTACGATAATTCTAGCAAGCCTTGTGGGAGGGCAGGAACCATGCAAAATCGAGCCAAGGTGGTTGTAGCCTACCTCGATAGCCGTCGGCCCAAGGGCCACACCAACGATTTTTCTCCGGTACGCGACCAGTTTTTCCTGTTTCCCGAGGGCGCCGATCCCAAACCGGGCGATCGCGGAACACCGGTTCGGGTCGCTGAGCTGAAGGCCGTGTTTTTCGTCAAAGACTTTGCCGGAAACCCGGTACACACGGAAGCCACCGGCGCTTCCCAACTCCCGGGGAAGAAGATCGAAGTCATTTTCCCCGATGGCGAGAAACTGATCGGCTCTTCGGTGGCATACAACCTGAAGAACCTGGGTTTCTTCATGCAACCGGCAGACCCGGCCGGCAACAACGAGCGAATCTTCGTCATAAACCGCAATGTAAAGCAGGTGAAGGTGCTCTGAGGCGTTGCGTCACAGCCTGCTGCCGGATCGCCTCTAGTGTAGTGTCCCGCTTTGGCCAGAGTATGCCCCGGCCAGCGGGGCTGGGAAATTCAAAGTAGCACCCGACCAGCATTCCCTAGCTGTCCGCGCCACCCTAACGGTTATCCCCGTTTGTGCCGATAGATACCCCAGAGGGCCGGGCCTCGCCCGGTCCCCGTTCCTCATGCCTAAGATTCTGATCGCCGACGACTCTCGCTTCCAAAGACAATTGCTGGCCTCGTTCTTAAGTCCGAAGGGCTTTGAGGCAGTCTTTGCAGTGGACGCGCTCCAGGCATGGATGGCTGCGCTGCGTTCCGTTCCTCAGTTGATTCTGCTCGATATCAACATGCCCGGAGGCACCGGTATCGAGGTGCTCAAGCGGCTGAGGATGTCCACCAAGACGCAGCACATTCCTGTGATCGTTGTCAGCGGCGAAGAGAATCCCGCGACCGAATCGATGGTGCGGAGTCTCGGGGCGGTGGGCTTTCTGCACAAACCGGTGGAACAGGAACAGCTTTGTGCTGCCGTGGATCTCGCCCTGCACCCCGTCCCCCACCCCGCCAAGCAGTGACCACCGGCGACTGGCCCAATCCTCAGATCGGGAAATTGTGATGGCCCTGCGCGAACAGCGCTTGCCCCTGAGCCAAGCCGAAGGGAATGTCCCGCGCCACACCGGCTAGCGCCGGCTGCCGGCAGTTTCTCTGGGTTCGGTTTCCGAGCGGAGGTCGTCGCCCTCAACGGACATTTTCGCCTGCGCGGGCTTGGCTCCTCCGTTATAGCGGTGGCGCACGGCCACGAGCTTTTCGACCTCTTTTTCATCGAGCGGCTGCTCGTTGCCGAGCAGGTGCGTGACCAACGCGATCTTTGCGAAGTGCTCCACCGTTTCCATTTTCATGTAAGCACTCTCGAGCGAGGACCCGAAGGTCACGACCCCATGATTCGCCATCAGGATAGCGTCATGATGCGGAATCAGGGGTTCGAGAGCGTCGGTCAGTTCGGGCGTTCCCGGGGTGCCGTAGCGGGCCAGCGGAATCGAGCCCAGACCGACGACAACCTCGCACACCAGCGGCCGGTTCAGATCGTAACCGGAAGCGGCAAACCCGGTGGCGGTCGGCGGGTGCGCGTGCACGATGCCATGCACGTCGGGGCGCAGGCGATAAATCAGCAGGTGCATGCCGATCTCGGTCGAAACTCTGCGCTTACCAGCGAGGCGTTTTCCGTCCATGTCCACAATCACCAAGTCGGAAGCGCGCATCCTGCCCTTGCTTATACAGGTGGGAGTCACCAGCAGGCGCTTTTCGTCGAGACGGACCGACAGGTTTCCGTCGGTGGCTGCGACAAATCCGTTTTCGTGCAGCAGGCGGCCGAACTGCACAATCGCAAGACGATGCTGGCGGTCGCTGGCCATTGGGAAACCCTGCGCGGTCATGGTACAGCACGCCTCGGAAACCTTACAACCACTAGAAGGTCAAAATATGTAAATATTAGGCGACGGATTTCGACAGACGCCGCGGCGGCTTGGGAGCCTGCCTTCAAACCCTATAATCTCCTCGATGCTCGTCTCGGACTTCCAGTATGATCTGCCGCCCGAACGCATTGCGCAGGAACCGCTGGCGGACCGCGCGGGATCGCGCCTGCTACACCTGAATCGGTTGCCTGGGAGTTGGCAGGATCGGAGGTTTCGCGAATTCCCCGATTTGCTGCGGTCAGACGACCTGCTGGTGGTGAACAATACGCGGGTGTTCCCGGCCCGGCTCTACGGCCACCGGAGCGGACAGCGGGCCCAACCCCTGAGCCCGCACAATCCGGCGGCACGAAATTTTCTCCGCGGGCGGGTCGAGGTTCTGCTGACACGGCAGGTGGGGGACGATCCGAACGATTGGGAATGCCTGGTGCGGCCCGGGCGGAAGATTGGGATCGGGGAAAAACTCTACTTCGGCGACCCGCCCCAACTAGAAGCCGGGGTCACGGAACGCGGCAGTTTTGGGGAGCGGCGCATCCGGTTTGCCCCGGTGACCGATTTCTTTGCCCGCGTCGAGCGCATTGGACACGTCCCGCTTCCGCCCTACATTGACCGCGACGACCGGGCAGCGGACCGGGAGCGCTACCAGACCGTGTACGCCCAGGCGCCGGGGTCCATGGCAAGATCGGCGGCGGCGCCTACGGCCGGTTTACACTTCACACCGGAGATCCTGGCGCGGATTCGTAGACGCGGGATTGAAATTGCCGAGATCACGTTGCACGTCGGGCTGGGCACTTTTCAGCCGGTACGAGTAGAGAAAGTGGAAGACCACAACCTGCATCGGGAGTGGTACGAGATTCCAGTGGAAGCGGCGCGGGCTATCAACCTGGCGAAAGCCGAGGGGCGCCGCGTGGTGGCCGTGGGCACAACCACCGTCCGCACGTTAGAGTACGCTGCGGAGTACGCAACAAAGTTTGCCGCAGAACGAACCGGCGGGAATCGGGTAGAGGCCGGCCGCGGCGAGGCGGACGTGTTTATCTATCCGGGCTATCGCTTTCGCATCGTGGACGCGCTGCTGACAAACTTTCATCTGCCGCAATCCACCCTGCTGATGCTGGTGTGCGCCGTGGGCGGGAAGGAACTCGTAATGAGTGCATACCGGCACGCGGTCGAGGCCGGATACCGGTTTTACTCCTATGGAGATTGCATGTTCGTGGACTAGTATCGTGACCGCGTGATTGTTACTACTGTCGATGCCAGCTCGCCGGTGGAGAGCCGGGCGTCCCCGCCCGGCTGAACGGGCGAGACGCCCGTCCCTCCACCGTAATGAATTGTCGCGCGGTCGCAGTACTAGCAGTCCGCCGAACACCTGCCGCGCGATCCGAAACGCATGTAAACTTGTTCCACATTGGTCCAGATATTCATGCCTTGCCGCCTCGCTACGATTGCAGCCGTTGCTCTGGGCCTGACCTTCACAGCGCAGGCGCAACGCCAGACTGCGCCTGGTGGCACGCGGCCGGCCAAGCCCGCCGCCGCGCGGAACGAAGACGCACAACTTTACCGCAATACCACTTTCGGATTCCGCTATCAGATTCCCTACGGCTGGGTCGATCGCACCAAAGAGATGCTAGCGGGAAATGCCGCCGGTAAAGCAGAACTACTGCTCGCGGTTTTCGAGCGTCCTCCCGAGGCCACCGGAGCCACCATCAACTCCGCGGTCGTGATCGCTTCCGAGAGCGCAGCATCCTATCCCGGTCTCAAGCGAGCCGAAGATTACCTCGGCCCGCTCACGGAACTCGCGACCTCCAAAGGTTTCAAGGCCGAGGGCGAACCGTATGCGCTGGAAGTTGAGTCGCGGCAACTGCTACGCGCTGATTTCATCAAGCCGCTCAGCGACAAACTCACCATGCGCCAGTGCACGCTCGTCCTGCTCGCGAAGGGTCAGATCGTATCGTTTACCTTCATCGCCGCCAGCGAAGATGAACTCGACGACCTGATGGACGGGCTCCATTTCGGCGCCGCAAAATCGTCCGTACATTAGAGATCGTGTGGGGACGGGCGCCCCCGCCCGTCCAAGCCGAGCGTAGCTCGGCAGTTGCCTGTGATCACAGCAACTCTCGATTCACAGTAGAATTCTCCCGCCGTCGATGTGTGGCGCGCCACACTCCAAACTACGTCCCTAAGAGCAACAAAAAACGCGGTTTACGGTCTCGATTCCAGCCTCAAAATGAGTGTCTTTTATGTTAAAATAAGCGCAACTCTGGTGATAGCTAAATAGCAGAAAATTCAATAAGTTGAGGTCACCCGAGCAGTCCCGGAATCGTCCCTCCAGTCAGGCGTCCGATCCGGCATTCTTCCACGGAGCAGAATGGCCACGAAAGAATTGCAAGCCGAACTCCTTGACGCGAAGAACAAGAACGGCAAAACCACCAACGGCGACTACACCGCCGACTCGATCAAAGTCCTCGGCGGCATGGAAGCGGTGCGCAAACGTCCCGCCATGTACATCGGCTCGACCGGCGAGCTTGGTCTGCATCACCTGGTCTACGAAGTCGTGGACAACTCGGTGGACGAAGCGCTCGCCGGCCACGCCGACAAGATCGAAGTCACCATCCACCTCGACAACTCCATCACGGTAGTCGACAACGGGCGCGGCATTCCCGTCGACAACATGGACATCGATGGCGAAAAAATCTCCGCCGCGCAGGTCGTGATGACCACGCTGCACGCGGGCGGCAAGTTCGACAGCAACTCCTACAAAGTTTCCGGCGGATTGCACGGCGTCGGTGTGAGCTGCGTCAACGCGCTTAGCGAAGAACTCGATCTCGAAATCTGGCGCGACGGTTTCACCTGGGAGCAGTCCTACTCGAAGGGCGAGCCCATCGGCATACTGAAAAAAGCCGGCGCCACCAAGAAGCGCGGCACCCGCGTTCACTTCCTGCCCGACAGATCTATTTTCACCGCCACCGAATACAACTTCGATACGCTCTCGCAACGCCTGCGCGAACTCGCGTTCCTCAACAAGGGCCTGCTCATCACGCTCACCGACGACCGCCAGACTGATTCGAAGACCGGGGAAGCCAAGCACACCGATTTCCGGTACACCGGCGGCATCGCCGAGTTCATCAAGCATCTGAATCGCGGCAAATCCGTTCTGCACGAAAAGCCGATCTACATGGAAGCGGAGCGCGACGGTGTGGCGATGGAAATCGGGCTCCAGTACAACGACGCCTACTCGGAATCCGTTTTCAGTTTTGCCAATAACATCAACACCGTCGATGGCGGCACGCATCTCTCCGGCTTCCGCACCTCGCTGACCCGCACCATTAACTCGGCTGGACAGCAGATGGGCCTGTTCAAAGACGTGAAAGAAAACCTCACCGGAGATGACGTCCGCGAAGGTCTGGTTGCCGTGATCAGCGTCAAGCTGCCACAGCCGCAGTTTGAAGGCCAGACCAAGGGCAAGCTGAATTCCGATATCGCTGGGATCGTGCAGGCCGTCGTCAATGAGAAGCTGGGCGCATTCTTTGAGCAGAACACCGCCGTCGCCCGCAAGATTATCAACAAAGCGATCGACGCCGCCCGCGCGCGCGAAGCCGCCCGCAAAGCCCGCGACCTGACGCGCCGCAAAGGCGCGCTCGATGGCGGCGGACTTCCCGGCAAACTCGCCGACTGCTCCGAGCGCGATCCCAACCGCTGCGAACTGTTCCTGGTCGAGGGCGAATCCGCAGGCGGCACCGCCAAGCAGGGCCGCGACCGCCGCTTTCAGGCCATCCTCCCGCTCAAGGGAAAAATTCTGAACGTGGAAAAAGCGCGCTACGACAAGATGCTGGCGCACGAAGAAATTCGCGCCATGATCACCGCGCTCGGCACCGGCATCTCGAAAGAAGACTTCGATCCGACCAAAGTGCGCTACGGCAAAATCATTCTGATGACCGACGCCGACGTCGACGGTTCGCACATCCGCACCTTGCTGCTAACGTTCTTCTTCCGCCACATGCAGGAGTTGATCAAGCGCAACAACATCTACATCGCGCAGCCGCCGCTATTCGGCATCAAGAAGGGCAAGTCGCACCAGTACATCAAGGACGAGCGCGAATTCGTCAAGGTCATGGTGAAGCGCGCTTCCGAAGGCCTTATCATCCGCTACGGTGAAGGCGCCGCTAAGCTCGAAGGCGCAGCCCTGACCAAGTTCATCACCGTTTTGAACGAGTATCTAGGGTTCCTGGACAAGTTAAACAAGCGCATACGCGAGGAGCAGATCACGGCACTGCTGCCCAAGCTCGACCTGGCCAAGCGCGCCGATTTCGAAGGCGACAAGAATACTCCGCCGAAAAAGATCGAAAAACTCGAAAGAGAACTCAAGCGCCTGCAAAAAGACTTGAAGCTGAAAAGTGTGGAAACCCGCTTCGACGAAGAACACAATCTGTGGGCACTGATCTTCGTCAACGCGCAGGGCGCCGAGCACATCATCAACTGGGAACTAGCCTCGACCCCGGAATGCCGGCAGCTCATCGCCAAGTTCAAGCAGATCGAGCTGTATCTTGAGCCGCCCTTTGTGGTCGAGAGCGTGGTGAAACCGACAAAGTCGGCAGCCAGCGTCGCAGATAAAAATGACGACAAGAATGAAGACGAAGGCGAAAACGAAGATGAAAGCCTGAGCGCCGCTGAGGGTGAAGAAGCCGAGAAAGCCCAGAAGAAAACCGGCAAAGCTCCGGTGCGCCGCGCGAAAGAGCCCGAGATTGTCGAGAAGAATACTGCCCGCGAACTCTTCGACTACGTCCTGAACGAAGGCCGCAAAGAGTACATCGTCCAGCGCTACAAGGGCCTCGGCGAAATGACTGCCGAGCAGCTCTGGGAAACCACCATGGATCCCGAGCGCCGCACCCTCCTGCAAGTCCGTCTCGAAGACATAGCCGAGTGCGAAACCATCTTCACGACGTTAATGGGCGAAGACGTGGAAGCCCGCAGAAAATTCATAGAAGACAACGCGCTGGACGTGAAGAACCTGGATATCTAATGTGTGGGGCGGACACTCTTGTCCGCCGCCTTTGGCTCGCGTAGGGACGGCCGCCCCCGGCCGTCCAAGCCGAGCGCAGCTCGGCCTCCATGTTGTTACCCCGCATTACCTCTGTGCCCCGTGTTCTCTGTGTTTTCATTGCCAACGCAAGTTTGCCCCTCATCCCCGTTCTCTCTACAAGGCGCGGCAAGCCGCGTCTCTACTAAATAGAAGCGACGGCTTCCCCCGGCATCGCAACGACGATCACAGGAAAAGGGGACATGCACAAATTTCTCGCCGCGCTCATTAGCCTCAGCCTCACGCTTTTCGCCGCTGCGCAGGACACCGCGCCTTCACTCACCATCTACAACCAGAATTTCTTCGTCGCCCGTGATCATTTAACGCTCGACTTGAAAACGGGCGCCAATCGTATCGAGTTTGCGGGAGTCACTTCCCACCTCGAGCCCGATTCCGTCATCCTGCGCGACCTCACCGGACGTCCGCTGCAGATCCTCGAGCAGAGTTACCGCGCCGACCCCATCTCCCAGGAAATGCTGCTCTCGTTTTACGAGGGCAAAACCATTGATTTTCAAGTCCAGCGCGGCGACAAGTTCCTGACTTTCCCGGGCAAGATCATCCGCAGCGGCTACGCGTCCGGCGTCTCCTACATCAACGGATATCCTCAGGGACCGGCGCCGCAGCCCATCATCCAGGTCAATGGCGTGCTGCAATTCGGGTTGCCGGGGCAGCCGCTATTTCCCGCGCTGAGCGATGATTCCATCCTCAAGCCGACCCTGACCTGGCAACTCGCGACCACTCAGGGCGGCCGCTCCGAAGCCGAAATTTCCTACGTCTCCGGCGGCATGACCTGGCAGTCCGACTACAACCTCGTCGTCTCCGACGGCTCGAAAAACTCCAGCATGAACTCGCTCGATCTTGTCGGATGGATCACCATGCAGAACCATAGCGGCAAGACCTTCGAGAACGCGCGCATCAGGCTGATGGCTGGAGACGTGAGCAAGCTGCAAGGCCCGGTCAGTCGAAATGCCTATCGTCTTGAGGCCAAGGCGGCGGACATGGCCGCCGCCGCGCCCGTCGTCAGCGAGAAGTCTTTCGACGAATTTCACCTCTACACGCTCGAGCGTGCTGCCACTCTGCACGACAATGAAACCAAGCAGGTCGAATTCGTGCGCGCGACCGGCATCCAGTCGCAACGGCTTTACATCTACGATGGCGCGCAGGTCGGGCAATACAGCTATTACTCCCCCGATCAGATCCGCAACGACCCCGGATATGGCACGGCTTCGAACCCGAAGGTATGGGTGATGCAGGAACTGAAGAACTCCGAAGCCAATCATCTCGGCATGGCGCTGCCCAAGGGACGCCTGCGCTTCTATCGCCGCGACACCGACGGCAGCTTGCAATTCATCGGCGAGAACACCATCGACCACACGCCCAAAGACGAAATGATCCGCGTCTACACCGGCAACGCCTTCGACATCGTCGGCGAGCGCAAGCGCACCAACTTTCACGTTGAGTCCAATCAGCACTGGATGGACGAGACTTTCGAGATCCGCGTGCGCAACCACAAGAAAGAACGCGCGAACGTGCGCGTCGTCGAGCACCTCTATCGCTGGAACAACTGGAAGCTCACCGAGCAGTCGCACGAATCAAAGAAGCGCGACGCCCAGACGATCGAATTCCCGATCGAAGTCGCAGCCAACGGCGAGCAGGTCGTGACTTACACCGTGCATTATTCGTGGTGATGTGGATTGACCGTTAGTCCCACTCATCTGATCCCACTCATCGCAAAGTACGCGATGAGTGGGGCACCAGCGTATTTTACGGGCGCTCGTGCACGCAGTACTTCACATGCGGATACACGCGATCAAACACAACCCACAGCGCTCCGATCACAACGAATACCAGGTAGCTTCCCTCCGGACCAACCGAGCCGCCCGTCAGCCAATCGGGGCCGTGAAAGCTGGAGTTGATCAGGTGCCTGGGCAGAATTGTCCCGCTATCGGGAACGGAGTACAGATAGCTCTCGCCCCAATCCCACGCCATGTGAAAGCCGACAGCCCACCACAAATCGCCTGTCCGCCGCAGCGTCAGACACAAAAAGAAGCCAATCAATCCCGCCGCCACCAGCCCAGTCTTCGCTTCGCCCGAATTGGCGCCGTGGATGGCACCGAACGAAAGCGAAAGCAGTGCCGCCGCCGGCCAGAAATTCATTCCCTTTGTCAGCACCCACTGCGAATATCCGCGCAGCAGAAACTCTTCAAAGAATCCAGTCAGCAGGAAAAGCACCGCGTAATACAGCGCGAACTCGACGATGCGTCCCCCATGCAGATCGAGCGACCCGAAGGTGAAGGTCCCGGCCGCTCGCAACATGAGCATCAGAACCGTGAGCGACGCGATTCCCCACAGCGTCCCTACCCAGAAATTGCGGCCAAACGCCCCGCGTGCCGGAAGCCCAAAGTCGCCGAACGGCCGGCCTTCGATCTGCGCCATGACAAAGCCTGGCAGGATCGCGGCCAGCATCATGCTGGCCTCCGTCACCATGCCCCACCACACCGGCCCACCCGCATGAGGATGGACAAAGTGCCCGATCGCGCCTTCGATCAACAGCACGATGCCGCCCATCGCCAGATAAATCAGCCAGCGGGTTCCCGCATACATGCCGTCGGGTCCGACGAAAACTTCGCGAAATGGCGATTCTCGTCGAATTTCTGCGACCATCGATGTTGCCGGGGAAGCGAGCGGCGCAGAGTCCGCGGTGGGCAGCACCGTTGACTGTTCAACAGAGGGCGGAAGCGGATTGGTATCCATCGGTGTCTGGAACATGGTAAAACACTCGGTCTGCTTTGTTGCGCCGATTTCTTCATTCCGATGCTTTCCGTGCCCCGCAATTTACCGCGGCGGCGCTGCTGTTGGTCTATGTTCTGCAGTGCGTCTGGCTGGTCCGCGTGCAAACGTTGCATGCCTCGCTCCCGGACTCCGACCAGGCTCTGCGCATCTACCAGGGCCTCGAACAATGGAAGGGCGGCGCCATCGCGGGAACTCCCGAATCGTTGCGTTCCGAAGCCGCCACTGGTGTGCCTTCTTCGGGCCGGTCCGGCCATCTCCGCGTGCGCGACGGTTACGACCAGGACCGCTCGCCCCTCTACTACCTCGTCGCCGCTGCACCGCTTCTGGTGCGCCCCGGTTCGTGGTTGCCGGAATCACTCGGGCCGTTACTGGCCGCGACCCCGAGCCTGTTCTTCGGCGTCATGCTTGGAGGCTCGCTCTGGTACGTCGCGCGCCGTCTCTACGGCAACGCTGGCGGATACGTCGCGCTCGCACTCTACTGCTTTTCGCCGGCCATGATTGTAAACGTGGCCGGCGCGCAGAGTCTGGGTGAAATGGGCGCCGTGTGGGGAGCATTCGGAACCGTCTTCACCGCCATCGCCGTGGCGCACACGCTCTACGCTCCACGCGAAGTTGTGCTCTGGAACTGGCGACGCATTCTGCTTCTGGGGTTGTCTCTGGCACTGACAGCGGGCAACCAGTTTTCGCTGGCGGTGCTGGCGCTGGTGATTTTGCCACTCATGTTCTGGGTGGCGCCAGTGCGGCCGCGCCCCCTGCTCGCGATCTGGACCACGGCAATAGCAGTCGCCGTGGTGCTGTTGTTTGCCGCCTACTTTTTCGAACCTGCATTGTTCTGGCAAGGAATGCTGCACGCGCGCTGGATGAACTTCGAACCCGCCGCGTTTGGGATGTCGGTCTCCTACCGCAACGCTTTGCAAACGATCTTTGTCAGGAACCCGCCGTTGATGCTCGCCCTGCCCGTGACGCTGATCGCATACCTCGGGTGGAAGCGCACTCGCTATTTCGGCAACACCGGGCCGCTCCTGATCGCGGCGCTGTTGCTCATCCTGGCCTTGGGCGCTCCCAATTTTCCAGGACAAGGATTCCATCTGACCATGCTCGTGTTCCTCTTCGTCTTCGTCGCTGGAGTGTTCGCCGATCTGCTGGAGACGCAGCAAAGCCTTCTCGTGACGGCCGGCCTGTGCGGGTTGTTGAGCGCCTCCGCCATCTGGAACCTCTACCAGTTGGCCCGTCTGATATAGCGACGGTCGTCCTCGCCCGTCCCCCGCAAATCTCGCAGGTTAGAATAAGTACTTTCAACATTGGCAAGGATCAACTATGAGCACCCCGACCCAAACTCCCACACCGAAGACTATTTACGTAACCCGCACCGGCCTCCCGCTCAGTTTCAAGCTCGACTGGCCTTTCCGCCGTGCCACGTCCGGCGCGGACTTTGACGTCCTGCACACGGTTATCACGCTGGAAAATTCCGAAGGTCTGCGCGCGCTCGTGGCCGTGAATCTTTCCGTCACACTGCGGGAAGTGCTGCCTTCGCTTGAACCCAAAGACACGGAAGCTCCCATCATCAATGCTCTTCGCAGGGAGGTCGACCACAAGCAGACGGAGTTCGTGAAATCCGGCAAGCTGGTGCCGCTGACCTTCTCCAGCCGCCACTACAGCTTCAAACTCAAGCAGTGGGTTTTCGGCAAGGCCAGCGACGAGGAAATCGCGCGCATGATCGAGCGCAAAGTGTACTGGCAGACGCGTCTGGCAGGCGGAGATGTGTGGCTGGGCGACCCGACCGAGGCCCTCTACGTCGATACCACCACCGATCACATCGCCGAAATCGGCGCCGGACTCGCGCAGCAAGGACTCTTCACCATGGCCCGGCGCTACGCCACCGCGCTTCCCGCCCTGATGGATCAAAAAGACCGCTTCGAATCCGAGATGGCCGCGGCCCGTCAGCAGTTGGAAGAAAAGCACGCCTTCGAGCGCGGCTAGGAAGGTCAGGAGCCGGGGTGAAAGTCGGGTCCGGAGCGGTGCACGAGCGACACCTTTTATGAATTGTCATGGCGAATTGAGATTAAAGAGCGGAGTCCCGCTTTCGCCACGGGCTGCTACGAACTCCAAGCTCCACGAGACTCAACTGCACTCATAAATGGTTCTGGGAAGGGCACGGCTTCCAGCCGTGCAGCTCAGAGCCAAAAAATGCGGGTTTTAGCCCCTGAGGGCCGGACATCACGCCCTAAGAATCATTTGTGAGACCAGTTCTAGCGCGGCGAACGAATCACTCGCAATGCGCCCGCGGCGACTGAAATCTCGGCGGGCGTCTCGCACACAAACTCTCCGTCAGCGTAGATCTCGATCGGAGTCTCGGTCTGCACGCGGACTCGCTCGGCCCGCGAGTACTCAACTTCGGGCAGGAGGAGGTGACGCCCGAAGTACACCGTTGGAAACATGCTGAGCAGTTTAAGCGTGCTCAACTTGTTGACCCGGCAGATGTCGAGCTTGCCATCCGTGAGATCTGCTTGCGGCGCGATGCGCATGCCGTCGCCATAGAACTGCGTGTTGGCGAATGCGGCGAGAAGGGTGAGCCGTTCGCCTTCGGCGCGGTCGTTGTCGTTGAACTGCGTGCCACTGACCTGCGTGTCACTGACCTGCGTGCCATTGAACTGCGTCAGCCGCATGGAAAAAGCCGGGAACTTGAGAAGTACCGGTAATAGCGCCAGGGCATAACCACCGTGTCCGCGCAGCCAGCGCGGCATCTGGTTGGCGCGCCGAGTGGCGGCAGAGTCCAGACCGCACCCGGCGACGCAGCAGAAATAGTGGGCGCGCTCCGGCGAGGCGGACGGAACGATGACCCCGAGATCAATTGCCTGCGCTTGAATTTTCCCCGATTCGAAATCACGCCAGACGCGCCAGGAGTCTCGCCCCGAACGCAGGTTCAGCGCGCGGGCAAAATCATTTCCGCTGCCTGCTGGGACGATCAGTACGGGAAGCTGGAGCCGCACCAGCGCCGGCAGATGACGATGAATGGTGCCGTCCCCGCCAAAAATGAGGATGGCGTCGGCGTCGCTGGAAGAGGCGGGCAGTCCCTGGAGCCAATGTGTTGGAGAGCCGGCTTGAAACGGCTTCAGGTCTGCCGGTGAAGTTCCCAACCCGAAGATGACGGCGGCGCGCATGGGCTCAGCATTTAGCGTTCAGCATTGTGGCGAATGCAGGGGTACTCTTGGCGCAAGCAGCTGCCGAGTTGCGCTCGGCTTGGACCCTTCGACTTCGCTCAGGGCAGGCTCGCGAGGGCGCCCGTCCCCACACGAGCACGCGAACTATTTCGGCAGGCACTTCTCCATGAAGTCGACCAGATCCTTTTTCATCTTGTTGTGTTCGGCGCGATCGATGTACACCATGTGCCCAGAGTTGTAGGTGGCGTACGAAACATTCTGGCGAAACTGCGGGTCGAGGTTCAGGTGATCCATGGTCCAGTTGGCAGCGGCGAAGGGTGTGGCCAGGTCGTAGTAGCCTTCCATCACCAGGATCTTCATGTACGGATTCTTGATCATGGCCGACCGCAACCCGCCCGCCGTGCTGGGAAAGCCTTCCACGGCGTTGCCCCACTCCCACTTCTGGAAACCCGTTTCGTCGTAGGCGAAAACCTTGTACCGCATGTCGGACTTATAGTTCAGTTCGGTGCGCAGGTAGTTGTTGAACGCCGAGGTGTAAGGCGGCAGGATGGCGGCGCCCGTCGGATCATAGTAACGCTCATCATCCGGATCCGGGCTGCTGAAACGGCCATCGAGGCGGCCGGTGCGCAGTTTCTGATCGAGCAGCAGTTCGTGGGTGAAGGTGGGAACGTTGATGCGCAGGTTGTGCGCTTCGATCACTTCCGGGCGCAGCCCGATGTAGCGGGACAGTTGCTCGACAATCTTGCGGTGTTCTTCCGGCGTCATCGCGTCGCCTTTGCCTAGAGCGAGCGCGTAATCATTGGTCGACCAGCGCACGACTTCTTCCCGCGTTTTCGCCAAATCCTGGGTGAGATCGGAGGACAGCTTGTGGTGGTAGCCGGCGATCATGTTGAAAGTGGGCACCAGCAGAAAATAAGGCAGGTCGTTCGATTTGTTCCATTCGAGCGTCTGGAAATCCACGGCCATGGAGAGCAGGGTCACGCCGTTGAAGGCGATACCATGATCGGCTAAATACCCGGCGATGCCGGCGGCGCGCGTCGTGCCGTAACTTTCCCCCAGCAGGAACAGCGGAGAGATCCAACGATCGTAGCGGGAAATGTAGAGGCGGATGAATTCTCCGAAGGCTTGTACGTCGCCTTTTACGCCCAGAAACTTCTTGGTAAGTTCGGCGGTCGCGGCCCGCGAGTAACCGGTGGCCATGGCGTCCACCACTACGATGTCGCTGCGGTCGAGCAGCGTGTTGGGATTGTCTTCCAGACGATAGGGTGCTGCCGGCATGAAGCCGTTCGGCTGAAGCACTACGCGCTTGGGTCCGAGTGCGCCCATGTGCAGCCACACCGAAGCGGAGCCGGGGCCGCCGTTGAACGAGAACGTCAGGGGACGCTTTGCGGCTTCCTGTCCGTCGAGCGTGTAGGCGACGAAAAACATTTCGGCTTCCGTCTTGCCGTCGCCGCGCTTGAGGGGAAGCCTCCCAGCCGTCGCCGTGTAACTGAGAGCCTTGCCGTTCAGCGTGACTTGGTGATGCGTGATTACGGGCGGGACTTCCGCCACATCGTAATGTTCTTCCTTATCGGCAGCCTCGCTGGAGTCGGCTTTGGGCGGCTCTGCGGGCTTGCCGCTTTCCGCGGACTTATCCGGAGTTGCGGCGTTCGCGGGCGTTGGTTCCTTCTTGCCTTTATCTTTCTTGGACGCGGCCTGCTTCGCGCTCTCGGGCATCGCGTCCTGGGATTGGTTTTGCTGCGCTGCTGCAAACGGAATCGTCCACACCGCGAAAAGGAGAACTGCCAGAATTCTCATGCTTATCTCCGGGGAAAGGAATTGGACCAGCATTATACCGCCTTCGCTGATCGCGCTTGAAAAAACCGGAGGCAACTCCAGACGTGCTAGAATTTGTTGCGCCTGAAATGCTTCCTCCGGCTCGGTGGCGCACCAGATCTTCCACCCAGGCAATGACGGACTAAAAAAGTGGCCCAGAACCCCAACGCCCAAAACGGCTCCATCACCTACGCTGATGCCGGTGTCAGCATGGATCGCGGCAACCGCACCAAGCAGCGCATCAAATATCTTGCCCACAAAACCTTTACCAAGGGAGTCCTGAGCGAGATTGGCGGATTCGGCGGGTTGTTCTCGGTCGATAAGAAGTATTTGGATCCGGTGCTGGTCTCGAGCGTGGATGGCGTGGGCACAAAACTAAAAGTGGCCTTCGAAATGAAGATGCACCACACCGTCGGCGCCGACCTGGTGAATCACTGCGTGAACGACATCGCGGTGCAGGGTGCGGCACCGTTGTTTTTTATGGACTACCTGGCCACTGGCAGGCTGGACCCGGAAGTCGCGGAAAAGATTGTTGGCGGCCTCGCCGAAGCCTGCAAGCATAACGGCTGCGCCCTGATCGGCGGCGAGACCGCCGAAATGCCGGGGTTTTATCCCGAAGGCGAGTACGATCTTGCCGGATTCATTGTCGGAGTAGTCGAACGCGACCGCATCATCAGCGGCAAAGATGTGCAGGTGGGGGATTGCGTCCTCGGCTTGCCCTCCAACGGCCTGCACACCAACGGATACTCGCTGGCTCGCAAACTGCTCTTTGAAATCGCGGGCTATTCCCTTGAGACCTTTGTCAGCGAGATCAAGAACAAGGTCGGCAACGAACTCATGCGAACCCATCGCAG
>Ga0066793_10000452_pt1 | contig 16109 bp, 16 predicted proteins | sample PersoiDNA2013189_FD_83876 | JGI IMG/M metagenome (GOLD analysis project Ga0066793, IMG submission 83876) | Permafrost soil microbial communities from the Arctic, to analyse light accelerated degradation of dissolved organic matter (DOM) -... | ecosystem: Environmental > Terrestrial > Soil >... | reverse complement strand
TGCCCAGCGACCGGGCGCGCCCGAACTAGAACGTTGTCGGCCGGGCCGGGCCTCAGGGTAGCCTGGTGCAGGACATCTGCGTCAGACGCGCTGGTCGACAGGATCGGCACCGCCGACCAGGCCCAGGGCGAAACGCGCCGCAATGGCCACCATTACAAGCTCGAGGACGAACGCCAGCGTCAGCGCGATCCCCCGGAGCAGCGTGCCTGGCATCACCGGCTGAACAGAACCTCGATCACGTCCCCGTCGCGGACCAGGTAGGTCTTGCCCTCCGAGCGCAGCTTGCCGTGCTTTCGCGACTCGGCCATCGTCTTGAGCGCCAAGAGGTCTTCGAACGGCACGACCTCGGCTCTGATGAAGCCTCGGGCCAGATCCGTGTGGATCGTGCCGGCGGCGTCCACGGCGTTGGAGCCGTCCGGGATCGGCCAGGCCCGAACCTCGTCCGGCCCGGCCGTCAGGAACGAGATCAGGCCGAGGAGCCGATAGCTGAGCCCTATGACGCGGTCAAGGCTCGATTCGGCAAGGCCGAGCTCCTCCATGAAGACGGCTGTCTCGTCGGGCTCGAGCTCGCCGAGTTCCATCTCGATCTTCGCCGACAAGGCGTCCACGAGCGTGTGCTGATGCTGGTATCGGCCGGCGATTCCAGCCACTATCTCCGACTCGCGAGCCAGGTCCGCCTCGCCCACGTTCAGCAGCACGAGGACCGGCTTCTGGGTCAGGAAGCGGAAACCGCGAACGGATTTCTCTTCGTCCTGGGTGAGCTCCACCGCCCGAAGAGGCGTCCCCGCGGCAAGAGGTTCGTGTAATCGCTGCAGCAGCGCTTCCTCGCGGTCGTTGGAGTCTCGCTCCGCCGGCGACCCGTGGTGGCCGCTCACCTTCAGGCGCTCAAGGCGCTTCTCCATGACCGACAGATCGGCGAGTGTGAACTCCAGGTCCAGGCGCTCGAGATCGCGCCAGGGATCGATCGAACCGTCCTGATGGGGCACCGCCGGGTCTTCGAAGGCACGAACTATGTGGAGAAGTGCGTCAGCCTCACGGAGCCGAGCGAGCTGATCGGCCGGCAACTCCTCGGTCCCAACCCTTCCTTCCGTCGAGGAGGGAGGCGCAGGCAGATCGAAGTAGGTGACATCCGCATGGACGATCTTGCGTGGCTTGAAGATCTCGGCAAGCCGATCCAGCCGCTCGTCGGGAACCTTGACGGTACCGACGTGAAGCTCCATCCCGCCGTATCCGCCGGTCTGGGCGTGGCCCCGGGTGAGCGTGTTGAAGACCGTCGTCTTCCCCGAGCCCGCCAGCCCGACGATGGCGATCTGCATGTGGTCCTTGCCTCCTCCGCGAGCGCGCGGCTGCGCCCCGACATGCTAACGGAACGGCTCCCTAGTACCCGGCCTCCGGGTCGACCAGGTAGTTGAGATGCTCTCCCGCACGGTAGAGGCGCAGGTTCTCGCAGAAGACCTCCAGAGTGCGCTGCACGACCGCGCCGCTCGACCAGGAGGTATGGGGCGTAACGATGCAGTTGGGTAGCCGGTAGAACGGGGAATTGTCGGACAGAGGTTCCTCGCGGAAAGTGTCGAGCACAGCACCGCCCAATAAGCCATCGTTCAGTGCACGCGCCAGAGCACGTTCATCGACCAGGCCACCTCGCGCCACGTTGACGAGCCAGCTGCCGGGCTTGGCGTGAACCAGGGCCGCCTCGTCGATGACCGACTCGGTGGCGCTCGTCAGAGGCAGAGCCAATACCACGAAGTCGGAAATGGCCATCAGCTGGGGCAGCGATTCGATGCCGCCCAGCACCTCTACCCCCGGAACCTGAGCGGCGTTGGGCCGACGTCGGACGGCCACCAGCCGCGGGCCGAAGGGCGCCGCGAGCTCGGCCACCCGACGGCCGATGCCGCCCAGGCCCACCAAGCCAATGGTGGTTTCGCAGAGCTCAACCGCTTCGAGCGGCTGCCACGTCCGCTCCCGGCCCAGTTCGAGGAGCTGCGGCAGGCGACGGCAGATGGCGAGAATCATCGTCATCACGTATTCGGCGATCGGCTCGTCGTAGACGCCTCGGCCGTTGGTAATCGTCAGCTCGCGCAGTCGGACGCACGGGGTCAGGACCGACTCCACACCCACGGAGACGGAGTGGATCCAGCGCAGCTTGGGCGCTCGGCCGACGAGTCGATCGAGTGGCTCGCCGCCGAGCGACCAACCGCGCAGCAGGACTTCGACATCGTCCAGCGGTTCATCCGTCAACCCCTCCGCAGAGACTCCGACAAGCCTCGTCCCCGGGGCGACCGCGAGAATGGGGTCCCTCATTGCCGCCGTGGCGTCCCGCCCGGCGAAGACGGGAGTCATGGCAATCGCGAGCGGCGATCCGCCGGGTCCGCGACCTGGTCCCGGCGACACTCGCTTGGTGTCGTCGCTCATAGGTCCTCCCCTTTCAGCGGAACGCGCTTCGTCGGCATCACGCGATCCAGCCAGCGAGCCGGCGAGTCGATCTCATCGGGCGAAGGCAGTGTCTCCGGTCCGAGCCACAAAGTGCGGAGCGCCTGGGCGCCGCCGGCCGTGGCGATAGTTGCCACGAATTCCTCGCCTTTTCGATATTGCTCCATCTTGAGGTCCATCCCCGTAATCCGCATCATCGCCCGCTCGAAGCCGGTCCGTTGTTCGCGGCGGGCGTGAAATCGGCGGCTGATCTCTTCGACCCCTGGAACGAGTTCGCGTCCGACTTCGTCCATCACGTAGTCGCCGAAGCCTTCGAGCAGGCTCATAACCGCCTGGATCTCGCGGAAGCCACGGCGTTGCTCCTCGGACATCAGCCCTTCCATCCAGTGCTCGCCCGAGGCGCTCCCCCGAAGCATTCGCCCCAGCCTGGCCACAGCATCGCGGCTGAGCATTGAGACGTCGGCCGAAAGCGACGAGAGCTGTTCCTCCAGGCGCCGGGCAAGGTAGGGTCGAAGCCACGGGTGGGCCTCGAACTCGAAAGCGTGCGTGGTCTCGTGTAGGGCGATCCACGTGCGGAACGGATCCAGCGGCAAGTCCAACAGGGTTGCTGTGCGGCGAATGTTCTCGTCCACGAACAGGAGCTGTCCCGGCGCTGACCCGGCCGATAGCAGGGCCAGATCGTATTGCCCAAGGACGCGCTGACCGAGGAAGCCGAGCAGGTAGCCCACCTGGCGCGTTGCCACCTCACGATTGGCGATGGCCATCGTGGCCTTGACGAGACCGGCACCGTCGGGGATGACCTGATCGAGCAGGTTCCCTTCGACTTTGCCGATCAGCTCGGCGAAGGTAGCCGCGTTCGTCGCCACCCAGGTCTCGCGATCCACGATGCCGCTGCGCTCCACGACGCCGGGAAGTTCCGCCTCCAGAGTGGCTCCGAGAGCGGGCACGATCCGCGCCATCGCGGCAGCGTAGATCGGCTCAGCCGTTCGAAGCTCGGCGGCGGTCAGGCTGCCAGGGGCCCGGCGGACCCGCGCCGAGGCGATTCGAGTGGCCTTGTCCCAATCGATCAAGCCGCGACGCGCAGAGCGCTCTGCGTGCCGCCCGAGAATCGTGATGCCGGCGCCAACCGCGGCCCCGACCATAAAGCCGGCTCGCATGAAGGCGTCGCGCTGCAACCCCGAAAACCTGGAGGGGCGCGGCCGCCCGCTCATGACCCGCCGACTTCCAGATCGACGGCCTCGATTTCGGCGAACGCTCCACCGAACATGCGCTCGGCTATGGCGCGGAACGCGGCTACGTCTCCGGTGGTCAGCTGGCGGTGACTGGGAACGGCGAACGTCTCATCGGGCGGCTCATGGCCGGCCAGACCCGCGTCAGCGGCGGTGCCGCGAGTCGTCCCTGGAGCCTCCATACCGTTCACGGAGAGCAACTCGCTCAGCGAAGATGCAGTCGCAGTTGCGGAATCGACGATGGCCACGGCGTCGCCAACGGCGGCGCGTAGGGCGGTCGCCAGCAGCGGATAGTGCGTGCAGCCGAGCAGCAACGTGTCAATCCGGGCCGATGGAGGCAGCGGGAAGATGAAGTCTCCTTCCTCGTTGCGTTCTCCGAGTAGCGGAGCCACTGCCGCTCGAACCGCCGTTTCGACCGCCTGCCCGGAGAGTTGGCCGGACTCGACCAGCGGCACCAGTGACGGCGTGGCGTGTTCGTACACCTCGATGGCCGGGTTCTCATCCTTGATGCCGTTGAAGTACGCCCGGGAGCGAACGGTCGCGGGTGTCGCGATGACGCCGACGCGCCGGTTTCGCGTTGCCAGAGCCGCGGCGGCTGCTCCGGGCCGAACCACGCCCAGCACCGGCAGGTCGTAGCGACGTCGGAAGTCGCCAAGAGCCACGGACGTGGAGGTGTTGCAGGCGACCACGAGGGCCTTGACGTCGCGTCGGACGAGAGCGTCGAGCGCCTGGACACTGAACCTGCGGACCTCGTCGTCGCTTCTGGTGCCGTACGGGGCTCGAGCGTTGTCGCCGAGGTAGATGGTGGATTCGGAGGGCGACCGGCGCAGTATCTCGCGGAGGACGGTAAGGCCGCCTACTCCGGAGTCGAAGACGCCAATGGGTCGAGGATCGGACACGTCCTCAGTTTCTCACGATCGCGCCGGCAGGCCGCCCAAGAAGGGTCGCCGCCACACGCCGGATGTCGCGGCTGACTGCCGCGTCGGGACTGGACACCACGAAAGGTAGCCCTTCGTTATTTGCCTGGACGACGAGACGTCCATCCGAGACGACCTCGAACTCCGGTTTGCGACCGAGAGCCCTGGCGAGCTCCTCGCCGCTGATGCCACCGCTGGAGTCCGACCGATTGACAAGGTAATGGACCTTGTCGGCGGCGTAACCGATGGAGGCGAAGGCTTCGGTGACGGCGATTGTGTTGTGAATCGTCGTGTAGTCGTAAGTGACGATCGAAAGGATCACATCGGAGGCGTCCAGGAGGCCGAGCGTGATCTCAGAGAGGACCGACGGCGTGTCGATGACGACCGCCTGGTAAAGCCTCCGAAGCAGGGAGACGGTCTTCTCGACGTCCCGAGGCGTCACCATTTCGGCCATCTCCACGCGCGGAGGGGCGAGCAAGATGTCGATGCCGGCCGGGTCGCGCCACATGACATCACGCACGTCCGACTCCTGGACCCGATCGGTGGGAAGATCGAGGATCGAGGGCACATCGCTGGGGACTTTGAGCAGGGCACGCAGGTCACCGTACTGCAAGCTACCGTCGATCAGGGCCGTGGAGGCGCCGAGCTGGCTGATTGCGACCGCGAGATTGAAGGCGATCGTCGTCTTGCCAACGCCGCCCTTTGGAGAGAAGACCGAAACCACGCGACAGGATCCGGCTGTCAGGGCCTGGCGGTCCTTCAACACGCGAGAAAGGGTGTTGACCAACTCGAAGCCGCTGAACGGCAGCGTCAGGACAGCGTCGATGCCGCGTTCTGGGTCGCGTGCGAGCGGGTGCTGCGGCACCGTCAAGACGACAACGGGGATCTCGAGGCCCGAATCGCGGAGCTTCTCGATGAGCTGCGGGCCCTTCATCTTGCCCTGTAACAGCAAGTCGACCAGGACGACGTCGGGCCGAAGCTGATGTGCCGCCTCCACGATCTTGGAGCCGTCGCTGAGGACCTCGAGCAGTTTCACCTGCGCCTGGACGCTCAACAGGTTGCGAACGTGCTGGCTCACCTGCGGCACGTCTTCGGCCACCAGGAGACGGATGGAGGGCGGGTTAGCCACGGTGCGACTATAGCGTGGCGGCGGAGCGAGGCCTGCCACGCCTCCGCGCTACCACGATGGCGCGTTCGTCATGGGCGGATATCGGTTCAAGGTCGTAGTCGCCGGCAACGACCTCGACCGCAAAGCCGGCCGATTGGGCCATTCTCCGGAGTTCCTCCGCGTCCACGAGGCGCAACTGGTCCTGCCGTATCCATCGTCTAGGGCTGCCTCCCGGGGCCGATTCGTCGTAGATCGCCGTGAGCGCGACCTTGCCGGTGCCCGCTTGATACTGGGCGCTGGCCGTCTTGGTCACCACGAGTTCAGTGTCGGGATCGATGCGGCAATACTCGAGGCTCAGACGTCCGTCGTAGCGGGCCAGGTCCTCGCCAGCTGGCAGCCAGACGTCGACCACGGCCAGGCCCCCGGGCGCCAGGTGCTTCGCCATCGTCTCGAACGCGGCGCGCTGCGCCTCACGCGACTCGAGCAACATGATCGAATTGAGGGCAAGGATGGCGAGCCGGAACGGGCCCCCGATCAGCAGTGGCAAGCTGATGAGGTCCGCCTCGATGACCTTCACGCGATCGGCCGAGGTGCGTCCGGCATGCTGCGCTCGCGCCCGCAGGCGGTCCAGCATTGCAGTGTCCAGGTCGACAGCCGTGACGTCGTAGCCCGCCTCGGCGAGAGGCACCGCCAGCCGACCGGAGCCCGATGCCAGTTCGAGAATGGGTCCCCCGGTACGTGCGGCCAGGGCCAGGTAGAGGTCGAGGTCGCCTGGGTCCTCGAGCATGTCCACGTCGTACAAGCGCGCCAGAGCGGCGGCGGTGTCGGGATCGCGAGAGGTCTCGGCCATCTCGCAAAGCCTAGCGCGTTGCTGGAAGGACGGATTCTCCACTATCGCTCGACTGAGAGCGTGATCTCGGCCAGCGCGACCATGGCGACGACAAAGAGGCCTATGGGCAGACTCAGGACTTCCTGTACCCGCAGGACAACGAGCAGCGCAACCACGATCCCGACCCAGCCACCTCGTCGAACGGCGCGCACCCATGACCCGCGCAGGGCGATTCGCCTGTGTCTCGCGAAGGCAGCAAGCCAGAAGAGCGGCGTGACGGACAACCCGACGGCAAGACCGATGAGCCCGGCTCCGGCCAGGCCTGCGGTCGCGTTCTGGCGCGGTGGAATCGTCGTGACGAATCGCGCCACCACAACCCAGGCCACAATCGCGGCGAGGAAAACGAGGTAGTTGCAGGCTCGGTCGCGCCTATCCACAGTCGCAAGTCTAAAGCGCGGATCGACCGGTCAAGCGTCGCGGATCGCCGGCGTGCCTGGCGCGGATCGGGCAGCGACCTGGTGCGGGTCAAGAGCCCGCGCCGGTCGGCTATTACGTCAGCGCTGCCTCCAGGTCCAGAACGCTGTCGATCACAAGATCTGGCGCGACATCGGGAGGAGGGGCGGCGACAGGAAGTGGCGAATCCTCCGGTTTGACGCGAACCCACGCGGCTCGCCAGCCCGCGCCGTGCGCGCCGACCACGTCGGCGCCAAGATCGTCGCCCACGTGGAGGATGGCGGGGCCCGACGCGACCTCGAGTGCGAGGGCAGCTGCCTCGAAGATGAGCGGGCGCGGCTTGATCGCGCCTACCCGCTGCGAGATCACCGTCGCCGTGAGATGAGGCGACCAGCCTGCAGCGTACAGATAGCGCTCCACGGCAATGGCAAGGGGCCAATTCGAGAGAACAGCCAGGCGATACTTGCCCGCAAGATGCGCAAGCATCGGCTCGATTCCACGAGGCACCGGGGTCTCCCTGACGAAAGCGCCGGCATACGCATCGAGAATGGCCGTCATTTCGCCGGGGTCGCACAATGCCGCGATCGATGCGTCGTCCCAGCGGTACTGACCCGGCGAAACCGCGCCTCGGAGCCGTGCGATGACACGAACGACGCGAACGTCCATGTCGGCCTCGCGGCCTTCCGGCACGTCCTCGTGGAGCTGGCGCTGCCGTTCTTCGGCCCAAACGCGCACGAATTCCTCCGGCCGACAGCCGACGATACCGGCGGCCGTTTCGGCCGTCAGGCGGACGACTTCGCCCATGGAGGAAGCTGGGAACGGCACCAGCGTGTTTCCGAAATCGAATGTGATCGCCAGAAGGCCATCGATCATCGGGTTGCGCTCGCGGGGCAGATGTCGCGGAAGGCGCAGTATCCGCAGGCGATGTACTCAGGGGTGGCCGCGAAGTTTCGGGCGCGGATGCCGGCGGCCGCCCGGCGGATCGACGTACGCGCCTTCTCCAGCCGACGTTCGTCCACTTCGGTCCGACCAACGAGGCCCGACTCCAGGAACCAGAGCTGAACGGCGTCGGGGAGCCGCCCCGACTCAGCTTGGTAGGCCATTGCATATATCTGCAGCTGGAGGGAGTCGCGGGCGCGCTCTCTGGCCTTGGCGGGATCGCGCACGTCGCTCGACTTGTAGTCGGTGATGGTGACCCGCTCCGGGTGCAAGCCAGGCAGAACCGGGGAAGCGACGTCAGCAAGTTGCCGCTCCTCTGCCCCGTCGTGCGCCTGCTTCGCTGGCACGCGCTCAATGTCGACGCGGTCCATCCTGCCGCGAATCCGGTCGCCGTCGAGCAGGAAGCTGAACTCGCGTTCCACGTAGGCCGGTACCACCGCTCCCGGCTGAAGCTGCTCCTCGCGGAAGCGGCGCAGAGCGGCCTGACCGGCCGCCAGGCGAGCCTCCTCATGCTCACGAGTGAGGAATCCCTCGTTGGACCAGGCTCGCTCGAATGCCGCGAGGAGTTCGTCCTCGCTCATAACATAGCCTTTGGCCCCGCGGCGATGGAACTCCTGCACCGCCTGGTGGAGCGCCGAGCCATAGACGATGGAGTGATGCGGGGCGATCGGCACGCGCAGGACGTGGACATACTTGTACTTGAGCGGACAGGTCAGGTAGTCGTCCACCTGGTAGAAGCTCAGGGTCAGCGGACCCTCCATTTCGTCCCGGCCGGGTTCGGTCGCTGGGACATTGGGCTCGAACGCCGCTAGCCGCTCCATTGGCGAGTTGGCGGTCCCGCCGGCAGACGGGTCGAGGGCAGTCGCGGCGCTCGCCGGCAGATCGAGCGCTTCCAGAACGAACTGAGAGACGCGGCGTGCGCGACGTCCGCCGTAATCCACCGCGTGGGTCAGGATCAGCTCGTCGCGCGCGCGAGTCATGCCGACGTAGAAGAGGCGTCGTTCCTCCTGGAGAGGGGCGTTGCCCTCAGGCAGCTCCTCAGTGACGAGCTCCATTGGCAATGCCAGCGGTTCGCGGCGAGTGCGTGCGGGGAATCGGCCATCTACGAGGCCGATCATGAAGACGACGGGGAATTCCAGCCCCTTGGACTTGTGGACTGTGAGAACGGCGACAGCCTCCGCGTCGGGGTCCACCTCGGCTGTGGCGGGATCGTCGCCGGCGTCGATCAGCGTCTGCAGGTGCCGCGCTACGAAGATGACCCTGTCATCCGGAAGCAAGTCCGTCTGCGAGCGGACGATTTCGAAGAAGCGCGCGATGTTCTGGAGCGCTTCTTCGGCCGCAACGGAGTCAGTGGAAGCCAGTCGTGAGAGCAGGCCGCTATCGCGCAGGAACCGGTACAGGACTTCGCCGGCGGGCCTTTCGTGAGCCAGGTCCGTGTAGCGGCGCAGGTCCGCCACCATTCGCTCCAGCGTTGCTCGCGTCTCGGTCGTCAGACGCAGCAACCCGGGCTGGCGGGTCAGCTCTTCCACCACTTCCCACAACGACCGGTTTCTGCGCCTGGCAGTGTTGACGATCGTCGTCAGGTCGGGTCCGCCAAGCCCGTAAACGTCCGATGCTGCGAGGGCGTACAGGTCCACGCTCGACGACAGGTCCGCGATCGTCCGCAAGAACGCCAGCAGCAGCCGGACCTCGGGACGGGAGTACAGGCCCGAAGTCCCGGAGAACCGCCATGGGACGTCGCACAGGTTCAGGCTGCGAAGCATCGGATCCGCATCGGCGTTGGCGCGGACCAGGATCGCGAAGTCACGGGCCCGTGCACCGGAAGCGATACGCGTGGCAATCTCGCGGGCGATCCAGTCCGCCTCCTCCGAGCCAGTGGCGAAGGATAGGTGGCGGACGGGCGTTTCCTTGCCCCGGCGCATGGCGACTAGACGTTTGTCGATCCCGTTGCGGATCTCCAGCCGATCGGGGTCGTTGAAATGGATCAGTCGATGGCTTGCGTCCAGGATCGGCGACCGCGAGCGGTAGTTGCGGCGCAGAACGATCTGGCGAGAACGGGGGTGGCTCCGCCGGAACTCCAGGATGTTACTGATCGCCGCTCCCCGGAATTTGTAGATCGACTGGTCGTCGTCGCCCACGACGGTGATGTTGCGATGAGGCGCGGCAAGCAACTCCACCAGCTGCGACTGGGCGCGGTTGGTGTCCTGAAACTCGTCAACCAGGATGTAGCGATACCGTCGCTGCAACTCCAATCGTGACGCGGGCGAGTCTCGAAGCAAGCGCAGGGCCAGGCCGACCTGGTCGCCGAAGTCGATGAGTCCGGCCTCCCGGAGCAGCTCCTGGTAGCGGGCGTAGGCCCCGGCCAACTCTCCTTCGCGGCGGGCGCGCTGGGCCAGCGCTGCCAGCCCGTCGGGATCTCCTGCAGCGGCCTGAGCCGCCAGACTCTGACTTGCGAGTGACGCCGCGAAATCGAGAAACGTCTGGGGACTGACGTCCTCGTCTTTGCAACGGCTGAAGAGCGAGGCAAGCGCGGCCAGGAATCGCGTTGGATCTCCCAGCGGCCTGTACTCGTCGAGCGCAAAGGCGAACAGCCGCTCGCGCAGGAAGATCACCACCTCGGGGCGAGCCAGTACCCGCGTGTCGGTCGGGAGACCCAATTCGAGAGCGAACTCTCGAACCAGTCGATCCCCAAAGGCGTGGAAAGTCGAGACCGCAGCGTCCGTGTAGCCATACGGAACCAGCTGGTCGACCCGGGCCTGCATCTCCTGCGCCGCCTTGTCGGTGAAGGTCAGCGCCAGGATCTCCGAAGGGCGGGCGCGACGCGTGGCGATGAGCCATGCAATCCGCCGTGTGATCATCTGCGTCTTGCCAGTCCCTGCGCCGGCAATGACGAGGAGTGGGCCTTCTCCGTGACACACGGCCCGGCGCTGCTCCGGATTCAGGCCGTCGAGCAGGCCCTCGATACCGCCCGACGCAACTTCGGCCGGGGCTTCCACTGTGGAGACGCGGGCCCATACGGGTATCTGCTCGAGTAGGGCCGGCTCACGCGTCGATCTCCTGCGGCTCTGTCGGGTCATGCCCTCAGACTCGCCCGCCGCAGTGACACCTCACGTGTCACGAGCGAGGCGTGTCCTTCCAGGACGGCCGAACGCGGCTGCCACCGTCCTGACCTCCCAGGCGTCGCTCGAGGAAATCGGCGTCGACCTGCATGTCGGTCGGCTCGAGCGACTCGACCGGAGTTGTCGAAGAGACCTGGCCGGCCGATGCCGTTACGCCGGAACTCGACCCGCGAAGGTCCGTGGAGTCGGCCCTCGCCGTGTCGCCGCCCGCCCGCCGACCAGTCATACGGGAAGCCGGGGGGGCGAGCGGTGTCGCCGTCTGAGCGCGGGCGAGATCGAGGGCCCGGGTTTCTTCTGCCGAGAGAGCCGTCTCTGCGGCACCTCCATTGATGGACTTCGCGTAGATACGCGTGCCCGTTCGCGAGTGGAGGCTGCTGACCACGAAGCCGTCGAGATTACCGTCGAGCAGGGCGAGCGCGAAGCTCTGGTTGCCGCCCGTATCTTCGAAAGGATTGAAGCGGACCAACCCGACCCTGTCGAAATGTCGGCGGGCGGCCGTCTCGAGGGCGGTTGCTCGGGCGCTCAGGGCATCGAGATCGCGAGCCACCCGGAAGACGGTCTCCAGATGAGCTTCGAACACCGACTCCAGGCTGTGCCCATCGACTCCTCTGGTCAATCCGTCGACCCGCGCCGTCAACCTGGCAAGGCGCCGCGTCTGAACCAGCAATGCCACCACGAGCAATGCGACCAGAAGCCCTACGAACACGAGGACACCGGCCACGATCGCCAGGTTGGACGAAATGGTGCTGTTAAGTTGATCCACTCACTCCTCCGTCGGTCTGGCCGAGTCTAGCAGCCATCGGCCCCGCTCGGATGCAGGGGCCATCATGGAGGCGGCCTTCAGCGCTGGCGCGACGCGCTTCGCCGGCCTGGGGCGGAATGCTATGCTCGCCGAAGCAACGAGCTTCGATCACCCGGGCGTCGCGGCGATGTGCGACCGCAACTGAACCACTACGGAGGCTCCTCTCTCAAATGGCCAAGCGAACTCGCGGTTCCAACCGTCCCGGCCAGCGGCGTTCCGATAAGCGCGCCCCGGCCCGACCGCAGCCTCGTCCAATTCTCCGAGCCGGCGAGGCGCTCTCGGAGCAGGAGCAGATTCGCACCTCCGAAGAAGAGTCGCAGATAGACGCACAGGCCAAGCCCTCGGAAACCAACCTCGGCCGGCCGCGAGATCGCGTCAGGGCGGGCGAACTCGATCGATCCGCTAAGGCGCGAAATCAGGGCCTTCTGGCCGCCCGTGCAGCCGAGGAATACGGCTATGTCGTCCGAGACGTCCGGCGTATCCTCCGAGTTGGGGGACTGATGGCGGCCGCGCTGGCAGTCTTCTTCGTGCTGATCGACGTAATGCACGTCATCAAGGTCTGACTCGTCGCTGGCCCTCAGGCGCCTCATCCGGGCCAGCCGGTCGATCGAGGACTCGGCGGACGGCCTCACTGAGCTCTCGCGAGGAGAACGGCTTTCCGAGCATGCTGACGGCGGCGGTCGGCCCACTCAGCTCCTGCTCGCGGTTACGCGGATAGCCCGACATGAAGAGCACCGGTACAGGGCCTGCGCGCCCGCTCGCCCGCTCATCGGTCACGTTCGCGCGGTAGCATCCACTCATGGTCACTCGCCGCACAGGTCGCTTTCCCGCCGGGCTCGCGGGCACTCCTCAGCCGATCTTCGTCCCCCCTCCGGAGCGACAGCCGCTGGCCGCCCGGATGAGGCCCCGTTCTCTGGACGAGGTGGTGGGTCACGAGCAGCTCATCGGCGAGCGCGGCGCTATTCGGCGCGCCGTGGAGATGGGCCGTCTTGGGTCGATCCTGCTGTGGGGGCCGCCGGGCAGCGGCAAGACCAGTCTGGCCCGGGTCCTGGCCGACGGCATCGGGGCCGAGATCGTGACCATATCGGCCGTCATGAGCGGCGTGGCGGAGATCCGCGCCGTCGTGGCAGAGGCCAGGGAGAAGTTGACCCTGCACGGCCGGCAGACTCTGCTCTTCATCGACGAGATACATCGCTTCAACAAGGGGCAGCAGGACGCCCTGCTGCCGCACGTGGAAGAAGGGATAGTGATTCTGGCCGGGGCTACCACCGAGAATCCCTACTTCGAACTGAACTCAGCTCTGCTCTCGCGGCTACGCGTGTACCGACTGGAGCCGTTGACGGACGAGCAGGTCGCCACCGTCGTGCAACGGGCGTTGGCCGACGAGGAGCGTGGTCTGGCCGGACCTCTCGGTCCGGCAGGAGGCGTGGCCATTGAGGGCCCGGGCCTCGAGCACCTCGTCGGGCTTTCCGCCGGCGATGCCCGCCAGGCGCTCAACGTCCTGGAGGGCGCGGTAGCGCTTGCGGAGGCAGAGGGGCACAGGGATTCGGCGGGCCGGGTCTCCCCCACCCTGGCCGACGTGGAAGAGGCCGCGCAGCAACGGATCCTCGCCTACGACCGCGCGGGAGACGGCCATTTCGACACGGTCAGCGCCTTCATCAAGAGCATTCGCGGCAACGACCCAGACGCCGCTTTGTACTGGCTTGCGGCAATGATCGCGGCCGGCGAGGATCCCAGGTTCATCGCCCGCCGACTGATTATCTCCGCCTCCGAGGACGTGGGTCTGGCAGACCCACGGGCGTTGGAGATCGCAGTCGCCGCGGCGCGTGCTCTGGATTGGGTGGGCCTTCCGGAGGCTCAGTACAACCTGGCCGAGGCGACTGCCTATCTCTCGGCCACGACCAAGAGCTCGGCTGCGGGACGCGCCTACTTCGCCGCGCTCGATGACGTGCTCGAGCACGGGTCGCTGCCCGTCCCTGCCCACTTGCGTTCAAGCGGGCCAGCGCGGCGGAACTATCGATACCCACACGATTTCGAAGGCGACGACGTCGAACAGCAGTACTTGCCCGACGATCTCGCCGGCCGTCGTTACTACTTCCCGGGGGATCAGGGCGCGGAAGCGCGGATCGGCGATCGGTTGGATCGGATGCGCGAGGCGAGGCGCGAGGCGCCCAGAAGGAAGAAGCCGGTGCAAGGCCGATCTGGCACGGACCCCATGTCGACCGGATCGGAGGGCATGCGGCGCCGCCGGACGAGCCTGATGAAGCTTTCCGACGAACAAAGGAAAGACGCCACGGACTGACGGCCGGCGGGCCCCGCGTTCGGGGGGTCCTATGCGAGCTGCGATCGGCGCCGGGTTGACCGAGGAGTCAATCGCGGAGGCCGGTCCAGGCCGCTACGCAGCCCGGAAACGCGCTCCGGCGCCAGTCGATATCTGTCCCGCAGCGACTCCGGCGCCGATATCAAGATTCGAGACCTGCCGCACGCTGTATAGACGCCCTGGCGCAGTCAGGGCTCCAGATCGAGCGCCCGAGCGTGCCGCGGTTGGAAGATGGCGATCGGTCGGCGATCGAACGCGGCGACGCGGGTCACGCCGAGTCGTTCTGCTGTTGCCACTAACACCGCGTCGGTCAGCCGCGGTCGATATTCCATGGCTTCGCGCAGTAGCTCCGCCGCGCGCGCGAAATCGGCCTGCGTCGGCGCGACGACGCGGATTGCTCCGCTGGCGATAGCCTCGAGTATGGAGAGCGTCGCCTTCAGGCCGAGCTCACGCTGCAACAGCAGGTCTACTTCGCACAGGGTCAGGGCGCCGATCAGCATGGGCTCGCTGACGCGACCGAACCAGGCCAGAGCGGCGCGGTGGTTCAGATCCGACTGATCGGCGGCAGCCAGGATGGCACTCGAGTCTAGGAGGACGGCCATCGATCAGGGCTCGTTCGGACGAGGACGCCGGCCAGCCTCGCGGCGAGCGATCGAGCGACCGTCCAGCGAAAGGCGCCCGTGGTCGCTGCGGCCAACGGCCAGGAACGGCAGGTCGGGCATCGTGTCATGAGATTCGAGGTAGCTCTCGAGAGCGGCCGCAATCACGGACGTCTTTGTCGCCGCGCCGCGAGCTGCGAACCGATCGAGCCGTTCGAGCAGGTCGGCGTCCAAAAGGATGGTCGTGCGCTTGAGCATATGCCAGCATATATACCACAGTGGCGCATCGTTGCACCAGTTCCGTAGCATCTCCGGCATACCCCTCCCGCAATCGAGGATGCCACCGTGAATCGCTTTGAGGCCAACCTTAGAATTCCGGGCCCCACGTCGCTTCCGGACGTCGTCCGAGAAGCCGGCGCGCGTCAGATGGTCAACCATCGCGGTCCCGAGTTCGCGGTCTTGCAGAACAGCATCGTCACTAGACTCAAGACCTTCTATAGGACCGAAAACGACGTTCTCATCGTCACCGCGGCGGGTACCGGCGGCCTGGAGTCGGCGATCGTCAGCTTCCTCTCCCCCGGCGACAAGGTTCTGGCCGTCACGATCGGTGCCTTCGGGGATCGCTTCGCCAAGATCGCGACCGCCTACGGCGCGGAAGTGACCAAGGTTGCATTCGAATGGGGCAAGGCCGCCGACGTGACCAGGGTCCGCGAAGCTCTACAGGCTGGTGGGCCCTGGAAGGCCGTTCTGATGACCCAGAACGAAACCTCGACGGCCGTCACGAACCCTATCGGGGCGCTGGCCGCCGTTGCAAAGGAAGTCGCTCCCGACGCGCTGATCCTGGTCGACGCGATCAGCGGCCTCGGCGCCGTCCCGTTCGAGACGGACGCGTGGGGCCTCGACGTTGTCGTCAGCGGGTCGCAGAAAGCGTGGATGGTGGCTCCAGGCCTGTCCTTCGTGTCGGTCTCGCCGCGCGCGTGGGAAGCCGCGGCCACGGCCAAGATGCCCAAGTTCTACTTCGACCTGGCGGCTCACAAGAGCAGCGCAGAGGCGGGCCAGACTCCCTGGACCCCGGCCGTAGCTGTGATGTTCCAACTGGACGCCGCGCTGAACCTGATGGAACAGGAAGGCCTCGACGGGATCTGGAGGCGCCACGCCGCCGTTGGCGCAGCCGTTCGAGCCGGCCTCACCACGCTCGGTTTCAAGCTCCTGGCCGATCCGGACCATGCCTCGGATACCGTGACGGGTGCCTGGATCCCGGAGGACCTCGACTGGAAGACGTTCAACGGCAAGCTCCGCAAGTACGGGCTCGCTGTCGCCGGTGGCCAGGGCCCCCTCAAGGGCAAGATCTTCAGGATCGGTCA
>Ga0066793_10000451_pt1 | contig 16114 bp, 12 predicted proteins | sample PersoiDNA2013189_FD_83876 | JGI IMG/M metagenome (GOLD analysis project Ga0066793, IMG submission 83876) | Permafrost soil microbial communities from the Arctic, to analyse light accelerated degradation of dissolved organic matter (DOM) -... | ecosystem: Environmental > Terrestrial > Soil >... | reverse complement strand
GATCGTTTCTTCTACGATAAAGCCGCTTCCTGCTATCCATCTGCATGCCTCCTGCCAATTGTCACTACATGATGGGTGTTTGACATCGAACGTGACACAGTGTAATACGCACAAACAACTTCTCAGGTTGCAGCATCACCCGCGCAGGCCGGACGACTCAGGCCGGTCTGCGCGCCTGCCGCGAGACGTACAATGTCATCATGCCAACGACAGCCGTCGCCAGCAGCGTGGCGATCACGATGACCACGATCACGCTGCGCGGGCCGGCCGGCTCGAAGAGCTGGCCGATCAGCCAGGGCTGAAACATGCCGCCCGTGCTGGAGCCGACGAAGAACAGGCCTGTCACCCGGCCGGTCAGCGTCATGTGCTGCCCGGCCAATGAGAGCGTGGTCGGGAAGATGGACGCCATCGAAAGGCCGAGACCCAACGTGCCGATGCCCACGGCGATGAGCGAGCGGGCGCCGAGCCAGATCACTGCCAGGCTGACCAGCGAGCCCAGCATGTCGGCCAGCAGCACCGTGCGCGCTGGGAAGCGGGCGGCGATCGGGATGCCGAACAGCCGCCCGGCGGTGAAAGCCCCCCAGAAAACGGAGGTCAGGTAGGCCGCGCTCGTGGCGCCGGCGATACCCGACTTCAGGGCGAAGCTGTAGATCCAGCCGCCCGCACTGACCTCGGCGCCCACGTAGAGGAAGAAGAAGAGCGCGATCAGTGTGACCAGCACCGGCTTCGCCGCGCCCTGCGCTCCGTCATCCGAAGCCCGCTGCGGCGCCGGACTGGGCAAGCGCAGGGTCCAGACCACGATCGGCAAGCAGACCAGCGCAATGATCCAGTAAGCCCAGTTGATGTCCCCCGTCATCAGCATGATCTGCGCGATCACCAGCGGCGAGAGGAACGTCCCTAGCCCAAAGAAGAAGTGCAGGCCATTCATAAACGGCCCCACCTGCTCGCGATGCACCCAGACCAGCATCGCGTTGCAGCCCACGTCGACCGAGCCTTCGCCGATCCCCAACAGGAGCATGACGGCGGCCAGCAGCCAGAGCAGGGGTATGGTGGGCACGAGCGCGGTCATGATCGCCAACAGCAGCAGGGCGGCGGGCATCATCCGGTGTCCTGCTATCCGGTCATAGAGCCTGCCGCCGCCGAAAGAGCCGATCAGATAGCCTAGCGAGCGGGCAGTGAAAAGATAGCTGATCTGCTGCAAGCTGGAACGCGTGTGGGCGGCCAGGCCCGGCAGCGTGGGCCCCATCACCGAAGCGACCATGCCCAGTCCGATGAAGGCGGCGTAGTAAGCGCCGGTCTTCATCAAACGCGCCGAACGCTCGTCCGCCGGCAATGTGGCGGATGATGTAGTGGTTGACGTAGACAACAAGCGAACTCTCTTTCCTTCTAGCCCGTGTTTCTCAGTCCTGCCGCGATGCCGTTGATCGTCAGCACCAACACCTCGCGCAGCGCCTGCGCGGCGGGGCCTTCGGAGTCGGGCAGGGCGCGCAGCCGGCGCAGCATCTCGACCTGAATGTAGTTCAATGGGTCAACATAAGGATTGCGCAGGTGCACCGAGCGTTGGATGACCGGGTCCGAATCCAGCAGGCGCGCGTGCCCTGTCACGGACAGGACGGCCTCGTTGGTGCGCTCGAACTCGGCCCGGATCTGGCCGAAGATACGCTGCGCCAGCGCGCGGTCGGCGACCAGGTCGCCGTATAGGGCGGCGATCTCGATATCGGCCTTGAGCAGGGCCATCTCGGCGTTGTCCAGCAGCACCCGAAAGAACGGCCACTCGCGGTACATCTCTTGCAGGAGTTCGGGCGCCACGCCCGCATTAAGCCCGCTGCCCAGCCCGTACCAGGCGGCCAGGTTGAAGCGGCTCTGCATCCAGGAGAAGACCCAGGGGATGGCGCGTACCCGGCGCACATCCAGGCTGCCGGGCTGGCGCGACGCTGGCCGCGAGCCCATGTGCAGGCGCGTGATCTCGTCAATCGGCGTGGCCGACTGCCAGAAATCCATGAAGCCGGGCGTGTCATAGACCAGTTGCCGGTAGGCCTGCCAGGAGGCGTTGGCCAGCCTATCCGCCGCCGCGCGCCATTCCGATCTTGGCGCGCCCTGCAGCGGCCCAGGGCCGGACGCGAGCAACACCGCGCTCACTACCTGTTCCAGTTGGCGATGGGCCAGGTCACGATTGGCGTAACGAGCGGCGATGATCTCGCCTTGCTCGGTCAGGCGGAAGCGCCCGCGCACCGTCCCCGGCGGCTGGGCGCGGATCGCCCGGTTGGCCGGGCCGCCCCCGCGTGCCACCGTGCCGCCGCGGCCGTGAAACAGCATCAGGCGCACCCCATGTTCGTCGCAAGTGCGCGCGATCCGTTCCTGCGCCTCGTAGAGCGCCCAGTTGGCCGCCAGGTAGCCGTTCTCCTTGTTGCTGTCCGAATAGCCGATCATGACCATCTGCTCGTCGCCGCTCTGGCGCAGGTGCTCGCGGTAGGCAGCGGCCGTGAAGAGGTCGGCCAGCACCGCCGGCGCGGCTTCCAGGTCGTCGCGCGTCTCGAACAGAGGCACGATCTGCAGCCCGTCGGCGCAGCCGGTCCAGCGCGCCAGCAGGAGCACGCTGAGGGCGTCGGCCGCGTCGTGCGCCATCGAGATGACGAACGGCCCGAGGAGCGCCGGCCCATAGACGCAGCGCGCCCTGCCGATCAGCTCGAACAGTGACCAGGTGGCAGCCGTGCGCGCCGTGACGCCGGCATGCGGCGCCAGTTCTGGCGCCGGCCGCGCCAGGAGCTCCAGCAGCATGGCCCGGCGCGCCCCGCCGTCGCTGTTCTCGAAATCGGCCATCCAGCCCAGCGCGCGCAGGATCTCGCCCAGGGCCGCGCGCAGGCGGGCCGAGTCCTCGCGGATGTCCAGGCGCGCGGCGTGCAGGCCGAAGATCTGTACCCGGCGCTGCAAGACTGCCAGCTCATCCTCGACGATGGCCGGCGGCAGGCTGCGCGCCACCAGCTCCAGGGGCGTCGCGATCTCCTGCACCTGGACGCGTGCCGAATGGGGAGCGCTCGAAAGCAAGCGAGCGGGCATGTCCTCGCGCGAGGCCTCGGCCAGATCGGCGGCGAGCAGCGCCAGGGTAATGCGGTACGGCTCGTCGGGATACCGGGCTTCCAGGTAAGCGACATGTTCGGGGAGAGGATGGCGCGCCGCCAGCCACGCTCGCAGCTCGGGGACGGGGGGCATCTGGCGCCCGTTGAAGCTCAGCCGCCGCGACAGCTCGCCCAGGTCGCGCCGCAGGTGCTCGATCGCCAGCCCGCGGTGCAGGCGCAGCGTCTCGGCGGTTACCTCGGCGGTCACGTTGGGATTGCCATCGCGGTCGCCGCCGATCCACGACGCCAGGCGCAGCCAGGGCCGCGTGGTGCGCACTGCCGGGTAGTCGCGCGCGAGGGCATCGTCCAGGTCGGCATAGATCAGCGGCAAGACGTCCCAGAAGATCTCGTCGATGAAGAATAGCCCCGTGCGCACCTCGTCGGTGACGGTCGGGCGCGTGGTGCGGTTGCGTTCCGTCAGCCAGAGGCCGGCCACCTCGGCGTAGAGCGCCCGGCGGGCCGCGCTCCGCTCGCGTGGCAGGCTTCCCGGTTGGCTCAAGACTTGGACCTGGTTGGCGATGCGCTGCAGCTTGGAGAGGATGGTGCGGCGCCGCGCTTCGGTTGGGTGGGCCGTGAGCACCAGCTCGATCTCCAGCTCGTCCAGCAGCGCCCCCACCTGCTCGCCGCTGGCGCCCTGTGCTTTCAGAGTAGCGATCGCTTCGGCGATCGATTCGGCGCGCGGGGTGGATTGCCTGGGCTCCGGCTCCGCCTCGCGCTGGCGCAAGGTCGCCACGCGGTATTGTTCCTCGGCCAGGTTGACCAGGTCGAAATACAGGGTGAACGCCGAAGCCACGCCACGCGCCTCACCGCTGGACAGGCCCGCGACGGCGCCCCGCAGCCGCTCGGCGGCTGCCTGGTTGCCTGCCCGCCGGGCCTTAGCCAGGTTGCGGATCTGCTCCTCAGTCTCGAACACCACCGGCGATTCCAGCTCGGAGATGATCTGGCCGAGGATATCGCCCATCAAGTGAATAGTCGCCGAAAGGTCCACAGGCTGGTCCTTGTTTAGCTCGCTGCCACAGAGGCCAATTGTAACGCCGTTAGCGGGGTTTGAAAAGGGACATGCCCGACGGCAGCGGGAACGTGCCTGCGGGGACGGTGAACGACGGGATCCGGGCGCCCGCCTATGCCGGGCGCGCGCCGGCCAAAGCGCGGCGCAGGCGGCCCAGCATCGCAGCCACGAACAGGCCGGCGGCGGTCAGCCAGGCGGCCCCCAGCACCGCGGGACCCAGCCTCAGCTCTTCCCAGCTGGATGTCCTGCCCAGCGGCCTGTGCAGGACCAGGTAGGCGTAGAAGAAGGGGCGGACGGCGAAGTTGAACGCCATAACCTGGGCCAGCAGCATCTCGCGCCCCGGCGGCATCAGCGCCGCCAGGGCAACCGGCCACAGGCTGTACCAGGGCCACAGCCACGTTACCGTGCCCAACAGGTAAAAGATGGAGATGTGAAAGGCCGAGCGGGTGAAGCTGAGCCACGATCGGTCCCGCCAGGCGCGCACACCTTCCCACAGCGCGAACAGCAGTGTGGCGGCCAACGCGGCGCGGCTGATCAACGTCATCGCTTTGTCCAGCGGCATCATCGGCTGGATCAGCCGGAGGACCACGCTGAGCAGCGAGCTCGTGAACAGCTTCTCGCGCCGGTCCAGGGCCAGCGTCTGAAGCCCATGCCAGAATGGCGCGTAACTTGCCAGGATGAGAGCGCCGGAGAGCAGACCGGTGACGGCGATGAAGCGCAAGCGGGCGCGCCAGTCCGGCAGCGCGCGCAGCGCGATCAGGCCGGCGGCCGGTAACATCAGGACCGGGATGAATTTGACCAGGGCGCCGGCGACCAGCAGCAGGATCGCGAGGGTGTAGCGCCGGAAGTAGATCGCCAGGGCCGCCGCCAGGATGCAGAAGACCATGACGATGTCGTTGTGCCCGTTGCCCACGGTCTCGTAGAGCACGATCGGATTCCAGGTGAGCAAGAGGACCCCGGCCGGCGCCCGCTCGGGGGCCGCTCGCCACAGCATCACGCCGATCAGCCCGCCGCAGCCCGCCAGGAAAAGCACATCCAGCAGCTTGAAGGCGATGACGTTGGAAACAACCGTATTGCCGCCCAATTGGGCTACGCCGCCGGCCAGCCTTTCCCACAGCGGCCCATAAGCGGATGTCGTGGTGGGCCAGCCGGAATAATTAGCGAAGATGTCTTGCGGGAACTGGTTGGCGACCATCACAAAGGGATCGGCATGGTATAGGCCCACTATACGCCCGTGCATGATGTTGTCAAAGATGTCGGTCGAGCCGATGGGGTATATGAACAACAGCGGCGCTGCCAATAAGAGCGCGCCCCCGATCACCACGACCCAGGCCGCGCGGCCGCGCGCCGTTCTGGCCGCCTGCCAGGCAAACCAGTACAGCGCGCCCTCGGCAAGGAGAGCCGCGAACAATACCCAGTGAACGTACCCGCTGCCGATCTGCCAGCGCTCCAGGTCAAGGTGATAGTAGGCCTGTAGCTTGAGGAGACTGAAGGGCAGGGTGAATACCCCCAGGTAAAGCGCGGCGCCAGCGATGGCGGCGATCGCCAGAGCTGCCAGCGATGTGCGCGCGGAAGCGCGTTCCCGGACGGCCGTCACCCCGCGCGCTCTCTCCAGCGTTTCTCCGCGCGTCAATTCGTCAAGGGTCATGGTGCGTCCGCCCCCCAAAATAACAGGATTCCCATCATCTCTGACATTTTAGTGGGTTATCATGATTTGAATGTAGTGCTTATTCCTTGGCTCAGCAATTGCGCCGCGTCCGAGGACATGAGCCCTGTCAGCGCCCGGTCTCGGCCAATGGGCGGAAGCTGACGGCGGAGTATATCTCGGTGAGGAAGCGCGAGGGATGCGTGGCCAGCAGGCGAGTGCCGACGAACCCGGTTTGGGCCGCCATGTTTTGCCAGGTGGCATAGGAGAAGGGGTAAGGCACCCAGGGATTGCCGCGATCCACGTTGTATTCGACCACGATCAGGCGACCACCCGGTTTCAGGTAGCCGCGCACCAGTTGCAGGACCGGCGCCTTAGCGCGCTGAAAGTGGAGGCTGTTGGCCATTACCACACCGTCCAGGGGCGGCAGGTGCAGCAAGCGCGCAAAGTCTGCGCTGATATACCGGATGGCGATCTGCGGGTAGCGGACGCGCAGGACGCGCTCCTGTTCGCGGAGCGCGTCCCCATCCTTATCCACGGAGTAAATCATCCCGCCCGGGCCAAGCAGTTCGGCCAGGGCCAGGGTGAAAGCCCCTGTCCCTGAGCCTAAATCTGCCCACGCGCCGCCCGGCGGTCCGCCCTCACCCCTAAGAGGCATGCCGCCGAGCAATAAAGCCACGTGGTCGTTGTGTTCCATCAGCCTGGGATGATATTACACTCTAGCGTGTGGAACTGCCAGGGCGCCCACATTTGGCGGATCGCCCCTGGGACCTAAGCTGCGGCAGATTCCGCCGCCAGCTGCGCCTCGGGCTGCTTCACCAGCTCGAGCTCGACGTTGATCGTCACCACCTCGCCTACCAGCAAGCCACCGCTTTCGAGGGTCTGGTTCCAGTTGAGGCCCCAGTCCTTGCGGTTGAACTTGGTCTGGCCGCTGAAGCCGGCGCTGGTCCGGCCCCACATGGTGCCCATGCCGGTGTATTCGACATCCAGGGTAACAGGGCGGGTGGCGCCGCGGATGGTCAGGTCGGCCGTGATGCGGCCGTGGCTCTTGTCGAGCTTCTCGACCTTGGTGCTCTTGAAGGTCGCCGTCGGGTAGTGCTCGGCGTCAAAGAAGTCGGGCGAGCGCAGGTGGCCGTCGCGCTTGGCGTCACGCGTGTTGAGGCTGGCGGTGTCCACTTCGGCGACGACGGTCGACTGGGTGGGATCAGCCTCGTTGAAATCTACGCTGCCGGTGAACTTGTCAAAGTGGCCGCGAACGGTGGTGATCATCATGTGGCGAACAGAGAATTCGATTTGCGAATGAGAAGGGTCGATTTGCCAAGACATTGTCATGCTCCTGTGTGTTCAAACTTGATGACTGTATCTTACCTGGGGCGCGTAACAGGGCGGTAAACGCCGGCGTGAACAGGAGCGTAAACACGGGACCAATTTCCCCCCGGATTCTGGCGTTCGTGATGACTGGAGAAAGGCCTACCCGCCCGCAAGCTCGCGTTCCAGCCTATCGGCCTCGGCGAGCAGCCGCTTGCGCCCGCCGTTCGCGGCGATGGCGCGCGCTTCCGCCAGCATCGCACGCGCTTCGCCCGGCGGCAGGAGCGGCACCAGCCACAGCCGGATCTGTGCTGCGAGGTGTTGCGTGCCGGCTGCGTCGGCACGCGCCAGGGCGCTGGACAGGCGATGGATGGCCAGCGCCGTTTCGCCGCAGCGCTGGGCCACCAGTCCCAGGTTGGCCGTCAGCCCGGCAATGCGCTCGGGCATGGACAGCCGCTCGGCCAGCGCCAGCCCTTGCTCGAAGCGCCGCTGGGCCTCTTCCAAGTCGCCGGCGGCCAGGGCGATCTCGCCCAAGGTCGAGTAGATGTAAGGTTCGAAGGTCAGCACCCCGCGCTCTTCCGAGAGGGCCAGCGCCGCCTGCGCGTGTTCGGGGGCCTCTGGGTCGCCCAGCAGCAGCAGGTGATAGGCCAGGTTGTTGTGCGCCAGGATCCGGTGCTCGATCGCCTCGTCGGTCAGCGAGGCCGACACCAACGCTTCCCGGTACAGGGCGATGGCCGCCGTCAGGTCGCCCTGTTGGGCCGCCACACTGCCCAGCTCGAACTTGGCACGCGCCAGGGTCACCGGGTCGGCGGCGCTCAGGTCCACCGCGGCGCTCAAGTGCGCGCTGGCATCCGTCAGATCGGCGCCCTCCAGCGAGAGCGCGCTGCCCCAGGCAAACTGGGCGCGCAGATTGTTCTCCGGCAGGCCGCGCGTCAGCACCAGCCGGGCGGCTTCGATGGCCTCGCGATAGCGGGACTGGGGCAAGAACGACTGCGAGAGGGCCAGCCGGGCCTCATCGGTCGCCGCCCGGTCCCCGCGCCGCTCGGCCAGGACCAGGGCAAGGCGGAAGGTTTCCGAAGCCTGTGCGTTGTCGCCGGCCTTGCCCTGCGCAGTTCCCAGGGCCATCTGAATGGCGATCTGCTCCCTTTCGCCGGCGCCCACCAGGGCTTGTTCGTAGAAGGCGATGGCCTCGCGCCAGGCAGCCAGGCGGGCGGCTTCCCGGCCGGCCCGGAAGGCATAGGGCGCGGCGCGTTCGGGGGCATGACCGGCGCTGAAGTGCATGGCCAGCCGCCCGGCCACCTCGTCCAGCCGGTGGCGATAGAGGCTTTCGATGGCCTCAGCCACGCGCCGGTGTAGCAGTCGATAGCGGGGCTCGCCCATCTCGCGGTAGGCCACTTCGGCGGTGAGGCTGTGGTCGAAGGTGTAGCGCGTGTTGTCTGACGGGCGGATAAGTCCCGCGCTCAGCAATTCGTCCAGGGCGTCCATTGCGGCGTCTTCCGACAGGCCGGCCGCGCGCGCCGCAACGTCGAACTCGAACTGCCGGCCTGCGGCCACCGCTGCCTCCAGCACGCGGCGCGCGCCGCCGGACAGGTGGTCGAGGCGGGATTGGATCAAGCTGTACACCGACTGCGGCACGAGAGGCTCCGCCGAAAGCGTCAGCAGGTCGAGCGAGCCATCGGGGCGCAATAGACCCTTCTGGCGCGCGTGGCTGACGAGCTCGGCCAGGATGTAGGGGTTACCCTCCGAAGTCCGCAGCATCCAATCGGCCAATGGGTAGGCATAGTGCTGGCTCAGCCGGCGGGCGATGGCGAGCACCTCTTCCTTGCCCAGCAGGCCGAGCGACAGGCGTGAAAGCGCACCCTGGCGGTTGAGCGTCTGCAGCAGTGCGGCCAAGGGCGAGCGTGGCTCGACCGGCCGGCTGGCGGCCAGGAAACCGATGGGCGCCAGGGAGGGCTGGCGCACCAGGTAAGCCAGCAGCGCCAGCGTCGAGGCGTCGGCCCAATGCAGGTCGTCCAGGAAAACCAGCAGCTGACGGCGCGACGGCCCGCTTTGCACGACGGTGGCGAGCGCCCGCAAGAACTGATTCACCCCTTCCCAGAGCCGGGACTCGTCGGCGGCCCGCAGAGAGGAGGCCGGGCCGGGCGGCGTGGCCGCCAGCTCCGGCAACAGACGGGCTACCTCGGCCAGCCAGACGGGGGAGAGGTGTGCACGCAGCCCGGCGTACAGCTCCGGCCAGTCAGGACGAGCCTGGAGATTGCGCAGCGCCTCGATGACGGGTTGGTAGGGGAGCGCCTGTTCCAACTCACGCCCCGCGCCCGCCAGCGCGAACAAGTCCGACGTGCGGATGAACTCCTCGACCAGCCGGCTCTTACCGATGCCCGGTTCTCCCTCCACCAGGGCCAGCTTGCCCGTGGCCGGCAGGGTGCGCAGTGTTTCCAGCTCGGCGACGCGGCCGGCAAAGGGCAGGCTGGAGGCGCTGTGGGGCGCAGCCGGCACGCGGGTCGCCGCGGGAGTCCCAGCCGCGCGCAGCGCCGCGGACGGACCGGCGAGCCGGGAGCCGGGACCGGGTGTTGGTGTGGCGCCATCGCCGGCCACGCGGCCGTCTGGGGCCGCCGCCCGGCCATCCGCCGAGCCCGGGATTGCGTCCCTCGTACCCGTCCGGCGCTGTGCGCTGCGCGTCTCATCCTTCAAGGCGGGCGCGTCCGTCATGATGGCGTCGTACATGCGCTGGGTCTCGGCCATCGGCGGCACGCCCATCTCCTCGTCCAGCAGATCGCGCAGGTGGAGAAAGCGGCGGATCGCTCCCGGCCGGTCGCCGGCCAGGTAATGCAGGCGCATGGCCGTGCGCTGCAAGTCTTCCTGCAATGGATCCAGGGCCAGGCCGCGGTCCAGGCAGCTCAGCGCGGCGGCATAGTCCACGCGTTCCTCATGGAAGCGGGCCAGGGCAATGAAACCGCGTACGGCCAGCCGCCGGTAGCGCTCGCGTTCGCCGGTGATCCAGTTCTCAAATTCCGGCGAGTCGTCCAGGGTCACTTCCGCCAAGAAGTCGCCCCGGTACAGGTCGAGCGCCGCCGCCAGCCCGTCCACGCCGGCCGCCGGCGCGGACCCGCCGGGCAGCAGGCGCGCTTCGACCGCTAAGGCCGCTTCGAAGCTGCGCACGTCGACCTCCACGCCGGGCGCGAGGCCGACCGTTTCGTCGGCGACGAGCAGATCGGCCGGGAGGGCCTGGCGCAGGCCGTGCAGGGTCGTGCGCAGCACCTGTTGGGCCGCAGGCCGGCCCGTATCGGGCCAGAACAGCGCCAACAGGTGCTCGCGCGTCAGGCTCTGGCTATGAGCAGCCACGTAGTACAGCAGCGCGCGGCTTTTGCGCCGCGCCAGCTTCAGCGCGTTCCCGTCCAGGATCACCTGTGGCGGACCCAAGAGTTGGATGACTAACATAGAAACTCATTATAAACTCATCGATCAAGGGAACAAATGTTGCCGGATGGGCGTTATCTCGGTACAATGCACAGCATGCCACCGACCACGTCACCGACCACGCCACCGACCACGGCCTCGACCGTGCCGCCGGCTACGCCACGTACAGTGCGACGAACCCGCAAACGCAGAAGCGCCGGTTCTGTAGTCTTGAGCCTGAGCGCCGCTCTGTTGATGCTTGTGCTGCTGGCGCTGGGGGCCCTGGCTTTGCTTTACTTCAGCGATTTCACCCTGCCCGGCGTCCAGGCGCTGGGCCTGGAGCTGGGCGGCAAGACAACAGTGCAGGCCGCCGATGCGCTGCTGGCCGGTTGGCAGAGCCAGACCATCGCCGTGACGGCCGGCAGCCGGACCTGGCAGGCCCCCCCCAACCAGCTCGGCCTGGTGCTCGACGCCGACGCCACCGTGCGCCAGGCGCACGCCCAGGGACGATCGCCGGAAGGGCTGGCACAGCTCTGGCAAACGCGCGGCCGGGTAAGCGTGGCGCCCGTCTGGAATTTCGACCCGCTGGTGGCTGAAACCTTTCTGCGCACCCTGGCTGCGGAGGTCGGGACGCCTGCCCAGGATGCCGGCCTGCGCGTGGTGGATGGCCGCGTGGAAGAGACCCCCGGCGTGCCCGGTCGGGCGCTGGACGTCCAGGCGAGCGTCGACTGGCTGCAGGGACACGCCTCGCAGGTCCTCCAAGACCGGCGCCTGAATCTACCTCTGGCGGTCGTGCCGCCGGCCATCAACGACCTCACTCCTGCCATCGCCCAGGCGAACCAGTTGCTCGGCGCGACGCACCCGGTCTACCTGTACGACCCGCTCAAAGACGAGAAGTTCACCTGGCAGATCACACCCCAGGTGATCGGCAGCTGGCTCAAGCTGCACCTCAATCCTGAGGATCCAGCGTACTTGAAATGGACGCTGGAACAGGCCAATGTGCAGGTCTTTCTGCTGGACCGCCAGAAGGAGACGCTCGGCGCGGCGCGCTTTGTGAAAATGGACGATGCCCTGCCGGCCGTCGTGAAGCTGGTGGCTGAGGGTGGCCCCGAGGTGCGCCTGCGGGTCTATCACGGCGAGCAACAGTATGCAGTGCAGGCGGGCGAGACCATCTCGAGCATCGGGGTCAAGTTCGGCATGCCTTACCCCTGGATTCAAAAGGCCAACCCGGGCCTGGGCGATATGCTGCAGGTCGGCCAGAAGATAGCCATCCCTTCGCCGGATGTTTTGGTGCCGCTGCCGCCCATTGAGAACAAGCGTATCATCGTCAGCATCAAAGAACAGAACGTCAAGGTCCTGGAGAACGGGGCGGTCAAGTGGAACTGGAAAGCTAGCACAGGCATGGACTCCAGTCCTACCTCGCCCGGGGTATTCCAGGTGCGCAGCCACGATCTGCGCGCCTACGCCGCCAACTGGGACCTTTGGATGCCCTACTTCATGGGCATTTATCAGCCGGTGCCCGGCAACGACTTCATGAACGGCTTCCACGGCTTCCCGAGTCGCGGGGGCTCACAGATCCTCTGGACGAAGAACCTTGGCGCGCCGATCACCTACGGCTGCATCCTGGTCAGCACAGACAACGCCATCGCCCTCTACAAGTGGGCCGAAGAGGGCGTCGTGGTCGAGATCAGGCAGTAGCGCCCGGCCCGTCCACCTGAAAATAGATCCGGGCAAACTCGTCCAAGGTTCTCTTTGCCAGTCCGAAACTTGCCTGCCAATGGCGAAGCCATTCCAGCAGGCTGCCCAGGCCGGGCTGTTCGGGCAGGATGTCGCTGGCGGCTTTAACCACCAGCGACGGCAAGCCGTGGAGCGCGGCCACCTGGGCGATCGCGTAGGCCTCCATCTCCACACCCAACGCCGTCGCGCGCAGGCCGCGGCGCGAGAAGGCCAGCCGGTCCACCGTCTCTACCTCACCCGTGCAGACGGTCAGCCGCCCCGCCAGCAGCCGTCCTAGCTCATGGGCGCATGGACCTGTCGTTGCAATCGCCTGTCCCCTGTGCACAACGCGCTCCGCGAGCAGCAGTTCGCCCACTGCCAGCCCCTTTCCCGCTGCTCCGCACGTCCCCAGCGACAGCAGCAGCTCGGGGTCGAATTCAGCGCACAGACGCTCCGCGGCCGTCCGTGCGCGCTTCTGGCCTACGCCGCAGATGACGACCGCGACAGTGCCCCGGCCGGTCTGCCACAGGCAGGGGCGGCCAGGGGGCGGCTCGGGCACGCAGGCCGGTCTTTCCGCGCGCATGGCGATGAGCAGTCCCACTCTCGGCCCGGCCCCCGCCTGCGGCAGGTCGTCTGTGCGTGTCATGGCTAGCCCCTTTCGGCAATCTCCCTGGCCCGACCGCAGCTTAACACGGAACGCGCGGCCGGGCAACCAGGGGCGAGCTGGTCGGGGTGCCGTCAACGAATTACGCCAACGAATGAGCGAATGGAGCGCGAGAATGAAATCGCCGGGGTTCCTGCGTTTGTCTCTGTGCGCGGCGCCCGGCGCGGTGCTATAATGCGAACATCACGCAAGGCGGGCATCACGCAAGGCGGACATCACGCAAGGGGGACATCACGCAAGGCGGGCATCACGCAAGGCGGACACCACGCGGCGCGGAGGCAACTATGCGCATCGATCTCAACTGTGATATGGGCGAGAGCTTCGGAGTGTACCGTCTCGGAGCCGACGAGGCGCTGATGCCGCTGATCACATCGGCCAATGTGGCCTGCGGCTTCCACGCCGGCGCCCCGCTCGTGCTGGACCGGACGGTGCGGTTGGCCAAGGCCCACGCGGTGACGGTCGGGGCGCACCCCGGCTATCCCGACCTGGCCGGGTTTGGCCGGCGCGACATGGCGCTGGCGCCCGCCGAGATCGAGAGAGCGACACTGTACCAGGTTGGGGCCCTGGCGGCCTTCTGCCGGGCCCACGGCCTGCCCCTCGTCCACGTCAAGGCGCACGGCGCGCTCTACAACGCCGCCGCGCGGAATCCGGCCAGCGCGCGCCATCGCCCGCGGCATCGCCCGCTTCGACCCTGGCCTGATCATGGTCGGGCTGGCCTCATCCCAGGTTATGGCCGAGGCCGCGGCCGGCGAAGGGCTGCGCTTTGCGCGTGAGGCTGGGAAGCCGGCCAGGCGCAGACGGGCGCCGTCAAGGAGGCGCCGGTTTTCTACGGCGGAGAAGACGGGCCCGACCTGGCGGAACTGGCGGCGCGACAGGGGCTCGCGCCCGAGGAAGTCGTACGCATTCACAGCGGCCAGCTCTACACCGTGTATATGCTTGGCTTCTCGCCCAGTTTTCCCTACCTGGGCGTCGTGCCCGAGGCGATTGCCGCGCCGCGCCTGTCCACGCCGCGCACCTCTGTCCCAGCCGGTTCAATCGGAATCGCCGGCCGCCAGACGGGCATCTACCCGCAGGCCACACCGGGAGGCTGGCGCCTGATCGGGCGCACCGACCTGGTTCTCTTCGATCCTCAGCGCGACCCGCCGGCCTACTTCGCGCCCGGCGACCGGGTCAGGTTCGTGCCCGTGAAGGAGCGGGGCAAGCGCACTGCTCTCTACCATGCCGGCGCGCCCGCCGCCGCCTTTCGCCATCCACATCGGTGGAGGTCCTTTCCCTCGGCCTGCTGACCACCGTGCAGGACCTGGGGCGCCACGGCTACCAACGCTACGGGGTGCCCGTTTGCGGGCCGGTGGATGAGTTTGCCCTACGGGCAGCCAACGCGCTGGCCGGCAACCCGCCCGGCGCGGCGGGCCTGGAGCTGACGGTTTCCGGGCCGGTCTTGCGCTTTCACGCGGATATGCTGCTGGCCCTCACCGGCGGCGACCTGGCCTGCCGGCTGCACTCGGTTGACCTGGGCGCCTGGGACGTGCCGCTTTGGACGGCGCTCTTCTTGCGCGCCGGTTCTGTGCTCGAATGCCGCGGCCGGCGCAGCGGCTGCCGGGCTTACCTGGCGCTGGCCGGTGGCATCGTCACCCCGCCGGTGCTGGCCTCGCAGGCCACCTGTCTCTCAGGCGGTTTCGGCGGCTGCGACGGGCGGGCCCTGGCCGCCGGCGACTGGCTGGCGACCTGGCCGCCGGCGCCGGGCCGGTCGCAGCTGGCGGGGCGTGTGGTGCCGGCGGAGCGCCGGCGGGCGTATATGGAAAACCCGTCCGTCCGGGTCATCCCTGGGCCGCAGGCCGGCTATTTCGGCGACGATGCGCTGCAGGTTCTGCTCACGCAGCCGTACCAGGTGAGGCCCACTTCGGACCGGACGGGGTTGCGCCTGGCGGGGCTACCGCTGGCCCGTGCGAGGGCCCCTGCGGGGAGGCAGGAGATGATCTCGGGCGGGATCGCGCTGGGCGCGGTCCAGGTCCCGGCCGGCGGCCAGCCGATCGTGCTGCTGGCCGACCGCCAGACGGTAGGCGGCTACCCGGTCATCGCCACCGTGATCCGCGCCGACCTACCCTTGCTCGCACAATGCCTGCCGGGGGCCGGCAGCGTCCGTTTTCAAGCCGTCACAGTTGAAGAGGCGCAACGCCTATGGCGGGCGCGCCAGTCAGCCTGGGAGCCGGACGAAGCCGATTGGACAGGCCAGGCCGGTTAGGACTAGATTAATGGGCCAGGATTTGACCTATACTGCCCGATTGTGCTATATTTTAGCCATGCGGACAAAAAACAAATCGGACGGACAAAGCCATCCCTCCTTCATTGAAGCTGCTCGGCGGGCGCAGATCATTGAGTGTACGATCGAGACGATCGCCACCCTGGGCTTTACACAGGCATCGTTGGCTAAGATTGCTAAGCGAGCGGGAATCAGCAAAGGCGTGATCGCCTATCACTTCACCAACAAAGAGGAGTTGATCGAACAGGTAGTCACCGAGATCTACACGGCCGCCGTGCAGGCAGTGACCCCGCAGATCGCTGCACAACCGACCGTTACGCTGATGTTGCAAGCCTATATCCGGTCGGCGGTCGAATATATTGGAACGCATCGCATGCAGATGATGGCGCTCATAGAAATCATGCTCAACTTTCGCACTGCGGACGGAAAGCTTCGTTACGGTGGAGCCACAGAGGAGTGGGTCCTGGCAGCTTTGGAAACCCTATTGCGCAAGGGTCAACAAGAGGGTGAATTCAGAACATTCGACCTCCGTGTGATGGCGGTGACCATCAGACGGGCCATTGACGCGATCCCCCCTCTCTTCGCAGCCAATCCGAACCTTGACGTGGAGTCGTATGCGCGTGAACTGGTGACGCTGTTCGACCGAGCAACCCGGAAGGAGTGAGTCAAAGAAAATATGAGTCTGATTGTTGAACACATCAACAAATCGTTTGGCCAGGTCCAGGCGATTGTGGACCTCTCAATGGAAGTGGAGGAAGGGGCACTCTTTGGTTTTCTAGGCGCAAACGGCGCGGGCAAGACGACGACGATGCGCATGATCCTTGATATCTTTCGTCCTGATTCCGGCCGGATCACCTGGAATGGCAAAGAGGTGCGCGAGGTAGCTCGTCGCAACTGGGGGCTATCTTCCGGAAGAGCGCGGACTCTATCCCAAGATGGAGGTCGAGGAACAACTGCTTTTCCTGGCACGCTTGAATGGTCTCTCCAAACAGGTCGCTAG
>Ga0066793_10000448_pt1 | contig 16179 bp, 8 predicted proteins | sample PersoiDNA2013189_FD_83876 | JGI IMG/M metagenome (GOLD analysis project Ga0066793, IMG submission 83876) | Permafrost soil microbial communities from the Arctic, to analyse light accelerated degradation of dissolved organic matter (DOM) -... | ecosystem: Environmental > Terrestrial > Soil >... | reverse complement strand
CGCGTTCAGCCTGATACACACGCTTTGCCAGATCCAAAAGGTTTGAACGCAGAGAAGGCGCATCGACACATTGACCCAATTCTTTTAATAGCATACGGAAGGTGTAAGAGGGGAAAACCACCGGTGGAAAATCTATGGGGGGTTGAATCTCTTCCAGGTAAGCCAACAGCTTCCATGGACCTTCTTCATCTTTGAGCGCCTGGGGGATACGATGTTGAAGTTCAGCTCGCAGCATTTCAGTCACATCATCGCGCAGGTCTTCTTTGGTAAATACCCGATCCCGCTGTGAGTAGATGCGCTCACGCTGGGTATTTAATACGTCATCATATTCAAGCAGATGCTTGCGGATATCAAAATTTGAGCCTTCAACCCGCGTTTGGGACTGCTCCACCAGGCGGCCGACCATGCCACTCTCAATGGGTAAAGCCTCATCGATGTTCAGCCGCGCCATGACTGTTTCTACCTGCTGGCCGCCGAACAAACGCATCAACTCGTCGCCCATCGAAAGGTAGAAGCGCGATGAACCCGGGTCTCCCTGGCGAGCAGAACGGCCGCGCAGTTGGTTATCGATCCGGCGAGCCTCGTGCCGTTCGGTCCCCAAAACGTGCAAACCGCCTAATTCACGTACAGAGCGCATATCATCCATATATTTGAGGAAAGCTTTGGCATCTTCCTCATAAATTCCGTAATCTTCTTGAGTCAGGCCGCGCAGCGCCTGCTCGCGCTGTTCCATGGTCATATCGTATGGATCGGTGTGACCCACCTTCGCCAGGATGCGGTTCACCCCAGAAAGAATTTCTTCAGGCAGATCGCCCCCCAATTTGATATCGACACCACGACCGGCCATATTGGTGGCAATGGTCACTGCCCCAAAAGCGCCGGCGCGGGCAATGATCATGGATTCCTCATCATGCTTACGCGCATTCAACACCGCATGGGGAACACCTCCCTGCAGTACACTGATCAGGCGTTCCTTTATCGCAGCTTGCCCAACTGAATCACCCGGCAGTTCCAGGTTTAATAACTTAATCGCCCGAGGGAAATTGGATTCATCCTCAGGATTCACCGTAGTCAGACCGAGTGGCTTCGCCATCTGGCGTAGTTCGGCCGGCGCCAGATCGTCCAAAGGTTTATAGAGCGGCTGAAGTTCAGGAATCGCCCGTTCGCCTTCTTCGCGGTTATTTTTTTCTAACCAGGCCTGGCGGATGATCATGGTCTGGATTAAGCGGCGGATGGGTTCAGCCCGCAGGCGATCGGATAACCTTTCAGAATGCTCCACCGAGGTCGTCCCGACCAGTTGCGGGCGCCCTTTAATATAGTTACTCAGTATTTCACGGGTAATTGCGCGCAGCTTGGCTTCTTCGGTCCTGAAAATCACGTCCGGATAATCCTGGCGGCGCCAATACATAGGCTTGCGCTGTTTATCATTCTTTTGAGCATAAAAACTGTACTTATAACCTAGCGGATCTTTGGCATCAACACTAATCAAGTCTGCATCGGAGCGGATTGCCTGGTATTCCAGGTTAGTTGGAATGGGGATCACATCCAGTTTATAAATCTTAAAAAATTCTTCCGCCTCGGTCAGAGCTGTCCCGGTCATACCACATAATTTATCATACATGCGGAAGTAATTTTGCAAGGTAATTGTGGCATAGGTGACGTTTTCCGGCTCAACTTTCACCGCCTCTTTCGCCTCAACGGCCTGATGCAGGCCATCGGACCAGCGCCGGCCAGGCATTAAACGCCCGGTGAATTCATCGACGATAAGCACTTTTCCACCCTGCACCAGGTACTCTTTGTTGCGCCGGTAAAGGGTTTGGGCGCGTAAGGCTTGCTCCAGGTGTCCCAGCAAGCGGGCTTGTTCGGAAGTTACATCTTCCGGCCGTTCCGGGTCACGCAGCGGAATATCTAATAACATCTCGACGTGTGCTTCACCCAATTCGGTCAGGCTGACTGTTTTATCCTTTTCACTGACCTCATAATCTTCCGGGTTGAGTTGGCGTACCACCTGAGCCATGCGGGTATACCATTCTGTCTCTTCGGAGGCGGGGCCAGAGATAATCAATGGAGTCCGGGCTTCATCAATTAAGATATTATCTACTTCATCCACGATAGCATAATGATGCCCGCGCTGCACCCGTTCGGCCAGACTCATCGTCAGATTATCGCGCAGATAATCGAAACCAAACTCGCTGTTTGTCCCATAAGTGACATCTGCCTGATAAGCTTCACTTCGCAGGACCATGCGCAGTTGGTGCTGATCCTCGTGAGAGGATACGCGCTCTGCATCGTACAAAAAGGCATTGCGACCATTCTCGGTACGCGCCGCCATTTGAAGGATACCGACGCTGATGCCCAACAGGCTGAAAATCGGGCCCATCCAGCGCGCATCTCGCCGGGCCAGGTAATCATTCACGGTCACCAAATGGACCCCTTTGGATGTCAGCGCATTTAAATAAATGGGTAAAGTCGCTACCAGTGTTTTCCCCTCGCCGGTGCGCATTTCAGCGATTTTTCCCTGGTGGAGTACCATGCCACCGATTAACTGGACATCGAAATGGCGCAGACCGATTGTGCGTTTGCTGGCTTCACGTACTACCGCAAAGGCTTCTGGCAATAAATCATCTAAAGTTTCATCCTGGCCGAAGCGTGATCGAAATTCGCCTGTTTTAGCTCCTAAAGCGTCATCACTTAACGATTCAAACGCCGGTTCCAATGCGTTAATCTGGTCAACAAGCTTGCCCAACTTCTCAATTTCGCGTCTGTTTGGATCGCCACCCAAGATACGAACAATTTTTTGCAGCATAAATTCCCTATACAATCCGTGGGAGTTCTTCCATCAGAATGGGGATGATCCCATAAACATGGATGTGGTCCTATCGGTTTTTAAAATTATATCTGCCCGGTAAAAACCGATCTCCAGGCAATCTGGCAAGGATTATAGCATATTTAGATAACGATCAAACCTTGACGCATTGAATAAAAAATCCTGGTTTCGCCCGTGGCTTTTATCTTCACTCACCACTCCTTCATTATAAATAAACCAGAATAATTTAAGATATACAAGTATTCTTTCGACTCTTCTCCGTGCTATAATTTTAACCAAGATGTCTTTCGTTCACCTCCACGTCCACTCAGCTTATTCTCTTCTTGACGGTTTCAGTGACATAAAGAAGTTAATGAAGCGTGTCAAAGAGTTAAATATGCCCGCCATCGCCCTGACCGATCATGGGACGATGTTTGGTGCAATCGAGTTTTATAATGCCGCCACCGCCGCGGGGATCAACCCGATTATTGGGCTGGAAGCTTATATGGCTGCCCGCAACATGAATGACCGAGATTCCAAGCTCGATAAACATTCATCTCATCTGCTGCTGCTGGCCGAGAATGAAACCGGCTATCGAAACTTATTGGAAATTGCCAGTGCAGCCCAGTTGCAAGGTTTTTATTATTTCCCCAGGATCGATCACGATTTCTTGCAGGCCCACTCAGCCGGTCTGATAGCCACTTCGGGGTGTATGGCAGCAGAGATACCGCGGGCAATTATGAATGAGGGTTTGGAAACGGCTCGAAAAAAACTGGACTGGTACTATGATGTGTTTGGGCCAGATAATTTCTTTCTGGAACTGCAAGAACACAATATCAAAGAGCTGCCAGCGATTAATAAAGCCTTAATGGATCTGGGTCCACGCTACCAGGCGCGCTACGTTGCCACCAATGACGTGCATTACATAAACCCAGAAGATTTCCGCTACCAGGATATCTTATTAGCGATCCAGACCGGCTCTCTGCTCAACGACCCCAATCGTTTCCGTATGAGCGATAAGTCCTATTATCTGCGCACGCCTGAGGAAATGGCCACCATATTTAGCGAGGTGCCTGAAGCTCTTTCCAATACCGTGATGATCGCCGATCGCTGTCACATCGATCTGGGTTTTAAGGGCTACCACCTGCCCCTCTTCCCTCTACCAGACGAAGCCACCCCAGAAAGCTATTTGCGCGAGTTATGCGAGGAGGGTCTTCAGCGGCTTTATGGCAGTCGTGTCAACGAACCCAAGGTCCGTGAGCGCCTGGAATATGAGCTGGGCGTGATCCATCAGATGGCGTTTGATACATATTTCCTGATCGTCTGGGATCTGTGCCGTTATGCGCGCCAGGAAAGTATCTGGTATAACGTCCGCGGTTCCGGCGCTGGATCCATGGTCGCTTACTGCCTGGATATCAACATGGTAGAACCGCTCGGTCATGGTTTGATGTTCGAACGCTTCCTCAACCCTGGCCGCATCTCCATGCCCGATATCGACCTGGATTTCCAGGACGATCTGCGTTCCAAGATGATGGAATACTGTGCGCACAAATACGGCAATGACCACGTATCGCAAATTATCACCTTTGGCACCCTCGGGGCACGCGCTGCGATAAGGGATGTAGGACGGGTGATGGATATCGCCATTTCAGAAGTGGACCGGGTGGCAAAACTCATCCCGAATATTCCGGGTAGACCGGTGACGATTACCGAAGCGCTTCAAGATGTACCCGAATTCCAGGCGGCTTACAAAGATCCTGACAAGACATTTATTAAAGAATTAATTGACACGGCCAGCAAAATGGAAGGCGCCGTACGCAACGCGGGCACACACGCGGCGGGTGTGATCATCACCGACAAACCCGTTATTGAATATGTGCCATTGCACCGCCCAACGAGCGGCTCGGAAGATAGCCCGATCAAATCCGTGGCCCAGTTTGAAATGTCCATCGTCGAGAAACTTGGTTTGCTCAAAGTGGACTTCCTTGGGTTGGCCACTCTGACGATTATGGCGCGAGCTTGCGATCTGATCAAAAAACGTCATGGCATTGAACTGGACCTGCACAACATTCCGATCGACGATCCCGAAACCTTTGAATTTATCGGTCGCGGCCACACCGCAGGGGTCTTCCAGTTAGAAGGCACAGGAATGACGCGTTACATCACTCAGATGAAGCCCCGCACTCTGGCCAACGTCATCGCGATGGTAGCCTTGTATCGTCCGGGGCCACTGGAATTTATTCCTAGCTACATCAAGCGCATGCATGGTGAAGAAAAAGTCACTTACCAGCATCCTTCGCTCGAAGCTATCTTTAAAGAAACATACGGCATCCCAATATATCAGGAACAGATTATTTCCGCGGCGATGAGCCTGGCGGGATATACAGCCTCCGAGGGGGATGAGCTGCGCAAGGCCATTTCAAAAAAAATGGCTGATGCCTTATTGAAGCATCGCGAGAAATTTATCGAGGGAGCTCATGAACGCGGTCTTAGCGAAGAGGTCGCCGGGGCTATCTTTACTGATTGGGAAAATTTTGCGCGGTATGGTTTCAACAAAGCTCACGCCACAGATTACGGCATAATCGCGGTCCAGACCGGTTACTTAAAGGCACATTACACCGTTGAATACATGACGGCTCTGCTATCTGCTTCTAAAAATGAGACAGAGAAAGTAGCCCTCTACGTGGCCGACTGCCGCAGCATGGGTACCGATGTCTTACCCCCTGACGTCAATTCCAGCGGATGGGACTTCACGATTGAGGACAGGCCCGGCCAGAAATCATCCATCCGTTATGGACTGGGCGCGGTTAAAAATGTGGGATTGAATCCGGTAGAATTAATTTTAGACGCTCGGAAAGAAAAATCTTTCAAGGATTTGACCGATTTTGCCCGGCGAGTCGACCTGCGCCAGGCAGGCCGGCGGGCGCTGGAGTCGTTGGTTAAAGTGGGCGCATTAGACAGTTTTGGTCCGAGGACCGCTTTGCTAGACGCCCTGGATAGAATTATTGCCGTGAGTACCAGTCATATTAAAGCGCTTTTATCGGGCCAAATGTCCTTTTTTGGTATGGCAGGCGGCGTAACCGAAGAAATCACCTTACCCCCGGCGACCAATATTGACAAACGCGAATTATTAAATTGGGAACGAGAGCTGATCGGCCTGTTTGTCTCCGATCATCCCCTCAGCCCCTATATGGCGTATTTAGAAAAAAAGGCGACCCACCTCTCCAGCCAGCTCAAAGACGCCACCCATAAAGAGCGGGTCATCGTGGGGGGTATGGTCAGTAAATTCCGTCCGTATCAAACCAAAGATGGAAAAGCCATGGGGTTTGTAACCATTGAAGACATCCAGAGCACCATTGAGTTGGTGATGTTCCCGCGCATCTGGGACCAATATATGGATCTGGTTCAAATTGACCATGTCATCTTGGCCGAAGGCAAAGCCGATACATCCAATACGGACACTAAAATTTTGGTCGACCGGCTCGAAGAAGTGAACCTGGCTGATATTCCGGCTGACCTGGGAGAAGAAACGAAAGCGATTCCGGTTACAATCGAGTTTAATAACGTGGATCCAGACGAACCACTGCCCTCTACGCCTGCCAACCAACCGGGTGATAGTTGGAACGACCAGTCGACACCGCCACCGCCACCTAATTTTGATGATATGGAATGGGCTTCGCCTGTTTCAAATATGGAATATGCGGATATCGGAATGCCTGTTACAGTCGGTGCGACCATGGCTTTTCCCAAAGTCGTTGAACCCATGCTCATCTCACAACCTGACATGACTCAAAAAGCCATTCCGGTGATTCCACCCGTTGGAAAACTCATGCCAGGTGAAGCGTTGATCCCGGCGGCATTGATAACACCTCTCATCAGGGTCCCTGGACTTAAAGTGAGTTCTATCGAACCAGCCGAAACAGAACTGCCGCGCATGGTAACCATCACCCTACGGTCCTGTGGGGACAAAACCCGCGATGTGCGTAAGCTTCGCCGAATTCATGGCGCCCTCGTTTCTTGCCCTGGACAGGACCGTTTTGCTTTTCAGATCTTTGAAAACGGCCATTTTTTTGTGATGGAATTTCCAAATGATTCGACCGGATTAACGCCGGATTTGATTGCCAAGCTAAGCGAACAGGCGGGCGAAGAAAATATTCGGATAGAATTAATTCATATTCAATAATTGGTAAGGGTCTGTGTTATACTTTCATCCACCTGGTTCATTTTCAGGGTTCTAACCTCAAAATGTATTTTGTGGTCCTTAAGTCCTGACAGAAAATCATATGCCGCGAATTGAGTTAGATTTAAATCCGGTTACTTATATTACGACGGATGCTATCGGCAAGCCGGGAGAACGTGTATTTTACCTTCAGGGCAGGCAAGGCGAGCAAATCGTAACCCTTCTGGTGGAAAAAGTGCAGGTGCAATCGCTGGCTATCGGCGTCGAGCAATTTTTAGATGAGCTCAAAGAGAAATACCCCGATCTACCGGAACCGACCGAGGAATTTCAAGAAGAGCCGATGCACATTCATCCTCCCGTCGATCCCCTTTTTCGAATCGGCGAACTGGGCCTGGGGTACGATGCTGACCGGGAACTGGCGGTTTTGATTGCAAAAGAAATCGTCGGCGATGGGGAAAACGCAGACGATGCCGGAGTAGTACGGTTCTGGTGCACACGCTCTCAACTAAAAGCCATGTGCCGTTGGGGTCTCATTCTTACTAACCGGGGACGGCCAATTTGCCCTCAATGTGGAGAACCCATGGACGTGTCTGGGCATTTTTGTCCCAAAAAGAACGGCCACAAGCACTAAACGCCTTTCATTACCCACCTGACAGACATACTGGGAAACTTGGTATTATCCTTTTTTGTTCTTCGGGATTCCCTGTGGAATGGTCCGAATTTTTGGGATTCACCACGGAAATCCCCGATGAGCGTCCGTTTTGGCTCTGGTATAATAACAGGCAATGGATAAAGTTGAGCTTCTAACGGCCTTGCAGCAAGGTGAAATCACTCTGCAAGGTCAATTTTTACATGGTTCCAATTACACCTTCCTGGGTGATTTGAGCTATGGTGAAAGACCGCTCCGGGTTGTCTATAAGCCGGCTCGGGGAGAACAACCCCTATGGGATTTCCCGACAGGCAGCCTTTCCAAACGTGAGGTGGCTGCGTTTGTACTGAGTGAGGCTCTCGGGTGGGCATTAGTGCCGCCTACTATATATCGCCGCAAGGGCCCAATGGGTCCTGGTTCGCTGCAGCTCTTCATCGAGCATGATGACGATTATCATTATTTCAACTTCAACGAAGCCGATCACCAGAGATTGCGTCCAACCATGCTTTTTGATTTTTTGATCAACAATGCGGATCGAAAAGGCAGCCACATCATTATCGATCAGGAGCAACATATCTGGCTGATCGATCACGGCGTCTGCTTTCACATTGAAGATAAACTTCGCACGGTAATCTGGGATTTTGCAAGTGAGCCTATTCCGCAATCTTTATTAGACGACGTTAACCGACTTCTGCCCGAATTGCATAAAGATCAGCTCTTTTACCAAGAATTATCGGTTTACCTGAGCGGCGAAGAAATCCGGGCCATTGAGAAACGCGCGAAGAAGATCGTCACCTCCGGCTTTTTCCCCAGGCCACCCGATGAAAGACGCGCTTACCCCTGGCCGCCAGTCTAAAGGACGCCAATTGGGAACTGCTCAGCCATGCGAAGAAAGTTGCCGAATTTTAGGTGTTTGCATGTGTTGCGCACACACAAACACCTAAAATTCGGACCTTTTTCACAGTAGCCTGAGCAGATTCGTCAATGAGAGGTTGATTTGAACCATTACGACCTTGTTCTTGTTGGGTTTGGAAATGTTGGGCGAGCCTTTGTACGCCTGTTACAGCGGAAACAAAATGACTTGCAATCAAGCTATGGCCTGTCTTTCTCGATAACAGGCATCGCGACATCCAGGCATGGAATGGCGATTAATCCATTGGGCCTGGATCTCAATCAGGCGTTGACCATCTCAGAGCAAGGTGGATCGTTGAGCAGCCTCACCACGTGCCCTTTACCATCCACCATTCTTGAGTTTATCCGCACCTGTCCGGGTCAGGTATTCTTCGAAAATTCCCCTGTTAATCACCAGACAGGGCAGCCGGCGATCGATCATTTGAGTGCCGCTTTAGAAATGGGGATGCATTGTGTCACCGCCAACAAAGGGCCAGTCGTTCACGGCTACCAGGCTTTGACGACTCTGGCAGCCGCCCACAAACGCCGTTTCATGTTTGAGTCGGCCGTCATGGATGGCGCACCCATCTTTTCTTTGTTCCGAGAGCCTTTACCAGCAGCTAATCTTCTAGGGTTAAAAGGCATTTTGAACTCATGCACCAATTTACTTCTCACCCGCATGGAACAGGGTGCAACCTTCGATCAGGCGGTAGATTATGCCCGTTCCATCGGTATCACTGAGACTGACCCCAGCGCCGATATTGATGGTTGGGATGCTGCCATCAAGCTAGCGGCATTATCCACTGTATTGATGGGCGTTTCTCTTAAACCCCAGCAGGTAGACCGGCAAGGCATACGCGGCATTACGCCGCAAATGATTGAGAATGCGCGCCAATCTGGTAAACGTTGGAAGCTAGTTTGTTCTGCCCACCGGGTAAACGGGGAATTGGTTGCCAGTGTCACTCCGCAGATGGTCTCGTCCGATTCACCTCTTTATAGCGTCAATGGAACCAGCTCTTATGTCGAGTTCGAACTGGATGTTCTGCCAGGGTTAGGCATCTTAGAGAATAACCCCAGCCCAGAAACAACAGCTTATGGATTACTGGCAGATTTTATCAATGCAGTTCGTTAAGATCCGAATGACACTTTCAAGGTCAATCCGGATCCATGTCCGGTTAAGATCTGATTAAATGGTAACAACCCATCATACCGACATCTATCTCGCGCTCGGTTCTAACCTGGGTGACCGCCTGGCTAACCTGGCAGCAGCCCGTGCCAGCCTGCCGCCTTCTGTGAACCTGGTCCGGGTATCACCCATTTATGAAACCATCCCATGGGGGTATGACGATCAACCAGATTTCCTTAACCAGGTGCTTCAGGCAGAAACCGATCTCGAACCGGAAGCCTTATTAACTTTCCTAAAGCAGATTGAAGCCCAACTTGGACGCCTGCCTACCTTTCGCAATGGACCGCGTCTGATTGATATTGACATCCTGCTATATGGGCAGTTGGTTTATCAGAGCCCCACGCTAACCATTCCTCATCCCCGCTTTGCTGAAAGGGCATTTGTGCTGTTCCCACTGGCGTACCTTGCACCGGACCTGGTTCATCCGGTATCTGGCCAAACGGTTCGGGCTCTTCAAACCGCAGCCAGGTGCAAAGGGATAAAGCTTTACGCCGAACCGCAAAAATAAAGGATGGTATAATCGCGCTGTCCATTCATCCATTTCATTCATAGGAACTGGCCGCTGTGTCGGATATAACCATCCCATTTAATCGCCCTTGCCTGGTGGGAAACGAATTAGAATACATCACACAGTCCATTCAATCGGGACATGCTTCAGGTGATGGACAATTTAGTAAGAAATGCCACACTTATCTGGAGCAAACCATCGGCGCTCCACGGGTCATGTTAACTACGAATTGCACCCATGCGCTTGAAATGGCCGCTCTCCTGTTGGATATCCAACCAGGAGATGAAGTTATCGTAGCGTCATTCACCTTCACCTCCACAATAAATGCATTCGTACTGCGTGGTGCGATACCTGTATTCATCGATATCCGCTCGGACACCCTGAATATGGACGAAACCCTTCTAGAAAGAGCGATTACACCCCGGACGAGAGCCATTGTTCCCATGCATTATGCGGGGGTAGGTTGCGAAATGGATGCCATTCTGGCAATTTCCAGGCAAAATGGCATTCCAGTGGTCGAGGATAATGCCCACGGTTTATTTGGCCAATATAAAGGCAAGAATCTAGGGACTTTTGGCTGCCTGGCAACCCAGAGCTTCCACGAAACCAAAAACTTTACCTGTGGTGAGGGTGGCGCACTTATCATTAACGATCCTGCCTTTATAGAAAGAGCAGAAATAGTTCGTGAAAAAGGGACCAACCGCAGCCGCTTTTTCCGCGGTCAGGTAGATAAATACTCCTGGGTCGATATTGGCTCAAGTTACCTTCCATCCGATATTTTGGCCGCCTTTCTGTATGCCCAGCTTGAACAGGCGCCTGCCATCCAATCCAAGCGCAAAACTATCTGGAATTATTATTATGATCATCTGCAAGGTTGGGCGGCAGAGAATAAAGTGCGACTCCCCATAATACCTGATTATTGTGAGCAGGCTTACCACCTGTTTTACCTCCTTCTACCGTCTTTGGAACGCCGCCAGGCTTTGATCGCGCACCTGCGCGCTCAAGGAATTGGCAGCGCCTTTCATTATTTACCCCTCCATCTCTCCGGCATGGGTATCCGTTATGGTGGAAAACCGGGGGATTGTCCAAATTCCGAGCTGCTGAGTGATTGCCTGCTGCGACTTCCTTTTTACAATGATTTAAAAAACACCGATCTTGAAACCGTCGTAAAAGCCGTGTGTTCTTTTAAAGTTTAAGGATTCATACCCACTTTTTGGGTTGGATATTTGGAAATGCAAACATTCAAGATTCGTTCCATTTTATGGATTGGGTCTCTCGTCTTTTTGTTGGTTGGCTGCACCCCTGTCATGGGTCAGGGTCAAACGTCGATCACCTCGCTTGATACCCTTCTTTCTGTCAGCCAGATGGTCGGCCAAACTTTCACTGCGTCACAAGGCGGATTAGCCAGTCTGAACCTGTACCTTGCGCCATCTCAGCCTGGTACTGGCCGTATCCTCTTACATATGCGTTCCTCGGTGAACTCTAAAACGGATCTGGCGGTTGCCAGCTTGCCCATTTCACAAGTGGCTCAACCTGGTTATTACAATTTTGCCTTCTCCCCTCAATCCAATTCTTATTTGAATGACTATTATTTTGATCTGGAAGTGGTTGGAAGTGGCGCCGTTAAAGTTGGGAGCGCTGGCGGAGATACCTACCTGGATGGTTCATTGTATATCAATGATCGGCCAACAGACGCCCAAATCGCATTCCAATCATTTTTCTCAATGAAGCTTGCCAGCCTGTCCATTGGTAAACAGTCTCTGGAGTGGCTCGGGCAGCTCATTCTGGCCATTCTCCTTTTTATTATTCCGGGATGGGCGATGTTGAGCGGTATTTGGCCCGAATGGGCCAGTCGAAACCTGGGAGAGAAAACCGGCCTGGCAGCCGGTGTGAGTGTGGCGATCTATCCCATCCTGTTTTTATGGACCGACCTGGTAGGGCTGCATGTGGGCCTGTTATACGCCTGGATACCTGCCCTCCTGGGGTGCGCTTTCGTGGCCTGGAAAAATCGCCACATGGTTAGTGGATTGATTAATAAGATCAGGCAGCGAACCCCATTAAAAAGCTGGATTCAACTATCACCACAGAGCTTTTTCCCAGACTTTGGATTGATCCTTATCACCTTGATGATCGTTGCGGTCCGCTTATGGGTATCGCGAACTCTGGTCATCCCATTATGGGGTGATTCATACCAGCATACCTTGATGGCCCAACTGCTGGTTGATCACCAAGGTCTATTTAATTCCTGGTTGCCTTATACAGATTTACAAACTTTCACTTATCACTTTGGCTTCCATGCTTCAGTCGCTGTCTATCACTGGCTAAGTGGAATGGATGTGCCAGGTGCAACCATCATGGTCGGACAATGGTTCAACATACTGGCAGTCCTCGCACTTTACCCCCTGGCCTATCGCATAACCCGCCAACGGTGGGTCGGGACAGCGGCCGTATTAGTGGCAGGGCTGCTTTTATCCGTCCCCATGGTCTATATCAACTGGGGGCGGTATACGCAGCTCGCAGGCCAATTGGTAATGCCTGCCGCCATCTACCTGGCCTGGAACGCCCTGGACCAACCCAGGCTCTCCTGGCGATCGATGGCTTTAGCCGGGATTGCCATGAGCGGTCTGGCCCTTACCCACTATCGTATTGTCATCTTTGCAGCTTGCTTTTTTCCTGCCTGGTTCATTATCAATTGTAAAAGAGCCAACTTCCGCGGAATAACCACCCGCCTGGCAACTTTGACTGTAATCGCGTTTGGCTTATTTTTGCCCTGGTTTATCCACGTTTATGGGGGTAAATTGATGCAGTTGTTTGCCAAACAAATCAGTGTGTCTGCCCAGCCGGGCGGCGGGCAGGAGATTAACCTGATGGGAGATCTTTTTGGTTTTCTCCCTCCGACCACCTGGCTTCTTCTGGCATTATGCCTGGCATGGGGATTATGGCGAAAAGAAAAAACAATCTTGATCTTCGGCATTTGGTGGGTGTTGGTCGCCCTGGTAGTTAACCCCCAATGGTTACACCTGCCCGGAGCAGGCGCATTGACCAATTTTGCCCTGGCGATCGCTGTCTACATACCCGCAGGTATCCTGATTGGCGCTGCCTTGGGTTGGTTGATTGGTCACGATGGCTGGTTGCAAATACCTTTATTCCACCTGATGGTGCTCTTTCTTGTAATCGGCGCAGGAGTTTGGGGCAGCCGGCTGCGATTGCGCGATATCGCCATCTCGTCTGGAGCCATGGTTACCCGGCCTGACTTGAGAGCTATGGCATGGATCCAAGCGAATACACCTCAGAACAGCCGGTTCCTGGTCAATTCATTCCTGGCCATTTCAAACTCAGCGGTAGTTGGGTCAGATGCCGGATGGTGGCTGCCGCTTCTGGCTCACCGGCCAACCAGCCTGCCACCGTTAACCTACGTAGCTGAAATCGGGCCCAGACCCGATTACATTACCTGGGTCAATCATTTAACGGTGGAGCTCCAACTAACGGGGCTGGATAAGCCCGAAGGATTTACCTTGCTTCGAGAATATGGGATTGATTATGTTTATATTGGACAGCGCCAAGGACGAGTTAATTACAGTGGTCCTCAGATCCTGGATCCCAACTTATTAACAAGCGATCCTCATTACAAGGAAGTATATCATTTCGATCGCGTCTGGATTTTTAAAGTCGTACCATAATCAGCCATTATCAGGACTATAATCTTTTGAACGGGCTCCAGTTTTTTTATCATGTACGGACAGTTGTCCATTCCATTTTGAAAGAAAAAAACTTGAATGCATAGCACGCTAACCAAGATTAAAACCGGTTTCTCTCTATGGATCCCTGTCTGTATCATCATTATCGGCGCCGGTCTTCGTGCGCGTGAATATTTCATTAATCGTTCGTTATGGCTGGATGAAGCCTTATTGGCATTAAATATCATCGATCGGGGTTTCTGGGGGTTATTTCAACCTTTAGAATATGCGCAGGGCGCCCCAATCGGCTTCCTTGTGGTTGAAAAAATATTATCCAAACTGCTGGGTCATTCCGAATATGTCCTGAGATTATTTCCATTTCTGTGCGGAGTCGCTTCTCTATTTTTGTTTTACAAACTAGCGACAACCTATTTAAGTAAAATTGCTGCTTTACTGGGCTTAACCTTGTTTGCTGTCTGCGAAAAACTGATCTACTATTCTGCTGAAACCAAGCAGTATTCATCCGATGTCTTCTGGACCATGCTCATCTGGTTCTTGTCCATCAGTTTGTTTAACGCTGAATTTGCTACACCCTGGCTTATTGCTTATGCTTTGATGGGCTCCATATCGATCTGGTTTTCACACCCTGCTGTCTTCATTCTGGCTGGTACCGGGCTGACCCTATGGTTTTTTGTTTTGCGGAAAAAACAAAAAACTGCCATCATCAAATTATTAGCGGTCTTCTTGCTATGGGGGATTAATTTCGGTCTGATATACTTTATTTCTCTGCGTAACCTCACCCAGAATCAAGCCCTCCTCGCGTATTGGCAAGGAGCTTTCGCACCTTTTCCACCAAAATCCATCGGTGATATCATTTGGTTTTATAACAACTTGATTAGCGTGTTAAAAGATCTGGTTGGGTCCACCCTACCCGAGCTGTTTGCATTGGCATTGGTCATCGGCTGTATTACTTTGTATAGACGCAATAAAGTATATTCTGCTCTAATATTTTCTCCCATTATTTTTTTATTAATCGCCTCTTTTCTCCACGCCTATCCATTAAACGGGCGGTTAATCTTATTTCTCGTGCCCATCATTTTGTTATTGGTCAGCGAAGGGGCTGAAAGTATCACCCTGGGAATCAAAGGGTTGACCAATCATCAGATTGTAAGGTTTACCCGTTATATCCCCCTCTATATCATTCTTTTGTACCCTTTAATCAATGTGTATGCTATTTGGAATTCCCCCCGAACCGTTGAAGAAACCCGGCCAGCCATCAGTTTTATCAAATCGAACTGGCAGCCGGGCGACAAAATATACCTCTATTATGCATCTGCGCCAGCATTTTCCTATTATGCGCCTCAATTTGGATTTAAGCCAGAAGACACTATTATTGGAATATCTGCGCGGGATGATCCCAGCAAATATATACAACAACTGGCAGAAATAAAAGATCAAAAACGTGTTTGGACGCTTTTTTCACATATTTTCGACTCAGAAGCAGACCAGATGATTAATTATCTAGATACTCGGGGGAAGCAGCTAAAATCCGGAGAATATAATAATGCATTTGTCTATCTTTTTGATTTAGATCTGGCTCCAAAATAACGTCACAGCCAATCCGGGTTAGTGTAAACCGGTTATTTTAAACAGCGCCTGTTCAAAACGGTCGGTTGCTTTTTCCCAGGTATACTCATCTGAAGTGACGGGGCCATTCCGGCGAAACTTTTCGGCCAGATCGGTGGAATTTAATACGGTCAGCATCGCCTCGGAGAGCTTTGCTGGATCTTTTGGAGGGACCAATAAGCAGTTCTCGCCCGGGCGTACATATTCGCGCACTCCCCCCGAATCGGTGGTCACAACCGGGGCGCCGCAGGCCATGGCTTCCAGGGGTGGTAAGCCAAAACCCTCATACCAGGAAGACGATACAAATAAATCGCAGGTCGCATAGAGCTGGGCAAGTTCTTGGATAGATGGCCGGGTAATGACCCGGTGCGGTACGCGGCATTCAACCTCTCCAGGCTCTTTCAAGGCGATCCACAATTCAACGTCCAGACGCTGATCATAGACCCGCTCGGCTGCCGCCAGAAAATCATTCAGCCCCTTTCTGGGCCGAAAATCACCCAGGTATAAAATCGATGGGTTGGTAGATGGGTCGTTTCGATGACGACCCCGGAAAGACTGAAATAGCGCTAAATTGCTAATCCCGAGTCCAACCACGATGCCGTCATTTTTAGAGAACGCTTTAATTTCATCCGCGGAATTTCCCGAAAGGACCAGTG
>Ga0066793_10000446_pt1 | contig 16191 bp, 12 predicted proteins | sample PersoiDNA2013189_FD_83876 | JGI IMG/M metagenome (GOLD analysis project Ga0066793, IMG submission 83876) | Permafrost soil microbial communities from the Arctic, to analyse light accelerated degradation of dissolved organic matter (DOM) -... | ecosystem: Environmental > Terrestrial > Soil >... | reverse complement strand
CCCCAGCCCTCTCCTGGCCACTTTGCACCACTTCCTTCGCAAGCTCCGTGTAAGCCCAGGCGCCTTTCGACGAGGGCTCGTAGAGGATTATCGGTTTGCCGAAGCCCGGCGCCTCGGAAAGGCGCACCGTCCTCGGGATTACGGTCGAGAAAGTCATCTGTGGGTATTCCCTGCGAACCTCTGCCTCGACCTCCCGGGAGAGGTTCGTGCGCGTATCGAACATGGTCAGGAGCACCCCGGCGATCACCAGCTCGCGGTTCACGTGCAGCCTCACCCGCTGGATAGTGCGCAGCAGGTAGACCAGGCCCTCCAGCGCGTAAAACTCGCATTGGATCGGTATCAGCGTCTCCCCCGCGGCAGCCAGGCTGTTGATCGTCAGCAGACCAAGAGCCGGCGGGCAGTCGATTACGATGAAATCGTAGGATCCAAGGAGCGGCGCAAGCCCGGTCCGCAGCCGGTTCTCTCTGGAGAGCTCGGCGGCCAGCTCGATCTCCGCCGCCGCCAGGTCGAGCGTGGACGGCAGTACATCCATGTTCTCGAGCGGCCCGGGCAGGATGACCGATGCCGCCTCCGTCTCCGCCAGCAGCACGTCGTAGACGCAGTCGGTGATCTTGGCCTTCTCGATGCCTACACCACTGGTCGCGTTCCCCTGCGGGTCCATGTCCACCAGCAGCACCCGCCTGCCCGACTGGGCGAGGCATGCGCTCAAATTGATGGCGGTCGTCGTCTTTCCGACCCCGCCTTTCTGATTTGTTACCGCGATTATCCGCGCGCCTGTATTGACGCTCGCGGAGGATTCCGGCTCGTCCGACACTTCTTTCCCCGTTCTCGAGTGAACGCTCAGTATCTTACAACTTCTCGATGAGGACAAGCGAGGCGCGGGTTTGCGTGCTCAGAAACGATGGGGTGTCCACCGCGGCGGCAGAGATCAGGCGTCCTGACGCCGCATCGATCTCCGGCAGCGCTTCGGCGATCTCCTCGGCGATCCTGGAGGCTTTGAGCGCCACATAAAGGCCTGTGCCGGGAAGAAGCGCCAGCGCCAGGGGGGCCATGACGCGCAGCCTTCCTGCCGCCCTGGACACCACAACATCATATTGCTCGACCCCCAGCAGGCTCTCCGCTCTTGCGTTCACGACCCTGGCGTTACGTATGCCCAGGGCTCCTGTTGCTTCGGCGAGAAACGCGGCTTTCCGTGAGGAGGACTCCACCAGCGTGACATCGCACCCCTCGCAGCATATCGCCAGAACCAGGCCGAGCAGTCCTCCCCCGGCCCCCAGGTCAGCCACGCTTTTCGCCTTGCCAAAGCCAATGGCTTTCCCCACGGCAAGTGAATCTGCCAGCGCTTTCTCGCTCTCGACCTTGAACCCGCTGGATGTAAGCTTCGCCCATTTGCGGTTCTTCTCCAGCAGCAGGAGGTACTCGTTGAGCTTCTTCGCCGCATCTATTGGCGAGGGCACGCCGTAGTATTCCAGGATCTCTTCGATGCGACGCGGAGTTCCCCGTGTCTCTATTTCGCCCACTTTGCGTGTCCTTTCGGCTTCAGACTCGACCCGTTATTCACAGTTCTAATAAAATTGGCAGTTTTTGGTACTGACACTTTGGGGGGCCCGCTACCCGGCCACGCCTTCGGCAATCCTCTTTCTATTCTATTGCGCGATTCCCTGGTCGCCAACACTTTCCTGTGGAAAAGGTTTTATCGAGGTCCCTCTATCCCCAACCCACCCGGCCGGGATCTTCAGTCCCCAATGCCTTCCTCCGCGTGGCATGTCTCTCCCGCCTGCCTGTGCCCATGAACCACCCAGTCGCAAATCCGTGAACCATGGCACGAGACCTTTCTTCATCGATGTCCCGGACCATCGCTGGCACATCCCACAGGATACCTTCATGCAGTGTTTCACGTGGAACACGCCTGTGCGGACTTTTCAACAGTCCGAGCACCTTATCAACATTCCTGTGGATAACGACCGTCTTCACCGCTTATACCCCCTTCTTTCAGACAACAATCTGGTCTCCGGGCTTCTGCCTCTGCGATTATCCACAGTCTGCCACCCGCCCTATGGCCGGCGTTCCAACGAAGAACTTCCCGGCAGCATCTTGTTGTCAGCTGCGCCAGCGCCACCACTGCGCCACTCAGGCAGGCCGACTCCCCGTGTCACTGGTCGATCTTGCCTTGTGGGAGATCACCGTGCGCTGGGCTACATCCACGTTTAACCATCCATGATTCGCACTTTCCACAGTTGCTTGTGTATAAGGGTGGAACCTCCTAGCCCACTTTCCTTTAACCCGTGCATTTTTCTGCGTGCCGGCAGCATCCCGGTTGGCGTCCCGCCCAAGGCCATGGAGATCTCTTTCGGCTTAATCCACACGGTTTCCACATGAATGTTTACTTTGGATAAATCCCAAACATTGACTTTACCTTTAATGCTTTTTCGGTGTCGCCCGGCAGGGTTTTGCCAGGTGCCCATCAGCTGAATAGATTTGGCGCCAAGTCGTAAAGCGAAAACCACGCCAAAGAGACTGCGTCTTATGACCGTATCCAGAAACCACAAACGCATTGCTGTACGGAGATTGGGACCGTTTTACGCAAACGGGTACATAGGTCCAGGTACTGGTTCGGAGAAGGTGTTGCTACATGCTCATTTCTTGAGCATGTTTCACGTGGAACTTGGGTTGTCCGGATTTACAACGACTCGGCGGTTCGGCTCATCGCCGGTGCTCTCAGTCCAGACACCGTCGAACTGACGCAGTGCCATATGAACTATTTTGCGCTCGGAAGCCGACATAGGCATCATTTCGATGCTGTTTTCTCGTGCTATTACGTCATGCGCAGTCTGCTCGGCCTGTTTCTCGAGCTTTGCCTTGCGGCGCTTGCGGTATCCTTCAATGTCTACGATGATCTTCTTGGAGACTTCGCCTGTCCTTCTGCAGCTGATATTCACCAGGTACTGCAGCGCGTCCAGGGTGGCACCACCTTTGCCTATCATGATCGCAACATCGTCGCCCCAGACATCGACCACGACTGAGTCTTCCCTCTCCCGCGCCTCTACCATGGCCTCGACGCCTATCATCCCAAGGATGTCATTGACCATTTTTACCGGCTTTCCCGTGCTTTCAGTGGGGATATACTCCTCTTCTTCTTCTTCTTCCTCCTCTTCCTCCACCAGCCTCGCGACCGCGGTATCCACCCGGGGGTGCTCCTCGGCTACGGCAAGAGGAGCAGTCTCGTCAGCAGCAGCTACAGCTTCCTGCTTCTTGCCGAGAACTTCCCATTCTCCTATCAACTCAACCCGGATGCGAGCTTCCTTGCCTCCAAGCCCCAGGAACCCTTTCTGTGGCTCTTCGAGGATCTCAACATGGATATCATCCTGCTCCAGCCCGAGCTCTTCCAGTGCTATCTGGGTGGCCTCTGCCACAGAGCGCCCTGCATACTCCCAAGACGTTTCCTTCATTCCTGGACCTCACTTGCAAGTCATCGATGGTTATTTCTTACGCGAGCTCTTCTTCTTTGCCGGGTACTGCTTTGCCTTTGCTGCCTTCTCGGCAGGGCTCCTGGTTGGAGCGGCCTCGGAACTATCGTTCTGTGTCTCCTCAGAGATGCTCTCCGGCTCCGAATCAACGGCCTTCTTGTCCTCGGCCGCTTCTTCGGTCTCAGTATCGGCTGGTTTTTTCTTAGGCTTCTGGGCCGGTTTCTTCCCTGCGGGCGGCTTTGTGCCCGGTTTCGGCGGCAGCTTCTTGGTGCCGCCGGTCGGCGACTTGCCGCCCGGTGGCTTGGACGATTTGCCGCCAGGCGGTTTGGCCTGGCCGCCCTTTGACTGGCCCGAGGTCGCTTTCTTTGCCGCAGGCTTGGCGCCCGGCTTGGGCTCCTCCGGCTTCGGTGGCCGCTTGATCCTTACGGCGGTCAGTACTATGGATCCATAGTCATAGCCCTTGTAGCGCCAGCGCTCGTGCCACTTGAACGGCTCGCCGGTCTTCATGCGCAGGCTTCGCTTCTCGTCGTAGAAACCTTCGGCCTCGAGCTGAATGTACTGCTGGATGGCCATCAAAACGTTGGTCACTATGATGTAGAGGGTTACGCCGGCCGGCAGTATCCAGGCAAACACGCCGAATATAAGCGGCATGACAGCCATCATCTTGGCTTGCTTTGGATCGTTGGTCATCATCTTTGATGACACGTACCCCGTTATGATCGTAATCAGTATCAGCCCGATAACGGCCAGGTACTGTTGGCCCTGTACAGGCGTGAGTTTCCCTTTCTCAAGGGCTTTGGTCATATGCTGGCCGGTCCCAATCACAATCGGCATGTAGACTTTGCCGCCCGTCCACAGAACCTTGCCTGTAGCCACGAGGTTGCTGATCCCCAGAAAGCTGAAACTGGTCTTATAGTGTATGTATTTCGGTGCGTTTCGTAGGACCTCGAACAATGCGAAGAGAATCGGCAGCTGGAGAATCAAGGGGAGGCAGCCGCCCAGCGGGCTCACCTTGTTCTCCTTGTAGAGCTTCATCATCTCCTGGCCCATCTTCTCGCGGTCTTCCTTGAACTTCTTCTGGATTTCCTTGAGCTGGGGCTGGAGCCGCTGCATGGCGATCATCGACTTGGTCTGCTTGAACGAGAGCGGAAGCACCACGACACGGAACGCAATGGTCAGAAGGATCACGTTCCAGCCGAAGTTGCCGGTAAATGTGTTGAAGAATTGCAGCACCTTCGCAAAGAACGCGCTTATCGGGGCAAGCCCCGGGATGGTGAAGGCTAGAAAATGCATAACCACCAAACCGATCTAGGGAGGGTCGTATCCGCCTTCGGCGAACGGGTGACACCTCATTATCCGATAAAACCCCTTTGCCGAGCCCCTGAACGCTCCGTACTTCAACACGGCCTGCTCGAAATACTCAGAGCAAGACGGGAAGTAGATGCACCTGGGCCTGAGCCAAGGGGAAACAAGCTTCCGGTACGCGAAAACGGGAAAAAGCGCTATCCTGCGCCATATATCCGGCTTTTCTTGCTGTCTCAATCCCCGGTCCTGGTCAATGCTTTCTCTATCTCGGCTGCCAAAAACTGGTAATCTATCTCTTCTGCTCCCGGCCAGCCCTCGATCAGGTAGCTGTGCCTCGGCTCCAGGAGCTCTCTGGCGTCCAGGACGACCCCACGGGCGCGCCTCTTGGCCAGATTTCGCTTAACAGCACTCCGGAAGCCCCTTCCGGTTACCACTGCCACCCCTGGGAGTTCTTCGCCGGCTACACCGTCCAGCACCCAGATGAAAAGGTATTTGCCGCGGTGGAGCGCTCCCGACTTCCGTATGGACATCATCTCCCGTGGAGCGGTTATCCACCGGAACCCCGGGCCTGATATCCCTGTCATGAACGACCCGGCTCAAACGGTCAGCCGGGACCTCCCCTTGTCCCTTCGGCGTTTCAGGATCTTACGGCCGGACTTCGTGCTCATCCTCTTGCGGAAGCCGTGTTCTCTTTTTCTTTTTCTAACCTTCGGCTGATATGTTCTCTTCACTGGGCTTTCCTCTAGGATTACAGCGCCGGCGACAGGAGCAGGCTAAATTATACTGGACTGCCCCCCGTTGTCAAAGAAGACCACGTGCCGGGCGACTTGTCCGGAGTGCGGCGGGAAAAGCCTCGGAGACCTTTTTCAAGGGCAAATATCGGCTGTTTCTGACCTGCAGCTCACCTTCGGCGCGCCGCGCGGCGTTGCGAACCATCAGCTGACGCTCGCCCTATATTAGAGTCCTACGCGCGCGGCAAGCTCCGTTCAATGCGAGTCTGGAGAGCGACCACCGCTCCAGGGAGGCCGCAACGCCGGCACGACGGCGGGGCCAATGGGATCGAGCCAACGCACTGAACAATGGGCCTGGATGCCTGCTGAACTCGGGCGGGTTGAACACCTTATCGGGGTTATTCACAAGATTTATCAGTTAGGTCCTGAAAACGTATTGCGTTGCTCCGCGGGGCCTTGTTATAATCCTGCGCGCAGGACCCAGGTCAGTGACCTGGGCCTTTTGTACATCTGGGGCCTTTTCCACAATTGTGGAAAAGATGGTTGATAAACCACCCGGTTTTGTTGATATCGCAGCCGTTGCGGCGGTTCAGGCCGTTGGGCTCCGATTTGCGGCTACCGTTATCCACAGACTTGTGGATAACATGTTGAAGTGCCGGTGTTGGTGGGTACGAGCGCGCGTCTGTATTTATTGCGCTTATTGCTTGCGGGCGCAGGTCAAGGGGGGCAACCTGCAGTGGAACAGAATGTTGTGCTCGAGGAGCTGGCGGGGGTGGAGAGGGCCTGGACCGAAACACTCGCCCGCATCAACGGGCAGGTCCCGGAGCACATGTTCACGTCGATGATCTCCGCGCTGAAGCCCCTTTCTCTCGAGGAAGGGAACTTCACCCTTGGGGCCCCCAACGCGTTTGCCAAGGACATCATCTCCTCCAAGTACATCGATGTCCTCTCCGGCGCGGCCACTGGAGCAATCGGACGGCCGATCTCCATCGTCCTGACAATCTCATCGCCGTCGGAGATGGTAGAGTCCGTCGCCGAGAGGGCCACCGGACGCGACGAGATGCAGGGTGCTTCGCGTCGCCTCATGCCGGAGGAGGGCCAGCCCAAGAAATACACGTTCGACAACTTCGTGGTCGGCGACTCCAACAAGTTCGCGTACCACGCGGCTCTGATGGTTGCCGAGATTCCGGGCGACAAGTACAACCCACTGTTCATCTACGGCGGCACAGGGCTGGGCAAGACCCACCTCCTGTACGCGATAAAGGACTACGCCGAGAAGATGACGCCGAACATCAAGATCAGGTACGTCCAGACCTCGACTTTCATCGACGAGTTCATCGCGACGATCACTCTCAAGCGCGATAAGGCCACCTTCGACCAGAAATACATCAACAACAAGATCGTCCTCTTCGACGACATACAAGCGCTGAGCGGAACCGACGCCACGCAGGGCAAGTTCTTCGACATCTTCAACCTGCTGCATCAGTCGAGCAGCCACATTGTTCTCTCGAGCGACAGGCCGCCCAGCGAGATCCCACAGCTCACGGATCGCATCAGGTCGCGGTTCGAGGGGGGTCTGACGATCGACATCACCCCGCCGGACCTCGAGACGCGACTGGCGATCCTTTACGTGAAAGCGCGCGCGGAGAACGTGCAGATCCCCGATGACGCGCTCATCTACATCGCTTCCAAGGTAAAGGACAACATCCGGTCGTTGGAAGGGCTGCTGAACCGGGTCGTCGCATCCGCCCGACTCTACGGGACCAAGATCGACCTGGAGATGGTGCAGGACGTGCTCAAGGACCAGGTCGCAGAGCCTCACCAGTCGAGGACCCCCAGCATGGACGTCATCCAGACACTCGTCGCCAACTACTACAACATCGCGATGGACGATCTCATAGGCAAGAGCCGCTCGCGCCCCCTGGTCCACGCCAGGCAGGTCGCGATGTACCTCTGCCGCGAGATGACCGACGCGACCCTGATAACGATCGGTGGCCAGTTCGGCAGCAGAGACCACACCACGGTTATCCATTCCTGCAAGAAGATCGAGTTCAACATCAAGACCAAGAGGGACATCTTCCAGGAAGTCACCGAGCTGACGAACACTATCAATAAGTCAATCTAGGATGGCCTTTTCCACTTTTGTTGGTTACCCGGTTGAAATGGTGTTGGTAACCCCACATCGTGGGCGATGTTTCCAACAGGTTATCCCCAGGGGCCGGGCCCCGCAGCCGCAGGGCAGGTCCGCATTGTTGATAGCCTCTAGCTTCTCCACAGAGATTCCCACAGGCAAAAATGCCGCTTTTTTGCTTGATAAAGGTAAATTCTAGTGGTTCTCAACCTTTCCACAGTTACTACTACTACTACTCTTATAAATATATTTAAAACAGAAAGAAAGAAGTTGCGCGGCTGTGAAAAAGCTGTCGTATTTCTGATATATAATCTTGACCTGTGAATCAAGGCAGCAGCCATGGGGGGGATGGACGCATGATAGTTTCCTGTGAGAAAGACAAACTGAACAACCTGGTGCAGACAGCCTTGAGAGGCGTCTCCAGCCGAGTGACTATGCCGATCCTCTCAGGTCTGTTCATTACGGCCGAAGGAGGCCGTGTAACAGTCAGCAGCACCGACCTTGAGATGAGCATCAGGGCAGAGATGGACGCTGAGATCTCCGAGAGCGGCTCGACCGTGGTATCGGGGAGGCTTATCGGAGACATCGTCAAGAACCTGCGGTCCGGGGCCGTACAGGTCGAAACGGGAGAGAAGTTCATGAAGATAAAGTCATCCGCAGGCGAGTACCGCATTAGAGAGATGATGCCGGAGGACTTCCCCCAGATACCGGTGTGGGAAGGTGAAGCCGTCCTCAAGATACCGGGCGGTGAGTTCATGCTTGCGGTCAACCAGACCGCAAAGGCATCTTCGTCCGATGAGAAGAGGCCCGTGCTCACGGGCACGCTGGTGGAAAAGAACATTGGCGACGCGAGTCTGAAGTTCGTCTCCACCGACAGTTACAGGCTTTCATGGAAAGAGATTGAAGCACAGGGATCTGTCGCGGACTGGGAAGACTCGATCATCCCCACAAAGACCATGAACGAGGTCGCCAGGCTCGCCGGTGCCAGTGACGCCGACGTGGAGATGAAGATGCAGGACAAGCAGGTGATGTTCAGGATAGGCGACCTGGTGGTGTCCAGCAGGCTCATCGAGGGTCAGTTCCCCAACTACAAACAGCTCATTCCCAAAGGTGAGAAGACCGACGCCAAGATAGATAAAAATGAGCTCATCGCCGCTGTGAAGAGGGCGCTCATCTTCGGACACAACATGAAAGTGGGCATCTACAGCGACCACCTGCGAATAGCCACAGAGACTCCCGAGGTCGGCGACTCGAGCGAAGAGGTGCCCGCGGAAGTCACCGGAGAAGAGATGGAGATCGGCTTCAACGGGACCTACTTGATAGACGGCCTCCTCGGCGTGTCCAGCGAGAAGATCCAGATGAGGCTGGACGACCCGCTCAAGCCGGCTCTGATCAGGACAGAGGAAAGCGACAAGTACAACTACATCGTCATGCCGGTGAGGTTGAGGTAGAGCCGCCGAGGCAAACGGCTTTGACCGCGGCGAGGCGCGCGGCGAGAAGATTTGATAATAAAGAGTCTCCTGCTCGAGAACTTCAGAAACTATGACAGTCAGGAGATAACTTTCTCCGAAGGCCGTAACGTAATCACCGGAAGAAACGCCCAGGGCAAGAGCAACCTCCTCGAATCCATCTATTTCCTCTCCCACTTGAGATCGAATCGCGCCCCGAGGTTAAGAGAGATGTTGAAGGACGGCGAGGAGAGGTCGTCGGTGCGGGGAACGGTCCTCGAGGACGGCGAGCAACTCGCCCTCAAGGTGGAGTTCGGGGAAAAGGGGATGAGCGTCGAGCTCAACGGCCAGAAGTTCTCGCGCGCGGCAAAAGCCAAGGGCGTCCTCAAGTGCGTTCTCTTCTCGCCGGAGGACCTGTACATCGTGAAGGGTGACCCCGGCAGGCGCAGGGAGCTTCTCGACGAGACGATGGAGGAGCTGGGGCCGGTGCCGGCCAGTGTGCTCAACCAGTACCGGCACGTGCTCAGGCAGAGAAACGCCCTGCTCAAGAGGTGGGAGGAGCAGGGAGCGGGTCTCCAGCAGGCGATGTCGCCATGGACCGAGGCTCTGGTGGAAGCGGGAGCGGCGATCATGGTGCAGCGAGCCAGGATGCTTGAAGGCATGGCGCCGATCTTGAGAGAAGCATACAGGGACATCGCGGGCGAGGAAAAAGAGCTCAAGGCGGGCTACCTGGCGACAGCGGCAGCGCAAGGAAACGAGGAAGAAGTATCCCGCGCGCTGATGGAAGCCCTCCGGGGGTCGAGCGCCGAGGAGAAGAGGGCGAGGACCACGCTGGTAGGTCCGCACAGGGACGATGTTGAAATAGAACTGGGAGGCAGGAGAGCAAGGTTTGCGGCATCCCAGGGCGAGCAGAGGACGATCGCCTTCTGCTTAAGGGTGGCACAGAAGAAATACCTGAACGAGCAGACCGGGAAGATGCCCATCCTGCTGCTGGACGACGTCCTCTCCGAGCTGGACGAAAAGAGGAGGGCCCGCGTCCTGGCGCAGGTGGGATCCGAGAGCCAGGCGATAATAACGACGACAGAGCTCCCGGGCTCTCTGGCGGGAGCCGGGGACACGATCTTCGTGGTGGACAGCGGAAAGGTGACGGTTGAGCGGTCCTGAGGCCATAGGGAGCATAATCTCCAGCCGGAAGGTGCACGGACAGAAGCGGGGAAGGCACACCCTCGACCTTCTTGTGGTCAACTGGACCCACTTGGCCGGCGAGAGGATGGCGCTGCACAGCCGGCCGACCAGGCTCGCAAGGGGCGTCCTGACCGTGGCGACGGACAGCCCGGCGTGGGCCGCGGAGCTTTCTGTCGAGAGCGAGCGGTTGCTGAGGAGGATCATCGCGGTCGCGGGGCAGGGAGCTGTAAAGAAGATAAAGGTACAGTCGCGGGGAAGTCGCTCAGATACGCCGGTGGCGCGAGGCTCGAGCGCCGCCGCTGCCGACGAGGAGCAGGGGCGGATCGAGGGCAAGATAGGCGAGGATATCATGGCCCTTGAGGATACGGAGATGAGGCTGGCGCTCACCAAGCTGGTGAGGGCGCTGAAGCCCGAAAAGCAAGACAAGCCGGCAGACCGATAAAGGGGCCGAAATCCCGCGAAAAACTGCGGAAAAGTGTACCGCGAAATGGTATAATCCATACATGAGATCCGTCCGAGAATCGTCAGCCGGCGAGCAGCAAAATCTCACACACCCTCAACGTTTAGTTGCTTTGCTTTAAAGAGGTGGAAATAGCTTGGAAGAAAAAGACCTGGAAGAAGCCTACGACGCGAAAAGCATCACCGTCCTGGACGGGCTGGAAGCGGTGCGAAAGCGGCCCGGCATGTACGTCGGATCGACCGGCTCGCGCGGCCTGCACCACCTGATCTACGAGGTAGTCGACAACAGCATCGACGAGGCGATGGCGGGCTACTGCACGCACATCTCCGTGACACTCGAGCCTGACGCCTCGGTCACCGTCGTGGACGACGGCAGGGGCATCCCGGTCGGGGAGATGTCGCGCTTCAAGAAGTCCGCGGTCGAAGTGGTGCTCACGATGCTGCACGCCGGCGGTAAGTTCGGCGGCGGCGGGTACAAGGTGGCCGGCGGGCTCCACGGGGTCGGCCTCTCGGTGGTCAACGCCCTGTCCGAGTGGTTGAACGTCGAGGTATGCAGGGACGGGGGCAGGTACTCCCAGGACTACGCGCGCGGCAAGCCTACCAGCAAGCTGGAGCGGGTCGAGGCCACCAGGAAGACGGGCACCACCATAAAGTTCAGGCCCGACCACAAGGTCTTTGAGGAGCTGGACTTCAAGTACGAGACTATCAGCCAGCGGCTGAGAGAGGTCGCCTACCTCAACGCGGGTCTCGAGATCGGCCTCTATGACAGGAGGACCGAGGAGACCAGGCAGGACATCTACAAGTACAACGGCGGCGTCATAGACTTCGTCTTGTTCATGAACTCCACCAAGGAGACCATCCAGAAAAGGGTCACCTACATGAAGGGCGCGCGCGAGGACGCCGAGGTCGAGGTGGCAATGCAGTACAACAACGGATTCATCGACAACATCTTCACTTTCACTAACAACATCAACACCCACGAGGGCGGCTCGCATCTGGTCGGGTTCAAGGCGGCGCTCACGCGCACCATCAACGATTACGCCAGGACGCGCGGCCTGATAAAGGAGAAGGACGCCAGCCTGTCCGGAGAGGACGTGCGCGAGGGCCTGACCGCCGTGGTGAGCGTGAAGATGGAGGAACCGCAGTTCGAGGGCCAGACCAAGACCAAGCTCGGCAACCCCGACATCAAGGGCTTCGTGGAGTCGACGGTCAACGCCAAGCTGGCCGAATTCCTGGAAGAGAACCCCACGGACGCCAAGAACGTGGTGACCAAGTCGCTGACCGCCAGCAGGGCCAGGTCCGCCGCGAGGCAGGCGCGAGAGCTGGTGCGGCGCCAGAGCATCCTGGAGAGCAGCACCCTGCCGGGCAAGCTGGCCGACTGCTCGATCAAGGACCCGTCCCTCTGCGAGATCTACCTGGTCGAGGGAGACAGCGCGGGCGGGTCGGCGAAGCAGGCCAGGGACCGCAGCTTCCAGGCCATACTCCCGCTGAGGGGGAAGATACTGAACGTCGAGAAGGCGGGCCCCAGCAGGGTCTTCTCTTCGCTGGAGATACAGGCGATCATCACCGCGCTCGGCACCAACGTGCGCGACGAGTTCGATCTGTCCAAGGCGCGCTACCACCGGGCCATCATCATGACTGACGCCGACGTCGACGGAGCGCATATCCGCACCCTGCTGTTGACGTTCTTCTACCGGTACATGCCGGAGTTGATCGAGGAAGGCTACATCTACGTGGCCCAGCCCCCGCTCTACCGGCTCACCATCGCCAGGAAGCACTTCTACGCCTACGACGACGCCGAGATGGAGAGGGTCATCAAGGAGAACAACGGCAAGAAAGCGCAGGTGCAGCGCTTCAAAGGCCTGGGGGAGATGAACCCCGAGCAGCTGTGGGAGACGACCATGGACCCGCAACGGCGCAACCTGCTGCAGGTGGGGATCGAGGACGCCTTCGGGGCGGACATGATATTCAACACGCTGATGGGAAGCGATGTCGAGGCGCGGCGCACCTTCATCCAGGAGCACGCCTCCGACGTCAGGTTCCTGGACATTTGAGAAAGTGCCCCGTTCCATAGATACGGCGTAACACAGAGAGCGTCTCCTCGCCGCTCATGCAAGGCGCGCGACCGAGGCGTACTCGGTGAGCACGGCGAGGGAGCGGAACGCAGCGGGTGCGGATGCATCGGCGCTCGAATGCAGGCGTATTTATGGAACGGGACACCTGGTCCCCTGAAAGGAAAAGAAAGAAATGATCGACCTTGCCGGCGGACGGGTGGAGCCTGTAGAGCTCGAGGATGAGATGCAACGGTCGTTCCTCGAGTACGCGATGAGCGTGATCATCGAAAGGGCGCTGCCCGACGTGAGGGACGGGCTCAAGCCTGTCCACCGCCGCATCCTGTACAGCATGTCGGAGTCCGGCCTCTCGCCGAACCAGCCGCACAGGAAGTGCGCCCGCGTCGTCGGTGACGTGATGGGTCGCTATCACCCCCACGGCGACGCCGCGATCTACGACACGCTGGTGAGGATGGCCCAGGACTTCTCCTACCGCTACGAGCTAATCGACGGGCACGGCAACTTCGGTTCCGTCGACGGAGACAGCGCCGCGGCGATGAGATACACCGAGGCCCGCCTGGCGCAGGTCTCCCTGGAGCTGCTGGACGACATCAAGAAAGAGACGGTCGATTTCGTAGACAACTACGACGGATCGATGCAGGAGCCCGTGGTGCTGCCCGGCAGGTTCCCCAACCTGCTGGTGAACGGCTCGAGCGGGATAGCCGTCGGCATGGCCACCAACGTCCCTCCGCACAACCTCGGCGAGGTCGTCGACGCGACGATCGCCCTGATCGACAACCCCGACATCGCGCTCGACGAGATGATGAGCCACATCAAGGGGCCGGACTTCCCGACGGGCGGGCTGATCATGGGGCGCGAGGGGATAGTCCAGGCCTACAGCACCGGTCGCGGGATCATCCAGGTGAGGGCCAGGGCCCATTACGAGGAGGTCAAGGGCGGCCGGCAGCGCATCGTCGTCACCGAGCTACCCTACCAGGTCAACAAGTCCAAGCTCACAGAGAAGATCGCCGAGCTGGTCAAGGCCAAGACGCTGGCCGGCATCAGCGACCTGCGCGACGAGTCGGACCGCAGCGGGATGAGGCTGGTGGTCGAGCTGAAGAGAGAGACCGACCCGGACGTCGTGCTCAACCAGCTCTACAAGCACACCCAGATGCAGAACTCCTTCGGCATCATAATGCTGGCGCTGGTGGACGGGGTTCCTCGCACCCTCCCGATCAAGCAGCTCATCAAGAAACAGGTGGAGCACCGGCGCGAGGTCATCGTGCGTCGCACGACCTTCGACCTGCGAAAGGCCGAGGAGAGGGCGCACATTCTCGAGGGGCTGCTCATCGCGCTCGACCACCTGGATGAGACCATCGCGCTGATCAGGGCATCCAAGACCGTGGACGAGGCGCGCGACGGGCTCGTAAAGAAGTTCAAGCTCTCCGAGGAGCAGGCGCAGGCGATACTGGACATGAGGCTGCAGAGGCTGACGGGTCTCGAGCGGCAGAAGGTCAAGGACGAGCTCAAGGAGCTGCAGGTCAAGATAAAAGAGTACCAGGAGATACTGGCGGACCCTGAGAAGGTCCTCCTCATCATCAAGGACGAGCTCGCCGAGATGCGGGACAAGTACTCGGACGAGCGGCGCAGCGAGCTAGTCGGCCCGGCGGAGGACCTCTCCATCGAGGACCTCATCGCCGAGGAGGAGATGGTGATCACCATCACCCACTCCGGGTACGCCAAGCGCATGCCGGTCACGACCTTCCGCAAGCAGAAGCGCGGCGGCAGGGGCGTCACGGGGATGGACCTCAAGGAAGGCGACTTCGTCGAGCATCTGTTCATCAGCACCACGCACCACTTCATCCTGTTCTTCTCCAACAGGGGCAAGGTGTACAGGCTCAAGGTGCACGAGCTCCCCACGGGCAGCCGGGTCAGCAAAGGCAAGGCGATGGTCAACCTGCTCCCGCTCGAGGGCGGCGAGAAGATCGTGGAGGTCATCGCCACCAAGGACTTCAGCCACGACGTGTTCCTGGTGACCGGGACCAGGAAGGGCATAGTCAAGAAAACACGATTTGATTCATATGATTCCGCCCGCAAAGATGGGATAATAGCGCTCAGGCTGTTCCCGGGCGACGAGATGATACGGGCCCGGCTGACCAACGGGAGCGAAGAGCTCCTCCTCATCACCGAGCAGGGCCAGGCCATCAAGTTCAACGAGAAGGACTGCCGTCCGATGGGCAGGACCGCGGCGGGAGTAAAGGGCATCAACCTCAACAAGGACGACAACGTCCTCACGATGGAGGTCCCCCAGGAGGGTTCGGACGTCTTCGTCATCACGTCGAACGGCTACGGCAAGCGGACGTCCGCGCGGCTGTACCCCACGCACAAGAGGGGCGGCAAGGGCGTCCGGACGATCAAGCTCACCGAGACCAAGGGTGTGCTGGCCGGGGCCAGGACGGTCCGTGACAACCAGGAGCTCTTCGTCGTCTCGCAGGAGGGCATCGTGATCCGGGTCCCGATCAACGGGATCCCCAGGACCGGCCGCGCGACGCAGGGCGTCAAGGTCATGAAGGTCCAGAAGAACGACGAGGTGAGCGCTGCCGCCCTGGTGGTCGCCGGAGACGAGAACGGCGGAGACGAGAACGGCGACGATGAAGAGTACGACGCGGAAGGAGAATCCTGACGCGTCCCCCGGGTGGGACGCCCGGGGACTCTGACCCTCGAGGGCGCTGATGTTCGAGCCTAAGAAACGCAAAGGGGGACCGGCGCCGCCTGATTTCGGCGTGTTCACAGGCTTCCTCGACGCTGTCGGGACCGCTGTCGTAGTACTTTCCACGGAGCGCAAGATCCTTCACATGAACAGCACCGCCCGCAGGTTCTGGGGCGACGGAGTGGGGCAGGACTGCTTCCGCGCGCTGCGCCAGTCGCGAGAGGCTTGCGAGGACTGCCCGTTCGACGAAGTGCTCGAATCGCGCCGCTGGCTCAAGCGTGAGACGCGCATGTATACCTCCTCTGGCTGGCGAACCCATGAGAACCTCTACCTTTTCACCCAGGGCCTCGATCCCCGCAACGGCATGGTGGCGCTGGTAAGCACCGACGTCCACGAGACCCGTACGCTGCAGAAGGAAGTGCTCAAGGAGAAAGAGCTCTCCAGGGCCCTGCTCGATTCGGTGAACTCGGTCGTGCTCGGCTTTGACCAGAAAGGCGAGCTCGAGTTCGTCAACAGTGCCGCCGAGACGACCACCGGATACACGGAGAGAGAGATAATGATGGGCGGCGGTATCAAGCTGCTCATTCCACCCGATTCTCTCAGGGACGCTCGCGATTATTTCTCCAGGCCTCCCGACTCGCCGTGGCGCCCCGAGCCCGCGCTGATACCCGTGCGCACCAGCTCAGGCGAGGAGAGGATGATCT
>Ga0066793_10000445_pt1 | contig 16206 bp, 13 predicted proteins | sample PersoiDNA2013189_FD_83876 | JGI IMG/M metagenome (GOLD analysis project Ga0066793, IMG submission 83876) | Permafrost soil microbial communities from the Arctic, to analyse light accelerated degradation of dissolved organic matter (DOM) -... | ecosystem: Environmental > Terrestrial > Soil >... | reverse complement strand
CCTTTATAGAATGCTCCCCCGAATGAGAATCCTTTTAAAGGCGTGATAATCAGACGTCCGGCAATATCTTTCGCATTATTAGCAGTATCTGCCACATTTATACCGGAACCATTAAAGACCCCCAGACGATATTCAATAGCAGGCATATCTTTGATTTTCAATAATGTTCCAGCCAGCTGTATTCCGATATCACGTCCGTTCTGGTTTCCGATGACATCTTTACCACGTGCGACCAGAGCCTCAACAACCTGTGAACGGTCAATCATTTCCAGTTTATTTGAAGATGTAAGATTCTCCATTGAAAAAGGAATTTTAAACTGACCGGCAGTAAGTGCAAAGTAGTCTGCCAGTTTTATCTCACCATATGCATCTATCATTTTTGGTTTATCGACCAGATCAGCCTGTAATCTGTAAGAGAAGTATGGTGTGACAGAACCCTTTAAATCAACTCTGGCACGGCGAATGTCGAAACCATTGTGTTTCCCTGACTCCTGGAATGTCTGATATCTGACTTGAGTGTACCCGGTAAGTTGCATCTGCCTTAATGTTGTGACAAAAAATGATTTACGTGAAGCTTCAGTCTGCTGTTGGAGTAAAGCTGCTTCAGCCCTGACTGAATCAGCCTGTGTCTGGCTGATTGTTTTATTTGAAATTAATAAATTGAGTATGTCATTGGGTGATTGTGAAAATGATTCTGCTATAACTAGCAGGAAGAACGAAAGTGAAAGTCCAAGTTTCATAAAGTCTACCGATTTTGTGAACAAATGTACTTCTATTTAGATTGGTAATAATTGGCATAAAAACCACAAATGGTTAGGTATTAATACTTAACTTTATCAAAAATATTCAGTTAGTCACATGATATTGTCAAAAAAGACCCGGTATGCAATAGTAGCTCTCACCAGGTTGGCCCGGGAATATGGAAAAGGACCAATGCAGATCCGGGAAATTGCAGAGGTAGAAAAAATTCCGCAGAGCTTTCTTGAAAATATCCTTCTTGATTTAAAAAAATTAGGTATTCTGGGTAGTAATATGGGAAAAGCGGGGGGATATTATTTATTAAAAAAGCCGGAAGATGTAACCCTTGCTGAGGTTGTTCGTCATTTTGAGGGTACAATTTCCTTAATGTACTGTGTTTCAGAAAATTCTTACCGGCCTTGTGAATTCTGCAAGGATGAAACCACTTGCCAGATAAGAAAAGTATTTAAAGAGATACGCGATACCACAAATGGCATATTGGCTAAAACAACTCTGAGGAAGTTGATAAAGACATAATTTAGTTGCATGGTGCTTGGAGCAAAGATATATATTCAACCTTTCTATGAGATTTCTGTACCAAGCTCCGAAACCCTGATTAAGAGGGCTTTCAGATCATCCTCTGATGTTACCGGATTAATTATTGTTAACCTTATCCAGATTTTTCCTCCAAGTTCAGTCTGTACAATATAAAACGATCCCTCTTTCATTATCTTATCCCTGATAGATAAGTTTATTTGATTAAGAACAAGATCATTATGTCCTTCGGGAGCATAACGGAAACAAACTATATTGCTTTCAGGCTCTGTTGCAAGTTCATATTGTTTGTCAGATTTAACCATTTGAGCAAAAGTACGTGCCAGATCATACCTGCTGTTGATATACTCTTTATAATAATTGTTTCCATAGTACTTCAGAGCTGTATATGCTATAATACCCAAAGCACTTTTGGTGCATTCAATTGTACGTATAGCGCTGTTATACCATACATTATTCTGTGATTTTTGAAACAGGTAAGATGCTTTCTGTGCAAAAGTCTCAAATGATCTTTCACCATTTCTGAACATAACAAGAGTATTGAGTGCAGGAACCAACAGCATTTTATGAAAATCAATAACAAGCGAATCAGCCCTTTCGATACCTTTTACAAGATCCCTGTATTTTTCTGAGAAAAGAACTCCCATGCCATGTGCACCATCTACGTGCATCCACAGGTTATACTTTTCACAGAATTCGGCAACAGCTTCCAGATCATCGTAAGTACCTGTAGCTGTGGAACATGAACTGGCAACGACAGAAATTATTTTAATGTTTTTTTTCTCCGCATTTGTTTTAATCTCTTCCAGCATATCTGTTCTCATTCTGAAATGTTTATCTACTGGTACTTTAATGATTGATTCCTCTCCAAGTCCCATGATCTTAACATTTCTTCCAATACTGTAGTGGGCCTGTTCTGATATCAGGTAACCAGGTCGTTGTGTTTCCCTGACACCTTCCTCCCAAATATTATATTCCGTTTTTACTTGTCTTGCTGCCAGCATGGCTGTAAGATTTCCGGCAGTGCCCCCATGAGTAAAAATGCCATCATAACTGGTCGTATAACCGATAATTGATCCGAACTTTTTTATGACATTTCTCTCCATTGCCATATTAACCGGTCCCATTTCATAAATTGCAGCACCATTATTAAGAAGTGTTGTGCAGAACTGTACAAGCACTGCCGCAGGGAGGGGAGATGTGACCTGATGTCCGATATAGTGGGGATGATGAATATGGATTGATTGATCAATGATCCTTTTTATAAAGGCATCCAGTGACTCTTTTTCACCACCGGCCGAATCAAATGAAAAAAATTCAGCAAGATGGTCAGGATCATTCCATGGCAAGACAGGCATTTTCTTTCCGGATAAAGATTCTTCAAGATAATCTGATAACGTATCTACCAGAGTGTGACCTTCTTTTCTGAATTCCTCAGGATTAAAGGGAGATGGTATCTTTGATTTAATATTTGTCATAATTATGTTTTTAATGTAAATCACTTTATACCCCATAGGGGTTGTGACCGACCTTATGCTCTACGAGCAATTCAGATGCTAGTTCATCAAAAAACCATATAATCACCGGATCCTGCGAATATTTCTTTGGTTCTTTAAAAAATACCTTTAATTGCAGGTTGTTTTTCATCATAAACTGAATAATTTCTATCACTCCGCAATAACCCGAAGGATCTTTTGTGCCGAATTGATAGGAGGGAAGCTGTTCATTGTATCTTTCGAAGAAATTATCAAGGGTATAATATCTCTTAATATGCTTCTGCACTATCTCGCTATCATATTCGAAGATCTTAACAAAATTGTCAAACCTTTTTTTGGAATTTTCCCTGATCAGATGGCCGAAGTTTCCGGGATTGATTCCCCTGGTCAGATAAATTTCTGCGTATCTGAATATCCCTGTATAGCCAAAGGCATCAAGGTCGTCAGAAACAGAAAAAATTGTTAACAGATCACCTGAGGGTATATTGTCGCTGTAATCTTTATTATCGTGATATTCAATTGCTTCCAGGACTTCCGGAAAATCATTTTCAGGAAGATTATTTTTTGCAAGAAATTGAAGGCAAAAATTTCTGCTATGTATTCCATGCCTGGTGCCGGAATCAACTGACATACCTATATCATGCAGGTAACATGCAATTATCAGTTTTGATGGAAGCTGTGAGATCTGATCGGTGTTTTTATAAGGTATCAGTGGCAGGAGCTCCTTTGAATATCCCCATACTCTCCGGTGATGATCAATTCCATGCGATGTGAGAGATTTTTCATCAAAGACCGACATGAAGTATTCTTCAAGGATCTGTTTATACTTATCTTCTGCAGATTCTATTAGTCGGGTAAGATTCATAATAGTAAAAAAAAAGCAAAAGACAGAGCCTTTTGCTTTTGAACAGGCTGTAAGATAATGAATTAATAGTTGATCATTCTCTTTGCCAGATCAAGGATAGTTGTATCGTCAATTGTAACAATACCTCCATCCGGTCCCTGTTCAAAATGAATTCCAACACTTTGGCCCTTGTCAAAATTTCTCCCTCCGAAGTAGTTTCTTACTGTCTCTTCATTCAAGTCCAGTTTTTCTGCAATCTGTCTCATACTACCGGAGGGCAACTGGTCTTTTATCTTCCGTAGTTCATTGAAGGTGATTGTTTTAGTCATAATATTTTTACTTAGTTTATGAATGTTGTAGTTTAAGTCACGCCAAAATCCAAAGTTAAACATAAAATAGATAACTTTAAATATCAGCTTAACAATTTTGAAACATCCCTGATTATATAAACATTATATTCCCCAAGATGTGCAAATCCGAACTTCTTATAAAGACTAATAGCTTTAAAATTAGTGGAATGAACTTCCAGTTTAACTTGTGAACCATTGCTTTTGACAAATTGAAGAGACTCTCTTAATAGAATTTTTGAAAGTCCTTTACCCTGGCATTCAGGCGAAATTCCAAAATGATGAAGCAGAATCCTTCTCCCGTCAAATGTCATCCAGGATGTACCACATATCTGTTTTGAAGATTTCATTTCCATAACTAATAGTTTCCCGCCCATTTCCACGGTCCTTTTAATAGTCTCTCTGGAATCTCCCCTTTCAGGATTCCCCATATCAGTCAAATACCAGAATTTAACTATTTCGTCGAAGTCATCTTCGTGATAGTCTCTTATTAGAAGATCATTAGGTAAGTTTTCGTTGGTCATAATTCGCTCATCAATTCAAGAAATAATTTAAGTCCTGCCTTCTTTTCATCATTGAAGTTGTAATCAATGTTCTCTTCAAGATAGGTCTTGAGAATTTTGCCCGTAATAATACCGGTTTTTCCATATTTTTCCACAACATCATCAATATTGTTTACTCCAAGCTGCAGTGCTTTGTTAAATTCTGAAATAAACACATTATCAAGTTGTTTGTTAGCTGTCCAACAGGCGAAAACAAAAGGAAGTCCTGAGTATTCCTTCCATTCATGTGCCAGATCAATTTTGTATCTGAAACAGTTTTCAAATTCAAAGCACTGGTCACCTATAAGGACAACTGCTTCATCAAGACCAATATTCAGGAAATCGAATCCTTTAGATGTATTTATCCAACTGAAATCTCTTTTCCAGCTGTTTTTTGCCAGAACTTTTGAAAGATTAACTGAGGAACGTGACCGGTAATCGAGGTATATATTGCTGATTTCCTTAAAAGGACAGTTGCTTAGCAGCATAACTGTCCTGACATTCCCGTTTGCGCCAATACAATAATCACTTATGATGTGATACTCTTTCAACATTGGAAGAGCAGCCACCGGAATAAGGCCAACATCAGCTCTGCCGTTTATAAGTTTCGTGGCGCAATCCGCAGGATGGTCAGTCTCCAGAATTACCTTCTTTTCAAATCCGCTCTCAACCAATCCATAAATAAATGGATATGTGTTTGCATATTTCACGGCTGAAATTCTGATTTTGTCCATCTCTTTTTTTTTACAACTTCTAAAATAGTATTTTTGTATATACAATTATAACAACTGAAACCCCAATCTGATTAAAAATGGAATTAAATTTTCTTACTGCCATATCTCCGCTTGACGGAAGATACAGACAAAAAGTTGACGAGCTTGACCTGTATTTTTCTGAATTCGGGCTGATCAGATATCGTCTGATGGTAGAGATAGAATATTTCATTGCCCTGTGTGATATACCTCTTCCTCAATTGCTTGACTTTAAAAAAGATAATTTTAAAATTCTCAGGTCGATTTATGAGGACTTTGATTTAACTGATGCTGAAAAAATTAAGGAAAGAGAAAAAATCACAAATCATGATGTAAAGGCAATCGAATACTTCCTGAAGGAAAAATTCTTTCAGACGGGTTGGGGAAAATGGAGCGAATTTATCCATTTTGGTCTTACATCACAGGATATAAATAACACAGCGATACCTTTGTCTATTAAAGATGCCATGATAAATATTTATTTCCCGGTTCTTTACGAATTGAGGGAGACCCTGGCCGCTTTTGCAGATGAGTGGAAGGATATTCCGATGCTGGCACGGACTCATGGTCAACCTGCCACTCCTACCAGGTTAGGCAAAGAGATTTATGTTTTTATTGCAAGGATAGATGGACAGACCAAATACTTTGGACAAATTCCTTATTCCGCTAAATTCGGAGGTGCAACCGGTAATTTTAATGCTCACAAAGTGGCATATCCTGACATTGACTGGATTTCCTTCGCAAATAACTTTGTAAATGAAGAGCTTGGATTGGAGCGGTCTCATCCAACAACTCAGATTGAACATTATGATAATCTTGCAGCATTATTTGATAATATGCGGAGGATAAATGTTATACTTATTGATATGGCCCGGGATTTATGGTCATATATATCAATGGATTACTTCAGGCAAAAGATAAAAAAAGGGGAGATAGGATCATCAACTATGCCTCATAAAGTAAATCCTATCGATTTTGAAAATGGGGAGGGTAACCTTGGATATGCAAATGCAATTTTTGAACATCTATCCACGAAGTTGCCGATATCGAGGCTCCAACGCGACCTTACCGATTCTACTGTGTTAAGGAATATTGGTGTTCCGATAGGTCATACGATAATCGCTATTAGTTCTTTAATGAAAGGCCTTAATAAGCTGATAGTAAATACCGATAAAATAAAAAGTGATCTCGAAAATAACTGGGCTGTGGTTGCGGAGGCTATTCAGACAGTACTTCGAAGAGAGGGCTATCCAAATCCATATGAGACGCTTCTCGATTTAACCCGAACCAATCAGAAAATCACCCCTGAATCAATATCGGACTTCATCGAAAACCTGGATCTTAACGACAATGTGAAAGCCGAACTAAAGGCCATCACACCTTTTAATTACACAGGTTTTTAAACAAATACATGCTAGATGAAGAACATCAGATTGCTGCTTAAATATTTTGCACCTTATAAATGGTCGGCAGTTAAAAATATCATTTACAACATTTTAAGTGCTTTGTTTGCACTTCTCACTTTTACTCTGATAAAACCTTTTTTAACTGTCCTCTTTGATTTTGGCAAAGTTGTACCCGTCGCAAATCCTGGTCCATTTCAATTAACTTCTGAATATATTGACTCTTTTAGCAAATACTTTCTTACTGCCTTTATTGAAAAAAATGGACAAACGGGCGCTTTGCTATTGGTTGTAATAATTGTTATAGGTGCCAGCCTTTTCAAAAACGGTTTCATTTTTCTGGCCAACAACTGTATGGCATTTATCAGATCAAGTACAGTGCGTGACCTTCGGAAGAAACTTTATGACAAGATTCTCAGACTTCCTCTGTCATTCTTTACCGATGCAAGGAAAGGTGATATTATGACCAGAATTTCAAATGATGTCCAGGAAGTTGAGATTTCCGTAATGTCTTCGCTTACAATGATGTTCAGAGATCCAATATTAATATTGGTTTTTGTGATTTACCTCTTTGTATCAAGTTATGAGTTAACACTGTTTGCTCTTGCACTTCTTCCGGTAAGTGGCTGGCTGATCGGCCGTGCAAGCCGCACTTTACGATCATCTTCACTTACCGGACAACAAAATCTTGGACAGCTTCTTACTATTGTGGAGGAGACTCTTTCAGGTCTTCGGATAGTCAAGGGTTTCAATGCCGAAGAAAAGATGACTGCACAGTTTTCTGACTCAAATGAAAGATATGCGAAAGTATTTAAGAGGGTAACCCGTAAAGCATATCTGGCTTCGCCGATAAGCGAACTCCTTGCGACAATTGTTGTAATGATACTCATGTATGTCGGTGGCAACCTGGTACTCAAAGGATCTGGAAATATGACTCCTGCAAGTCTTATTGTCTATCTGGTAGTCTTTTCCCAGATTATTCAACCTGCTAAAAACATAACAACCGCATATTTTGCGATCCAGAAAGGGATGGCTTCAATTGACAGGATCGACCAGGTACTTGATGCTGAGGAAACAATAATTGAAAAGGAGAATGCTGTTGGTGTAAGCAGTTTTAATGATTCAATTGAATTTAAAGGAGTTTGGTATGCGTATAATAACGAGCCGGTACTGAGGGATATAAACCTGAAAATAAAAAAAGGTCAGACTGTCGCTATTGTAGGCAAGTCGGGCGCAGGAAAATCGACTCTTGCAGATATGCTTCCAAGGTTTATGGATTGTGACCAGGGCAGTATCCTGATTGATGGGGTTGATATCCGCGATCTGAAGATAAAGGACCTGAGATATCTCATGGGAATTGTCAGCCAGCATCCTATCCTGTTTAATACTTCGTTCAAAGAGAATATATCTTTCGGAGTAAAAACAGCTGATATGGAAAAAGTTGAAAATGCTTCACGCATAGCAAATGCTCACGACTTCATTATTGAAACCGAAATGGGTTATGAAAACCTCGTTGGAGAATCAGGTAATAAACTTAGTGGGGGACAACGGCAAAGGATCAGTATAGCGAGGGCAATAATGGCTAATCCGCCAATACTGATTTTGGATGAAGCAACTTCAGCTCTTGATACCGAATCGGAAAGGCTTGTTCAGGATGCAATACTTAACCTGATGAAAAGCAGAACCTCGATGGTAATTGCCCATCGTCTTTCAACTATCCAACATGCTGATCTCATCGTTGTGCTTGATGAAGGCATGATAGTTGAGACAGGGACACATGCAGAACTGATGACAAAACAGGATGGATTCTATAAGAAACTGCATAGCTTTCAGGCTATCTGAAATTCAGGCAACAGGAATCATGGATCATATGAATTACTAATATTAAAGTTTTTAAAATAGCAATATGATTAAGCGAAATACTTCTTTGTCGTTAGTGTTGATTTTAATACTGTTATCGGCTTCATTTCAGGGTCAGAAACCAAAACATACATTCAAATTAGGAACATCAGAATTTCTTCTTGACGGACAACCATTTCAGATAATAAGCGGTGAAATACACCCGGCAAGGATTCCTGCCGAATACTGGCGTCAGAGGATTAATATGGCTAAAGCAATGGGATGCAATACAATATCTGCATATATTTTCTGGAATTATCATGAATCTGAAGAGGGGGTATACGATTTTTCAACATGGAACCATAACATCAGAGAATTCATAAAAATTGTTCAGGAAGAGGAGATGTGGCTGATATTAAGGCCCGGTCCCTATGTTTGCGCAGAATGGGAACTGGGTGGAATACCTCCTTACCTTTTACGTATACCAGATATTAAATTAAGATGTTTAGATCCGCGATACATGGCTGCTGCAGAAAGATATATTGCCAGACTGGCAGAAGAGATTAAACCTTATCTTATAACAAAGGACGGACCAATATTGATGTTGCAGATTGAAAATGAATATGGAAGCTATGGCAATGACAAGGACTACCTCATGAGGCTTAAAGAAATATGGACTTCTCTGGGAATCGATATCCCGACATTTACGGGTGATGGTCCGACAACAATGATGCTGGAAGCAGGTACCCTGCCTGGAAGTGCTGTTGGCCTGGATTCCGGAAGTTCTAAGGAAGATTTTGATCTGGCAGCCAAAATGAACCCGGGAGTTCCGGTTTTCAGCAGTGAGACCTACCCCGGCTGGCTTACTCATTGGGGGGAGAAATGGGCAAAACGCGACTCCATTGAACTTGTAAAGGAGGTGAAATTCCTTATGGACAACAGGAAGTCCTTTAATTTTTATGTCTTACATGGCGGAACTAACTTCGGATTTACGGCAGGAGCCAACTCGGGCGGCAAAGGTTACGAACCGGATGTTACAAGTTATGACTATGATGCACCTGTAAATGAGCAGGGAAGGCCCACTCCGAAATATATGACTCTCAGGAATCTGTTTGGTTCTTATCTTCCAAAAGGGAAAAAGCTCCCGCCTGTTCCTGATCAGATCCCCGCAATTGAATTGTCTCCTATAAATATGCAGCCATTTTCTTCAGTATGGGACAATCTTCCTCAACCGGTGAACTCCCTTCAGCCAAAAACATTTGAAGCCTATGGTCAGAACTATGGTTTCATATTGTATAAAACTGAACTGTCCGGTCATAATAAAGGTATACTTACAGTTACTGCTATTCACGATTATGGTACAGTTTTCGTTAATGGTGTTTATATCGGAAAACTCGACAGGAGAGAGGGAATTAATTCGATCGATATACCGGCAAGTGATGTTGAAGTTCCTGTACTGGAGATTTTAGTAGAAGCAATGGGGCGTATAAATTACGGGAAGAATATTATTGACAGAAAAGGAATAACTGACAGTGTTACTTTTAATGGTAAGGCATTGATGAACTGGAAGGTGTATAATCTTCCGATGGACAGGAAATTTATTTATGATCTCCGGTCTTCAGGAAAATCACTCAAAAAACCAGGTGTTTTCTTCAAAGGAAATTTTATGCTTAACAGTATATCAGGTAACCTGTCATCAGATACATTTATTGACGTATCAAATTATATAAAAGGCGTTGTTTGGGTCAATGGCCATAATCTGGGCCGTTATTGGAATATTGGGCCACAAAAGAGATTGTATTGTCCATCCTCCTGGATGAGAGATGGGATGAATGAAATCATTGTTTTTGATCTTCACCAGACAGAGGCAAAGCCTATCACCGGGATGAAAACTTTAGAGTGATCTTAACTGAGATTAGTATAGATTGAACAATCTAAGTATCTGATCTGTGCTTACTTGGAGAATATCCGAATTGAACCTTAAAAAGTCTGCTGAAGTATTTTACATCGCTAAATCCGGTTTTGAATGCAGCCTAAGATACATTATATCCGTTTTCACAATAATAAATTAATTTTTTGCAGGCTATTCGATATATCATTACGAAAGAACACCTGAATGAAACAGTTTAAATCATTCTTCATATATTTATACCATACAACATTTGCAATGCCATGTACAAGAAAATCATTTTTGTTTTCCTGCTTATAACAGCAGCATGTAATTTTCAGGGACAAATTCTGAAAAACAGACAACCCGACCCTAAATGGTCGATAAGGATGGCAAATACAATTCTTGCCACATCAGATAGCCTTATCTATTACGTTGACCGAAACCCAAAATGGGCCTACGATGTTGCTTTCCTTGGAATGGCTATTGACCGGCTTGGGGTAACCGATACAAAATACTCGAAGTATATGGCAGATTGGGTCAATCATTTTGTAAGGTCCGACGGTTCTGTAATTGATTACCGGCTTAAGGAGTATAATCTTGACCGGATCTTCCCTGGAAGAAATGTAATTACCATTTATAAAAGAAATCCTGATCCCAGGTATAAAGTTGCCCTGGATAATTTTATTGAGCAGCTCAAAACTCAACCTAAAACGAACTTGGGAGGATACTGGCATAAAAATATCTATCCATGGCAAATGTGGCTTGACGGGATTTTTATGGCATCAACTTATATGGCTCAATATGCAAAAGAATTTAATGCCCCTGAGTGGTTTGATGTAGCCTGCCTTCAGACAAAAATGATCTATGAGAAAACGCTTGATCCTAATTCCGGACTGTTGATGCACGCCTGGGATGAAAGCCGCTCCCAGAAATGGTGCGATCCGGAAACTGGTAAATCACATTACCCATGGAGCCGGGCGACGGGCTGGTACCTTCTGGCCATTGAAGACATTCTTGAATACCTGCCAGAAAATCATCCCGACAGACCCGCCCTTATTAACATTCTTCAGAAAACCTGTGACGCTTTGATGAAAGTAAGAGATCAAAAAACAGGCCTTTGGTACCAGGTTCTGAATAATGGCGGGAGAGAAGGAAACTATCTGGAAGGCTCAGGATCAGCAATGTATACATATGCTTTCGCTCGTGGTGCTCACAAAGGTTATCTCGATAGAAGCTACCTTGCCGTTGCCAGCAGTGCATTTGACGGCATTATTAAAGAACTGATTACAGTTGATGAAAAAGGGAAAGTTACCATGCATAATATCTGTGGTGGCTGTGGACTTGGTGGCAATCCATACAGGGATGGTTCATATGAATATTATGTAAATGAAAAACGTGTCGATAACGATACAAAAGGGGTCGCCCCTTTCATCATGGCTGCAATCGAACTTGATCGATAATTATTTAATACCGAATAACCTGCAAATGTGCCTGTTGTAAATGTTTTCATAGACACAGGCGGAAACAGTCTTTTCATTTGCTTCGAGCAGTCTGAAATAATCCTTCATCTTTAAAGCAGCAAGCTTATATGCGACGTGTATAAGCTGCCTCATATTCGGATTATAATCATGATTTCCCGGTATATGCCTTAAGGTATCAGCAAATTTTTTGCGGCTCCATTCAGATACTGCCTTTTTCGACGGAAGTGAAGACACATTTATATCAATTACATCTGCATACGGAGCGCATAACTCATCTATTTTCTCCAGTGATTCAAAATAAATCTCTTTAACGAGATCAAGTGCTTCGCCTCCTGATTCTGCAAGACCGATGACTTCTTCAAGCCAGGTGGTACCTGCAGTCTTCAAATGTATACCCTTGTCAAATTTTTTAATAATTGAACCAATGTGGGGATAGATAGCAAATTTATCTGATCCGGAATGAATGCTCATCTTAAGGTTTTCAGGAAGACCAAATTCCTTTACTGCAAAATCAATAACCATAAGATCAGATTCAAATTCTTTTGCAAACAACAGAGGATCACCGACATAATCGACACCTTTATTGAATCTTCCTGAGAACTTGGGAGCAATTGTCTGAACTGGTATATTCTCAGAGGCTAACATTTTGAGTATGAAAAAAAGTTCAACAGGCGTCTGGGGGCGGGGAACTTCATCCATTGAAACTTCAGTGATAAAATTTCCAGTGCCTTTTACCTTTTCAATTTTTCTGTAGATATCCCATGCTTTTATTGCAGCAAACAGGTATTTTTCCGCTATCTGTTTAATTTGCGATTTTGATGTCTGAAATGATAATTTTGATCCTTTGATATTGAGATCGCCGGTGTATTTTTCTACGCTTGAAAGGAATTCAAGTATCTCTTTGTCTTCAGCTTTCTTTCCGATATAAGATGCCACATCAATTGTAAAAAAATCTGAGCTTTCAATAAAACGATCAACTGTATCCAGATTAATATGGTCGGCATCAACGAAATATGGTTTCTTAAATCCTGCATTTTTTGTTACGGAATCGGCTTCGAGCCTTACAGCCTCCGGCTGGGTTCCGATTGTTATGTGTTCGCGATTTGATTTATTCCAAACCGGAGTTATCTCAATACCTTTTTCAGATGCCGAGATTATCGCTTCTAATTGAGCACTACCCTGGTGACCAAATCTGTCGCCCAGACCTATGGAATATTTACCTATTGTTTTCATACTTTATTTTTTGTAAGGTTAGTCAAGTATTATTCCTTTTATCACCCCCTTTCCTGTCCCGCCTAAGCGGGATGATAAATTCTACTCCTTCCCCCTTGGGGGAATCCCGATAGCTATCGGGAGGGATGGGGGTCATTTATAAAATCAGTAAGTTCAAGTATTATAAAAAAAACTTAACATTTTCTGATGTAACTATATCTACAGGAAGATATTCAATTTTATCGGGAATTTTATGTAATGACAAATATTCGAATAATTTTTTTATTCCCTTATATGTTTGCTCCTCAGGTCTCTGGCCAATCAAAAACCTTGTAGTACCGGATTTGAGAAAGTCTACGTTTGAATCCAGAAGATCGTATCCGATCAGGTCAATTGATTTTAATCCCTTTTTCTCAAGGTACAATGCAATAAGATAAGATCTTGATCCGGTAATAAAAATTGATCCGATTCCCGGATGTTCCTCAAATGCTTTGTCGATGGCATTTTTAACTGCAAGAATTGACGGGTCAGGGATATTGACGGTAATCTTTTTACCATTATTCTTACCTGATTTTTCAAAATAGCTCAGAAATCCCTGTGTACGGTTAGTAAGGTGGTGGACATTCTGTATGTTTCTTGCAATAGTAACGACAAGTATGTCACTTTTTTCAGGAGTGACCATGTCAATAAGTTGTCCGGCAACTCTTCCGCTTTGAAAGATATCTTCTCCGATATATGCAAGAAAATTTGTATTTTCGATAAATCCGTCGATGAATACAAACGGTATTTTTTCTTTTAGCAGTCGTAAACAAAATCCTATCGATTCTGATTTGAAAATTGGCGCAAGAAGTACTCCATCGGGTTTGAGATTCAAAACTATATTTGTTTTCTTTTGAAAATCCTCTTCGCTTTGAATATCAAAAGTCACCTGACTTAGTGTAACCGGAAACGGGTCGAGTTCTTCAATAGCCTTGAGCATTCCAATCGGATGCTTTTTCCAGAAGGAATTATCTTCATTTGGTTCAGGGAGAAGTGACACAAGGTGAACCCGCTTCTTTGATTTCAAAACCTGTGCCATTACATTGGGGGAGTAATGGGTCTCCTTCAGGATTCTCTGAACCTTGAGCCTCGTCTTCTCTGCAACTTCACCTCTGTCATGAATTACCCTGTCCACTGTACCTATAGAAACACCGGCAAGCCTGGCAATATCCTTTATTCTGGCTTTTTTTGAAGGCATTAATTCTTTTGTTTAATGTAATTTTCCGCCTCCTCTTAATGAGATTGAGAAGGCGGAGTTGATTACAATATTATGTAACTTCTGGATTAATCCAGAACTACTTTTTTGTTTTTCGGTGCAAAAACAGTCATTATTATCCATGCAAGCATGTAGGCGCTTCCGGCTATCGCAAACATTACAACATAACCGGTTTCAATATGACCCAGACTCTTGAAGTGTTCAAGTATACCGCCTGCAATATATGAGATAAATGCCCCACCGACAGCGCCTGCCATACCTCCAAAACCAGTAACTGAGCTGACAGCTTTTTTAGGAAATGCATCAGATACTGTAGTGAAAATATTTGCTGACCATGCCTGGTGAGACGATGCTGCCAGAGCTATCAAACAAACAGCTCCCCATGTGCTTATCCCTGGTGATGAGGCAAATACAATAGGAATTACCAGGATTGCAAAGATAAGCATTGTAATCTTCCTGGCCTTAAAGGGAGACATTCCTTTTTTTATCATAAAGCCAGAAATCCATCCACCACCAATACTTCCTACTGTAGTCATTGTATATATGAAGGCAAGAGGTAATCCGAATGACGATACACTAAGACCTGTGCCTCTGACAGTTGACAGCCAGCCAGGGATCCAGAACAGGTAAAACCACCATATCGGATCAGTAAGACCTTTTCCGATAAAGAAGAGCCATGTCTGGCGATACTTGAGCAGTGTCGACCATGAAACCTTCTCTTTAGTCTCAGCCTGTTCATCAACATCACTGTTAATGTAAGCAAGTTCAGCTGCCGATACCTTTTTATGTTTTTCAGGTACTTCATAGAAAATGAACCAGAAAATTATCCAAATAAAGCCAAGTGCTCCAGTGATGATAAATGCCGACTGCCATCCCCAAGCCACGATCATGGCGGGAATAGCCAGGGGTGCCACTATTGCACCAACGTTTGTTCCGGAATTGAAAATCCCTGTTGCAAGAGCCCTCTCTTTCTTCGGGAACCATTCAGCTATCGCTTTAATTGCTGAGGGAAAGTTACCGGCTTCGCTTACTCCGAGGAATCCTCTCCAGAATCCGAAACCCCATACACTTTTTGCAAGAGCATGTCCCATAGCGGCAATACTCCACAATATAACGGAAACGCCGTATCCTATTTTTGTTCCGAATTTATCTATCAGGCGTCCGGCTATGGCCATACCGACACCATATAAGAGCTGGAACGCCATAATGATATGAGAATATTCTTTTTCCCCGATGCTGAGATCGGATTCAAGCAAAGGTTTTAGTATTCCTATTACCTGCCTGTCGAGGTAGTTTACGGTTGTTGCAAAGAATATCAATGCACAAACCGTCCATCTGTACCTGCTAAAGTTTTTAGGTTCTGTCATAAAAAGTTGGATGGTTTAGTAATTATACATTATACGTTGACGAAGAGGTTGTTCCACCACGACCTGTCCAGTTGGTATGAAAAAATTCACCTCTGGGTTTATCAGTGCGTTCGTAGGTGTGGGCACCAAAGTAATCGCGTTGTGCCTGCAAAAGATTGGCAGGAAGTTTTTCACACCGATAACCGTCGAAATATCCGAGTGCCGATGAGATTGCAGGAACAGGAATCCCGTTGGTAACTGCAGCCGATACAACATTCCTCCAGCCGTTTTGTGCTTTTTCTACTTGCTCCTTGAAGAAAGGATCGAGAAGGAGATTATTCAAAGAAGGATTATTATCAAATGCTTCTTTTATTTTACCCAGGAAAGCCGACCGGATTATGCAGCCACCGCGCCACATAAGAGCTATTCCTCCGTAATTAAGTTTCCATTTATATTCTTTGGCTGCTGCTTTCATCAGAGCATAACCCTGAGCATAAGATACGAT
>Ga0066793_10000444_pt1 | contig 16212 bp, 14 predicted proteins | sample PersoiDNA2013189_FD_83876 | JGI IMG/M metagenome (GOLD analysis project Ga0066793, IMG submission 83876) | Permafrost soil microbial communities from the Arctic, to analyse light accelerated degradation of dissolved organic matter (DOM) -... | ecosystem: Environmental > Terrestrial > Soil >... | reverse complement strand
CGCAACCGACCACCGCGAACATCACCTACATGTTCGGCGACGGCACGACCCAGACCCAGTCCGTCGACCTTCCCGCGAACAGCAGGACGACGATCGGGGTGAACCGCGCGCTGAGCATGGCGAACGTGTCCGACGCCCTGGGCATACACCCATACGACTACCCGCAGTGGTGGTCCTGGTACTACAACTACGTCAAGACAATGATGAACAACTACGGGTTCGGCAACAAAGAGCTCACGGTCAGCGAGATCGGCTGGCCGCACGCCGGGCGCGCCGAGTTCTCCCAGGACGGACAGCGGCAGGCGATCGGCGACCAGGGCGTAGGCTCGCTGTGGGGGGCCGGCTGCAGGAAGATCTGGATTTTCGAGGACATCGATCCTCCGACTTCCTGGGACGCGGCTTTCAACGGCATGTTCGACAACGCCGGTCACGCCGAGCCGGCCTGGTCTGAGTACTGCAGGTGGCAGAGCGTGCTGCCCAACTACGGGAACAAGCCGAGCCACCTCTAGCGGCCGCGGCCCCAGGGCCGGCAGCGGGCACGGAACGGCGCACCTCTTGCGAGACGGCCGGGCCGGGGCCCACCGCGCTCGTGGCAGTGCCGTCTGACGGCGGGAGGCGCCGTGGAACCTGAGACCGGGACCGCGCGGGCTAGGCCACGCGTTTCCACAATAGTCGTGCTTTTCAACAGCGCCGAGTACGTCGAGGCGTGCGTCCGCGCGCTGGGCGCAGTCACCTACCCCGACCTCGAGGTAATACTCGTCGACAACGGCTCGGACGATTCCTCCGCGGAGCTCGCTCGCGAGGTGGCCGCTCGCGTGGGGCTCTCGTGCTCCATCAGCGTCCTTGCCGAAAACAGCGGGTTCGCGCGTGCGAACAACCACGGCTACGAGCTGGCCACCGGCGAGATCATCCTGCTGGTAAACCCCGACGCCGAGCTATACCCGGACGCGGTCGAGGCGCTGGTGGACGCCTTCGAGGACCCCACTGTGGGCGTATGCGGGTGCAAGCTCTACTACCCCGACCGCAAGACGCTGCAGCACACCGGCGGGTACGTCCGCGACAACGGCCTTCCATGCACTACGGGGTGGACGAGCCCGACGAGGGGCAGTACGAGGAGATGAGGGACGTCGCCTACGTGACCGGCGCGGCGCTGGCGGTCCGAAGTGAGCTCTTCGAGCGCGTGGGGATGCTCGACCCCGGCTACTACCCGGCGTACTTCGAGGAGACCGAGCTGTGCCTGAGCGCCAGGAGGCTGGGGCACCGGGTGGTGTACGTGCCGGGCGCGCGGGTGGTGCACCACGAGGCCACCACCACGGGCAAGTTCAGCGAGAGGTACTACTACCTCTACCACAAGAACCGCATACGCTTCCTGCTCAAGAACTTCTCCTGGTCGTTCCTGCTCAACCGCTCGCTGCCGATGGAGGAGGCCTGGCTGGGGATGATCGAGGCCTGGGAGCAGGCGGTGCCGCTCAACAAGGCATACCTGGTAAACCTGCTCAATCTGCCGAAGATACTGCTGGCGCGCAGGCGGCTGGAGCGCTCGCTGCGGGCGCCCCGGCTCGAGGACACGGTGTCGCATTTCGAGTGACCCGCTGGCCGGGTCCCGTGAGGAGATGGCATTTGAAGATAGCGATCGTGGGGCCGACCTGGCCCATCAGGGGCGGGATCGCCCACTACACCACCCAGCTGGTCAACAAGCTCAGGGAGAGGCACGAGGTCCTGTTCGTGTCTTACAGCAGGCAGTACCCGCAGTTCCTGTTCCCCGGGCGCACCCAGATCGATGAATCCAGTGAGCGCATCGAGGCCGAGTGCGAGCGGCTCATCTCCTTCTCCAACCCGTTCTCCTGGCGCAAGTCGGCGCGGAGGATAGCGCGCCTGCGGCCCGACGCGCTGGTCTTCTCCTGGGTCAACCCGGCCCTGGCGGTGCAGTTCCGCTACATCTCCGGGGTGGTGAAGAAGCTGAGCCCGTCGACCGAGATCGTGTTCTGGTGCCACAACGTGACCGGTCACGAGAGCCGGCCGCTGGAGGCGCGCCTCACCAGGTTCGCCTTCGGCCACGGCGACAAGTTCATCGTCCACGGGGAGCAGATCAAGGAGAGCTTCAGGGCCATCGACCCGGCGGCGCGGGTCATGGTCGCCGACCTCCCGGTCTACGACGTCTTCGCGGCGCAGGCCGTGTCGCGCGGCGAGGCACGAGATGAGCTGGGTATCGACGACACCTCGCCGGTGGTCCTCTACTTCGGTTTCGTGCGGCGCTACAAAGGGCTCGCCCACCTGATTGACGCCATGCCGGCGGCCCTGGAGGTGCTCCCCGACGCGCGCCTGCTGCTGGTCGGCGAGTTCTGGGACGACGTGGAGGAGTATCGCGACGCCGTCTTGCGCCTGGGCATCAACGAGAGCGTGTTGATCGAGGACGCCTACGTGCCCAACGAGCGCGTCGCCGTCTACTTCCGCGCCGCCGACCTGGTGGCTCTGCCCTACGTCTCGGCCACCGCCAGCGGGATCGTCCAGGTCGCCTACGGGTTCGACAAGCCGGTCCTCACCACCCGGGTGGGTGCGCTCCCGGAGGTAGTCCTCGACGGGGAGACCGGCTACCTGGTGCCCCCGGCCGACCCCGAGGCGCTCGCGGCAGCTATCGTCGATTTCTTCACCCGGGGCAGGCAGGAGGAGTTCGCCGCGAACGTCGCGCGACACCGCGACAGGTTCTCCTGGGACAGGTTCATCGATAGGGTCGAGGAGATAGTGGACGCCTGAAGCCTGCCTCTACTTGACCCTCCGCATCCAGAAGCTGACCGGCGTTGCCATCTGAGGGTCGAAAGAGCTGAACGACCGCTGGAGGTCGGCGGGATGGCTCGAGGCCAGGAAAGCCGCGGCCAGCATCACCTCGAAGCTATCGTTCAACGCCAGGAACGCCTGCAGAAGATACTGCTCGGTGTAGAAGCGGCACTGCTCCAGCACCCACTTCCTGTCGTAGTCCATCGGAAGCATGATGTCGTGAACGTGGACGATGACTCCCGGCTTGAGCCTGGGCAGGATCTCCAGGAACTCGTACTGCACGTCTCCGCCGATGCGCAGCACGTGGCTGGAGTCGATGAAGAGGATGTCGTTCTCTTCGAGCGAGGTGAACCGGTCGAGCGGGACCTCCTCGAGCTTGTTGCTCTCCAGGCGCGTCAGCCCCGGGAAGCCCGCGCGCAGCAGCGGGTTGGGGAACGGCTCGATAGCGGTCAGCTCGCACTCGACGCCGGTCTCCTGCTGGTTGAGGAGCGCGGCCTGCGCGGCGAGCATAGTCGAGTTCCCCGAGCCTATCTCGATGATCCTGCGCGGCTTGAACCTGCGAATCATGCAGTAGAGCGCCTCGGCGTCCACCGGCCCGAAGAAGTTGTTTCTCAGGTAGAAGCGCCATGGCACCTCCGTCCTGTGCCGGGGAAAGGACTCGTACTCCTCCTTGAAAGAGGCCGCGAACTCGTCCAGCAGCTCGAGCTGCCCCTGCTCGTTCAGGTCGACCCCTGCGAGCTGTGAGGGCTTCTCCCAGGTCTCCGGCGGTATGCACCTGGTGTCCGGGACCGGGAAGTAGTAGTTGACCGGCGTGAGGTGGAAGCCGTGCCTCTGAAGCCAGGTGAACAGTCTTCGGTAGAGGCCGTAGCGCACCTCGTGCTTCACTATCGCCAGGTCTACGGGATAGATGCTGCCCTCGAACGAGAACATCGCGGCTTCACGCAGGCCCCTGAGGTACTCGCCCATTGCCCCTCTGCCCCTGAGCTGCGGCAAGTTCAGCGCCGGCCGCACGGTGTACTGCGCCAGCAGGAACGCGCGCCTGCGCCAGCCGCGAAGGTTCTTGCGCCCGAACATCACGGCGTTGAACGCGAAGTGGTAGGCCTGGAACGGTGTGAGCTTGTTTCTACCGGCCACTCCGGCCGTCGCCGATTTCTCGTGCGAGAAGACGCTCGCCGGGACGACGTAGTTGCGGTAGGACGCGGCGGCGCCCCTGAAGCAGAGGTCGGCGTCCTCGTAGTAGAAGAAGTAGTCGGGGTCGAGCAGCCCCACCTCGGTGAGGAACTTCCTGCCCAGCAGCATCGCGCAGCCCGACACGTAATCGACCGCATAGGGGTCGCGCGAGGGAAGCTCGCCGAGGCGGGCGCCCTTGCCGATGTGGCGCGAAAAGCCGGTGAGGTAGCTTATCCTGGCGCCGGCGTACCACACCACGTCCGAGCCCTTGTAGGTGATGACCGGGCCGACAGCTCCGGCATCCGGGGTGCGCCCGTAGAAGTCCACCAGGGTGGCAAGGAACGAGGGGTCGGTCACCACGGTGTCGTTGTTGATGAGCAGGACGTAGTCAGCGCCGCGGCCCAGGGCGTCCCGGATTCCGGCGTTGCACCCGGCCGCGAAGCCGAGGTTCTCGCGGTTCTCGATGAGCCGGGCCTGCGCGAAGCGCTCCCTCACGGCCGCCACGGAACCGTCGGTCGAACCGTTGTCCACCACCAGCACCTCGTAGTCCGGGTAGTCCAGCCCGTCCAGGGAGGCCAGGCACTCCAGAGTGTCCTGCATGCCGTTGTAGTTGAGGATGATGATAGAGACGCTGGGCATAACAGGCATTATACCTCAGTGGCGGCGCGGAGAGGCGCTTGCTACTGTGGCCGCCCGGCCGCCTTGTCGGTGCTGTCCCGTTGGGATAACCTGTCACGTATAACACCCAGGGAGAGGCACGTGAAGATCGACAAAGTCAGCATCATAGTTCCCGCGTACAACGAGGAAGAGGCGCTTCCGGGAGACCTCGAGGTCATCATCAAGACGATGGAGGCTTCGCGGTGGGACTGGGAGCTCATCGTCGTGGACGACGGCTCGAAGGACCGCACCGCCGAGATCGCCGCCGGCTTCGACAAGGTCAAGCTGCTCAAGCACCGGGAGAACCGCGGGGGCGGTTTCGCGCGAAACACCGGGATCAAGGCCGCGACCGGCGACGTGGTGCTGGTGACGGACGGCGACGGGACCTACCCCAATCAGGACATCCCCGCGCTGCTGGAGAAGATGGAGGAGGAGGACCTCGACATGGTCGTCGGGGCGCGGACCAAGGAAGCCGGCACCATGAGGTTCCTCAGGATGCGGGCCAAGTGGTTCATCCGCAAGCTCGCCGAGTGGCTCTCCGGCTTCACCATCCCCGACCTCAACTCGGGCCTGCGGGCGATGAAGAAGGACGTCTTCGTGCAGTTCAAGGAGATCCTCCCCTGGGGACATTCCTGGGTTTCGACCATAACGCTGGCGATGCTATCGACCGGCTACAGCGTCGGGTTCATGGAGATCGACTACTACCCCCGCAAGGGGACCAGCACCTTCCATCCGCTCAAGGACACTTACAACTACATCACGCTGGTGATCCGCACGGTGACCTGGTTCAACCCGCTGAAGGTCTTCTTCCCGACCGCGCTGCTGATCATCGCGGCCGGCCTGGTGAAGCTGGTGGTCGACTCGATCCTCTACGGCTACTTCCGGGTCACGGGAACCACCGTGATCGTGCTTCTGGTGGGGATCCAACTGGTGGCGCTGGGCCTCATCGCCGACCTCATCGTCCAGCGGGGCAAGTGAGACCGGACGGGGTGATGCATTGACAGACCCGATCCCGATGGTGGACGTCAGCCGCCAGTACCTGCGGACAGCGCCCGAGACCGATTCGGCCGTGCAGGCCGTGCTGGCGGGCGGCAGATACATACTCGGCGAGAACGTCAAGGCCTTCGAGGGCGAGATGGCCGCCTACCTGGGGTGCTCGCACGCGGTGGGGGTCGGCTCCGGCACCGACGCGCTGCTGTTGATCCTCAAGGCCCTGGGCATCGGTCCGGGCGACGAGGTGGTCACCACCGCGTTCACGTTCTTCGCGACGGCGGAGGTCATCGCCACGCTCGGTGCGACTCCGGTGTTCGCCGACATAGACCCCGGCACGTTCAACATCGACCCCGCCGCCACCGCCTCCCGGGTGACCCCCGCTACCAGGGCGATCATCGCGGTCCACCTGTTCGGGCAGCCGGCGCAGATGGAGGACCTTGCCACCATCGCCGCGTCGGCCGGCGTCCCGCTGATCGAGGACTGCGCCCAGGCCGCCGGGGCCGAGTATATGGGCAGAAAGGCGGGGGCGCTGGCAAGGGCGTCGGCCTTCTCGTTCTTCCCCACCAAAAACCTGGCGTGCGCCGGGGACGGCGGGATGGTCTGCACCGACGACCACGAGCTCGCCGCCAGGGTAAGGATGCTCGCCAACCACGGCCAGAGCGAACAATATCTTCACGCGTGCATCGGGATGAACAGCCGGCTCGACGAGGTCCAGGCGGCCCTGCTGCGGGTGCGGCTGCGCAACCTGGACCGCTGGAACGACGAGCGCCGGGGTATAGCGGTCCGCTACGACAGGGTGTTCGGCGCGGCCGCCCCGTTCGTGGCGCCCGGCTCCAAGCACGTCTATCACCAGTACACGCTGCGGACGCCGGCCCGCGACACTCTTTCGCGCAAGCTGGAGATGGACGACGTCGCCTCCCGGGTCTACTATCCAGTGCCGCTGCACCTGCAGCCTTGCTTCGCCTCGCTGGGCTACTTGCCGGGAGACCTGCCGGAATGCGAGAGGGCGGCGGACGAGGTCCTGTCCCTGCCTATATTCCCCGGCATGACGGATGAAGAGATCGAGCGGGTGTGCGCAGCGGCGGGCGCCTGATGGCCCTCGCGGTCCGATCGGGTGAGAGCCGGTGAAAGAACGGATCCTCGAGATCGGCAGAGGGTCGGCCTGGTACCTGGTCGCGCAGTTGATGTACGCGTTCATGGGCTTCCTATCTGTGCCGATCTTCACGCGCCTGTTCAACCCCAGCCAGTACGGCGTCTACTCGATCGTGGCGACCACGGCGGGGCTGGTGACGATGTTCCTGTCGATCTGGCTCACCACCTCGGTCGTCAGGTTCTACCCCGAGTACGCCAGGCAAGACGAGACAGAGGTCCTCTACACCACGACCTTCAAGTACGTCCCACATTTCCTGGTGGCGACGCTCTTCGTCGCCCTGCCGCTCGCGGCGACGGTGGTCCCCCTGGGGAAGTACAGGCTGGTCACGTGCCTCGGCATCGCGATCATAGCGGTCATGGTGGTCTTCCTGGTCTGCCTCTCGCTGCTGCAGGCAAGGCAGATGGCGAGCTACTACGCCATCATCTACATAGTCTTCGCGATCGGGCGATACATGCTGGGAGCGGCGCTGGCGAAATGGTTCAGCACCGGTGTGGCGGGCATCTTCTGGGGCTGGTTGGGAGTGCTCCTGCTGCTGGTCCCCATCGAGCTGATCGTGCTGGGGGCCCGCCGGCAGATAAAGCGTCACTCATATTCCCCCAAGCTCTTCAAGGAGTTCTTCACGTTCGGCTTCGTGCTGATATTCGTGAGCATACTCGCGCAGGTCCTGTCCGTCTCTGACCGTTACATGGTCGGCGCCTTCAAGGGCTCCTTCCAGGTCGGGCTCTACTCGGTGGTCTACACCCTCGTCCTGGACGTCTACGGCATCATCCTGGCGGCGATACAACTTGGCGCCTTCCCGGTCATCATGAAGACCTACGAGTTCGACGGCGAGGGCCCCACCATCCACCTCATCAGCCGCGTCACGCGCTACATGCTGATACTGACGCTGCCCAGCGCGCTGGGCATGTACCTGCTCAGGGTGAGGCTGCTCTCGGTCATAACCACGGCGAAGTACGCGCCCGCCGCCAACGTCATCCTGCCTCTTTCAGTTGGGATAATGCTGAATAGCCTCGCCTGGCTTCCGTCGCTCGCGCTCTACGTGAAGAAGAAGACCAAGGTAGTGCTGATCCCGGTGATCGTAGCCAGCGTGGTGAACATCGGGCTCAACCTGGCCCTGATACCGAAGTACGGGTACCCGGCGGCCGCCTGGGATACGCTGATTGCCTACGTAATCTACATGGCCCTGATGGTAGTGTACTCGGAGAAGTACATGCACTGGGATTTTCCCTGGCTCGACGCGTTGAAGATAACCGGCGCGACGGTGGCCACGGGAGTCACGCTTTTCTTCCTCAACAAGATCCACATCCACGGAGCTGGCGGACTGGTACTGATAGTCGTAGCCGGAACAGTGGTATTCTTTGCGGTGCTCCTGCTCGTCAGGGGGGTCACCGTCAACGAGCTGGAGTTCACCTGGTCGATGGTTCGCCGGCTGCCCTTCGTGGGCCGGTTCACCGGCGGGAGCCAGCCACCCGAGGAGTGAGAGTTGAGACGAGTCCTGTTCGTGTCCTACTACTTTCCGCCCATTGGCGGGATCGGTACCGAGCGGCCCCTGGCGTTCGCGCGCCTGCTGCCGGAGTTCGGCTGGGAGCCGGTGGTGTTGACCCCGTCCGAGAGCACGATCCGGGTGCTGACGGCGGGCAAGGGTATGGAGATCCCTGAAGGGCTCGAGGTGCGCCGCACGCCTAACCCCGACATCGTCTTCAAACTCAAGAAACTGGGCGGCTACGACCTGGCCAGGAATGTCGAGGAGGAGCTCTTCGGCGGCCTGATCCGCGACGCGGTGCAGCGCGGCGCCAGGATGCGGCTGGTCCGCTTCTTCAAGAACTGGTCGTCATTCCCGGACCGGACCATCGACTGGTACCCGTTCCTGGTGCGCGAGGGCACGAGGCTGCTGTGGACGGGAAGGTTCGACGCGATCTACACGATCTCGCCGCCCTACACAGCGGCCGTGGCCGGCGCTCACCTGAGCGGGCGCACCGGCGTACCCTGGGTCTGCGACATGGCCGACCTCTGGACGCACTGCTTCAACTACATGAGGACCGGACCAGCAGTGAACGTGGACAAGTGGCTCGAACGCCGCACGCTCAAGCGGGCGAGCAAGATCGTCGTGCTCGCCGAGCGGGCCGAGGAGGTGTTCGATTCACCCGGCGCGCGCCTGAGCGACCGCGTGGTCATCGTCCCGCATGGCTACGACGACCGGTCGTTCGAGTCCGTCGAGGCCGTCCGCCAGGACGTACTGACGCTGGTCTACGCCGGGCAGATATCCTACCCGTTCCAGGACCCGGGACCGGTGCTCGACGCGCTCGCCCTCCTGCGCCAGAGGGGGGAAGACCTGTCCCGGTTCCGTTTCGTCTACTTCGGCCAGAGCCACGAAGTCGTGCGCAGGCTGGCCGCCGAGGCCGGAGTCTCCGACCTGGTGGACGTGACGGCCCAGATCCCTTACGAGGAGGCCATGGCCCGGCAGAAGGGCGCTGGCGCGCTCCTGTACATCCAGTGGGAGCCCGGGGGAGAGATAGGGACCTACTCGAAGTTCGCGCAGTACATCGGGGCGCGCCGGCCGATACTCGCGCTGGCGCCGACCCCCGGGGCGGCCGACACCGTGATCGGGGCGACCGGGGCGGGCCGCGTCGCCCGGGGCACGGATGACGTGGCGGCGATAATCTCCGACTGGCTGGCCGAGTACCGACGCGACGGGCGGCTGGGCTACGACGTCGAAGAATCCACTGCGCGGTCTTTCTCGTACCGGGGCAGGGCGAAGGTGATCGCGCGCGTTCTGGACGAGGCCGCGACCGGGCGCTGAAGAACGCGAAGGGAGCTGGGAGCATGAACTGGCTGGACCAGTTGAAGAAGCTGATCGTGCAGGTGATCGTGCCGGACTCCGTGCGGGCGAAGATCTACGCGCGCCGCATGGGAGCGCGCTTCAACATGGGGGCGCACACCTACGGTGCTCCGGTCCTGCGCTTCTGGGACAAGCCCTGGAGCGGGAGTTTCCACGTGGGTAAGTTCTGTTCGATAGGGGACGACGTGCAGGTCTTCCTGGCCGGAGGCCACAGGCTGGACTGGGCCACCACCTACCCGTTTCCCGGATTCGATTCGGAGTGGCCCGAGGCGAAAGGGATCGAGGGTTACCAGCCGTCCAAGGGAGATGTGACGATCGGCAACGACGTGTGGATCGGCTACGGGGTCACTATCCTGTCCGGCGTCACCGTCGGCGACGGGGCCGTGCTGGCGGCGAGGGCCGTCGTCTCCCGGGACGTCGAGCCTTACACGGTCGTGGCGGGCAACCCTGCAGAAGAGATCGCCGCCAGGTTCGACGACGAGACCGTGGCGCGGCTGCTGGCCCTTGCCTGGTGGGACTGGCCCGAGGCGAAGATCCGGGCCAACATGCGCGCGCTGTGCAGCGCCGACGTGGACCGTCTTCTCGAGGTGGACTGACTAACTCCGTCCGCCGCCAAGCCTGCTGAAGAGCTCGGCCAGGCGCCGGCCGTCGGCCGCGAAGTTGTATTCCTCCAGTACCGCCAGACGGCCTCGCCCTCCCAGCGACCGCCGCAGGCGGGGGTCCTCGAGTTCGATCACGCGGTCGGCCAGGTCACGCGCGTCGCCAGCCCTGAACACCAGCCCCGCGCCGCTTCCCTCTACGACCCTTTTCATCTCGTGGCAGTCGCTGACCACGACGGGCCGCTCCATCAGCATGTACTGGAAGAGCTTGAGGGGGAGCGCCATGTCGCACTCGTACGACATATTCAGGGACGGTACCACGCAGACGGTGCTCCGAGTGATGATGTCGGGCACGCTCTCGAACGGGACCCAGCCGCCGAACTCGACCGCTTCATCGAGCCCGCGGCTCGCGACTTGCTTCCGCAGCACGGGGACGTATCCGCCGTCCCCGAACAGCAGGAGCTTCGCCCCGGGTATCGCTTCGCGGATGCGTGGCATGGCCGCTATGGCTGTCTGAATGCCCCTCTCGATGCTTCCCATGGATCCGACGTACGTGATGGTGAACGTCTGGCTCACCCCTGCGGCGCCGGCGCCGGAGCGAAGCTGCTCGATCACCTCTACGTCGGCGTAATTCGAGACCAGCACCATCTTCTCCCTGGGGACGCCGGGGTAACGCCGGTGCAGCACCTCAACGAACATAGGGCTCACCACCAGGACCGCGTCGGCCATGACGCAGGCGTCTCTCTGGATCCTCTCGAGCTTCTCGATGGAGTTGAAGAGCCGCCAGGTCCAACCCCGGCTCGCGCCCTTCTCCATCTCCGGGTAGTCCTCGCGCAGGTCGAGCACCACCGGAAGACCGGCCTTACGGGCCGCCCGCGCGGCTACGAAGAAAGGCTTGAGCTCGTGGACATGGACGAGGTCGAAGCCCCCACGCCCGATGAAGCGTTTGATGCGCCGCGACCAGAGGGGATGGCGGCGGTAAGAGGTCACCTTGAGGATGACGTTGCAGATCTTCATGAGGAAGTCGGAGCGGGCGATGCGCTCGACGTCCACGCCGAGCTCCTCGCCGGAGCCGGGCGATCCCTTCTCACCGGCGCTGAGCGCGCTCACCTGGAACCCGGTACCGACGAGCGCCCGCGCCTCCGTAGCCGCGCGCAGCTCGCCCGGGAACGGCAGAGTCGGCATGATCGTGGCGATCCGCAATCAGGCGCTCCTGACCTCGCCGGTGTCGCGAGCAGGCACCCCGACGTAGAGCCGCCCGGCGGGCACGTCATCGATGACCACCGCGCCCATGCCCACGATGGCGCCTTCTCCGATGGTTATGCCGGCAAGCAGGCAGGCCCCCGCGCCGACTGCGGCCCGCGCTTTGACGGTCGGGCCCTTGAAGATCGCGTCCCGGGACATATCCAGGTTGCGGTCGTTGGTGGTCACCACCTTGGGGCCGATGAACACGCCTTCCTCGATAGTGGTCTCGCCGGTGATGTAGGCGCCGGTCATTATCCTCGAGCACGCGCCGACGGTGACCCGCGACTCCATCGTGACCATCCTGCCGACCAGTGCCGCTTTCGCCAGGGCGCACTGCTCGCGGATGCCGGCCAGGTCGCCGACGTAGCACTCACTTTCGAACGTGCTCCCGGCGTAGATCACGCAGGAGCTGCCCACCACGCAGTCCGGGCCTATCCGCAGCGGACTCACCGCCTCCACGGACCTGGTGCTGGCCGCCGCGGCTCTCGGCTGCTTTCCGAGGGTGCTGTTCGAGCCGACCTCGCAGCCCTCGCCGATCACGGTGCCGGAGAGTATGACCGCTCCGTGGCCTATCGTCACGCCCCGCCCGATGGCGGCGCCGTCCTCTATCACGGAGTTGTTGCCGATATGGCACCCTGCCCCGATCTGCGCGTCTTTCGAGACATAATAATCCGCAGCCATTCCATGCCTTTCGAGGTGGTTGATGCAGGTCGCGGTTCCGGTGAAGTATAACATTACACGCCTCGATGCGGGGCCGTTCATTGAACGCCTACCGGCGTTGAGATATCATCATTTTCGCGACGTCCCCCGGTCAGGCAACTGACGTCTTGTGGCGTTTCAGGCCGCATCTGGCGCCGGCCCCGGGGATCAACGGCGCATCCGGACAGCGACGAGGAGAAAGGCCGCGGGAGTTGGCTGAAACGGAGACGGGAGAGCGCAAGGTCAAAGCCGCCGTGCTCGGCATCGGGTACATGGGAAGAAACCACACCCGGATTCTTTCCGACCTGCCCGGGGCGGAGCTCGTCGGAATATTCGACAGTGACCAGGCCCGGGCCGAAGAGGTCGCCCTCGAGCTCGAGACGCGCGCTTTCGCCGGGGCCGACGAGCTGATGGAGGCCGCCGAGGCGGTGGTGATCGCCGTGCCCACCCACGAGCACTATGCCTACACCACCCGCGCGCTTCAGATGGGATGCGACGTCCTGGTGGAGAAGCCGATAACCGAAAGCCTCAAGGAGGCTTCAGAGCTCTGCGGGATGGCCCGCGAGAAGCGCCTGCTCCTGCAGGTCGGCCACGTGGAGAGGTTCAACCCGGTGTGCCTGGAGCTCCCGCGACTGGTGAGCGATCCGATCTACTTCTCCTGCGAGCGACTGAGCCACGTGGTGCCGGACTGGCAGGGCAAGACGGGCGTGGTGCTCGACCTGATGATCCACGACCTGGACCTGGTGCTGAGCCTGGTCCAGTCGCCGGTCGCGACCGTCAACTCGGTCTGCGCCAACCTGAGCTCGATGGCGGGCGACCTGGCGATAGCGCAGGTCAAGTTCGAGACCGGAGCCATCGCCAACTTTGTCGCCAGCCGGGTGAGCCAGGCGAAGGTCCGCAGGATATCGGTGACGCAGCCGGAGGAGGTCATCAACATCGACCTGCTGCGGCAGACGATCGCCGTGCACCACCTGATATCGAACGACTACTTCTTCGACCAGAGGATGGGATACAAGCAGGAGACCGTGACCGAGATACCGTATCTCTCGCGCCACGGAGAGCCCCTGCGCTTCGAGCTGGAGAGCTTCGTCAGCTCCGTGGCCACGCGCACCACCCCCCTGGTGACCGGCGAGGACGGCATGAAAGCGCTTGCCCTGGCGCTCGAGATAGTCAAGACCTGTGATTGAGCCCGGCCCGGTTGCGGCGCAGGGCGCATATGATAACGTTGGCGCATCGGCCCCGGGCCGCAATCCTCGAAGTGACCGCCAGAAGCTGGACAGGAGGTTCAAATGAGTACGTCAGTGTCCGAGACGGCGATGATAGCGGACGATTGCGTGCTGGGCCTCAACGTGGTCATCAAGGACCGGGTGAAGATCGGTCAGGGCTGCGAGATCGGTGACGGCGTGGTCATCTTCGACGACACCACCATCGGCGAGGGCGTCTCCATCGAGGCGAACTCGGTCATCGGGCGCCAGCCGAAGTCGGGCAAGAACAGCACGCGACGGGTCAGCCCGATGCCGCCGCTGGAGATCGGCAACGGCGTTATCATCGGAGCCAACACCGTCATATACGCCGGCACCGTGCTGGAGGACGACGTGATGGTGGCGGACCTTGCCTCCATACGGGAGGGATGCCGGATACGAAAGGCAGCCATCATCGGTCGCTCGGTGATGGTCGAGTGCCACGCCGAGATAGGGGAGAGGACCAAGATCCAGACCCAGAGCCACATCACCGGCGACATGGTTGTCGAGGAGGACGTGTTCTTCGGCGCCCAGGTCGTGACCATGAACGACAAGTACATGGGAACCAAGGGCGATTATTACATGGGCCCGCGGGTCAAGAGGGGCGCGGCGGTGGGCTGCAACGCCACCATACTGCCGGGCGTGACCGTCGGCGAGGACGCGATAATCGGCGCCGGCTCCGTGGTGGTAAAGGACGTTCCCGACGGGGAGACGCACGTCGGTCTGCCGGCGAAGAAGATAGAGAAGGGGACCGAAGCTCAAGTGTGAGGCCGCGCGTGCGAGCAGGCCGAGCCGCTCACCGTCCGCGGGATCGATCATTCCGGCGTGCTGGTTGAAGGGAGCAGTTTGAGTTCCTCCAGGAAACGGAAGACCGGGATCGCGTACGTGGTCGGCACCAGGCCGGAGATAATCCGCTCGGCGACCGTGGTGTCGGCCCTGAAGGCCGACCCCGAGGTGAGATTCAACCTGGTGCACACCGGGCAGCACTACGACTTTCTGATGGACCGGGTGTTCTTCAGGGAGCTCGCCATCCCCAGGCCCAGCATCAACATCGGTGTGGGCTCGGGCACCCATGCCGAGCAGACGTCCGTGATGATGCTGGAGATGGAACGGTACTTCGAGCGCACCAGGCCCGAGATAGTCGGTGTGTTCGGCGACACCAACTCCGGGCTCGCGGCCGCGATCGCCGCGGTTAAGCTCCAGATCCCCGTGGCCCACCTTGAGGCCGGCTGCCGCGAGTGGGAGATGGACATGCCCGAGGAGATAAACCGACGTCGGATGGATCACTGCTCGCGCGTCAACCTCGCGGTCTCGGAGGTGTCGGCGGAAAACCTGAGGCGGGAGAAGGTGGCCGGCGACGTCTACAACCTCGGTGACCCGCTCTATGACGTCTATCGCGCCTGCCGCAAGGTGTCGGATGGGCTGGAGCTCTGGCGCGGGCTGGGCCTGAAGAAGAACGGCTATGCGCTGCTCACGCTCCATCGGCCCGCCAACGTTGACGACGAGAGGACGCTCGACGCGATTCTATCGGTGCTGTCCTCGTGCGCCGACCTGCCGGTGGTCTTTCCGGTGCACCCGCGCACCAGAAAACATCTCAAGTCGCGCAAGCGGCGCCTGTACAACTTCACGATGATCGACCCGCTTTCCTATCATGACATTCTCAGCGTGCTCGGCGGGGCCGCCCTCGCCGTAACCGACTCGGGAGGGCTTCAGAAGGAGGCGTTCTGGTCCCGGGTTCCCTGCGCCACGGTCCGGCAGAACACGGCCTGGAGCGAGACGGTGGACTTTGGGGTCAACTTCCTCACCGGGAAGGAACCGGAAGGGATACGCGAGGTGCTCGAAGAGGTGATCGGGGGACGCGGCGAGATAAAGAAGCGCTTCAAGGGATTGCCCAACCCCTATCACAAGCGCGAAACGACCGGCAGGACGGTAGGACTCATGAAGAAATACGCCAGGGAGGGCTGGTAAATGGAACTTAAGGGAAGATCGCTGATGGTGACGGGAGGAGCCGGTTTCATCGGCAGTCACCTGGTCGACAGGCTCATTGCTGAAGAGCCCTCCAGGATTGTGGTGTGCTCCAACTATTTCCTCGGCAGCAGGAACAACCTGGCCGACGCCGAGGAGAAGTTCGACGCCATAAGCGTGCACCAGGTCGATATCGCCGACTACGAAGCGGTCCGCAAAATCGTCGCCGACGAGGGCGTGGAGGTCGTCTTCAACCTGGCGGTGATCCCGCTGCCGACCTCGCTGGAGAAGCCGGAGTGGACCATCGAGGAGAACGTGCGCATGTCGACCAGCATGTGCAGGCTGGCCAGGGAAGGGCTCATCTCGACGCTGGTGCAGTTCTCCTCGTCTGAGGCCTATGGCTCGGCGCGCTACTCGCCCATGGACGAGCAGCACCCGCTGAACCCGGAGACCCCTTACGCGGCCAGCAAGGCCGCCACCGATCACATCGCCCTCTCCTATGGCAGGACTTTCGGCATCGACGTGGCGGTGGTGAGGCCGTTCAACAACTACGGGCCGAGACAGAACTGGGGCCAGTACGCGGGGATAATCCCGCTGACCATCAAGAGGATCATGATGGGGGAGCCCATCACCGTGTACGGAGACGGGCGGCAGACCCGGGACTTCATCTACGTGACCGACACCGCCGAGGCGGTCGTGGCGATAGCAAAATCCGAGAAGACCAGGGGCATGGTCCTCAACGCGGCGACCGGCCAGGAGGTCGCCATGATAGACCTCCTTACCATGATCGCCGAGGCGATGGACTACTCCGAACCCTTCAAGCACGTGGAGGCGCGGCCGGGCGACGTGCGCAGGCACATCGCCGACGTCAGCCTG
>Ga0066793_10000443_pt1 | contig 16217 bp, 16 predicted proteins | sample PersoiDNA2013189_FD_83876 | JGI IMG/M metagenome (GOLD analysis project Ga0066793, IMG submission 83876) | Permafrost soil microbial communities from the Arctic, to analyse light accelerated degradation of dissolved organic matter (DOM) -... | ecosystem: Environmental > Terrestrial > Soil >... | reverse complement strand
GTCCAAGCGAACACGGTGTGCCGCTCGTGCTCGGGGACCCCAACGAGCTCGGCGATGACCTGCAACGGGAGCTCCACCGCGACGTCCGCGACGAGGTCAAGGTGCTGACGGTCGGCGGCACGCTCGAGTATCCGGTCGACAAGGTCCCGAACGCGGGGTTCGAGCAACGCGACCTGACGAGGGGTGAAGCCCCGGTTGACGAGCTTGCGGAGCTTGGTGTGGCGCGGCGGATCCTGGTTCAGCATGAGTTCCCCGGCGCCGCCGCCGTCGTTGTCCGCGTCGGTGATCATCGTGTTGGGATGAGAACCGAAGAGCTGTGGGTGGCGCGACACCTCGACGACGTCGCTGTACGCGAAGACGCCCCAGAAGCCTGGGCCGGCCGGTTCGGGAAGGAAGCAGACCGGCTGCTCGGACCGGAGCCGGCGAAACAGGTCGTGCGGTGGTCCGCCGGCGAACAGGGCCGGGTCGAAGAAGTCGATGGTGGTGGTCGTCACACCGAGGCTCGGGGGCGAACCGCGCAGGCTTCGTCGAGGTCCAGGATCATGGTCAGACGCCCGAATGCCAGCCAGTTCCCGACGCAGATTGTCAGGTCGAGGATCTCGGCGTCGCTGAAGTGCTCGTGAAGGCGCGCGAAGAAGGCGTCATCGATCGAACGGTGATCGAGGGCGAACCGTTCGGCGAACTCGATCGCGAGTCGCTCCTGGTCGGAGTACACCCCCGCGTCAGGGTCGGTGACGTGCTCGTAGAGTTCCTCGTCGACACCTTGTTCGGCGAGCTCGGGAATGCGCCAGCCTCGACAGACCGCGCAGTCGTTGATGTGCGCGATCCGCATGCGGGCAGCCTCGCGAACCCGAGCGGGTAGGGCGCTCTGGGAGTACACCGCGTAGGACAGGCGTTGCACCGCCTCGCCCATCTCGGGACGCAACCCCCAGACACGAACGATCTCGGGCTGCTCGCCTTCGGGCATCTCGAGTCGCGCCATCATGTGACCTCCTGGTCGGTCTGCGCAGCGTACTGCCCGGCGGTGAGCGCGTCGGCGACGACGTCGCGCAGGGAGACATCGATGATCGCGCCGCGGCGGGCGTCGAGCGCGTCCAGTGCCGCGGCCGCCCCGCAGAGGCCACTGAGCGGGTCGGCGACGGCGTCGAGTACGAACGCCGGATGGTCCGCGGCGCCGGCGACAACGGCGGCGCCGCCGGCGACCGCAGCGTCGTCGCCGAACGCCACCCGGTTGCGCCACGGGCCGGTCAGTCCGTACCCGGTGATCGTCACCCACACGCCGCCGCGGGCGGCGTGCTCAGCGGGATTCAGACCGAGCGCGTCGAGCGCACGGGGGCGGGCCGACGTGACGACGACGTCAGCGTCGTCGAGCAGCGCGGCGAGGTCCCGCCGGCCAGCGTCGGTGGCGAACTCGACCGCGGTGTGCTCCTTCGCCCCGTTGAGGCGGTGCCAGAACGGCGGCGGTCCACCGCGGGCGCCATCGGGGCGCTGCGGGTCCTCGACCTTGACCACCCGCAGCTCGGTGGCGTCCCCGACGAGGCGGGCGCACAGCGGCCCTGCCCACAGGTTCGACAGGTCGAGAACGAGGGTCGGGGTGCGCCGAGCCGGTCCCGCGAGGCGCGTCGCGACCCGGCGAGGCGCGGGGGGTGACACGGCGATCGCGGCGGGAATGCCGAGCAGCTGGGCCCGCTCGACCGCGGCCTCCGCGGGCTGGTCGCGGAGGGCGTCGGCGACCGCATCCCAAACCGGGCCGTCCCAGGGCCGTCGCATCCACGCCGCGAGCAGGTCGAGGTCGTCGCGCCGGGCGAGGTTCATCGCCACCCAGCGGCGATCCGCGGCCGGAAGGAGACGACACGACCCGCCGGCGGACACGGTCGTCGCCGGTCCGATGTCCATGATCGCCATGCGTTCGCGGAGCAAGGCGGGCCCGTCCACACCGAGCCGGGCGCCGGCTCGTGTCGCGGACGCATCGAGCGCCGCTTCGGCGTCGCGGCGGGTCAGTGGAACACCTCGCCGCCGTTGACATCGAGAGCTTGGCCGGTGATAACCGACGAGAGATCGGACGCGAAGAACACGGCCGCGTTCGCACAGTCGTCATCGGTCGGGATGAGCCCCAGAGCGATCTGCGACGCGATCTCGTCGTACTGGTCCTGGACCGACTTGCCGGTCTGCTTCTCCATCAGCGCGAAGTACCCCTGCACCGACGGGCCCCACATCCAACCGGGAACGATGGAGTTGACCCGGATCTTGTACGGGCCGAGCTCCTTGGCGAGCACGTGCGCCGCGGTCAGGAGCGCGCCCTTGGACGTCGCGTAGCCGCCCTGGAGCGGAAGGATCTTTCGGACGATCATCGAGTTGACGAAGACGATCGAGCCGCCGCCCTGGTCTTTCATCACCGGGATCACTGACTTGGTGAGCTGGAGGCTCCCGAACAGGTTGACGTCGACAATTCGACGCCACGCGTCGAGATCGACGTCTTCGAAAAGCTGGAAGACGTCAGCGGCGAACGCGTTGTTGACCAGCACGTCGACTCGCCCGAACTCGTCGATCGCGGTCTGCACCAGACGATCGCATTGCGCCTGGTCCGTGATGTCGGTGGGCGCGTACCGGGCTCGCAGGCCGAGCCCCTCGACCTCGGCCTGCACCTCGGCCAGGTACGACTCGGTGCGGGCGCCCAACACCAGGTCGGAGCCCTCCCGAGCGAACGCGAGTGCGATCTCCTTGCCGAATCCGGGGCCGACACCGGAGACGATTCCCACTTTGTCCTTGAGCAGCATTGGGTTTTCTTTCCCGCACGGTCTACCCGAGGGTTCGACCGCAGTTGACGTCGAGGGCCTGGCCGGTGACGACGCGAGACAGGTCACTGGCAAAGAAGAGGACCGCGCCGGCGATCTCGTCGGGCGTGGCGAGATGCGGCAGCGCGTTCATCGAGGCGATCTCCGCCGCGACGGTATCGACGTCGACACCGCGCCGCTCGGCGATCCAGGCGAAGTACTCGTCGAGCGACCCGCCCCGGATGTGGCCGGGCGCGACGCAGTTCACCCGGATCTGATGCGGGCCGAGCTCTCTCGCCATCACCTGCGCCGCGGTCGTGAGCGCCCGCTTCGACGCCGCGTAGCCAGCGAGCAGCGGTACCGGGTTCTTGACCGAGAGAGTCGTGATCATGATCACGGATCCACCGCCGGCGGCGCGCAGGTGCGGAACGACAGCTTGGGTCAGCCCCAGCGAGCCGAACAGGTTGACCGCGATTGGCTCGCGCCAGCGGTTGGGGTCGAAGCCATCGAACGGGTCGTGCCAGTCCTCCTCACTGAACGCGTTGTTCACCAGGACATCGACTCGGCCCAGGCGGTCCACGGTCTCGGCGACCAGCCGATCGCACTGCGCGGGGTCCGCGACGTCGGTCGGGATCACCGCAGCCCGGCGGCCGAGCCCCTCGACGGCCGCGGCGACGTCGGTCAGCGGTTCGGGACGGCGGGCGGCGAGGGCCACGTCGGCGCCGGCCCGGGCGAGGGTGAGCGCGATCGAGCGGCCCAGGCCGGGACCGACCCCAGAGACGATCGCCACGCGACCGTCGAGCAACCCGGTGGTCTCGACCTGCATCGTGTGGCCCCTCGTGCCCGGGCGCGGCATGCCTTGCCGGGCCGGACAGGAACATGTTCTACTTCCGGCCCGATGGAGTTCAACCTCGCCGACCTGTTCGAGATCGTGGCGGACACCGTCCCGGACCGGTTGGCGCTGGTGGCCGGCGAGGCTCGCCGGACCTACCGTGACCTCGACGAGCGGGCCACCCGTCTAGCCAACCACCTGCGCACTGCGGGGATCAGTCCCGGCGATCACGGCGCGGTCTATGCGTGGAACCGGGCCGAGTGGCTCGAAGCCGAGCTCGGCATCTACAAGGCCCGGGCGGCGGTCATCAACGTGAACTACCGGTACGTCACCGACGAGCTCGAGTACCTCCTCGAGAACTCCGACGCCGTCGCGATCGTCTTCGAACGGTCCTTCGCGCCGCTGGTCCTCGCCGCGCGGCCTTACGCGCCCAAGCTCCGCCATTTCATGGTGTTGGCCGACGGGAGCACCGACGAGGCGTCGGAGCAGGCCCTCGCTGCCCTCGACGCCGTCCCGTACGAGGAAGCGCTCGCCACCGCGGGTCCCGACCGGGACTCCGGACCCCGGTCCTCCGACGACCCGTACCTTCTCTATACGGGAGGAACCACCGGCCTCCCGAAAGGCGTGGTGTGGCGAGCCGAGGACATCTTCTTCGCCGCGCTCGGCGGTGGCGGCTTCGGCCAACCCCCGATTCGCTCCCCGGAGGAGCTCGCGGGTCGAGTCACGACCGACGCGCGACGGACGGTGGCCCTCGTGAACGCCCCGATGATGCACGGGGGCGGCCAGTGGGTGACGTTCATCACCTTCTACGGCGGCAACACTGCGGTGCTCAACTGTGACCGCCACTACGACGGTGACCGGGTGCTGCGGCTCGCCGAGCGAGAACGGGCGAACTCGATCATGGTGGTCGGTGACGCCATGGCCCGCCCGCTCGCCGACGCTCTCGGCGCGTCGGGCGCCTCCTATGACCTGTCGGCCCTGGCGGGAATCGGCTCGGGCGGTGCCATCCTCTCCAAGGCCGTCAAGGAGGAGCTGCGATCCCTGGTGCCGGGGGTGATGGTCACGGACTCCTTCGGTGCGTCCGAGACCGGCGCCGCCGGGACGGTCCTGGACTTCGACGGGCCCGCCGCCGGACCCAAGTTCACCGTCAGCGACTCGGTCACGGTGCTCGACGATGAGGGGCAGCCGGTGGCGGCCGGCTCGGGCCAGATCGGCCGCCTCGCCCGTCGAGGTCACATCCCGCTCGCCTACTACAAGGACCCGGCCAAGACCGCGGCCACGTTCGTCACCGACCCGGACGGCGCCCGCTGGGTCGTCCCGGGCGACTACGCGACCATCGAGGCCGACGGGACGCTGAACCTGCTCGGACGGGGGTCGGTCTGCATCAACACTGGCGGCGAGAAGGTGTACCCCGAGGAGGTCGAAGCGACCCTCAAGGCACACCCGGACGTGTTCGACGCCGTCGTCGTCGGTGTCCCCGACGAACGCTTCGTCGAGCGCGTCGCCGCGGTCGTCACCCCGAGACCGGGCGCGAGTGTCACCCTCGAAGACCTCCAGGGGTTCTGTCGGGCGAGGCTCGCCTCGTACAAGATGCCTCGCCAGCTGCACGTGACCGACGACATCCCCCGAACCCCGGTCGGGAAGCCCGACTACCGCTGGGCCAAGCGGCTCGTGACGCAACCCGCGTCGGCGTCGGCGATGGCGACACCCGCGACACCATCCCCATGAGCATCAGGAGCACGCAGTGACCGGAACCACGACGACCGAGGCGCCCCAACTCGGATTCTGGGCCATCGCGGCCGCGAACCCTGACCAGCTGGCCCTCGTCGATCCCCATGGCACCGAGGTCAGCGCGGGCGAGCTGCTCGCGACGACCAACCAGCTCGTCCACGGCCTGCGCGCGATCGGACTGCAGGCCGGCGACGCGGTGGCGATGCTGCTTCCGAACTCGCGCGAGGTCTTCGAGCTGTACCTCGCCGTGCTCCAAGCCGGGTTCTACCTGGTGCCGATCAACTGGCATCTCGTCGGGCCCGAGATCGCGTACATCGTGCAGGACTGCGAGGCGAAAGCCTTCGTCGCTCACGCCAACTTCGCCGACTCGGCGCGAGCTGCGGCGGACGAGATCGACTTCCCGGCCGCCGGCCGCTTCGCGGTCGGGGGCACCATCCCCGGGTTCCGATCGTACGAGGAGCTCACCGACGGCGAGCCGACCAGCGCCCCCGAGGACCGAACGACCGGCGCGGTCATGAACTACACGTCCGGCACCACTGGACGGCCGAAAGGGGTCCGGCGACCCCTGCCCGGCGTCACGCCCGAGGCCATGGGCGGCGGCTTCGGCGGGATGCTCTTCCTGTTTCGCCTGCAGCCCTTCGACGACAACGTCCACATCTGTGGCTCGCCGCTGTACCACACCGCGGTCTTGGTGTTCGCCGGCGCCGCGATCCATATCGGCCACACCGTCGTGGTCATGGACAAGTGGACGCCGGAAGCAATGCTCCGGCTCATCGACCAATACCGGGTGACGAACACCCACATGGTCCCCACCCAGTTCGTGCGGCTCCTCGCCCTTCCCGATGACGTGAAGGCCAAGTACGACGTGTCCTCCCTCCGCCACATGGTGCACGCCGCGGCACCCTGCCCTCCCGACGTGAAGCACAAGATGATCGAGTGGTGGGGGCCGGTGATCGACGAGTACTACGCCGCGAGCGAGGGGGGCGGCACCCTCGTCTTCGCCGACGAGTGGCTCGAGCACCCCAGCACCGTCGGACGCGCCTGGCCGATCTCTGAGATCGCGATCCTCGACGACGATGGCAACGAGCTCCCAGTAGGCGAGGTCGGCACCGTCTACATGCACATGCAGACCGGCAACTTCGAGTACTTCAAAGACAAGGACAAGACCGAACAGAGCCGGCACGGGAAGTTCTTCACCGTCGGTGACGTCGGGTACCTCGACCCCGACGGCTGGCTGTTTCTCCGCGACCGCAAGTCCGACATGATCATCTCCGGCGGGGCGAACATCTACCCGGCGGAGATCGAGAGCGTCCTGATCATGCACCCCCAGGTCGCCGACGTGGCGGTGTTCGGCATCCCCCACGACGACTGGGGTGAGGAGATCAAGGCTGTGGTCGAGCCGGTCGACGGCGCGGTGGGCGGACCGGAGCTCGCGGCGGACATCCTGGCCTGGTCGACCGACAAGCTGGCGAAGTTCAAGACGCCGCGCACGATCGACTTCACCGACGAGATGCCCCGCGACCCGAACGGGAAGCTCTACAAGCGAAAGCTGCGCGACCCGTACTGGGCGAACCGGGAACGCGCCATCTGACCGTCTAGGCGAATTGGGACGTCAACAGCTTGCCGACCCGGCCGACGACCTCAGGGTCGGCGAACGGAAGGTTGAAGATCGGCTCTTGGATGCCGGCGCCCAGGATCGCGGCCACCTGGTCCACGATCTGATCCTCGGTGCCGATCGTGCACCCGTCGACGAACTCGGCCCCGGCGAGCCCGGTCAGCATCGAACGGGTCTCGTCGGCCTGCGCCGCCGAGTCGGCGAAGAAGAGCGACCCGAGACGGGTGGTCATGATGTCGGCGGGGTCCCGGCCGACGTCAGCGCAGTGCTGGCGGAGCACGTCGAGCTTGTGGCGGACCGTGTCGAGGTCGCCGGACACGTTGCACCGATCCGCGTATTGGGCGACGAGACGCAACGTCCGCCGCTCTCCTCCGCCGCCGATCAGGATCGGTGGTCCACCAGGCCGGAGAGGGCGGGGCAGGTTCCGTGCCTCCTCGATCCGGTAGTAGCGGCCCTCGAAGCTCGGCGCCTCCTCGGTGAACATGGCCCGACAGATCTGGACCGCTTCTTCGAGGCGGTCCAGCCGCTCCTTGGCCGGCGGGAACTCGAATCCGAGGCCGACATGCTCGATGTCGTGCCAGGCGGCGCCGATCCCGAGGACGGCGCGGCCCCGCGAGATCACGTCGAGCGTCGTGATGATCTTCGCCACCAACGCCGGGTTGCGGTAGGTCACACCGGTGACGAGCGTCCCGAGCTCGGCGCGGCTGGTGCGCGCCGCGAGCCCCCCGAGGAGGGTGTAGCCCTCGAGCATGGGCTGGTCGGCACCCCCGAGGGCCGGCAACTGGTACAGATGATCCATCACCCACAGTGAGCTGAACCCGCTCTCCTCGCCCGTGACCGCCAACTCGACCACCCGGTCGAAAAGCTGATCGTCGGGGACACCGAGCGTGAAGTTCGGGAGCTGCAAACCGAAGCGCGTCATGCCTCGACGCTACCCCGCATCCTCGGCCACCGGTCAGGGCCGTCCTCACCCCAGCCGTCAGTGCCCGCCGCCCGCGCTACGCCGTGGGCGCCAACGCGGGTGGGAGCTCGTCGGCGGCGAGCACGCGCAGGCGCGCGAAGCCGTCGGTCGCGACGTAGGTGTCTTCGCCGACCATGCGCCCGGCGGCGTCGTAGGGATAGAAGACGCCCATCCGGGTCTCGTACAGGTAGTAAGCGTCCGGGCTCTCGACGGTCTGGCCCCTGGCGGCGAGGACCCGGCCCGGGTAGACGATACGCATCACCCCGTCAGTCGCGATGCAGTCCTCGTCGACGACGAGGCGCTCCACGTCGTACTCGAGGTTCGTCGCGCCGGACGCGATGAAGTCGCGGTAGAAGGCCTGCACCGCGTCCCATCCTTTCGGACCGGCGTCGCCGGGCACCGCGCCCCATTGGTGATATTGGGGATCCGGGGCCAGGGTGGCGAGGAGCCCGTCGAGGTCGCCAGCGGCCTCGGCCCGCATATGGGTGAGGAGATTCTCGAGGAGGTGACGCCGTCTCGGGTCCGTCTCGCGAGTGAGGCGCGCCTCGACGGCCCGCCACGTCGTCGTGGGGTCGATGGAAGCCACGCCCGCACGGTAGTGCGCGGGTCGAACCGCGTCGACGCCGCCCGGTAGAGCAGCCGGCTGTCTTCGCGCCAGCGTTCCGTGGCGCGCGCCGCGGCGACCCGCTCCGCTTCCTCAGCCGCGAACTCGCTCGGGGAGGTGGCGACGCGGACTGGTCTCGTCGAGCGACCAGGTCATGAACGCGCGGTGGGTGATGAGCTCCGCGCCCGCTTCACGCTCGATGCGACCGGCTCCGCCGAAGTGCTCGGGTGCGAGTGGGTGACGATCACGGTGTGCACGTCCCGCAGTTTGACGCCCACCGCACGCAGCCGGGCCGTCAGCGCCGGCCACGAGACGACGCACCGCTCCACGCTTTCCCGCGTCCCGGGTGGGCACCCGCCGGGACGCGGGAGCGCGCCCGGCATCGGTGCGGTACTGGCTCAGTTCAAATTGAGCCAGTACCGGGCGGGGCGTCGGACAAGAGCGCGGCGCGCAGCCGTTCCGGCACCGGGGCGTCGACACCGATCGCGTCGACGTAGCCCTCGAAGGAACCCCACCGATCGCGGACGAGGCGCACGAGACCCTCCATCGTGGCAGCATGGGCGTCGAGGATGTCGGGCGGGAGCCGAGCCCAGATCTCTTCGACGCTCGGCGTGGCCGCCCGAGTGCGGGCGTGGATCGCAGCGACGACGTCACCCGTCAAGGCGTAGTCGGCGACGATCTCGGCATCGTTGACCCCGAGGATCCCGAGCAGCACCGCCGAGAACACCCCGGTGCGGTCCTTGCCGGCCATGCAAAAGAACACCGCGGGGAGCGTGTCGACCTCGGCGAGCGCGTGCAACGCGCCCGCATAGGCCTTGGCGCCGTGCTCCATCATGGTGAGGTACACCGCCGCGGCTGAGGTGGGCGGTGTCCAGTCGGCGCGAGGCATGACGTGCAAGGCCCGATCGGTGGTCGGCAGGTGCACGTGGCGGATGTCGAGCTCCCCAAGCCGTCCGATGCCCACTTCGACCAGCTCGTCGTGGGCCCGGAAGTCCAACGCGCTCCGGAGCCCGAGGTCGTGCAGGCGTCTTCCGTCGAGGTCCGTGAGGTGATGGAGGGAGTCGCTCCGGTAGATCTGACCCCAACGGACGGTCCGTCCGTCTGCCGTCGGATAGCCGCCGAGGTCCCGGAAGTTCAGCGGCCCCGCCAGGGTCACGCGTCGCTCGCTCATCCGGTCTCGCCCGCCCCGCTTGCGAGGGTGTGCGCCGCGAAGCGTTCGAGATCCACGAGGATGAAGACGCCTTCGGCTTCGGCGCAGAGCCGGTCACCGACATGGAGGGTGCCCACGGTTCGGACCTTGCGGCCGTCGACGCCGAGGGTGCGAGCGGCGAGCCGCAGCTCCGTGTAGAGCGGCGTCGGGCTCCGGTACACGACGGTGAGCGTGCCGGTCATGGCGCCGACCCCGGCGACGATGTTGGCCACGCCCAGGAGCTCGTCGAAGAGGCCGGCGATGACCCCGCCGTGGACACAGCCCGGCGGTCCCTCGTAGGCCGCGCCGAGGAGCCCGTGGCCCCGCACGCCGCCGTCGTGGCGCTCGCAGCGGATCGGCGGCGCGAGCGGGCTGAACAGCCCGATCATGGGGCTGAACGGGAAGAAGTCGTGGGGCTCGAGCTCGGCGAGGGGACGGGCCGGCACCGACGGAGCCCACGGCCGGGTGGCGGCGTCGAGGAGGTCCGCGGCCCGCTCCACGAGCGCCGCGGCCTCGGCCAGCACCACCGGTGGCGCGCCGGGCCGGACGACCAGGCCGGTGCTGCGACGCAACGCCTCGGCGAGGCGCGCTAACTCGGGGCCGGGAGGGCTCGAAGCGTCGGGGCCATGCCCGTCGACGATGTTCGGTTGGCCGTTCACGAGCGCAGACTCAGTTGAGGAGGGACCGGCGACTAGTCCTCGGCAATTGAGATTGCTTGCTTGGGGCACTGGCGGACGGCTTGCTCGACCTTGGGTCGCAGGTCGTCAGGCGGCTCCTCTTGGAGCACGTAGAGGAAGTCGTCGTCACGAACCTCGAAGACTTCGGGCGCGACCCCCATGCAAATGGCGTTGCTCTCGCAGACGTCGAAATCGACTACGACCTTCCAGGCCATCACGCCTCCTCCAGGCTCACCGCAGCGCGACCTTACTCGGGCGATAGGTTCACGAAGTCCGGCTCGCGCTTCTCGAGAAAGGCGGCGATCGCCTCCCGGTTCGCGGGCGCGCCGGTCAGCCGGGCGAACACGTCCTCCTCCTGGGCTCTCGCCGCTTGTGCCGCCGGGAGCCATCCGGCCCGCAGCAGCCGCTTCGTCTCGCGGAGCGACACGATCGGCAGGCGAGCCATGGCCCGGGCGGCGTCGAGCGCCTCGTCCAGGAGCTGTGCCGCGGGACACGACTTCCAGGCCAGCCCCGACACCACCGCGGTCGCGGCGTCGAACCACGCGCCGGTGAGCAAAACGTGGGCCGCGACCTGGCGGCCCATCGCGGCCGGGAGCGTGAAGCTGCTCCCCGCCTCCGGAACGACACCCAAGCTGGCGAACGGGGCCCGGAACCGGGCATCGTCCGCGACGAGGACCAGATCGCAGTACGGAAGCATCGTGACACCGAGGCCGACCGCCACGCCGTTGACCGCGGCGACCACCGGCTTCGGGAACGCCTCGAGAGCCCCCACGAACCGCGTGAACCCGTGGCCGTCTCGTGCTTCGTCGGTGGTCGCGCTTGGATCACCGAGGCGGCCCATCTCCGCGAGGTCCTGCCCCGCGCAGAACGCGCCCGCCGAGCCGGTGAGGGCGACGACCGCCACGTCGGTACGGGCCTCGGCGTCGTCGAAGGCGTCGGCGAGGGCGTGGTAGTGGGCGGTGTCCAGGGCGTTTCGCGCCTCGGGGCGGTCCAGGGTCAGGAGGCGCACCCGGTCCGCGTCGTCGACGTGGAGCACTCAGCGGGCCCCGAACGGGTCGATCGTCAGGTGATGGCTGAGATCGCCGATGAGGTCACAGAAGATCACCCGTTCCGTCAACCGCCATTCTCCGGCGACGCGCTCGAACTGGTCGTGATACCGACCGGCGATGATCGCCTGCAGCGGGAAGTCCTCGACCTGTTGGAGGACGGTGAAGTACGAGCGGGCGGTCGCGGTGCCGGCATCCTCGTCGGCGTCGACGACGAGGTTCGTGGTCACGTGCTTGGTGCGGGGCGTCCCGTCGGGGTAGCGGCGGACCATCCGCTCCTGGATCGCCAGCACCGCGTCGGCACCGACGACGCCAGGGTCGTCCGGGCCGCCTCCCTTGTAGGTCGCGTGGCGGAACAGGTCGGCCAGGCCGGCGAAGTCACCCGCGTCGACTCGCTCGGCGTAGCCGTAGACGATCCGCTCAACCGCCGAGCGAGCGTCGGTCACCGCCACGTCGGCGGCGTCACCGATCCGCGCCCTTGGCCTTCAGCGGCTCGGCGAGCTGCAGATCGAACCCTTCGATGTAGTCGCCCAGCGACGCACCGAGCTTCGCGAACGCATCGCTCCCTGCGTGCGCGTCGAAGGCGCTCTGATCGGCATAGAGCTCGGTCATGTAGAACACGTTCGGGTTGGTCGTCGACCGGTGCAGGACGTATTCCTCGGTCCCGTCTTCGGTCTCGACGTGGCGGAAGAACTCCTCGAAGGCCGCCGGGAACTCGTCGGCCTTGCCGTCCTTGACCGTCAACGTCGCGATCACTGACACCTTGCCCATCGTCGCCCCTCGTTCAAGCGGCGCGGCCGTTGCGCACCAAGGCGCCCGGCCGAGCCCCGGTCTCGTGTCCATCCCGCATGATCACTTCGCCATTCACGATCGTGGCCACGTATCCGTCGGCGCGCTGGAGCAACCGACGGGCCCCGGCGGGAAGGTCGTGGTGCATCTCCGGTCGGTGCAGGACCATCCGGTCGAGGTCGATGACGTTGAAGTCGGCCTTCTTGGCGACTTCGATCGTCCCCCGGTCGTGCATCCCGTAGAGCGCCGCGGTGTCGCTCGTCATCTTGCGCACGACCAGCTCCAGTGGGAGCCGCTCACCCCGTGTCCGGTCGCGCACCCAGTGGGTCAGCATGTAGGTCTCGATGCTGGCGTCGCAGATCGAGCCGACGTGGGCACCGCCGTCGCCGAGCCCGAGCGCGGTCGTCGGGTGCATGACCATCTCGCGGATCGGGTCTTGGGTGAAGTTCGAGTACCCGAGCAGCGGGCGGAGCAGCAGCTCATGACCATCGTTCTCCAGAAGCAGGTCATAGAACAGGTCCCACTTGTCGCGGCCGTCACGCTCCGCGATTGCCGCGATGCTCTCTTCGGGCGCCGGCTCGTAGTCCGGCGGCTCACCGAGCCGGAAGATCCGGTTGAGCCCGAGCCCGATGAACGCCTCGATTCCCTCCCGAGGCGGTGGTCGCTCGCTCAGGATCGCGGTCCGCACGCCCGGTTCCCGAAGCCGGGCCACCTTCTCGTCGAGGTCGAGGTGATCGAGCGCCTGGTACGTGGGGCGGTCGCGCAGCGGGTGGAAGGTCTGCAACCCGAGGAGCAGCCCTAGGGGCCGGCCGGCGACCTGGGGCCGGATCGGCACCCCGTCCTCGTAGGCCTCGAGCGCGAGGTCGAGCATGCGCTTCCATTGGTCTGGGTCGTGGTCGTGCTGGAGTAGCGCGAAGGTGACCGGCCGGTTGGTCTCGCGCGAGAGGCGCCGCATCCAGTCCATTTCCCGGTCGGACGCCGCGAGGTCCTCCCCCATCACGCCGGCAGGTGCCAGCTCGAACACCCCGGACCCCGCCTCGCCGAGCGCGCGGCCCATGGCGAACAGCTCTTCCTCAGCGGCGAACGTGCCCGGGACCGGCTCACCGTCGATCGCCCGATGCGCGATCGTCCGCGACGTCGACACGCCGAGGGCGCCGGCTTCGACGCCTTCCCGCACCAGCTTGGCCATCGCGGCGATGTCATCGGGCGTGGCGGGCTCGTTCCGGGCGCCGCGTTCCCCCATCACGTAGCCCCGCACCGCCCCGTGCGGGACCTGGGTCGCGACGTCGATGGCCAGCGGTTGTGCGTCGAGAAAGTCGAGGAACTCGGGGAAGGTCTCCCATCCCCAGCGGATGCCCGCGGACAAGGCCGTCCCGGGGATGTCCTCGACGCCTTCCATCAGCCCGATGAGCCAGTCGCGGCGGTCGGGTTTGGCCGGCGCGAAGCCGACCCCGCAGTTGCCCATGACAACGGTGGTCACGCCATGCCACGACGACGGGGCCAGGGTCGGGTCCCACGTGACCTGACCGTCGTAGTGGGTGTGGACGTCGACGAAACCCGGGGTCACGACACAGCCGGTGGCGTCGATGACCTCGCCACCCTCGGCGTCCACCCGTCCCACCGCGGTGATGCGCCCGTCGTCGACGGCCACGTCGCCCGGCGCCGCCGCTGCCCCGGTGCCGTCGACGATGGTGCCGCCCCGGATCACGAGGTCGTGCATCGCTGTCCCCTTGTCAGTCGGGCTTCGAGCGCCGTGGACCGCCCGGTGGCCAGATCGTAACGTGTTCCAGTCCGACCGCATCGCCCCTCCGACAGAGGAGCTGCCCTATGCCTACGAAGGTCACCGACGTCGACCTGGCGAACCTCGACACGTTCGTGGCCGGTGTCCCACACGACATGTTCGACACGCTGCGTCGCGACGCACCCCTGTACTTCCATCCCGAAACGAACGGGTCGGGGTTCTGGTGCGTCGTGGGCTACCACGACCTGGAACAGATCAGCCGGGATCCCCGGGTGTTCTCGAGCGAGTGGGGCATCACCCTCCACGAAGCCGCCGAAGGCCAGCTGGAGCAGCAGCGGATGATGATGCTGATGATGGACCCGCCTCGCCACACGAAGCAACGGCTGCTGGTGAACAAGGGGTTCACGCCTCGCATGATCGAGCAGCTCCACGACCGGATCCGCCAGGCCGCGGTCGACATCATCGACAACATCGCCGAACGCGGCGAGTGCGACTTCGTGGTCGACGTCGCGGCTGAGCTTCCCCTTCAGGTCATCGCCGAGATGATGGGGGTCCCCCAGACGGACCGGCACAAGATGTTCGAGTGGAGCAACCGCCTCATCGGCTCCGCGGACCCCGAGTATGCGGTGAGCGCCGAAGACGCCACCGGCGCCGCGCTCGAGATGTTCAGCTACGCCAACGATCTCGCCGCCGCGAAGCGAGCCAACCCCGGGAACGACATCGTCAGCACGCTGCTCGCGGCCGAGGTCGACGGGGAGCGGCTCACCGACGTCGAGTTCGACCTGTTCTTCGAGCTCCTCGCGGTGGCCGGCAACGAGACGACCCGCAACCTGATCTCGCACGGCATGCTCGCCCTGGTCGAGAATCCCGACCAGCGCGATCTGCTTCTCGCCGACCCGTCGCTCTTGCCCGCCGCCGTCGACGAGATGCTCCGGTACGCCTCCCCGGTGATGTACATGCGCCGAACCGCGCGAGCCGATATCGAGCTTCATGGTCAGCAGATCAAGGAGGGCGACAAGATCGCGCTCTGGTACATCGCCGCGAACCATGACCCCGCGGTCTTCGCTGACCCGCACCGCTTCGATATCCGCCGCAGCCCGAACGACTACCTCGCCTTCGGTGGGGGCGGGCCCCACTTCTGTCTCGGCTCGCATCTCGCCAAGCTCGAGATCCGCGTCATGTTCGAAGAGCTGTTGGCCCGTTTGCCCGACCTGGAGCTCAACGGAACGGTGCAGCGGCTCCGCTCGAACTTCATCAACGGGATCAAGCACATGCCGGTGCGGTTCACACCGCGCGCGAGGGCCGCGGCCTGAACGACGACCTCCCCGGGATTGATCCGTCCCGCGTCACCGCGTGGCTCCGTGAGCACGTCGAGGGCCTCGAACCGCCGCTGCAGTACTCGCTCATCCCTGCTGGCGGTTCGAACCTGACGTACCGCGTCGTGGATGCAACCGGACACCAGTGGGCGCTCCGACGGCCTCCGGTGACCGCGCTCCTCGCCACCGCGCACGACGTCAACCGGGAATGGCAGATCATCGAGGCCCTGGGTCGGCGCAGCGACGTGCCGGTGGCGCCGGCCGTCGCGCGCTGCACTGACCCCGAGGTGTCCGACGGACCGTTCTACGTGATGGGCTTCGTTGACGGCACGGTCCTACGCACCAACGCCGACGCGGCCTCGCTCAGCGCCGACGCCGCCGAGACCGCCACCGATTCGCTGATCGACGTCCAAGTGGCGTTCCACTCGGTCGACCCCGACGAGCTCGGGCTCGGGGACCTGTCCCGGCACCGGACCGGCTACGTGGAACGCCAGCTCCATCGGTGGCGTACCCAGGTCCAGCGAGCCCAAGTACGGCCCCTACCGCTGCTCGACGAGCTCCACGACCGGCTCGCTCGAACCATCCCCGTCGCACGTGCCGCCCCCGGGCTCGCGCACGGCGACTACCGGTTCGATAACACCATCCTCGGCGCCGACCACCGCGTCCACGCGGTGCTCGACTGGGAGCTGTGCACCATCGGCGACCCGATCGCCGACTGCTGCTGGAGCCTGCTGTACTGGAGTGACCCCGGAGACTCGTCGCCGTTCCTCCCCGACGCGCCGACTCTCGCGGCCACGTTCCCACGCCGCGAGGAGGTCGCTCGCCGCTACGCGACGCGCTCCGGACACGATCTTGACACCTTCCCGTGGTTCACGGTGTTCGGCTACTGGAAGATGGCGTGCATCGTCGAGGGCGTCTACACCCGGCGGCTGCGAGGCAGCC
>Ga0066793_10000442_pt1 | contig 16247 bp, 14 predicted proteins | sample PersoiDNA2013189_FD_83876 | JGI IMG/M metagenome (GOLD analysis project Ga0066793, IMG submission 83876) | Permafrost soil microbial communities from the Arctic, to analyse light accelerated degradation of dissolved organic matter (DOM) -... | ecosystem: Environmental > Terrestrial > Soil >... | reverse complement strand
GATCCGCGTGTGCCAGCGCTGCGCCGATCACTTCTCCGTATTCCTCAAACCGACGCTCCAGGCTCTTACCCACCACGCACCTCTTGCAATGACTGAAGATCCTGGCACAATATCATGAACTACATGATTTTTTAACACAGTAGAATTAAAGGACACTACACTAGTGTCCTCGATGTCGACGAGCGTGCGCGTAGCGGGAACAGCGACGGCGATGAGAATGAACACGGGAATCGTCGTCCAGATAATCTCCACGCGCGTGTTGTGCACCAGGGTGGTGTCGGCGACCGCGCCCTTCGACTTCCTGAAGGCGATGAGGGACCAGATCATCCAGCCGAAGACCACGACCGCGATCGCGACGCAGATCCAGAACACCTCCATGTGCAAGTCGTAGATCTTGCGGCTGATGTCAGTCACGCCTGGCGTCATGTTGAGGAGGCCCCAGCCCGAGTCGGCGCGCACCGGCGCGGCGAGGGGCAAGAGGACGGCGGCTGCTGCGGCAAGCTTGCAATTTTGGTTGCGGATCATCATTGCGGCCTTGACAGTGTGCCGCGTAAAGACAAACACACATGATTCTTAAAAAATTTCGACGGGCGCTTTTAGGGATTTTACAGCACCGGGCGAGCCGCCGTCACCGAACTGTCATCGAAGAGCCCATGAGCTGCCGGACTGCTGCAAGCGGCAACTCGAGCGCTTCGGGCGTCTGTGACGCGTACGACACAATCATTGCGGCGGGCTCCTGCAAGAGTTCTTCGAGCGCCGCGATGGTATCCGTTTTTCGATCGAATTCGGGATCGATCGAATTTCCGATCCAGCCGGCACGCTGCGCGGCACAGGAGGCGAGCGCGCGTGCTGTGAGCGCCGCGTGGTTGAGGCAGCCCAGCCGCAAACCCACGACGAGCACCACCGGCAGCGCCAGCGCAGAGGCGATGTCCGCCATGGTCTGTCCCGGGCCGATCGGCGTCAGCCAGCCACCGGCACCCTCGACGATCACGCAGTCCGCAAGACTTGCAAGCTCGCAGAAGCGCTCGCGCAGAACTGCCGTGTCAATCAATGAGCCCGCCTCGCGCGCGGCGATATGCGGCGCAATCGGCGGCGCAAAACAGTAGGGATTGATAGTCTCGTAGGCTGCCGTGACATTGGCGGCCTGCGCAAGCGCAAGCGCATCTGGATTGCGCAGGCCGCAAGAGGTGCGCTCGGCTCCCGAGGCTACCGGCTTCATTGCCGCGACCCGCAGCCCCTGGCGAACGAGGGTGCGAATGAGCGCTACTGCGATGACGGTCTTGCCGATGCCGGTGTCGGTGCCGGTGACGAATACGCCGCGTGCCACAGCGCCCGTCATGTGCGCCGGCGGATGGAACTGACCGGGATGCGAGCTTCGCCGTCGACTACGGCTGTGACGGGCTCATCGGATGAACCCCAGGCGGTGGCGTACAGCACTTCGAAGCTTGCGGGTAGACACTCGCCGCGTCTGAAGGGCTCGTAGGCCGCGCACATTTTATCCATGCGGCTGCGTCCCATGAGCCCGCGTGGCCGGCCGCGGGTCGCGTTTTGGGAGCCGATGGCTTTCAAATCCCGCAGCAGCGCGAAGCTGTTGGAGTACGTGAGCTCTACGCGCTCGACGTCGAGCACGGGTTCCGCAAAGCCTGCGCGCACGAGGGCATCGCCGACGTCATGCAAATCAAGGAAGCGATTGACGTGACTGTAGCCATCCGCCGCCGCCCAGGCCGCGCGCAGCTCCTTCAACGTGTCCGGACCGAACGTGCTGAATGCAAAGAGGCCGCCTGGCTTCAAAACTCGGCGCACTTCGGCAAGCGGAGCCGCAAGGTCGCTGCACCATTGCAGCATGAGATTGCTGAACACGAGATCGACGCTCGCCGTCGCGAGCGGCAGGCGCGCCGCATCCGCGCAGACGCGCGAGAATTTCTTGAAGATGCCGATGTGGCGGCGTGCCGCGCGCAACATGCCGGGCGCCGCGTCGAGTGCGATGACGAGCGCGTTGCGGTACGTGTGGCGTAAGGACCGCGCTGCCTGTCCCGTGCCCGCGCCAAGATCAAGTGTCACGCTCGGTGCGAGTTTGAACAGCTTCAGGCGATCGAGCAGTTCATCGCGGACACGGGCGTTGAGCAGCGCGGACGTGTCGTAGGCGCCGCTGGCGCGATCAAAAGCTGCGCGCACCCGGACGTCATCGAGGCTTGCGGCGTCCGCGTCTGCGGGCATGCTCATGGAGCGCGCCGTTTGTGCTCGACGCGGCGGCAGAGTCGCAAGCGCCAGCACTCAAGCTCGCTGGTGGCGCACTCACGCGCTGGCGCGTCGCGCTTCATGATCGCCGGCGTTCACGCCCAGGCGCGCGAACAGACGCTGATCGCGCTGCACATCAGGATTGCCGGTCGTGAGCAGCTTTTCGCCGTAGAAAATCGAGTTCGCGCCGGCGAGAAAGCACAGCGCCTGCAGCTCATCGCTCATCTCGCTCCTGCCGGCCGACAGCCGCACCTGCGCGCGCGGCATGAGCAGGCGCGCCACCGCGATAGTGCGCACGAAATCAAACGGGTCGACGCTTGCGGCCCCGGCAAGTGGGGTGCCGGCAACCGGCACGAGTTGATTGATGGGTACGCTCTCGGGATGTTCAGGCAGGTTCGCAAGCGTCCGGAGGAGCTGTGCGCGGTCGGTGACCGACTCGCCCATGCCGATGATGCCGCCGCAGCACACCTTCATCCCGGCGGTGCGTACCGCGGCAAGCGTGTCGAGCCGGTCCTGGTAGCTGTGCGTCGAAATGATCTCGGGATAAAACTCCTCCGAGGTATCGAGGTTGTGGTTGTAAAAGTCGAGCCCAGCCTCTGCTAGCCGGGTCGCCTGAGCGGGGGCGAGCATGCCAAGCGTCGCACAGGTCTCAAGCCCGAGCGCGCGAACCTCGCGGATCATGCCGATGAAGAGATCCAAATCCTTATTCTTAGGCGAACGGTAGGCGGCGCCCATGCAGAATCGAGTGGCGCCGGCGGCGCGCGCGCGCGTGGCGGCCGCGCGCACCGCCTGTAGATCCATGAGCGTTTCGCGCTCGATGCCGGTGTCGTAGCGGACGCTTTGCGGACAATAGGCGCAGTCCTCGGGACAAGCGCCCGTCTTGATCGACAGCAGGGTGCTCAACTGCACCGTATTCGGCTCATGATGAGCGCGATGCACGAGTTGCGCGTGGAACACAAGATCGGCGAACGGTGTTGTAAAGAGCGCCGACACTTCGGAAAGCGTCCAATCGTGGCGTGGCGCGCCCGCGAGCAATGGATTCATGCAAGTTCTCTGGTGGTCGGAGCGCAAGTCCGGCGTGCACCGGATGTTCACGGGCAGCCGGGGCGTCTGTCAACGCAATAACCCCTGTATGGTCGACAATTGGTCATATTTTGACCAGCCGGGTGCGCCCCGTGGCGCACCGCAGGGGTGCGCAGCCGGCGGCGCTAGCTGCCCCATCTCGCCGCGCGGCATGCCCGCCTTGTCGGATGATTAGCCTGACGCGCGATGGCCGGGTAAAGTATCTTTAAATCTCCTTGATCGGTTTTGCGGAAGGGCAGCATGAAGAACAGAATTCCCCGGGTTTCGGCGCTCATCGTGGGCAGCGCGTTGGTGGCAGTTATCGCGCTGGCGCCGGCAAGTTCCGCGTTCGCGCAGGCCAAGCAACAGCCGAGCCGCGCCGCCGCCAAGCCTTTGAAGGCCGCGGAGGATGCGATGAAGGCGAAGAAGTACGACGTCGTGGCGCAGAAACTCAAGGAAGTCGAGGCGCTGCCCGAGAGATCGCCGTACGACGAGTTCCTGGTGCATGAGATGCAGGGGTTTCTCGATGTGCACGCGAAGAATTACGCCGCGGCGGAAAAGGATCTCGAGGCGGTGGTTAATTCCAATTTCGTCAGCCAGTCGGAAGTGCCCACGCGCGTGCGCGAGCTTGCGGTGCTGAACCTGACGCTGAAGGACTATGTAAAGGCGATCGATTACGGCACCCGTGCGGTCAAGGGCGGCTACGCCGACGACAGCACCTACGAGGTTTTGGAACAGGCGTACTACCTGAAGGGCGATCACAAGGCGACTTTGAAATACGTCGGCGACTACGTCGACGCGGAAATCAAGGCGGGCAAGACTCCGAAAGAGCGCTCGCTGAAGACGGTCATGGCCACCTGTGTTGCGATGAAGGACCAGGTGTGCGTGACGCGCTCATTCGAGCGCCTCGTGTCCTACTACCCGAAGGGCGACTATTGGGCGAACCTCTTGAATTCGCTGTTCAGCGACGCGGACTACAAGCCGGACGAGCCGCGCTTGCAGCTGTATCGTCTCGCCTTTGACGTCAATGTATTGAAGAACCCCGCTGACTTCACCGAGATGGCACAGCTTAGTATGGATCAGGGCGCAGCGGGTGAAGCGGTGCGCGTGCTGCAGAAGGGCATCGACGGAAATGTGTTCACCGAGCAGCGCGACAAGGATAAGAACGCACGCTTGCTTGCAGCTGCACAGAAGCGCGCGACGGCCGATCAGGCAACGCTGCCGCAGATCGCAACCCAAGCTGCGAGCGAGCCGAGCGGGCCGAAGGCTGTGAGCCTGGGCGTCATACTTTTGAGCTACCAGCAATACCCGCAGGCAGTCGATGCATTAAGCCGCGGTCTGAAAACGGGCGGACTGCAAAGCGCGGCGAGCGCGCAACTCCTGCTCGGCATCGCCGAACTCAAATCCGGCAACAAGGACGCTGCCATCAAGACTTTCCACGCGGTAAAGGGCGATCAGAAGTTCGAGCGTCTCGCGAATCTGTGGGCGCTGCACGCACGCCAGGTCTAAGTCGGGCGGTAGATGTACTCGAGCAGGATGCCGATAAAGATCGACATGCCGACGTAGTGATTGTTTTGAAAGGCGCGCAAACACGCCCCCGGCTCGCGCGCACGGATGAGCCACTGCTGGTAGGCAAAGAACACCGCCGCCGCCGCCAGCCCGCCGAGATAGGCGTTGCCGAAGTGCAGGCCCGTGCCCATGAGGAGCAGTGCCAAGAGCATCATGAGCTGCAGCACGCCGACTATGACCCGGTCCATGTCGGCGAACACGATGGCGCTCGATCTGACGCCGATCTTCAGATCATCCTCACGGTCAACCATCGCGTAGAGCGTGTCATAGACCGTCACCCAAATGATCGTCGCGACGAACATCATCCAGGCCGCCCGCGGCAATGAGCCCACCAGTGCTGCAAACGCCATCGGCACACCCCAGCTGAACGCCAGCGCCAGGTACAGCTGCGGCAGCGCAAAGAAGCGCTTCAGAAAGGGATAGGACACCGTGAGCGCCGCGCCGATGCAGGCAAGCCGCAGAGTGAAAGCATCGAGCCGCGTGACGAGCCACAAGGCCGCGGCGCTCAAACATGCAAACAGCACCAGAGCTTCGGCGGGCGTCACGCGTCGCGCCGCGAGCGGCCGCTCGCGCGTGCGCTTAACGTACGGATCGACGTTGCGATCGGCAAAATCGTTGACGATGCAACCGGCCGAGCGCATCACCGTCACGCCGAGCACGAACACCAAGAGCACCTTCGGATCGGGACGGCCGTTGCCCGCCACCCACAGCGCCCAGAGAGTCGGCCACAACAGCAGCCAGATCCCAATCGGCCGGTGCAGCCGCATGAGGCGCAGATACTCCTCGAGCCGGCGGCCGAGGCGGTGCATGAGCGGCGCCTGCGCCGGCGCGACGCTATCCAACGCGTGCATACCTCTCACCCGCGCCGGTCCAACGGGTGGTAAGCGGCGCGACGTGCTCGGGGTAGGCTCTCAACATCAGCTCTGCGGCTTCCTGCACACGTGGCAGGAGATCAGCATCGCGCGCCAGATCCGCCACCCGCAGTTGCGCAAGGCCCGTCTGCCGGGTGCCCAGAAGTTCTCCCGGACCGCGCAGCGCAAGATCGCGCTGCGCAATCTGAAAACCATCGAACGTCTCGCGGATGACCTGCAGGCGCGCGCGCGCCAGTTCCGACAGCGGCGCGCGATACAGGAGCACGCAGCTACTCGCGCCCTGGCCGCGTCCCACGCGACCGCGCAGCTGATGCAACTGGGAAAGACCCATGCGCTCGGCGTTCTCAATCACCATGAGCGTGGCATCCGGCACGTCCACACCCACTTCGATGACGGTCGTCGCGACCAATAATTGGATCTTGCCCGCCTTGAAGGCCGCCATCGCTGCATCCTTCTGCGCTCCGGGCATGCGGCCGTGTATCATGCCGACGCGCACGTCCGGCAACGCCGCCGCGAGCAGCGCCGCACTCTCCTCGACCGCCTGCGCGCGCAATTCGTCTGACTCGTCGATGAGCGGACACACCCAATAGGCGAGGCTGCCGGCTCGACAGGCATCGCGGATGCGCATCACGATCTCGTTCCTGCGCTGTTCCGGCATGACGACGGTTTTCACGGGCGTGCGCCCCGGCGGCAGCTCATCGATCACGGAAATGTCGAGGTCGGCAAACGCCGTCATCGCAAGTGTGCGCGGAATGGGCGTCGCCGTCATGATGAGCTGATGCGGAAAGAAGCCGTGCTTTTTGCCCTTCTCCTGCAGCCGCAGCCGTTGCTGCACGCCGAAGCGATGCTGCTCGTCAACGATGACGAGAGCGAGCTGCGCGAAATCGATGCCTTCCTGAAAGAGCGCGTGCGTACCAACGATCAGGCGCACCTCACCCGCGGCGATAGCGGCAAGCGCATTCTTGCGCGCGCGCGCGGGCTGCGAGCCCGAGACCAGCGCCACCGGCATCCCGAGCGGATGAAACCAGTCGCGAAAATTTCGCCAGTGCTGCTCGGCCAGTAACTCCGTGGGCGCCATGAGCGCGGCCTGCAAGCCGCTGCCTGCGGCACGTGCGGCGCCGGCCGCGGCGACGATCGTCTTGCCGCAACCGACATCGCCCTGCAACAGCCGCAGCATCGGGCGGCCGGCGGTGAGATCCGCATCAACTTCGCGGAAGGCGCGCAGTTGCGCGCCCGTCAATCGAAACGGCAGCGCTTCAAGGAAGTGCTCCGCAAGCCGAGCAGGGTCATCGAGGGTTGATGCCGGATCCATCTGCACGGCACGCTTCATGAGCTTCAGGCTCAAGTGATGCGCAAGTAACTCCTCAAATGCAAGCCGCCGCTGCGCCGGATGGCGGCCGGCGGCGAACTCCTCGAGCCGCACCTGGCGGGGCGGCCGATGCATATACGCGAGCGCCTCCTTCAATGGCGGCAGCCCGAGCGGTGCCAGAATCTGCGGCGGGATCCAGTCGCGCACGGCGGCTGTCTCAAGCTCACGCAACGCCTGCGCGATAAGCCCGCGCAGCCGTCCCTGGGCGACGCCTTCGGTGCCGGGGTAAATGGGTGTCAGGCATTCCTCGAGAGGCGCGGGCTCTGCGCCGAGACGGCGATATTCCGGATGCACCATCTCAAGCCCGAAGGGTCCGTGGCGAACCTCGCCGAAACAGCGCACGCGCGTGCCGCGCGCCAGTCCCTGCTGCTGTGCATGCGAAAAGTAGAAGAAGCGCAGCGTAAGAAACCCCGAGCCGTCGCCAATGCGCGCGACCAGCTGACGGCGCTTTCTGTACAGCACTTCGGCAAGCTGCACTTCAGCTTCGACCGCCGCGCGCATCCCGGGCAGAAGCGTACCGAGCGGGGCGATGCGGGTGCGATCCTCGTAGCGCAGCGGCAGAACAAAGAGCAGGTCCTGCACCTGCGTCACGCCCAGGCGTGCAAGGCGCTCGGCCAACGCCGCGCCCACACCGGGCAGCGCCGTGACCGGCCGCTGCTCCGCGCGCGCGGCGTGGCTCATGGCGATATCAGCCAAGATGCAGGATGGCCTCGATTTCAACGCGCGCGCCGCGCGGCAGCTGCGCGACACCGACGGTGACGCGCGCCGGATAGGGCGCGCTGAAATAATTCCCCATGACTTCGCTGACGGCGGCGAACAGCGCCATGTCGGTGAGATACACGGTGAGCTTCACGGCATGCGCAAGCGAGCCGCCGGCAGCCGCGGCGACCGCGGCAAGGTTGTCAAACACGCGGCGGATTTCCGCGTGGATATCGCCCGCGACGAGCTGCATGGTCGTGGGGTCGAGCGGGATCTGGCCCGAGAGGTACACAGTGTCGCCGACGCGCACCGCCTGGGAATAGCTGCCAATCGCCTGCGGTGCGGCCGGTGTATGGATGGTCTTTCTCGTCTGGGTCATGAAGTGCCTGCTTCTATTATGCGTGATGACTTATGCCAAGGGTCGCGCGTGCTGATGGCCGCGAGCGTGGGCTGCGATGGTGCGCGTAACGCGCCGCACGTCGGGCATGCGGCGGATCATGCGCACGATGCGAGCTAGGTGCTTGCGATCGCGTACCTTAATCTCAAATAAGAGTATCGAGATGTCGCTGTCGCGCGTCTCGACCGACACATGATCAATGTTGGTGTCGGTGCTGGCAATCGCCGCGGCCACTGCCGCCAGCACGCCGGTGCGATTGGCGGCGTCGATGCGGATCTCGGAGCTGAAGTGCCGATCCGTGGCGCTCTGCCAGGTGACCGGCAGCCACTTTTCCGGGTGTTTGCGGTAGTCCTCGACGTTCACGCAGGTCTCCCGATGGATCACGATGCCGCGGCCGCTCGATAGGAAGGCAAAGATCGGATCATCGGGAATCGGAAAGCAGCAGCGCGCGGAGGTGACGAGCAAACCTTCGGCGCCGGCGATGGCAAGCGGCAGCGGCGCGCCGGAGCCGTCCCGCGCCGGCCCGACCGGCAGCAGCCGCCGCGCGACGAGCGGCGCGAGCCGTTCGCCCAGGCCCACTTTCTCGTAGAGCTCGTCGAGGTCCGTCATGCCAAGCTCGCCCAATGCGGCCTGCAACGACGCCGCCGCCACATCCTTCAACGACAGGGTAAATTCTCCCAACGCCTGATCGAGCAGGCGTTGTCCGAGTGCAATCGCCTCGGTTCTCCTCAAGCTCTTCAAATGGTGGCGGATCGCGCTTCTGGCTTTCGCCGTCACCACGAAATTCACCCATGAGGGATTGGGCATGGCGCCCTTCGCCGTGATGATCTCGATGGTCTGGCCATTGCGCAGCACGCTGCGCAGCGGCGTCAGGCGCCGGTCGATCTTGGCGGCCACGCAGCGGTTGCCCACATCTGTGTGGACGGCGTAGGCGAAGTCGACAACGGTCGAGCCGCTAGGCAGACGCAGGATCGCGCCGCGCGGCGTGAACACATAAACCTTGTCCGGAAAGAGGTCGACCTTCACGCTCTCGAGGAACTCTTCGGAGCTGCCGCCTTCCTGCAGCGCCACCAAGTGCGAGAGCCACTCGTGCGCCCGCTCCTGCTGCATGCTCTCCATATCGCCGCCACTCTTATATTTCCAATGTGCCGCGATTCCCGACTCGGCAACGCGGTGCATGTCCTCGGTGCGGATCTGCACCTCGAGCGGAATGCCGTTCGGACCGAACAGCGTCGTATGCAGCGACTGGTAGCCGTTGACGCGCGGGATTGCGATGTAATCCTTGAAACGGTTCGGCATGGGCTTGAAGACGCCGTGCACCCAGCCTACTGCGCGATAACAGGTGTCGACGTTGTCGACGATGACGCGCAGCCCGTAAACATCGACGATTTCAGAAAGGAGCACGCGCTTTCTGCGCATCTTCTTATAGATGCTGTAGAGATGCTTCTCGCGCCGCTCCACGCGCGCGGCACTGGAGTTCTTCAGAAGCGCAGCCTGCAGCTGCCGCTCGATCTTCTGCAGAAACTCTTTTTGATTGCCGCGCGCCCGCTTCAACGCCCGCTCGAGCACGCGGTAGCGCTGCGGATAGAGCGCGCGAAACCCCAAGTCCTCAAGCTCGAGCTTGATGTTGTAGAGCCCCAGGCGCTCGGCGATCGGCGCATGGATGTCAATGGTTTCACGCGCGATCGCGCGGCGCCGCGGCAGCACCATCGCCTCGATCGTGCGCATGTTGTGCGTGCGATCGGCGAGCTTCACGAGGATGACGCGCAGATCGCGCACCATCGCGAGCAGCATCTTTCTGAAGCTCTCCGCCTGCGCCTCCTCGCGGCTTTTGAATTTGATCTGGTCGAGCTTGGTGACGCCGTCGACGAGCTCGGCGACGTCTGCGCCGAAGCGCGCCGCGAGTTGGTCCTTGGGAGTGGGCGTGTCCTCGATGACGTCGTGCAGGATCGCCGCGATGATCGTGTCGGGATCAAGATGCAGATCCGCGAGAATGGCGGCCGCCGCAACCGGGTGGGCGATATAGGGTTCGCCGGAGAGGCGTTTCTGGCCCTTATGGGCCGAGGCGCCGAACTCCGCGGCGTCGCGGATGCGTTCCACCTGTTCGGGCGGAAGGTAAGACTCAACGCTGGCGATGAGTTCCTTCAGTCCCGGCGTGCGCCTTCCGCCGGGGAGCAGTCCCAGGAGCGAAGACGCGTAGTCCATAGGCGCGTTGCGGAGGAGATCAGTCTCCGAGGCCGAACTGCGGGGCCCGGAACGTTGACTGATGCTCCATATCGGGCACCGAAGCGGGAGCCGGCGGCTCAGGCTCGCGGAGCATTTCGGCGGTGATGTTGCCGGCTGCGATCTCGCGCAGGGCGACCACGGTCGCCTTGTCGTTCTCCCACGCAAGCGTGGGCTCGGCGCCGTTGGCGAGCCGTCGCGCGCGCTGCGAGGCCAGCAGCACGAGCTGGAAGAGGTTCTCGACATTGTGCAGGCAGTCTTCGACAGTAATTCGGGCCATGGTTTAACGCTTTGAAAATGAGCGCCGAAGGGCGCGAAAGGTCTATCACTATAAGCTATGCGGCGGGACTCAGGCCAGTAACTCGGCAAGAAGAGGTATGAGCGCCGGCCGATGCGCGCGCAATGCCTCCCCTTTCGAGTCGACGATGCGGGTCAGCTCCTCGAGCGCCCGGTCGAAAACATCATTCACCACCACGTAATCGAATTCATTCCAGTGCGACATATCTCCCACGGCGTCGGCGAGGCGACGGGCGATGGCGGCATCGGATTCGGTCCTGCGGTCGCGCAGGCGCTTCTCAAGAGCGCCGCGCGAAGGAGGCAGGATGAAAATCGTCACGCATTCCGGCAGCGATGCCCGTACCTGGCGGGCGCCCTGCCAATCGATCTCGAGAATCACGCTGCGGCCCTGCGCAAGATCGGCTTCGACCGGCGCCCGGCCGGTGCCGTAGTGATTGTCGAACACCTGCGCGTGCTCAAGGAACTGCTGGTCGTGAGCCAACTCGCGGAACTTGTCGACGGCCACGAAGAAGTACTCGCGGCCTTCGGCTTCAGTCGGTCGCGGCTTTCTTGTGGTATGCGATACCGACAGGCGCAATTGCGGCCGCCGTTTGAGGAGCGCCTTCACGAGCGAAGTCTTCCCCGCACCCGATGGAGCGGCGACGACGAACAGGCGGCCGCGCGGCGCGCTCTTCTCAGGGCTTGAGTTATTCATGGCGCGCTCGCCTCGTCGATGAGCTCGATCCAGTGTTTGACCGGCACGTCGGCTGCCACCCGGAGGTGCTGCAGGCAGCCTATATTGGCGGTCGCGATGACCTCGGGCCCCGCCTCCTGCAAAGTGCCGAGCTTGACGCTTCTGAGGCGCACGGCAAGCTCGCGTTGCAGGAGCGAATAAGTACCCGCCGAACCGCAGCACAGATGCGCATCGCGAATCGGAGTGAGAGAAAACCCGGCGGCCTCAAGGAGTGGTTCAACGCGGTCTGTAAGCTTCTGTCCGTGCTGCAGCGTGCAAGGAGATTGCCAGGCGACGCGCCGACCACGTCCGCGAGGGCTGTTTCCAGCAATGGCAGCGATGTTACTCACTGCGAGCACCTCGCACAGATCGCGCGTCGCCGCGCTCACGCGCTTGGCGCGCGCCGCGTACGCTTCATCATGACGCAAGAGCTCGCCATAGTCTTTTACCATTACCCCGCAGCCGCTGGCGCTCATCACGATCGACTCAATGCCGCTATCCAAGAGCCGCGTCCAGACGTCCACATTGCGACGTGCCTGCTTGAGAGCGCGCTCGCTCGCGTCCAAATGATGACTCAATGCGCCACAGCAAGTTTCCTCCGCGACCGTCACGAGTGATACGCCGAGGCGATCGAACACGCGGCTCGCTGCGGCATTGATATTAGGCGCAAGCGCCGGCTGCACGCACCCCTGCAGCAGCACCATCTTGCGCGCGTGGCGCGGCGCAGGGGTAGGAGTGAGCGGCGCGCGCGCGGCAATGCGCTCGGCTTGCGTCTTCGGCAGGAGCGGCCTCAGCCACTGACCGGTGCGCAGCAGACTGCCGAAGACGGAACGCCGCGAGAGCGCCGCCCCGAGCGCCCAGCGCACGAAGCGCTCGCCCGGAGTGCGAATCGGTTTCTCCTCGATCATTTGCCGTCCGATGTCTACCAACTCGCCGTACTTGACTCCGGAAGGACAGGTGGTCTCGCAGGCGCGGCAGGTCAAACAGCGGTCAAGGTGTGTCGCCGTCACGCGCGAGGCGGGCGCGCCCTCGAGCATCTGCTTGATAAGATAGATGCGTCCGCGCGGGCCATCGAGTTCGTTTCCCAAGAGCTGATACGTCGGGCAGGTGGCATTGCAGAAACCGCAATGTACGCAAGCGCCGACGATGGCCTTTGCACGCTCGGCGCGGATCGTCGCGGCAAGATCGGGTGCAAGCTCAGTATGCACAGTCAAAGATCCGCATACAGCCGGCCGGGATTGAGAATCGCCTGCGGATCAAATGTCCTCTTAAGCTCGCGATGCACTTGCATGAGCGCGGCAGGCAGCGGCGAGAAGATTTCAGCGCGTGCTTCGACGGCGCGAAAACGCGTGGCAAACCCTCCGGCGACCGCGCTCGTCGCGTGCAGATCAATATTCGCATCGGCGGGGACGATCCAGCGCTGCGCGCCCGTCCACTCGATGAGCGTGCGCCCGAGCACGTCGAGCGGCGGGCTTTCGGCCGGCACGCATAGCCGCCATAAGTTGGCTGCATGTGCAAAGAAAGGATGTGTGTGCTCTTTGATGCTCTGCCAGAAGTTAGCCGCCGCCGGCAGCTCCTCGCCGCCCAGACGTTGCCGGGCTTCGCTGAGCGCCGCCGCCGAGCCTTGCAGGCGCACAAAGAGCCTGCGTTCGACCCAGCAGGTTGCCGACACCGGAATTGGCGTCAGTGCCCAGTCGTTCATGCGTTCGACCGCCTGCGCGGCATCCAGCTCAAACGTCAGCGTCAGTTGTCCTGGCGCTTGCGGCAGGACTTTGAGCGAAATTTCAAGGAGCACCCCGAGAGTGCCCAGTGCGCCGACCATGAGGCGCGTAACATCGTAGCCTGCGACATTCTTCATTACGCGCCCGCCGAACCTAAGGACTTCTCCTGCGCCTGTGAGCACGCGCACGCCGAGCACGAAATCACGCATCGGACCGGCGCTCGCACGCGCGGGTCCCGCCAAGCCACAGGCAATCGTGCCGCCGAAGGTTGCCGCCGGTCCAAAATGCGGCGGCTCGAAGGGCAGGTACTGGCCGGACTTCGCAAGCAGGGCCTCAATCCCGCCAAGTGCTGTGCCGCTGCGCGCCGTCAACACCAGTTCCTGCGGATCGTAATCGATGATGCCGACGTGATCGGTGAGCGTGAGCGGCTCGCCGCGAACCGGGCGGCCGTAAAATGCTTTCGAGCCTGAGCCGCAAATCCTAAGCGCCGTGCGCGCGGCCGCCGCCGCGCGCACGCGCTCGCCAAGTTCTTCGGTCGCGTCGCGCTCCATAGCCTCAAAACCGCGGCAGATGGGGAAACGGCTGCTGCCCGCCGTGCACGCGCAGCGCGCCGTAGTCCGCGCAGCGCGCCAGAGTCGGCACGGCTTTGCCGGGATTCAAAAGTCCGAACGGATCAAACGCATGTTTGACGGCGTGAAACATTTGCAGCTCAGCGGCGCTGAACTGCTTGCACATGGGTCCAAGCTTCTCCACACCGACGCCGTGTTCTCCGGTCACGGTGCCGCCCACCGCCACGCACAGCTCAAGGATGCGGCTGCCACACTCTTCAGCACGATGCAGCTCGCCGGGTTTGCCGGCATCAAACATGATGAGCGGATGCAGATTGCCGTCGCCGGCATGGAATACATTCGCGATCGGGAGTTTGAATTCGGCTGACAGCGCCGCGATTTCGCGCAGCACTTCGGGCAGGCGCCGCCTGGGAATCGTCCCATCCATGCAGTAGTAGTCGGGCGCCAAACGCCCCACGGCGGGAAAAGCCGACTTGCGGCCGGACCACATGCGCAGCTGCTCGGCGGCATCGGCTGCCACGCGCAGGTGGGTCGCGCCGGCAGCCTGCATGACGTTCATGACGCGCTCTAGCTGCTGGCCGACATCGGCACGGTTGCCGTCGATTTCGCACAGGAGGAGCGCCTGCGCGTCAGTCGGGTAGCCGCATTTGGCGAACGCGTCGGCTGCGCAGATCGCGGCCCCGTCCATCATTTCAAGCCCCGCTGGAATGATGCCCGCGGAAATGATGTCGCCAACCACACGGGCGCAGGCGTCGATGTTGTCGAAAGCGCCGAGCAGAAGCTCGACTCGTTCCGGTCGCGGCAGAAGCTTCACGGTCACCTCGACGATGACGCCGAGCATGCCTTCGGAGCCTGTGAGGAGCGCAGCAACAGCGTAGCCCGGTGCGTCGCCCATTTCGGATCCGAGAACAAGGAGCTCGCCCGCGGCGCTTACGACTTTGATCTCAAGAATATTGTGCAGCGTGATGCCGTATTTCAGGCAATGCACTCCACCTGAGTTCTCGGCCACGTTGCCGCCGATCGTGCAGGCGATCTGCGACGACGGGTCGGGCGCATAGAAAAGATCGTGAGCAGCACAAGCTTTTGAAATGGCGAGATTGGTAACACCCGGCTGCACACGCGCGAGACGCCGCCGCGGGCTCAATTCGAGGATCTCGTTGAGTCGCGCGAGCACCAGCAGCACGGCACCTGCAACCGGCAAGCTGCCGCCGGAGAGGCCGGTGCCGGCACCACGCGCGACGACAGGCACACGCAGGCGATGGCAGATCGACATCACAGCTTGTACTTCCGCGGCGCTCGCAGGCAACACGACGACATCCGGCACATGTCGATACGCGGTGAGACCGTCGCACTCAAATGCGACGCACGCCTCACGCGCGGTCAGCACGTTGTCAGTGCCGATCGCGGCGCGGAGTTCTTCAATCAGTGATGGCATGCCCTTGACGAATCCTCGCGTGGCTTTCGATCGCCACCGTTGCTCGAGCGTTCCGAGCGTAGCGCGGCGTTGTCGGTTTGTAAGCTTCGTGGCGCTGAAAGCTTCAGCAGGGAATAATAGTGCGAAGCGGCTGACGCTGCTGCAAATCGCCACAGTGGAACATCAGGATCGCAAGCGGCCGCGCTAACGCAGTTATTTTTAAGGGCAGAAAAGGCGAGATGGTCCTTTCTATACGAAGCCGTCCAGGCGAGCCCTTGACAGGGCGTGATCGGTGAAGTCCGGTGAAATAAAAGAATGGAGGCGCTCGATGCAGAACCCAGTTACAGCAACACCTGCACGCTATTTCGTAGCGTCGGCAGCTGTGAAATACAGGACCTTTTCCCTAATGGCGAGATAAAGGTGCAGCTTACTGAGGACATTCAGCCCGAGACGTAGCGGCAACGCGCCGCAATTCGCAATTCCCGTGGCGCCTTGCCGTGTAGTGATCACGCAACCGCCGCCGTCGCGCTCAACCAACACAATGCGCACGCTAGCTATGCTCAGACCTTCAACACTGAGATTCTTCGCGCGAAACTGCGCCGTCGCTTTTCCCGAAGCAGCAGTTGCAAGTTCGATCCCAGACGAATGATTGTCCAGTCATATAGTCTCTTTGCCACGTTGGCACAAAGCGATGTGAGTATATCCCCGCTGCCAAGCGTGGCCTCAATAGGCTTGCCATCGAGCTGCATCCGAAAATACATATTACCTAGCGCACCGATCGTGGACCGTAAGATCGATGGATCCCAGTTGTCGCAGCGTGCAGTGGGGCGCTTCGGTCGCATGCGCAATGCTCAAAAGCGATGCGACCGCAATGGAGAACCAAAGCACCGCTGCCAAAAGGCGCTTGCGCATGTCGTCTGCGACAGCTGGCACGGGCACAACGCACCTCCGCGCCGGCAAATTCTAAGACTTCGTCAGCGTCATTGCTGCAGCCCAGGTATGAACGGATGGACTCCGATGACCCCGCGCTGACGCGCATAAAGCAAATCAATTGTCCGCACCTGCGGGGTTCAGGTCTTGGTCCTCCGATGTCAACTCGACGCAG
>Ga0066793_10000441_pt1 | contig 16248 bp, 13 predicted proteins | sample PersoiDNA2013189_FD_83876 | JGI IMG/M metagenome (GOLD analysis project Ga0066793, IMG submission 83876) | Permafrost soil microbial communities from the Arctic, to analyse light accelerated degradation of dissolved organic matter (DOM) -... | ecosystem: Environmental > Terrestrial > Soil >... | reverse complement strand
GTATAGCGGATCGCTCCGACGTGCTCGTCTGCCAGGCTGGCGAAGCGTTCGCTGGTGATTGTAAGGTGCAGGCCCTTCGGCGTCTCCCAGTGGATAGTGCGCTGCAGCAGACCTTTCTGCATGTCCAGCGTACGATTGTAGTAGGTAATCTTGCCTTTATCCAGACGGAACCGCTCGTCATTGACGCTCAGGCCAATCGAAGTCCAGTCGGGCGCGTTCGCCAGCTCTTCCTTCGCGATTGGAATGCTGTCGAAGACGCCGTAGAGGAGCGTTGCGGGATTTGCTTTGGGATAGCCTTCTTCAAAGGTGCCGCGTGTGCAGAAGTAGCCATTGCCGACAGTAAAGACCGTCTCCTGGCTATGCAACTGCTTCAGTTGTGGATTGAACGTATCCTCGCTTACCTGCCATAGGTTCACAAGCGAATCCTCCCTTGTACCAAAAGTAGACTCCTTATTCAGACAGAAACGCTGCTATCGTAGCTAGCCCTCGCTCATCTGTCTGAGAAGAATTGCTCTATTCTAGCTTAATCGAGCAGGTCTTGCAACCGTTTGTTCTCCATTGTTGGCAGCACTTTGTCGGCGCGATGGAAGCGCTCTGTCGGCCCGATAGCCAGCGCCTGCATGCCAGCATTTTTGATGGCCTCGATGCCCGCATCAGCATCCTCGACGCCCAGGCACGTGGAGGTCGGAACCTTGACGAGTCCCGCCGCGTAGACGAAGATATCGGGCGCAGGCTTGCCGTTTTTCACGCTATTGCCGTCCGCGATACCGTCGAAATAGTTGAGAATCTCCAGGCGCTGCAGCACGATATCGGCGTTCTTGCTGGCAGAGGCAATCGCCGTTTTGATGCCTGCCTGGCGCAGTTCCTCCAGCAGCTCGCGTCCGCCCGCGACCACTTCGCTGGGGGACATCTGCTCAATGAGGTCATTGTAGTAGCGGTTCTTGCGCTCCATCATCTCCTGAATCTGCTCTTCGCTGTACTGGCGGCCTCGAATAATGTACATCAATGATTCGCGCCTGGGTACGCCGCGCAGATGCGCATCGTTCTCTTCTTCGGTAAAGGGAATGCCCTCATCATCGGCCAGGTGCTTCCAGGCGCGATAGTGGTAGGTAGACGTATCGGTCAATACGCCGTCGAGATCAAAGAGAATGGCCTGTGGCTTTTGTAGCATAAGATCACTCCTAATTTTAAGTAGTGTCGTGTTCGTGTAGGAGTCAAGTCGTTTTTGACTCTCACTAGCGAAACGTACAGCCTGCATGTATTGTGACACATGTGTCTTAATTATGATAGTAGCAGCTGCACAGTACTGTACCAGAGTAGGAAAGGATGGATAATGGATCAATTCGTATTCGAGTCAACCGTTCCACTTCAGCCATGCCCGGTCTGCGGCGCTTCACCACAAGAACGGTCATGGCGGAGCTTTGTGAGTGGAGCCTATTTAAAGGTGCGCTCAGAGAAACATAGCATGGTCGGTTCTGACATGAAGCCGCTGGTCTGCCATAACTGTGGCTTTGTACAATTGTTTACCAATCCAGCTGACTTCCGCGGCGCATCTCCAACATAATCATTGCTTGTCGGGGCCGAGCAAGGCAGGCTCCTCCTGTTCTACGGCAGCGTCGCGTTTGAGGGCGGGTCCGGCGAGGAACGATGCCACTATCGCGACGAGGCCGAAGAGCATGATCGAGCCAAAGGCCAGCAGGAAGTTTCCCGTGCGATCGACGAGGAAGCCGATGAGCGGCGGACCGATAATCACGGTGGGACTGGAGATGACGCTGAGGATGCCTTGCGCGACCCCCTTGCCCGCGCTGCGCAGGTTCGCGGCTGAGTTGAAGACGGAGGTGTAGGGGATGGTGCTGCCGACGGCGATGAGCGACATGCCCACGACGGCGAAGGGCGGGAAGCGCAATGGAATGGCGAGCAGGCCCACGCCGATGCAGCCCATGATCGTCCCCACGCGCAGCAGGGGGATCGCGCCGATGATCTTGCGGTTCAACAGTATGCCGCCCAGGGGACGAAAAACGACGCCGCCCAGGAGCGCGATCGCGCCGATAGTGGCCGCGGTGGCGAGCGGTAGTCCGTATTGTGTGACGAGATAGATGGTGATCCAGGCGGCGATGGCATTGCCCAGACCGAAGGTGCCCAGGTGCGAGAGTCCAAGCGTCCAGATTGCTGGTGAGCGCACGGCGAGCTTCAGGTTTACTGGAGTCGGCGTATGTACCTCGCGCCCGTCGTTAACGAAGAACCAGAATAGCACCGACGACGCGCAGAGCAGCCCCCAGAAGAGGAAACTGCCGCGCCAGCCGATTGCTGTAAGGAGGTGCGGCGTAAGCAGCAAGCCCAGTCCAGAGCCAGCCTGGGTCGCGCCTCCGTACATCCCCTGTCCCAGCGGCGCGTGCTTGCCCAGTCCTGCAGCGATGCCCGCGCCCGTTATAAACGCTGCCCCCGATCCCAGGCCTACTAGAAGCCTGCACGTCAGCATCCAGAGCAAATTGGGGAACAGCGGCAGCAGTACCGCGCCCACGCCCATAAGCGCGCAGGAGCCGATCAGGACCGGTCGCGCGCCGATGCGATCTCCCAGGATGCCTGCCGGAATATAGGCCAGTGCCAGCCCCAGGAAGAGCAGCGTCGAGAAGAGTCCGACCTGACCGCTGGTGGCGTGCAACTCGCTGCGAATGGTCGCGATCAACGGGCTGTAGTTTGTATAGTTAACAGCCACCATCATGGACATAAAGCAGGTCGCGACGATGCGTAATGGGACGCTGCTCGGTCGTCTGCGTGCTAGAGGCCGCTCTGCTGTCTGCGAGGACGATAGGGAGGGACGGGACACATAATCACTCCTTCTTGATTGAGACGCGTATGCCTGGCTAGCAATAGTTTCCCTCTATCGTACCATATTCTCTGGTGGAGACTTCTCAGCTTTTGGGTTCTTGTTCGTGTACGGGAGAGAGCGCGGCCTGGATAGCATCATCTGTCAAAGGCACATTCTCACCGTACCACAGTGCTCGTCCGCCCGGCTCGTTGCGGGTGTCGCAGTAGATCTCCAGCCCGTTGCCGTCTGGATCGTCGAAGTATAAGGCCCAACTAATCAGGTGATCTACCGGCGCAACGGCGATGCCAGCGTCGCGCAGCGTGCGATACGCCTCGGCGAACGCGCGTTTATCCGGCACCTCAAAGGCTACGTGATACAGACCAACGCTGCTGGACGCAGGCTGTTGTGCGTCCGGTCCTACCTGCTGCAACGCCAGCTCATGGTGATAGGAGCCAGTCGTGAGAAACACGTAAGCCTGCCCGACCTGTTCGGTCAGGTGCAATCCCAGGTAGCGCGTATAGAAATCGACTGAGCGCTCCAGATTACGCACTTTCAGGTGGGCGTGTCCAATTTTTGTGGCGTACATCTCTTTTCCCCTTGATAATCTGATGCTCTGTTACTCAAAGAGTTCGCTATCATTACTACTATGGAAGATGAAATACTTTTGCTCTACGCTAGTATTATACGCTACGCCCTTTTGAGAAGAGCGCTGTACCGCCAACTTCGGGCTTTTACGTGCGTAGTTTTAAATAGGGTAGATGGTTTAAATTGGTCTTGCTATTCCCATGTATCTCTGTACTGCTACAATGAAATTTCCGTGTAATTCGTGTAACATGCAGAGAGGTTAATGAACGTTCAGGATATCGGACGTTGCGTGAAATAAAATACTCTCCGAAAGGTGCAATTTATGAACACACCTATCCAGATTGGTCTGGCGCAAGTGATCATCTTGCTGGCCGCTATCCTTGGTCTGGGACTGCTCATCTCCTCACTTATGAGCATGGGGAGGGGGCAGCGTAGCGTTTTTGTGGATGAGGATGGGCGGCGCTATTATAGCAGGCGTCATTCTGGCTTCAAGTGGATGCGTGGCATTGGCGGCATTCTCCTGGTCCTGGTCGCGGTCGTCATCTTATGGGTCGCCTCCCTGGTACAGACCTACCTCAATCTTACCAGCGATATAAAGGTTGCCCAGGTGCACGCCAGTCCGGTTCATAACCAGCAACACTTGATGAGCGTCGAACTGACGCTCTACGACGAGAGCGGGAAGCAGACATCCGATCAGACATACTTTGTAACGGGCGACCGCTGGATGCTGCAAGGTGATATCATTAAGTTTCCCAACTGGGTCAATCTGCTGGGCCTGCATTCGGGCTACAAGCTGACGCGCCTGGAAGGCCAGTACGACGATCCCAACGACGAGGATAATCTGAAGCACACGGTCGTAACTCTCAACGGAGGCGAAGACGGTTTCTTCAAGACCGTGTACAAGCAGGCGTGGTCATCTCCCTTCGTGGAGGCGGCCTATGGCAACGCGGTAATCGTGCCAGCAGATGGACATAACTATACCGTGTTGGTCTCGCAAACAGGACTCTACGCGAAGCCCGCGTGACGATTTCTTGACCTGTTCTTCTCTAATGCCGTGCGCTGATGGAGAAGAACAGGTGCCTTTGAAAAAGATGCCATTTCACCTGGCATATTGGTATATTATATGGTATTATATTTTTCATTAGTAACAAAAATCATCATCATTGTGATGATTATTAGTAACAAAAATCAAAATTTTGAAAGGAATACTGATGGCTCGTTTTGAATTATCCGAAGAGATACGGCAGCGCAACGAGGCGATAAAAAGCAATCCGCAAATGACGGAGGGCATGGGACCCGTGCATCTTTTGAGCGTTCCCGGTCGCAAAAGTGGTGCCTTACGCTCAACACCCGTGTCGGTATTGGAGTATGATGGCAAGCGCTGGCTGGTTGCGGGCTTCGCTGAAGCTGATTGGGTGAAAAACATTCGTGCCTCTGGCTGGGGCGCCCTGACTAAAGGTAAGCGGTCCGAGCGCGTGAAGGTTGTTGAGGTGTCACCAAAGGAGAGCGCGCCGATTTTGCAAGGCTTCGTGCGGCGTATGAGCGGCGGTCGCTTCGCCTTTCCGATCGGACCCGAGGAGCCGCTGGAGACGTTTATTGCCGCCGCGCCCGATTACCCGATTTTCCAGATCGTAGCGGCAACGCCTGCGAATTCGATCGAGGAAGCGGCGGCGCTCAGTTAAGCAGAGGCGAGCTTATCAATTTCGCGCACCGTCGTTGCCCAGGCAGTCGAGGCGGGATCGATCAGCACGAAATGGTCTGCGCCGGGTAGCTCGATCAGGGTAATGGGATCGCCGACGGCCCTCGCCTTTGCGGCGTAGACCTGGCTAACGATCAGTGGCACGCGGTCATCTTCGGTTCCGTGAATAAGCACCTGGGGGATGCCGAGCGGTAAGTGCGCGGCAGGCGAAGCGGCCACATAGCGCTCAGGCACTGTCGTAGGGTCGCCGCCCAGCAGTTCTATGGCGGCGTCGTTCCCCAGGTGCAGCTGCCAGACGTGTTCCAGGTCCATCGCACTAGCCAGGCTCACGGCCCCTTTTATGGGCTGCGGCGTTGCGCTATCGGGCAGCAGATTGGAGATGATCAGTTTGTGGCGCGTACATAGCCAGAGCGCGAGATGACCACCAGCCGAGTGCCCGACCGGGATAACACGCTGCAAATCCAGGTGATAGCTCTGCTGTGACGCTTTCAAATGGTCAGTGGCGCGTGCTACGTCTAGCAGAGTATTGGGCCAGCCGCCGCCGGAATCGCCGACGCGGCGGTACTCGATGTTCCACGCGGCAAAGCCCCGTTGCGCCAGATTCTCCGCCAGACCCGCCATCAGCGAGAGTCCATACGCTGCGCGCCAGAAGCCGCCGTGGATGAGGATGACGACCGGGCGGAGTTCTGTGCCTGGAGGCGTGTATAAATCTCCGAACTGCAACGGCTCATCTCCGTAAGCCAAGCGTGAAACGTTGAATGTTGTTGCCATGTATCCTCCCCTGCCTCATTGTACGCACGTATGGTAAAAAAAGCTATCTATCAGAGTGATATAGTAGATGCGACGTTGAGAATTGATTTCTCTACCCCTTTTTAAGTAGGAGCATTGTATGTCCGAGTACCTCGATCTTTATGACTATCGCTGCCGCGTCGCCGCCATGTATCGCGAACGCAATCGCGCTCTCACAGCAGGCGAGGATGTTACAACCGTGTTACAGCGCTTTCGCGGACAGCGCGATGAGCTGTTCGCGCATCATCCGCAGTCGGCGCTCGACAAGGAGCAGCGCGCCACTTTCGGCGGACTGCGCTATTTCCCCTATAACCCCGCTGGCTGCTGCGAAGCCACGCTAGATACAGACGTAGAGCACACCCAACAGAATATAACGATGAATGCCAGCGAGACGATGAAGATGACGACGGTCGGGCACCTGCATTTTATGCTCGGCGACAGGGCCGCGACGCTCGCGCTCTACTGGCTCGATGTCTACGGCGGAGGGCTCTTCCTGCCTTTCCGCGATGCGACCAGTCCAGCACAGAGCTATGGCGGTGGGCGCTATCTCTTCGATACGATGAAGGGAAGCGACTTCCTGCGCGCTCCTGCTGAGGGCCGCATCATACTCGATTTTAACTATGCCTATAACCCCTCCTGCGCCTACAACTATCGCTGGACCTGCCCGCTTGCTCCCGTCGAGAACAGGCTAGCGGTGCCCATTCCTGCTGGGGAGATGAATTATACCATTGCGACCAGCGAAGGCAACACATCACCCGCTCGTTCGTGAATGACGACATCGGCGGAAGCGTCGAGCGAGGTGGGCTGCAGGTTGATGATAATCAGCGGGACGTTGTGCTGTAGGGCCAGGCGCGGCAGGATGGAGGCGGGCGTGACCTTGAGCGAGGAGCCAACGACCAGGAAGAGGTCGCAGTTCCGGGCCATCTCCTTCGCCCGTGCAAGCTCCGTCTCGGGTACGCGCTGTCCGAAGAGGATGGTCGCTGACTTGAGAAAGCCTCCGCACAGTTCGCAGTATGGATCAACCTCGCCCTCGTCGATGTGCCGCTGCAGCTCGGTCATGGATGAGCGCGCGCCACACAGCGTGCAGGCGGCGAAGCGCGAAGTACCGTGCAGTTCCACAACATGTTGCTGTCCCGCGTCCTGGTGGAGTCCATCAAAGTTTTGTGTGATGACACCTTGCAGGATACCCCTGCGCTCCAGTTCCGCTAATGCCCTGTGAGCTGCGTTCGGCTGTGCCGCTGCCACCTGGCGGGAGAGGTCTCGGCGCGTCTGCCAGTAGTTCCGGCGAGCCTCTGCGCTGGACAGGAAAGCGCGATAGCCCACCGGTGGCTGCTGTTGCCAGATGGAATCCGGACTCCGAAAGTCGGGGATGCCCGATTCCGTGCTGATGCCCGCGCCCGTAAGCGCCACGATTCTCCTCGCCACTTGCAGCAGTTCCGCCGCGTCATAGAGTTGTTCTTGTAAGCTTAACATAGGTGAAAGTGGTAGCTCATCTTTCTTCGCTAGTATTTCTGATGGTGCCTGTAGAGAGTATAGTCGGCGCATAGATAATTATAACGTTTCTTACTACACTTTTCATCCTTGCTTTTCAGGAGTTCGCAGGCTATAGTGGGAGGGTAATTTCCTGAAGTTGAGAGGAAGAACTTCACTATGGATGAGTACCATCTCTTCGAGCAGTTTGATGAGCCAGCCAGGAACACAAAAAAGAAATGACTGAAGAGTTTACTTCTCCCCTCATTCAGGAGATACAACAGCCTGAGCAAGATGAGCAGTTACTGCAGCGTCAGCGTCTCTTACAAGAAGAAGCGCAAAGCGTACTGAAGGAACTGAACCTGATCGAATTACTAAGCGCAGGAGGCATCGTCAGACAAATTGGCAGTTCTGTCTTGGGGTTAATGGTCTGGCGTGATATCGATCTTGCCGTTTCTAGCCCTGGATTGAGCATTGAGCGTGCGTTCCAGATTATGCATCCGCTGTTGACTCATCCACGCGTCAATCACGTGCGCTATTTCCATCAGAGTGGTGACTTCAAGTTGACAGGATTAGATGAACGCTATTATTTTATGGTGTTTTATGACGGATATGAACAGGCTGAGTGGAAGGTTGATATTTCATTCTGGTTGGGAGAGGACATCCATCCGGAGCCGGTTCATGAGGCCATTGAGCAACAACTGACTCCAGAAACCCGTCTCACTATTCTTCGCATCAAGGATGAGTGGTATCAACTTCCCACCTACCGTAGTGAAGTGTCCAGTACGGATATTTATGATGCCGTTTTGCAGCATGGAGTATGTACACTTGCCCAATTCGATCAGTACCTTGTCGAACGAGGAAAACCCACGCGCACAAAAAGACGCTAGCTTTGATTGGTCTCTCGACGCTTAGATCGTGATCCCAGCCAATCCATGCATGCCCAGCGTGAAGGAGAGTTCACCTCCATGATGCAGATCGTGCTCAATGAGATGCCAGATCACCCACTGGCGCGTATAGGTTTGATCCTCTCCATTCTCATCGATATCGTGAACAATTCCTGCCAGATCGGCAATGGTCCAGTAGTTCAAGGCATCCTGAATGACTTGCCAGGTGGCTTGCAATCCATTGACCAGTTCGGCAGCGGAACGGGCAGGTTGACTCGCCAGAGAGACCAGATGTTCATCGCCCTTTTCCAGCGTATAATAAAGCCAGCCAGCACGCGCCCCGATAATATGGGTTGCGAGCTCGTCGATCGAACGGAGCTGCGGTGCGATACGCAGGGACAGTTGATCTTCGGACAGCGGCTCAATAGCCTTAATAAGCAGTCCTTGATAGGTATCCCAGCCTTTATACAAAGGGAGAAGAGAAATCTGTTGTTCAGCCATAAAGTTTACTCCTTTTTTCTTCTTTTCTCATAATTTACCACAAAAAGCGGTGAGAAGATGTCCTAATATCGAATAGCGAGAAATGCTCAGGCCATGACGATCAATGTGCAACCCGTGGGCAGATCCGTTTTTTCGTAATTATCGGAGTTTCATCACGGAATGGCGAGCTGCACCCGCGTAACGGTATAGCCCGCGCTGGGTCCCGTCACCATCAGGCCAGGCTGGCCGTTTGTATAGGTCGTATCGGTAAGCGTATTGCCTTTTTTGAGCTGCACCTGCTGGCCGTTGATCTTGAATGTGAATGTTCCATGCTGATCTGTAACCTGCAGCTCGTTGCTCTGGTGCAGGCCGTGGATGGCAGACGAGTTGCCCTGCCACAAGACGGTGGGGGAGATAGCTCCTGTGCTCGTGCTATCGTAGCGCAGCACCATGTAGGTGCCGTTGCTGGCGACGACGAACGCGTAGCACGACCTGGCCGCGTTCTGCTGATAGCGCAGGTTCAATGCAAGTCCGTAGAAGCGATCAAGAGCGCCCGTATCCTGTTTGATGCGCGTCGAGAGCGTGAAGTTTTGCGGCAGCGTGCCGCTTCTGGCGGGATAGGGGAAATAGGTAGCATTCTGCACGTTGGTCTCTAAGGTATACTGCCCGCCAATATTGGCGGTCAGGCCGCCGATGCTGCCCTCGACCCAGTCCTGGGAGTTGGTGGCGAAGGTATCGACGAACGGCGCGGCGACGGTAGAAGTATGGACCGTGTTCGTGATGGATCTGGTGCCGCCTGGGGATGCCTGAAAGCGCATTACGATGACCGCCAATACGATAACTAGAATAGCTATACCCGCGATCACCTGCGCCGAGATGGGTTTTCTGGCTGCCGATTGCAGAGGGTACGCGCCGTGCAAGCCAGTAGCGGGATATACAGGATAGCCTGTTGCGGGATCTGTATGTGCGGGCGTCCTGTTAGTAGGATACGCTGGCTCGTAGATGGGGGCCGAGGGGAGCGTTGGCACCTGGTTGTATGTAGGGAGGGTTGCATCGCGGCGCAGCGTCGTGTATGTAGTGGGCGCTGTATTGTTCGTAGTACTGAGCAGACTTTCCAGTGCCTGGGCCATGGCCTCCGCCGACTGGAAGCGGTCAGCGGGAGCCTTCTGCAATGCGCGGGCGGTAATCTGCGCGAGGGGCTGCGGAACATTGGGATTGAGTTCGTGTACGGATGGCGCGGGCGTGTGTACGTGCTGATACATCAGGCCCATCGTCGTTGTCGAGAGGAAAGGGACGCGCCCGGTCAAGAGCTGGAAGAGCACCACGCCAAGCGCGTAGACATCGGTGCGCGCATCGATGGCCTGCCGCCTGATCTGTTCGGGGGCCATGTATTCCAGTGTGCCTATGATCTGATCGGCCTGGGTGAGTCCGTTGCCAACGCTGCCTGAGTTGCTGCCGCTCGCCCAGGTAATCTCCTGGCTGTTATCGAAGAGCCTGGCGATGCCGAAGTCGGAGAGCAAAAGCTGGCTGCGGTCCTGCGCGGAGACGAGCATATTCTGCGGCTTGACATCGCGGTGGACGATGCCGCGTTGATGGGCGTGGTGCAGCGCGCGTGCCATCAGCAGGGCATAGTGTGCGGCGCGCTCAGGCGCGAGTGGATACCCTCCGCGCAGCTGGTCCCGCAACGTGCCGCCGCCGACGTACTGCATTACCAGGTAAGCGAGCTGGCCCTCATCGCTGAAATCGTAGACCGCCACGATATTGGGATGCTCCAGGCTGGCGATCAGCTGCGCCTCGCGTTCGAAGCGCGCCCGGAAGTCGCCATCGCCCGCGTTGGGGGCGAGAATGACCTTGATCGCCACGTCGCGGCGCAGGCGCGCGTGGTACGCCTTATAGACGCGCGCCATTCCACCTTCGCCCAGCTTGTGCTGAACCAGGTAGGCTCCCAGTTGCCGTCCTATCAGCGGATCATGCTCTACCATTATGTGCTTCCCTACTAGCAGCCGACGGTCACAGTGACATTGTTGGCTGGTCCAAAGAACGTCGCGGTTCCCTTTTCGTCACAGGGGAAGCGCGGAATATTTATCTCAACCGCTGCCGATTGGCCCGGCGTCAGCGTTCCGCTGGCAGGTTGGATGATGATACCGGCGATACCACTGCTCGTGGAGGTCCAGTTGAGATTGCTTGTCGCGTTTGCCGAGCTGCTGAGCGTGATGGGACAGTGCCAGAGCACGCCGTTCGCGCCCTCCTGTAGCTTGCAGTTCAGCCGCGTTGTGAGAGCGGTTGCGCTAGCACTCAGCATTGCTGGCACTGGCGCGGCCTTGACCACGAACGTCACCGCGACGGTGGCATGAGCGGTCCCGTTCGTAAACTGAATCTGGCTCCGGTAGGTACCTGCCTTCGATCCGGCACCGGCGATCGATGTTGAGACTACCACACTCTGGGTTGCGCCTGCATTAAGGTTGCCATTTGTCGGCGTCACGTTCAGCCAGGGAGCGCCGCTGCCCGTCGCGGACCAGTTGCCGCGCGTGCCGCAGTTGTTCAGCGCGATGCTCTGGCCGGGAGGATCGTTGGCGTTCACCGTACCCGCGAAGTTCAGGGTAGTGGGCGTCACGGTGAGGCAGCCAGCCTGCACCGTTAGCGCCACATTCAGGGTCACACTCTGCCCGCTTTGTGCGTTGTTGCTGAACGTAATGGTCGCGTTATAGGTGCCTGCCTGAAGCGCACCGGCGAGCGCGCCGACCGTGATATTCTGGGTGCCGGGTGCCTGGATCTGGCCCGATTGCGGATTCAGTTGCAGCCAGGGTGCCTGCGTTTTATCCCAGGTCGCCGTCCAGTTGATAAGATCGCTCCCGCCCGCGCTGAGCGTTGCCTGAGAGGTGACTGCCTGGTTGTTCCCCTCGCCGATGGGGCCGAGCGTGAGAGTTTGTGGACTGATGGCGCTCAGGCCTGTGTTGGTCGGCGTAGTCGTCGGTGTCACCGAGGGCGTAGTCGTCGCGCTGGCTGTAGCGGTAGCTGTCGCGCCCGGCGTCGCGGTTTGTTGTCCAGCATCGGAAACGGTAAATGTCACCGAGGCGCTGCGCGGACTGAGCGCCTCGGTCGCCTGGATCGTATGTTGTCCCGTGCCCCAGCTCTGTTCTACTGTAAAGGACGCGTTGAATGTGCCATCACCATTGACACTGATAGTGGTAGTGCTCGTTGCCTGACTGGTCGCCTGCAAGGTCTGATCGTTCTGGATGGCAAGCGTCCAGGATGTCGCGCTGGTTGCAGCATTGGTCGTGGGATGGGCCGTCGTTGCGAAGGGGAGGACCGTGCTGCCGTCGAGCGTGCAGGTGACAGCGTTGCCGGGGATAAAGTGGCTACCGTGCAGATGGAGCGTGCCGCCCGGCGTAACGTCAGCGCTTCCCTGCATAGAGAGGGATGGTGCCAGGATTGTCAGGCCCGCGCCTATGATGCTGGCGAGGATCACAAGCGTCACAACGATCACGATGATCAGCCATGTCGCGCAGCCAGGTGTAGGTTGTGGTTGTGGTTTGCCAGACAGCGTGGGTCCCGGTCTGTGTGGCAGACGCGTTCCGTAGATGCCGCCTGGAGGGCGAACGGGTATCTGTGGCGGCGGCAGAACGAGCGGGGGCGGTGTCATAGGAGGATTATTCACAACGACGGGTGGTGTTCCAGCCGCCGTCGGCGCGCCCGTAGCCTGTGGCGTTCCCTGTGCTGTCGGCAGGTGCGCCGTTGGTAGATCCTGCGCGGAATCAGCCAGCAAGGGTAAGCTGAAGTTCACCAGCGCCAGGCGGCGACGCTTCTCTTCCTCATCCTCCGCGTCTTCCTCATATTGCATGGGACCGGTACGCGCATTGATGAGCGCTTCCCTCTGCTCCGACCACTGCGTCAGTGCCGTGGGAGCATCATTTTGAGGCGTCTGTTCACCGGCCAGCACCACGCGCTGCATGGGTCGGGGTACATGCGTCATCCCTGCGGCACTCTGGGCCAATTGCCCGCATGAGCCACAGAACTCGGCAGTGTCGGGAATTTCCGCCGCGCAAAACTGGCATGTACGCATGTGACGACTCCTCTGGGGTTCAACCCCCGCGGCTTCTCAGGAAAGCGAAATCTCCTGAAGGCTCCGTCCGAGCCCTGAGCCATTTCAACCACGCCAGGCGGCGATGAAGCGCTTACAGACCTGATGTATCGGCTGGCACAGCAAACGGTTGATACGTTACTACTTTTACCCACGGGAACGATTTACCGTGGAACCCGCAAATAGTCTTCTTTTGTTCGTGTGCAAATGGACTACAGAAGCAGTATAGCAGAAAAGAGCAGCTCTGCAAAGAAAGAAGTACCTTCTGGCTAAAGCCACGGGAAACCCGCCACTTCGCCAGGGTTGAAAACCCTGCGGTTTGCGGCGGACTAAAGCCCGTTGCATATCGTCGCCCTCCCATGAAATAATTTATCTATATCTATAGACGTATGAAGTGGATGACTTTATCGCTATCGAGTGTGGAGATGGTACCTTCAGGAAGATTTGCGCCGTTCAGCGCGCAAAGACTAAGAACGGCTTGCCAAAAACGAGGGGTGCGGGCGCGTTGCCTGGATTAGTGACTTGTAGCAAGAGGCGACCGTCGCTGCCGATGTAGGGGGTCGTAGCGGCGACTGTGAAGGCGTTCTGGATCGGGGTGAAGAGATCCCACCTGCCCGTTTGCCAGTTATAGAGGCTTACCTGCATCACCACGTTGTCTCCAGTGCCGCTCGTCGTGCCTGGCAGGGTTGGCGTCTGAAACGTGATGTTGCGCGCTTGTGACGTGCCGGGTAGCGTGAACGCGAAGAGCAGGCTGGCTCCTGTCATGCTATAAACATCGGGCTGAATCAACTGGGCGCTGGAGTTTTCAGCATCGATCGGAGTGCCCTCGATAAAGTTCGGGGGGATGTTGCCTGCGCTGTTCAGCGTGATATTCAGCGGCATGCGTACAAAGCTTTCGTGTTGTCCGCCTGGTTGCTGACCATTGATCGTCATGCTATCGTTGCCGAGCTGCTGATCGGCCCAGCCGATGAGGGTTGCTGGCGCACCTGCGATCAAGAGCGGATCGTAGCTCTGGGTCAGATTAGCGCTGGTGGTGGGTACACCGGGCAGCACGATGCTGTTCTGGACGGTCAGCGCATTGCGGTTGCAGGGTCCGCTGCACGGAAGAACGGAGAGCCCGGCCCCATTGAGCGCCGAAAGCAGGGCCATGTGGCGTTGAAAATCGCTCTGCGGCTGTTGATTGTTTGTATAGGGAAAGTAAGACGCGGGCAGGTTGCCCTCCTGTGCCAGGGAATCGGCGAGGTTATGGTTGTTAGAGATCTGCACATTGTGCAGGGGGAGATCGACCTGTTGCGTCTCGCCAGCGCCTATATGCCCGATTGCTACAAAGCTGTGGGGCAGCAGGACGTAGATATCGTTCAGGTCCGTATGGAACGTGTTCCTGAGCGTCCCCACCAGCCGATTATTATGCAGCGCGAGATGGGCGGTCAGCGCGCCAGGGAGCTGCGTATCCTCTTCGGAGAGCATGGGATGGAAGGTCCAGCGTTTGCTCTCAACCATGTTCACCGTGCTGCCATGCGCGTCCATCGTAATGCTGGCTGGCTCATCATCCTGTGGTCCCGGCAGCGGCGTCCTGGCTAGCGGTGGTGATGAAAGCGGCAGGACCATGCTTTGCGCCGGGACATGCAGCGCAATCGAACCCGCTAAAGGCAAGAGCACGCCGTGATAGGTCGTCACATGTGCCGCCGAGCCGTTTTGCGTGAGTTGGACGAGCGAGAGTGTATTGTCCACGAGTTGCACACTTTTCTGGAAAGCGGCGGCGCTGTAGGTGAGCAGCGAGAAGATCAGCAGCGACAGGGCGAGAATGCGCCATGTCCATATTCTGGGCAGCTTCAAGCCACGCACGATCAGGAGGCGCAGTGGGCCTAGCATCAGGACGTAGCCGAGCAGAAGCAAGAACACGATATCCGGCTGCAGCAGGCGTCCCGGCGCGATCATATCCACAATTCCGCCCTGAGTGAGCAACTGGCCGGGACCATTGTCATAACTGATCGACGTATCGGCGGAGACCAGCACCTTGTCTCCCAGCGCGTTGAGGAGTATCGTCTTCCAGAGCAGACCGGCCCCATCCCAGGAAACAAGCGGATCGGCGCTCAGATCGAACGCGAGGTAGCAGATCGCCCCCTGCCCCTGGCGCGCCTGAACCAGCAGAGGCGTGCCGCCACTCGACAGCAGCGTTTTGCTATCGTAGAACGTATCCTGCGCGAGCAGCGTCGCGGTGCTGGCCGCAATGGGCGTCGCGAGCTTGCTGCTGACGGGCGGGTCGCCAGCCGCAGCGGCGATGAGCTTGCTATCGGCGGGCAGGAGCTGCGCGTTGGCCGCCAGTGTGCGTGTGCCATCCACCTGGACGGGTAGCAGTTCAGGTGGGAGCCTGCCCAGCGTGCGCTGCCAGTGCGGACCGCCCATCTCGATCAGCACGCCGCCCTGCCCGACCCACGTCTGTAGGGCTGTCAACTGGTCGCTGCTCAATGTGCTGAGATCGAAATCGTCCAGAATGAGAATATCGAACGCCTTCAAAGCGGCGACGTTAGCGGGCATCGTGCTGGCGTCCAGCGGTGAGAGAGTGAGCGAATCGGACTGGTGCGGGATGACCACGTTGGAGAGCGCGTTGAAGCTAGCGATGCCGTGATCGGAGAGCATGCCGATAAAGAGGTCGCCGGTGCGCACGCTATAGCCACGCATCACCGTCTGAATGGCTACGACTTTATCATGTCCGTCACGCAACGTCGCGACAAAACCGAGGGGAATGAGGTCAGTGAGCAGGAACGGCGCGTAGACCGTGAGCTGTTGCTGGACTCCGTGGCGCAGCGTTACCGCGCGCTCAAAGCTCCACGGCGAGGTGACGCTGATGATATCGGCGTTTGGCGGACCCGTAAAAACGCTGACTGTCAGCTCGCCTTTGAACGTGGGGCCACTATTTGTCATGCTCACATGCACCGGCGTCCAATAGTTTATTCTGAAGAACGACTGGTAGTAGCCCATAGTGATATTCAGCGCGAGACCGTTCGCCGGTACTTTCATCTCCTGGATCGGCCCTACAGGCGCATTCTGGGTCAGGTGCGTTGGAACGAAACCATCATAGCTATAGGCTCGATCTCCACCATAGCTAACGTTTTGTAAAGGCGCGTGGACCGTTATACTCTGATTATTGCTGGTGTGGCCTGTGTTGGACCGTACAGCAGACGAGGCCGAAGGGAAGAGCGCGGAAAATAGCAATAAGACCGCCAGGGCGAGGCCACACTGTACAGCAATTTTGAGCAATCGTCGCCATTTTTGAATACGCGTGAGCATGTGCGCGCCTTCCCAGATATTCAAGAGAATCGCATCCGCTATCAGGAATATTACGTTTTAACACTCGCTGACCTCACTGCCATTGTTCCAGTAGGGATGGGGCTTGCCTCCATCCGCTTCCCCATCACACAGATCCCGAGCCGGATGGAGGCAAGCC
>Ga0066793_10000439_pt1 | contig 16250 bp, 13 predicted proteins | sample PersoiDNA2013189_FD_83876 | JGI IMG/M metagenome (GOLD analysis project Ga0066793, IMG submission 83876) | Permafrost soil microbial communities from the Arctic, to analyse light accelerated degradation of dissolved organic matter (DOM) -... | ecosystem: Environmental > Terrestrial > Soil >... | reverse complement strand
TTACAACACTTCGTTAACGAACTTCTAGCACAGGCGGGGTATTCTATACTTTATGAAAATGATCGATGATCATGATTTCAGACCGCAAGTTTACCGGTTGCGGAAACCTGCTAAAGGTGCTTTAGCTTAAACAATCACCGAAAACAAGAGAAGGAGTTTCCTATGAGCAAAATAGTGGGAATCGATTTAGGCACAACCAACAGTGTTGTGGCTGTGATGGAAGGTGGCGATCCAGTCGTGATCTCCACATCAGAAGGTTCGCGATTACTCCCTTCTGTGGTTGCATTTACCAAAAACAACGATCGTCTGGTAGGCATACCCGCCAAACGTCAGGCAGTGATTAATGCCGAAAATACAATCTTTTCGATCAAGCGTTTTATGGGCCGGCGCTACGACGAAGTGGGCGCCGAGCGAAAGATGGTGCCATACAACGTGGTTCAAGGCCCCACAGGGGATGCGCGTGTGTCCATTCCATTGAATGGCCGCGAATACAGCCCCCAGGAAATTTCGGCCATGATCCTGTCCAAACTAAAGGCGGATGCCGAGGCTTACCTTGGCGAGCCGGTTAATCAGGCGGTTATCACCGTACCGGCATACTTTAATGACAGCCAGCGCCAGGCCACCAAAGACGCGGGGAAAATTGCCGGGCTTGAAGTCCTGCGCATCATCAATGAGCCAACCGCTTCTGCCCTTGCTTATGGCCTGGATAAGAAGAAAAACGAAACCATCCTGGTTTTTGACCTGGGCGGCGGTACATTCGATGTCAGCCTCCTGGAAGTTGGGGAAGGTGTGGTCGAAGTCAAAGCCACCAATGGTGATACCCACCTGGGTGGCGATGATTGGGACGAGTGTGTGGTGAATTGGGCGGCCGATCAATTCCAGAACGAACAGGGCATCGACCTGCGTAAGGACCGCCAGGCCCTACAGCGCTTGCGTGAGGCCGCTGAAAAGGCCAAGATTGAACTATCGAGCATGATGGAAACGGAAATCAACCTGCCGTATATCACGGCCGATGCCTCTGGCCCGCGCCATCTCAGTTTGAAAATGAACCGGGCGAAATTCGAGCAGTTGACAGCGGACCTGCTGCAGCGCTGCCGCGGTCCCTTTGAGGCTGCCCTGCGTGATGGCGGTTTGTCCACAGCGGCGATTGATGAAGTGGTGCTGGTGGGTGGTTCTTCCCGCATGCCCATGGTCCAGGACCTGGTACGCGCGCTGGTCAACAAGGAGCCTTGCAAAGGCGTCAACCCGGATGAGGTCGTAGCAGTCGGTGCTGCCATCCAATCCGGCGTCTTGACTGGTGAAGTAAAAGATATCTTGCTGCTCGACGTGACCCCGCTGTCGTTGGGTGTAGAAACCCTGGGTGGGGTGATGACACCCCTGATCGAGCGCAACACCACCATCCCGGTGCGCAAGACCGAGGTCTTTTCGACCGCCGATGATAACCAGACCGCCGTGGACGTTCACGTGCTGCAGGGCGAGCGCCCCATGGCTGGGGATAACATGAGCCTGGGCCGTTTCCGCCTGGATGGGATCCCATCGGCGCCGCGCGGCATGCCACAGATCGAAGTGACCTTCGATATCGACGCCAACGGCATTATTAACGTCACTGCCAAGGACAAAGCCACGGCCAAAGAACAGAAAGTGGTCATTACCGCATCGACCAACCTGAGCAAAAACGAGATCGACCGCATGGTCAATGAAGCAAGCCAGAACCAGGCCGCCGATGCCCGCCGCAAAGAACTGGCAGAAGCCCGCAACAACGCTGAAAACACTTCTTACCAGGCGGAAAAGACGCTGAAAGACCTGGGAAACAAAGTTCAACCCGCCAGCCAAAGCGACATCGAGGGCAAGGTCAAAGACCTGCGCCTGGCAGCCCAGGGAGACGATTTGGACCGCATCCGCAGCCTGACACAGGCTCTGCAGAGCGCCATGAGTTCCATCGGCCAGCAGGCGGACAGCCAGGGCCCAACAACCCCGGGCGGGAACGGCGCCGGGCCAGATGACTCGCGAAACCCGGAAGGCGAAGTGGTTAAAGGCGAATTTAAAGAAGCGTAAAGATACCCTAACCCCCAACCCCCTTCCCGAAAATCGGGAAGGGGGCTTTTGACAAAAAACGAGTCCGCGGTGACACAAATGTGTCATCCCGGACTCGTTTTTTATTATTTTAGTTTTGGGGTTAAAATAAGGGCTGGACCCGTAAATCATTAAATTTTTTCTTCAGGAAGTGCACCCATGTGGAAATTGATTAAGACCTGGTTCCCCTGGCTATTGATCGCCTCGGCTGCCATTTATCTGGCGGTCCAATTCTTCTTTGCCCAACAAATCGCCATAAGGTATGAATGGAACGGCCTGCGCTTTCCCTACGCGCTGGATTATGGTGAAGGCCAGATCCTGGATCAGATCAACCGCCTGGCGCATTTCCAGCCGATTTATTTCACCTCGTCAGCCACCAATACCCCACCCTACACCATTGCCAATTACCCACCCCTTTACCAGCTTATCCAGGCGCCTTTCGTTTGGATCTTTGGTACGGCCTTCTGGTACGGCCGGCTGATCACCCTGCTAAGCGTGATGGCCGCCGGGGTTTTTATCGCCTTGATCATCCACACCTTGACCAAACATTGGATCGCCGGGGTCATTGGCGGCCTGACCATGCTGTGTATGCCGCAGATCATCGGCTGGTCGCCCTTCATTCGCGTGGATCAAATGGCGCTCGGGTTGAGCATGGCAGCGCTCTTTGTCGTTGTGCGCTGGCCTAAAGGGCGAGGCGGGTTGATCGCGGCCTCGGCCCTCATGGTCGCTGCCGCCTTTACCAAACAATCTTACGCGCTTTCAGTCCCGCTGGCCGCCTTCGTCTGGCTGTTGAGCCAGAAACAATTCAAACGCGCTTTCCAGCTGGCCGGGATCGTGGCCGGAACGGGTGTTATTATTTTTGGTTTGCTGATGCTTCTTACACGCGGCAGCTTTTTCTTCAATATCGTCACCGCCACACAGAGCAAATTCGTCTGGGATACGGTCCGCCATACCTTCGATGATCTCTTCGGACGCCTGCCATTAATGATGTATGGCAGCGGGTTGTTGGTGCTGCTCGGCCTGTGGAGTAAAATCCGCCCCAAGACCTGGGCCCTGGTGAGTGCCTACCTGGTAGGCGCAATCATCGAGACGATCACCATCGGCAAGGACGGTTCGTCGATTAATTACCTGTATGAGCTCTCGGCGGCCTTTGGGCTGGTGGCCGGTTCATTCATCGCCTGGCCGGGAAAGAACTTCCGCTGGGCCACCGCCATCCTCGTCGCCTTGCTGGCCACCCAGATCGGTTCGATGACCGAATGGAACAGCAAAGACTTTCAACCCGGTTTTAATTACAAATTTAAGCATCAGGATGAAGTCGCTCAACTGGCAAAAATCGTCAAGGACGCAAAGGGTCCGGTCCTGGCCGACGAATACATGGGACTGATCCCCCTGGCGGGCCAGACTGTGACTATGCAGCCGTTTGAGTTCAAACAACTAAAAGATGCCGGGATCTGGGACGACCAGGTCTTCGCCGGCGACATCCTGAACAAGAAATTTGCCGCCATTCTGATCTATTCTCCCAGGGGATGGGATAGTTTTACCGAACGCTGGACGCCCCTGCTGCGCTCCGAGATCCTGATGAATTATGAAGTCACCGGCAACTACGCGGATACAGAGGTATATACCCCGCGGTAATAAGCGCCAAACCCTGGTGATATAATCTACTCATGATAAAACGAATTCTGATGATCCTGATCGGCCTGGCTGCCCTGGTAGCGGCCGGACTGGTTATTTACAACCTTCCCCCGGTGCACGACCGCCTGGCCTATCGGTTGGATGAGTTGAAATCACGCATCCAGGATATCGTCGCTCCCCCGCAAAAGGCTGTCTTTGTGCCCCAGAACCAGGTCTCCGAGATCGTCAGGCAGACCATCGCTGCCTGGACACCCACCGCCAACCCAACCAGTCCTACGCCCACCCAACCGGTCGATCCGGGCAATTCTACCCCAACGATCACCGCGCTGCCAACGGAAACGCCCCCGCCTACGGCTGTACCTACCCCAATCCCGGCCCAGGCTTTGCTTAAGGGCATTAAACACGAATACCAGAAATGGAACAACTGCGGGCCGACCAATCTGTCCATGGAGCTGTCTTTCTGGAAATGGCAGGGCGACCAGACCGACACGGCCGCCTATTTAAAACCCAACTCTCGCGATAAAAATGTCATGCCTTACGAGATGGCCAGTTACGTGGCTGACAAGACCACGTTTAAAGCCGTGGTGAGACTGGGGGGCGACCTCAACCTGCTCAAGACATTAATCGCCGCCGGGTTCCCGGTTATCGTGGAAAAAGGCTTCGAAGGGCCCAATTTCGATGGCTGGATGGGCCATTATGAAGTGGTCAATGGCTACGACGATGCCACCTCGCGCTTCACCGTGCAGGACTCCTACATCCAACCCGACCTGGGTATTCCCTACGCCGACATGCAGAGCAATTGGCGCGCCTTTGATTTCATCTATATTGTGGTTTTCCCACCAGAACGTCAGAACGACGTGTTGTCTATCCTGGGACCCCAGGCCGACGAGCACGCCAACTATCTGTACATGGCCCAGAAAGCCCAGGCAGAGACGCAATCCCTCATGGGGCGCGACCAATATTTTGCCTGGTATAACCTGGGCACCAGCCTGGTCGATTTGCAAAACTACAGCGGGGCCGCCGCGGCCTACGATGAAGCCTACAAAATCTACCCGTCCATCCCGGAGAACAAACGCCCGTACCGCATGGAATGGTATCAGACCGGTCCCTATTTTGCTTATTTCAACACCGGCCGCCTGCAGGATGTGATCGATCTGGCGACCAAGACCCTGGCATCCACCACCGAGCCGGCCCTCGAGGAAAGCTGGGTATGGCGCGCGCGGGCTAAAGCCGACCTGGGTGACACCGCCGGCGCCATCGACGATTTTCGCACCGCCCTGAAATGGCATCCGGGTTTCCAGCCAGCCCTGGACGGCTTAAAAGCACTGGGAGCAAGCAGTTGAGATGCTTAAAATTTTACATTTCGCCGACGCCCACATCGATATGGCCAATTATGGCCGGCACGACCCGGATAGCGGCCTTCCGCTGCGCGTCCTGGATTTTCTAAAATCGTTAGACACGATCATCGACACGGCCATCGCCGAAAAAGTGGACCTGGTGATCTTCGCCGGTGACGCCTACAAAGACCGCACCCCCGCGCCGACCTTTCAGCGCGAATGGGGCCGCCGCATCATCCGCCTCTCGCGGGCGGGCATCCCCACCCTGCTCTTAATTGGCAACCACGACATCTCTCCAGCCAGCGGCAGGGCGAATGCCATACAGGAATTCGAAACCCTCGAAGTGCCGCACATCCACGTCCTGGCGAAACCCTGTTGGATGACGCCGGATGAGTTGGAAGGCCTTCCCCTCCAGGTGATCGCCCTGCCCTGGGGCTCTCGCTCCGGATTGATGGCCGCCCTCGGCATGTCAGGGGCAAAACCTGAAGCAATTTATGAAGAAATGGAGACTAACCTAACCCTTTTAATTCATGAGTGGATCGAGCAGGCCAACCCCGACCTGCCGTTGATCATGACCGCCCATGCCTCCATCCAGGGGGCCGTCTTCGGCTACGAGCGCACGGTCATGTTGGGCAGCGACCTGGTGCTGCCTGGCGGTCTTGTGCGCGATCCGCGCCTGGATTACGTCGCTATGGGGCATATTCACAAACCGCAGGACCTGAACAAAGGATTCCACCCCCCGGTGATCTACCCCGGTTCGATCGAGCGGGTCGATTTTGGCGAGATCGAAGACGACCGCTTTTTTATCATTGCTCACGTGAGCCGCGGCAATACCCGCGTGGAATGGCGCAAGCTCGAAGGGGTCAGGCGTTTCATCGACCGGCGCGTGTCGCTGACCACGCAGGAAGGGATCAACGAAACCCTGCGCGGCGCCCTCCCGCCCGCAGACCAGTTTGAGGGAGCCATCGTGCGCCTGGTGGTAGATTATCCGCGCGAATGGGAACCGATGATCGACGAAACCAGCCGGCGCACCTACCTGGAACCGGCTTTTGAGTTTCACCTTGTCAAACGGCCGGTGATTGAAAACCGGGCGCGCCTGGCTAAAGACCAGACCCTGGCGAGCCTGACCCCGCTGGATCTTCTCGACCTATACTTACGCTCAAAAGACACACCTGATAATGAGAGCGACGAGCTAAAAAAACTGGCCCGGCACCTGATCGGTGGCGAAAGTCCACTGGCATAAAACGTAAAAAGAGCCCGGAGAAGAACCCTTTATCCTCGACAATTCCGGCTTCAGCCGCACCTTTGGGGAGATCGCCACACCGCTGGGGGAAGTCATCCGCACCACGCTCAACTGGTATAAAAGCCATCCCCTGGAACCTATATAGAACCTGGAGAACGACCAGCCACGCATTCCTAATGGGACGAAGAATCTCCGACTACCCATCGAGATGCTTATTGAAGGCTCAAAACGAGACTCTTCGGTCGCCAAAACGCTCACTCAGGGGGACAATTTGGAAATATGCAATCATCCTGATATAAACCTGAGAAGCCTGGTAACTGGGGTATCCATGGACCGCGGATCGGTTAAAATGGATTTATGGGAAAATAGGTTGTTGAAATTCAACCAGCTCCAGACTTTACCCTCCACCAAAGGGGCGCGCCTGAGGGATGAACCAGGAGAGCGTAATGAGGGTTCTTGGAAAAGAGGATAGATGAATCCATGGTTGATTGCTCTCGCCGGGCTGCCGGCCAGCGGTAAAAGCACGCTTGCCAGGCAGCTCGCCAGAGTTTTACCGGCTGCCATCCTGGATAAAGACCCGATCCGGGCGGCCCTGTTCAGCCCCGAAGATATCGAATATTCCCTCGCCCAGGACGACTTCTGTTTCGATATCATGCTGCAGACGGCGCTTTATCTGCTGGCCAAAGGCCGCCCGGTGATCCTGGATGGGCGCCCTTTTTCGCGACGTTACCAGGTAGATCACCTGGCCAGCTTTGCCCACGAAAACTGTCTGCCCTTGAAGCTGATTGAAGCGGTCTGCCCGGATGAAGTCGCCCACCAGCGCCTGGAACAGGATAAATCCCAGGGCAGCCACTTGGCCCAAAACCGCGATGTGGCTATGTATCTCAAAGTGAAAGCCCAGGCCGAACCAATCGACCTGCCCCACCTTGTGGTGGATACCAGCCAGTCGCTGGATGAAATCGTCGCAATATGTCTGGATTACATTCGTAATAACCCAGAACAAGCCTAATCGTTACAACTCAGGCGCCTGGAAAAAAGACCCGAATTTGAGTTGTAGGCGCTTACTTGGTAAGCGCAAAACACCTAAAATTCGGCAACCATCACCCCAAGGCTGAGTAGGACCATTAAACCAGAATGAAAGAGGAAACATGGATGAAACGTTGAGTCCCAGTGCCCAGAGGGTGCAGGCCGTATTATCCGCGGCTGGTTACCCCAACCAGGTCATCGAGCACACCCAGACTACGCGCAGCGCCAAAGAAGCCGCAGAAGCGATCGGCTGCACGGTCTCCCAGATTGCCAAATCGTTGATCTTTAAAACCAGCCTCACCCACCAACCTATCCTGGTGATCACCAGCGGGCCGAACCGGGTTAACGAAAGCCACCTGGGTGAGTTGACCGGCGAGGCGATCGAGAAGGCCGACGCCGATTTCGCTCAGGAAGCCAGCGGGTTTTCCATCGGCGGCATCCCCCCACTCGGCCACCGCAGTCCCATGCGCACGTTTATCGATGAAGATCTGTTGAAATTTGATCAGATTTGGGCCGCCGCCGGCAACCCCAACGCCGTCTTCCGCCTGACTCCACAGGACCTGCTCAGGATGACCGGGGGTCAGGTGATTGCGGTTAAATAGTTACTGTCCGTTGTTCATTTCACCGGGTAGAATAATCATACACAAGCTCTTAGAAGACCATCCGTTGTGCGTAAGTTCGCTTCAGACAAGCCTAAACGGACGGTTAGCTGCTGACTCGTCCAAAGCGGGCAGTCAGATTACTTTTCCCATCAGGTAATCGTAGATCAACTGCAGGGCTGCCTGGGCCGAGTCGATTTTGTTCTCAACCCGGTTGCCTTTCCACAGGAATTTAAACGTCCAATCACCGCGCGGCGCGCTGAAACCAATCCACACCAGGCCAACCGGTTTATCCGGCATACCCCCGCCCGGACCTGCGATGCCGGTCACCGATACGCCGATATCCGCATCCAATACCCGGCGGATGCCTTTTGCCATCTCTAAAGCTGTTTCCGGACTGACCGCGCCGTAACGGGTCAGCGTATCGTGGGATACGCCCAGCAGGTGCTCTTTGGCTTCGTAAGCGTAAGCGGTCACGCTGCCCAGGTAATAGTCTGACGACCCCGCCACATTCGTCACCCGGTGACCGATCAACCCACCCGTGCAGGACTCTGCCAGGGCCAGCTTGAGCCCCGCATCGCGTAATATTGGGCCAATCAACACTTCTAAACTGTCTTCTTGCATCGTTGCTCCCTGCAATAATCGTCGCTCGAGCGCGGCACAGCCAACCGGCGTAGGGATATTATACCCCAACCGCCGCTCTCATTTATCCACGCATTTTGAAGCCCGCCAGCCGGGAGTATAATTAGCCATAAGTTATGGAAGCATCTGAACATATCAAAGGCATTTTAGACACGCTGCCGATCAAACCGGGCTGTTACATCATGAAAAACGCTACCGGTGAGATCATCTACGTCGGCAAGGCGGTCAACCTGCACAGCCGGGTGCGTTCTTATTTCAAGGACAGCCGCGGGCTTGACCCCAAGACACGCCAGTTGGTGCGGCACATCACGACAATCGAATGGATCCTGGTCGGCTCAGAGCTCGAGGCGCTCATCCTCGAGATGAACCTGATCAAAAAACACCGGCCGCATTACAACATCCGCCTCAAAGATGACAAGCGTTATCCGTACATCAAGGTCCATTGGAAAGAGCCTTTTCCCAAAGTAACCGTCACCCGCCAGATGGTGGATGATGGTTCGCGCTACTTTGGCCCCTATACCAGCGTATGGGCTGTCCACCAGACCCTGGACGTGATCCGGCGTATTTTCCCCTACCTGACCTGCGACCGGGAGATCACAGGGAACGACCCGCGTGCCTGCCTATATTACGACATCAAGCTGTGCGGTGGACCTTGTATTGGCGCCATCCAACAAGTGGTCTACCGCCAGATGATCAATGACCTATGCCTGTTCCTGCAGGGGCGCACCGACCCGGTCGTCAGCCGGATGAAGGTTGAGATGGAGCAAGCCGCTGAAGGGCTCAACTTTGAACGCGCGGCCGCCATACGCGACCAGATCCACGCCATCGACCAGGTGGTGGAAAAGCAGAAGGTCATTTCGTCCGAGCGGGTCGATTCAGACGTCATCGCCGTGGCGCGCTCAGATGGCGAGGCCTGCGTGCAGATCTTTTTCATCCGAAGCGGTAAGCTGATCGGCCGGGAATATTTCGTACTTGAAGGCACTGAAGACGCCAATGAAAGTGAAGTGCTGGGGGGATTTATAAAGCAGTTCTATTCCGAAGCCGCCACCATCCCGGCCCAGGTGCTCCTGCCTAACGACATCGAAGAGACTCAAATCATTGAGCAGTGGCTGCGTTCCCGTCGCAGCGGTGAAAAGGTCGAGATTTTGGTACCCCATTCCGGCGTTTCGCAGGAATTGGTGCAGATGGCGGCCGAAAACGCCACCGAGACCCTGAACGCGCTGCGCAAGCAGTGGCAGGCCGACACCAACCGCCAGACCGAAGCCCTGGCCGAGTTGCAGCAGGCGCTCAACCTGCCCACCCCGCCCAACCGGATCGAGTGTTACGATATCTCCAACACCCAGGGCACCGCCTCGGTGGCCAGTATGGTGGTCTTCGAGCAAGGGGTTCCCAATAAAAAGAAATACCGCCATTTCAATATCGCGACTGTAAGCGGACCTGATGATTTCGCCAGCATGGAAGAAGTGCTCACCCGCCGTTTTCGCCGGTGGCAGACCTATCAAGAGGCGCAAAGCCCAGGCCATAAGCCCGACCCGTCTTTTTCCTCCCTGCCTGATCTGCTGATAGTGGATGGGGGCAAAGGCCAGCTCAGCCGCGCCGTGGCCGTGCTGGAACGGTTTGGCCTGTTTAATAAAGTACCGGTGATAGGCTTGGCCAAACACCAGGAGGAATTGTTCACACCCCACAAATCGGATTCGCTGCTCCTGCCGCGCCATTCGCAAGGGCTGTACCTGATCCAGCGTATCCGCGATGAAGCTCACCGTTTTGCCATCACTGCCCATCGAGGCCGGCGCTCGCGCCAAGGGCTGGTATCGCGCCTGGATAAGATCCGCGGTATCGGACCCTCCCGCCGCCGGGCGCTGTTGACCCATTTTAGCTCGATCGAAGACATCATCCAGGCCCCGATTGAAGAACTGATCGCAATAAAAGGCATCACCCCCGAGATCGCGCAAACCCTGAAAACCCAGCTCGAATAAAGAGGAAAATATGCAGAAGAAATCGTCCAAAAATACGCCGGTGAAAGTTAAAAAAACGGCGTTGTCCCCTGAGGTGCGGGCGCGCCGTATGCAGCAGGTCTTTTTAGGTATCGTGGCCGTGGTGATGATCCTCAGCATGATCATCGCCCTGGTGGCCCGATAACCAGGGAGGCATCTTTCTATGCCCTCGGGATGGGATCAACCGTAAATATTAGAAGACCATAGGCTGTTGAGATGGATAATCCAGCTACCATGTCCGAAATTACCCCAGGTTGGTGGGTAAGCCAATGCCGGCTTTACCATACCCACAGCGGGCTGTTCACCTCGGGGGATGATGCCATCCTGATCGATCCCGGTATTTATCCGGATGAAATCGAGGCCATCGCCGCCTTCGTGAAAGCCCGCGCCATCCACATCCAGGCCGTCTTGTTGACCCACAGCCACTGGGACCACATCCTGGGTCCCGAGCATTTCCCCGAAGCAACTTTGATCGCCCACCAGTGCTTCGCCATCACCGCGGCGGAAGCAGAATGCGAGCTGCACCGCGAAATCGCCGGGCTAGAAAAAGATGGCGGAGCGAGCCGCCGCCGGGCCTTTCGCATCCCGCATCCGGATATCACTTTTGACCGCCGCATGACCCTCCAGGTGGGGAGCGAGCTGATCCAGTTAGTTGCTGCTCCTGGGCACGCGCCCGACCAATTGATCGCTTACCAGCCCAACGGCCAGACGCTGTGGGCCGCGGATATGCTCAGCGACCTGGAGATCCCCCTGATCCAGTCCAGCTTAAGCGCCTACCGGCAAACCATGGAGATGCTGGATAGTCTCCGAGTGCGCACCCTAATCCCCGGGCACGGGTTTGTTACCTGCCAGGCCGATGAGATCGCCGCGCGCCGGGCAAGCGACCGGGTTTACCTGGCCGAACTGGACTCGCGCACGCGCGAAGCAGTCGAGCTGGGGCTTACCCTGGAAGAATCGGTGAGGCTGTGCCATAACATTCCCTATCGCCAGGATCGTGAAGAAAACGCCGGGCCACACCGTCTTAACAGTGAAGCGGCTTACGTTGAAGCTGGCGGATCGGCCCCAGTGGACAGCGGTTGGAACCGCAAAGCTTGAGGTGGAATCAAGATGAACCCATTTACCGATCCGTCCAAAATGGTTATTCCCCTGTCTTTTTCTACTCAGAGGCTGCTGCTGCGCTGTCCTCAGCCAGGCGATGGGGTGGAGTTTTACGCAGCCGTTCAAGAATCACGGGCTGAACTGCATCCTTGGTTTGATATAAGCGATGAAGAGTCGTTGATTGGCTGCGAAACGCGCATGCGAGATGCACAGAACAACTTCCTGTCACACGAGGCCTTTGAATTTCTTGTATTCATGCTTGGGAGTGAAAAATTGGTCGGACGGGTAGGTTTATCCGCGGCCAACTGGGATACGCCCAGCTTTGAGATGGGCTACTGGATCCGCACACCTTATTCTGGAAAGGGCCTGATGACGGAGGCCGTCATGGGTCTGACCCGATTTGCCATGCAAGTGTTAAGGGCAAACCGGGTGGCCATCTTTTGCAACGAGCAGAACGTCAAAAGTTCCGCTGTGGCCAGGCGAGCCGGGTATCGTTTCGAAGGCACGCTGCATAACGATCGCCGGCATTTCCGCACCCACGAGCGGGTCAACGCGTGCATCTTCGCCTACACGCCGGAAATGGAGACAGAGAATTTACGCGGCGGCGGGCTTGCCTAAGCGCGCGCGCTCCTCTTCGACGATCTTTTCTTCCAACTTGCGGAAAAGCGGCTGCGGCGCCTGGAGGACCTGCCCGCCCGGCAGTTGGCTGGGTACCCAGCGCCCGCTGGCCCCATCCGGGTCATAACGCAGGGTGGTGTGCTCTCCCAACGAATCGCTGACGATCTGCGTGCTCTGTTTACCAAATAACGAGGTGGTGAAACCCAGGTAGCCATGCAAACGCTGGCTGGTATGCGGTAGGAAGGGAGCAAACAGGATCTTCAGCGAATCGATCGCGCGGAGGGCGGTATAGACGGACTTGGCTGCCTGCTCCTTATCTCTTTTAATTTCAAACCAGGGCGCGTGCATATCCAGGTACTTGTTGACCTCCGACGCCAGGCGCATGGCTTCAGCCACCGCTGCACGCAGGTGCACGGCTTCCAACTGCTCGCCAACCGTGGTAAAACCGGCGGCTACCGTCGCCAACAATGCCTGGTCATCCGGACGCAGCTCGCCGGGCTGTGGCACGCAGCCTTCCCAATTTTTATATGTAAATGCCAGTACGCGGTTGGCCAGGTTGCCCCAGGTTGCCACCAGCTCGTCATTATTATGATGGTAGAACTCGTTCCAATCCCAGTCCGAATCGCGCCCCTCGGGCATATTCACCGTCAGATAATAGCGCAGTGGATCCGGGTCGTAGCGGCTGAGGAAATCACGGCCCCAGACGGCCCAGTTGCGGCTACCGGAGATCTTTTGGCCTTCCAGGTTCATGAACTGGTTGGCCGGCACGTCGTAAGGCAGGTTGAGCGGCTGGCCGCTTTCACCCGCATAGATTTCCAAAAATTGTTCACCCGCGCCCATCAATTCGGCCGGCCACATGGCCGCGTGGAAGAAAATGTTGTCCTTCCCGATGAAATAGGACGTGCGGGAAGACCTGTCAGTCCACCAATCCTTCCAGGCATCGGGTTTGCCGACAAGTTTGCTCCACTCGATAGCGGCGGACAGGTAACCAATTACCGCTTCAAACCAAACGTAGAGGCGCTTCCCTTCCCAACCCTCGACCGGGACGGGAATTCCCCAATCCAGGTCACGGGTGATTGGGCGAGCTTTCAATCCCTCAGATTGGATCTTTCGCAACGATTCGCCAATGACCGTGTCACGCCAGTAGGACTGGCGAGTTTTTAGAAACTTTTCAACGTCAGGTCCCATCTTGGAGAGGTCGAGGAAAAAATGCTCGGTGTCACGCAGTTCAAGAGCCCCGCCCATCTTGGATCGGGGATTGAGCAGTTTTTCTGGCTCGAGCACGTTGCCGCAGTTGTCACACTGGTCCGAGCGCGCGCCTTCGAAACCGCAGATATAGCAAATCCCTTCAACATAGCGGTCGGGCAGAAATTTATTCGCCGACGGCGAGTACCACTGCGGGCGAGTCTCGGTGTAGAGATAGCCGTTCTTATGTAAAGCCAGGAAGATGGACTGCGAAACTTTGAAGTGGTTTTCTGTGTGCGTGGTGGTGAACAGGTCGTATTGAATCCCAAGCTGCTGGAAAAGGTCCAAAAAACCGTCGTGGTAGGCTTTGTAAATCATCTCGACCGGCTTGCCCAGTGCGTCCGCTTTGATCGTCACCGGCGTGCCGTGGGAATCGGTGCCTGATACCATCAAGACCCGGTTACCCTTAAGGCGATGATAGCGGGCAAAAATATCTCCGGGAAGATGTGAACCGGTCAGGTTACCCACGTGAATCTCGGCATTGGCATAAGGCCAGGCAATCGCAACCAGGATGGGATCGGACATAAAGTACCTCATATACCTTTTGATAAGAATAAAAAACGCTGGCCAGGGTGTGCCAGCGTCTACCGCGTGCAAGCAAGGCGAGCCTAAGCCGGCTCAACTGGCATGAGCCGCTCCGCTAAACCACCCTGCATCCACATCGAAATAGACCGCATATTAAATTGATTATACAATAAAATATTTAAAGCACAAGGAAACTACTCAGGGTGAGGATGAAAAATTCCGAATTTGAGGTGTTTGCGGGTGCTTCGCACCCGCAAACACCTCAAATTCGGAATTTTTCACATGAGTCTGAGCAGTTACAGTGCAAAGAATAGCTACTTTACAGATAATCCCTCAATTGGCGAGCGCGGCGCGGGTGGCGCAGACGGCGCAGCGCCTTGCCTTCGATCTGGCGAATGCGCTCGCGCGTCAGGCCAAATTTCTGTCCTACTTCTTCCAGGGTGTAGGCATGCCCGTTATCCAGGCCAAAACGCAGCCGTAAAATCCGGGCTTCCCGCGGCGAAAGAGTCGATAATACGTCTTCAATTTTATCCCGCAACATATCTCGGTAAGCCACCTGGATCGGGGAAGGCGTAATATTGTCTTCCACAAACATGCCCAGTTCCGAATCTTCTTCATCGCCGACCGGGCTTTCCAGTGATAGCGGCAGCCAGGATACGCACATCATCCACTGGACCTTGCGCAGGCTTAAGCCCATCTCGCCGGCCAGCTCATCCATGCGCGGCATGCGTCCAAGCTTTTGTTCCATCTCATGGGTCATCTTATACAATTGGCGAATGCGGTCGATCATATGGACGGGCACGCGGATGGTACGGCCTTGATCGGCAATCGAACGGGTGATGGTTTGGCGGATCCACCAGGTAGCATAAGTGGAAAAACGGAACCCGCGGTGGTAATCATATTTCTCAACCGCCTTCATTAAGCCAAGGTTACCTTCCTGGATTAGATCAAGGAAAGGCACACCGCGGCCAATGTAGCGTTTGGCAATCGAAACCACCAGACGGGTATTGGCCTTGATCAGGTGTTCGCGCGCCAGAACGCCATCTGTTATAAAGGTCTCTAACGGCTGGCGCTGGACAGCCGAACTTTTTCCATTCAGACGATCCAATTCATTCTTGGACTGCCGGCCCTGCTCGATCCGCTGAGCCAGGTTGAGTTCTTGTTCAACCGAGAGTAGCGGGACTCGCGACATCTCTTTAAGATAGAGGCCAACCGTATCATCCGGCCCAATCCGCTCCATATCGATCAGCGGCTCCATATCGGCCGGTGGCAGCGTATCGTCTTCCACTTCATCTGTATGATAATCGGATTCCCGGTCCAGAATATCTACCCCCCGGTGGCGCAGTGCAATGACAATCGCGCTTAAGTGTTCTGCATCTTCGTCCCCGTTTGGATAAAATTCCATCAGGTCTTCTGTCGTAAGATAGCCCTGAACATCTGCCTTCTCAAGCAGCATACTCAAGATCTCCAGCTTCTGCCTGCGCCTACCCGGATATGTCATGATTCACCCTCCTTAAATGACCAATACCGGCGGATCACATTCCAGCCCAAACCCTCACAAGTCCAGTTCAAGAGCAGCCCATTTCTGATTAGAAAGAAATGGAGCACAATCCCTCTAATCTTTATCAGGAATAATGATATGCGCGGACCCCATGGTCTGGTGTTCGCAGGAATTATTATTCAAATTCTCACCACAAATGGTGCATAAACCCTGGCAATCAGGCCTGCATAATGGGCTGATTGGAGTTTCTATCAGTATATATTCACGTACCAGTGAGTCGAGGTCCATGTTGCCATCTTCGGGTAGAATCAGTTCCGAATCAGACATCGTACGCGAGCTGAATGCAAAGAGTTCGCTAAATTCAGTCCGAAGCGGTTGCTGGAAATTGACCAGGCAGCGCACACATTGGGCCGGCGCCACAGCCTGGAAATAGCCCTGTGCGATAAGTCCTTGCGGAGTACGCGAAACCTTGACAGCACCTTTAAATGCTTCAAGATCCAAATCGGGTTGGAGATGGATATTGGCATATTCGAAATGAAAATCTCGACTATAGCTGATCGGCTGACTGACAATAAAGCCGACATTAATGCGTAACGGGTAACGTGGGTTATTCACAGGGACAACATGAGTATAGTAAAATTAGACTCTATCATTATAGCATGGATGTTCAACAATGTCAAGTTTCTTAGATATTTATATATAAATATAGTATAT
>Ga0066793_10000437_pt1 | contig 16254 bp, 8 predicted proteins | sample PersoiDNA2013189_FD_83876 | JGI IMG/M metagenome (GOLD analysis project Ga0066793, IMG submission 83876) | Permafrost soil microbial communities from the Arctic, to analyse light accelerated degradation of dissolved organic matter (DOM) -... | ecosystem: Environmental > Terrestrial > Soil >... | reverse complement strand
CGTGATTCCCTTCATCCGTGCCATGCGAAGGGGGCCCTCCAGTCTCGTCAGCCTGCCGGCGTCGCCGTCGTGCGCCCCGGGGCCGGCATCCCGGCACATTGTCAGGTGCGCGGCCGACCCGACCGTCATGTCGCTGACCCTCCACTATCGGATCGGTCGCCTCTGCGACGGTTCGCCATTTCTTCATGCCGTCATCGGTACTTACGCCGCGTCAGGAGCGGCTGTCGCACCGGCGGAAACCCCGTGCAGGTTCGTACCGGACCGTTCCGCGTCGCGTTCGGTCTGATACCTGACAGTCATGCGCTCTTCCCACTGGGAACCTATTTACGTGGATATGGCTTCGTCGGGAACTGGTCGGCACCTGCGACGCTGCAGGACATCGAGCAGCGCCTCGAGACCGACGACGACACCATCACGTCCACGCTGCATTGGGCATTGGGATGGCTGAGTCATCCCCGGCACCCCGGAGCCCTGGCATCGGCCCCACATGGTCGAGCAGCGCCAAGGATGCGGTTGGCACCTCCCTCTTCTCGAGCCGGGTCTGGTTCACCGTCGGCCACGGCATCCTAAATGAGGTCTACTGGCCGCGAGTGGACCGGCCCCAGATCCGCGATCTCGGGTTCATCGTGGCTGACGGCGCAGGTTTCTGGAGCGAGGTGAAGAGGGACGCCGATCAGAAGATCCATTTCCAGCGAATTGGCGTTCCTGCCATCTCCGTGGTCCATCGCCATGTCCGCTACGAACTCAGTCTCCGCATCTGTTCGGATAATGACGCGGACGTTGTTCGTATCGAGGCGCGCCTCGAAGATCGCAGGGACCGGACCGACCCCGAACGGAAGAAGCATCCACTTCGGCTGTACCCACTCGTGGCGCCTCATCTCGGTCGCAGCGGCCTCGCCAACCATGCGTGGGTCGGAACCTACAAGGGCCGCGAGATGCTGTTCGCCCAGCACGACGCCTCGGCAGTTGCGTTCGCCTCAGATCCGGCGCCGCTGCGTCAGTCGGTGGGCTATGTCGGCGCTTCAGACGGCTGGCAGGATTTCGCCGCCCATGGCCACATGACCTGGACATATGACTGCACCGATGCCGGCAACGTCGCCGGGATTACTGAGCTCGATCTGTCCGGAGGGACAGCCCAACTCGCCCTCGCTTTTGCGCGCCGGCCCGAAGAGGCGGCGCTCGAGGCCAGTGCCGCACTCGCCGCGCATTTCCAGAACAATTGGGACGAATATGTCGGGGGCTGGCTCAGCTTCCTGCACACGACCAATGCGGCCCCGCGTCAGCTCGGCGCCCCCGAGCGCGCGCTGTACGTGACATCGGCATCCGTGCTTCGGACACATCAGGACCGCACCGAGCCGGGTGCGACGGTAGCCAGCCTGTCGATCCCATGGGGCAACGCCAGCAACGACGCGGGCGGCTACCACCTCGTCTGGTCTCGAGATCTGGTCGAGGCGGCGGGGGCCTTCGTTGCCCTCGGTTCACGGCCGTCAGCGCGTCAGACGCTCGCGTACTTGGTTGCGACCCAGGAGCCAGACGGTCATTGGCTTCAGAACCAGTGGCTCGATGGCGTCGCGTACTGGTCGGGTGTGCAACTCGACGAGGCCGCCTACCCCATCCTCCTCATCGCAGCGCTGCGACGCGCCGGAGCGGCTGACATGCACGGGAGGGGCGGCGCTGAGGCCGCCGATTTCGAACGGCTACTCACCGACGCCGCGCTCGACCGGATGGTCGCGACGGCCGCCGGCTTCATCGCCCGAAACGGTCCGGCAACCGCACAAGATCGTTGGGAGGAGACCGCCGGTTTGACCCCCTCAACGCTTGCCCCCGTCGTGGCAGCACTCGTCGTGGCGGCAGGCTACCTTCCCGAGCCGGCCTCCGCATACTGCCTCGAGCTCGCCGACGATTGGAATGCCTCGATTGAGGACTGGACGTACGCGTCCAACACGCGGATCTCTCGTGAATACGGGGTCGATGGGTACTACGTGCGAATCGCCGCGCCGGAGGTCCTCGCCGGAGCTCCGATCTCGAGCACGGTGCCGGTGCGTAACCGACCCACCGAGCATGCGTTCGTGCCCGGCGACGAGATGGTCGGCACCGACTTCCTGGCCCTCGTTCGCTTCGGGCTTCGACTGGCGGATGACCCGCGAATCGTGTCGAGCCTCGTGGTCGCCGACGCCGTTCTCCGATCGGAGACGCAGAGCGGCCCGGTTTGGCATCGCTACAACGGCGACGGCTACGGTGAGCATGCGGACGGCGGACCGTACGACGGGACGGGGATCGGCCGCGGCTGGCCGCTGCTGGTCGGGGAACGCGGCCACTACGAGCTGGCCGCCGGGCGTGATGCGCGGTCATACCTCGCAACGATGCGTCGCATGGCATCGCGCGGTGGCATGCTGCCCGAGCAGGTCTGGGACGAGGACGACATCCCGGGGCGTGGTCTGTTCCGTGGGCGGCCCAGTGGCTCAGCCATGCCCCTTGTCTGGGCCCACGCCGAATACATCAAGCTCGCTCGCTCGATCGCTCTCGGTCACCCGATCGATCGACCCGAAAACGCCTGGCGTCGGTATCACGGTGTCGCCCCGAAGGCGACCCGGACGACATGGCGGTTCACGGCACCGCGTCCGAGCATGCCTGCAGGTCGCCACCTCCGGATCGAACTGCTTGCGCCGGCGCGAACCCGTATATCACTCGACGGCTGGCGCTCGTGGTTCGACGTGGAGGCTCGCGACACGTCATTGGGTGTGTGGGTGGTCGATGTACCGGATTCGGACCGCTTGGTGTCGGGAGACCACGTCGACTTCACCTTCTGGTGGCTTGACAGGTCGATGGGAGGAGCGGGATTTCCGCGTGGCGGTCCAGGCGTGATCGCTGGTCAGCCCGACGACGTGGGCGATCGCTCCGGATGTCAGCCAGGTGACGGACGCGACGATGACGTACCCGGGATGATCGATCCAGCCGAGATTCCGCCCGACCCCATGTCCAGGAGGTTGCCAATCATGACTATCGAGAAGACCCCGAGCCCTCGCGACGATGCCAAGGAGATACCCACGCTCAGCAAGCTTCGCGATGTCGACGAGACTGTCGCGAATGCCGTCGACGACATCAGGGGACGGATGGCCAAGGACAAGAACGGCCAGGAACTCGGCAGGATCGACGGCCTCATGATCGACGGCCTCATGATCGACGATGTCGAACGGAAGGTCCGTTTCATCGAGGTCGCTTCCGGTGGTTTCCTGGGCTTCGGCGGGAGCAAGTCGTTCATCCCGGTCGAGGCCATCACGCGGATCACCGAAGACGATGTCTACATCAGCCACACCCGCGAGCACCTGGCCGACGCATCGCCATATGATCCGGACCTCGTGGAGGCCCATTCGGACTATTTCTCCGGTCTGTATCCGTATTATGGATACTCGGGATACTTGGGCCTCTCCCCTGCGCCCGTGAGCTATCGCTACGCCAGGAGCGAACCGATACCTTCCAAGGCGTCGGGCGGGTGACCGCCTGAGTGTCGACCTGTCTTGATCGATGACCACGTCGCATAGGTCGGCCGATCCCGCACCGGCTGCGCATCAGATCGATGCCGATCGCGACCAAGCGGTGGGCAAGGCAGTTCACCTCGGAGCCTTCGATCCGATCGTGCGGCTGGATGTCACGGCCTACAGAATCCCGACCGCGACGCCCGAATCGGACGGCACGCTCGAATGGGATACCACGACTCTTGTGATCGCGGAGCCCGTGGCCGCCGGGGTTCGCGGCTTCGGCTACACATACGCTGATACCTCGACCGCGCGGCTCATCCAGGATCTCCTGGCCGGCATCGTGGTGGGCCACGATCCCATGGATATTCCCGGCGCCTGGCTGGCGATGGTCCACGCGATCCGCAACCTCGGTCGTCCAGGCGTGGCCTCGATGGCCATCGGCGCCGTCGACAACGCCCTGTGGGACCTCAAGGCAAAACTGCTGGGTCTGCCGCTCGCTTCGCTCTTCGGCCAGGTCCGGGACCGCGTCCCGGTCTACGGCAGCGGCGGCTTCACCTCGTACTCGACCAAGGAGCTCGAGGCTCAGCTGGGCGGCTGGATCGCGGACGGGATGATGATGGTCAAGATGAAGGTCGGGCGCGACCCAGCTGCCGACTTCGAACGGGTCAGGACCGCCCGGGCGGCGGTCGGCCCAGACGTAGCGCTCTTCGTCGATGCCAATGGCGCGTACGAGCGCAAGCAAGCCTTGGGATTCGCCCAGAGGTTCGCCGACCTCGGTGTCCGCTGGTTCGAGGAGCCGGTTTCCTCGGACGACCTGGACGGGCTCCGCGAGATCCGCGATGCTGGGCCGCCGGGGATGGCGATCACCGCGGGCGAGTACGGCTACGACCTGCCGTACTTCCGGCGGATGCTTGAGGCAGGCGCAGTCGACATCCTCCAGGCCGACGCGACCCGCTGCGCCGGACTCAGCGAGTTCCTGCGTGTCGGGGCGCTGTGCTGGTCGCGCTCGCTGCCTCTCTCGTCCCATTGTGCGCCATCGATCCACGTGGCGGTCGGCTGTGCGCTCCCCGCGCTGGTCCACCTGGAGTACTTCTTCGATCATGCCCGCATCGAGGAGCTCGTTCTCGACGGCGCACCGCGGCCCATCGACGGCCATCTGCGGCCCGATCTCTCGAGGCCGGGCCTCGGCGTTGAGCTGAAGCGAAACGACGTCGCGCGCTGGCAGGTGCCGATATGAGAGCGACCGCGCCGAACGCTGAAACTTGGCTTGAGGTGGGCGTTGCGGCATTCAGCGTGGCCCTTCTGGCGGCGGTCGGGGTGCTCGTCCTAGGGCGTTTACAGGGCGCTGCGAGCCGCCGTCGGCGTCATGACGAAGCACCGCCCCGCAGTGGTGCCGTCGCGGCTGAGAGACATCGCAACGTGGGGGCGGCGGCCGCCCGATGAGCGACTTGGCGGCGTTCCGGTTCGTACGGCGCGAGATCCGGGAGGGACGGTTCCAACGAACGATGGCCCTGATGGTCGCTTTTTCGGCGATCGTGTCCGGCTTCGAGGCATACGTCCAGCACCGCCGCGGGAACTTCGTCGATCGGCTGATGTGGACGCCGGTCTGGCTCATGCCGCCGACGGCCGCGGGCGCGCTGGCCGCGGTCGTCAGCCGCCGGGCGGCGCACACGCTCCTACCTCTGCTTTCGCTCGCCTCGATCGCGGACGGTCTCATCGGCTTCCGGGCCCACCTGATCGGGATCGAGCGCATGCCGGGCGGGTGGCGGCTGGGACAGTACAACGTGGTCATGGGGGCACCGGTCTTCGCGCCGCTGCTCATGTCCAGCGTTGGCGTCCTCGGCCTCCTGGCGTCCGTGCTGCGACCAGCGGAGTCAGATGCCAAGGAAACGAGCGCTGACAGCGATGACCTGGAAGATCACGGGGGCCTCGCGACTCGGATCGCCCACGGGGAGTTCCAGCGGGGCATGGCCCTGACCGCAGGTGCGTTCGCCGTCCTGGCCGGGGGGGAGGCCTACTTCGAACACCTGCGCGGGAGCTTCAATGACCGGTTGATGTGGACCCCGATCTGGCTGACACCGCCGATGGTCGTAGCGACGGCGGCCGCGGCGGTCAGCGAAGAGGCGGCCCAGAAGGTCCTGCCCGTGGCCTCTGTGGTGATCCTCTGCGATGGGCTGGCCGGGTTCGCGCTCCACCTGAGGGGCATCGGCCGGATGCCTGGCGGCTTCCGGAACCTCGACTTCAACCTGACCATGGGACCGCCCCTCTTCGCACCCCTCCTCTTCGCCTCGGTGGGCACCCTCGGACTCATCGCCTCGCTCATGCGCCGCGGATCGGATGGTCCAATGTGATCAGTGACCGGTATCCGGATGCAGACGTTCTTGAGCAGCGTGGCCACTGGGACGATGCCACCCGCCAGGTCGTGCTCGACCGCGTCCACAACGTGCCTTCGTTCCACTACTTCGACGCCCAAGCTCGCGAGACGCTCGAGGCGCTCTGTGCCCGGATCATCCCGCAGGACCACCGACCAGCGGCGCGACGGGTGCCAATCGCGCCATGGATCGATGACCGCTGCGCCAGCGATACCGGAGTCGGCTTTCGGTTCGACGACATGCCGGACGACGCGACAGCCTGGACGCTCGGCCTGGCGGGTCTCGACGAGACAGCCCAGGCCGTGGCTGGCGCGCGGTTCTCATTACTGCCCCCCGATCGGCAGGACCTAGTCCTTGAGGCGATCCGACAGGGCGATCCCCCTGGCGACGTCTGGCGTCGCCGCGTGCCCGCGCGACGATGGTGGATCCAGGTCGCCCTCAAGCAGATCAGCGGGGTCTACTATGCCCACCCGTCGGCCTGGGATGAGATCGGTTTCGGTGGACCTGCCTACCCCCGTGGTTACGCGGCCCTGAACTTCGGCGCGCGGGAACACTGGGAAGCTACTGAGGTCCCCGACTCGCCGCCGGCGATCTCCGGTGGGGCGGCCCCCGGCGCAGTCCCCTCATGAAGCTCGACGTACGCCTATCGCCAAACTGGCTGCTCGACCTCGAGATGCGTGAGTACCGCCCGCAGGACGCCGTCGACTTCTGCATCATCGGGACCGGGGCCGGCGGTGGTGTACTGGCCCAGCGGCTCGCCCGGTTCGGCTTCTCGGTGGTCGCCCTCGAGGCCGGGGACTGGCATGACAGCGAGAGGGACATGGTCTCGGATGAAGCGGGCTCCGGCCGCCTGTACTGGAACGACCTACGCATCACCGGAGGCCAGGACCCGCTCGAATTCGGCGCCAACAACTCGGGCCGCGGGGTGGGTGGTGGCACGGTCCATTACGCCGCATTCTGCCCTCGACTTCACCCCTCGGACTTCCGGGTGCGCACGCTCGACGGCGTCGCGGTCGACTGGCCGATCAGCTACCAGGACTTGGAGCCTTACTACGAAGACATGGAGCGTGAGTATCCGGTCTCCGGTCCGACACACTTCCCGTGGGGCGCGCCGCACGGTTATCCCTATGCACCGTTGGAGGCGGGCACAGCAGGCCAGATGCTTATCAAGGGCTGTCAAGCCCTCGGCATACGCGTCGTCGCCGGCGGACCGGTGGCCATCCCATCGGGCCGAGTCGGAAAGCGCCCCCACTGCATCCAGCGCGGCTTTTGCCTACTTGGTTGCAAGGTCGGCGCCAAGAGCTCGACGCTCGTGAGCCACATCCCAGACGCGATCGCCCGGGGAGCGGAGATCCGGACCGCTTGCATGGCCTTTGAGATCCCGCTCGATCAGGCTGGTCGCGTCTCGGGAGTCCGCTACTACCGGACCCTGCCCGGTGGCCGTCGGATCGAAGAGGAGCAGCGAGCCCAGGCTGTCATCGTGGCAGGCTACGCCATCGAGACACCGCGGCTGCTGCTCAACTCGACGTCGGAACGGTTCCCCGATGGCCTGGCCAATTCGAGCGGTCTAGTCGGCCGGTACCTCATGGCCCAAGCCGGACCGGTGGTCTGGGGACGGTTCCCCGACCTCATCCGCCAGTACAAGTCCCCGCCGGCCTGTGCGCTGAGCGAAGCATTTTGCGAGACTGACGCCGCCAACGATTTCGTGCGCGGTTATGCCCTCCAAACGGTCGCGCCATTGCCGATCGCGATGGCGCATCTGATCGCCGAGGAAGATGGCCGCTTTGGTGAAGGTCTGGTTCGGGCGATGCAGGACTACAACCACGATGCCGCGATCGGCGTGCTCGGCGAGATCCTGCCCGACGAGCGCAACACGGTGACCATCCACCCGACGGAACGGGACCGGTTCGGCATCCCGGTCCCACATATGCGGTTCAGCCTGTTTGAGAACGACCGGCGCATGATGGCCACTGGGATCGCGCGCGCGAGAGCGGTCCTGACCGCGGCTGGGGCGACCGAGACCCACGCGGTGCCGCGCTACGCCCACCTGGTGGGTACCGCGCGGATGGGCTTCACGCCCGCGGACTCCGTCGTGGATCGCTGGTGCCGCAGCTGGGATGTGCCAAACCTCCTGGTCTGCGACGGCAGTGTGCTGCCCACCCAGGGCTCGGCCAATCCGGCGCTCACGATCTCCGCGCTCGCCGCCCGAACGTCCGATTGGCTGCGCCGAGCTGTTCCTGCCGGGGCTCTTACACGGCGTCCATCCGACCCGACCGCGGTCGGGTCGGATGGACGCCGTGTAAGAGCCCCGGCAGGAACAGCTCGGCGCAGCCAATCGGACGTTCGGGCGGCGAGCGCGGAGATCGTGAGCGCCGGATTGGCCGAGCCCTGGGTGGGCAGCACACTGCCGTCGCAGACCAGGAGGTTTGGCACATCCCAGCTGCGGCACCAGCGATCCACGACGGAGTCCGCGGGCGTGAAGCCCATCCGCGCGGTACCCACCAGGTGGGCGTAGCGCGGCACCGCGTGGGTCTCGGTCGCCCCAGCCGCGGTCAGGACCGCTCTCGCGCGCGCGATCCCAGTGGCCATCATGCGCCGGTCGTTCTCAAACAGGCTGAACCGCATATGTGGGACCGGGATGCCGAACCGGTCCCGTTCCGTCGGGTGGATGGTCACCGTGTTGCGCTCGTCGGGCAGGATCTCGCCGAGCACGCCGATCGCGGCATCGTGGTTGTAGTCCTGCATCGCCCGAACCAGACCTTCACCAAAGCGGCCATCTTCCTCGGCGATCAGATGCGCCATCGCGATCGGCAATGGCGCGACCGTTTGGAGGGCATAACCGCGCACGAAATCGTTGGCGGCGTCAGTCTCGCAAAATGCTTCGCTCAGCGCACAGGCCGGCGGGGACTTGTACTGGCGGATGAGGTCGGGGAACCGTCCCCAGACCACCGGTCCGGCTTGGGCCATGAGGTACCGGCCGACTAGACCGCTCGAATTGGCCAGGCCATCGGGGAACCGTTCCGACGTCGAGTTGAGCAGCAGCCGCGGTGTCTCGATGGCGTAGCCTGCCACGATGACAGCCTGGGCTCGCTGCTCCTCTTCGATCCGACGGCCACCGGGCAGGGTCCGGTAGTAGCGGACTCCCGAGACGCGACCAGCCTGATCGAGCGGGATCTCAAAGGCCATGCAAGCGGTCCGGATCTCCGCTCCCCGGGCGATCGCGTCTGGGATGTGGCTCACGAGCGTCGAGCTCTTGGCGCCGACCTTGCAACCAAGTAGGCAAAAGCCGCGCTGGATGCAGTGGGGGCGCTTTCCGACTCGGCCCGATGGGATGGCCACCGGTCCGCCGGCGACGACGCGTATGCCGAGGGCTTGACAGCCCTTGATAAGCATCTGGCCTGCTGTGCCCGCCTCCAACGGTGCATAGGGATAACCGTGCGGCGCGCCCCACGGGAAGTGTGTCGGACCGGAGACCGGATACTCACGCTCCATGTCTTCGTAGTAAGGCTCCAAGTCCTGGTAGCTGATCGGCCAGTCGACCGCGACGCCGTCGAGCGTGCGCACCCGGAAGTCCGAGGGGTGAAGTCGAGGGCAGAATGCGGCGTAATGGACCGTGCCACCACCCACCCCGCGGCCCGAGTTGTTGGCGCCGAATTCGAGCGGGTCCTGGCCTCCGGTGATGCGTAGGTCGTTCCAGTACAGGCGGCCGGAGCCCGCTTCATCCGAGACCATGTCCCTCTCGCTGTCATGCCAGTCCCCGGCCTCGAGGGCGACCACCGAGAAGCCGAACCGGGCGAGCCGCTGGGCCAGTACACCACCGCCGGCCCCGGTCCCGATGATGCAGAAGTCGACGGCGTCCTGCGGGCGGTACTCACGCATCTCGAGGTCGAGCAGCCAGTTTGGCGATAGGCGTACGTCGAGCTTCATGAGGGGACTGCGCCGGGGGCCGCCCCACCGGAGATCGCCGGCGGCGAGTCGGGGACCTCAGTAGCTTCCCAGTGTTCCCGCGCGCCGAAGTTCAGGGCCGCGTAACCACGGGGGTAGGCAGGTCCACCGAAACCGATCTCATCCCAGGCCGACGGGTGGGCATAGTAGACCCCGCTGATCTGCTTGAGGGCGACCTGGATCCACCATCGTCGCGCGGGCACGCGGCGACGCCAGACGTCGCCAGGGGGATCGCCCTGTCGGATCGCCTCAAGGACTAGGTCCTGCCGATCGGGGGGCAGTAATGAGAACCGCGCGCCAGCCACGGCCTGGGCTGTCTCGTCGAGACCCGCCAGGCCGAGCGTCCAGGCTGTCGCGTCGTCCGGCATGTCGTCGAACCGAAAGCCGACTCCGGTATCGCTGGCGCAGCGGTCATCGATCCATGGCGCGATTGGCACCCGTCGCGCCGCTGGTCGGTGGTCCTGCGGGATGATCCGGGCACAGAGCGCCTCGAGCGTCTCGCGAGCTTGGGCGTCGAAGTAGTGGAACGAAGGCACGTTGTGGACGCGGTCGAGCACGACCTGGCGGGTGGCATCGTCCCAGTGGCCACGCTGCTCAAGAACGTCTGCATCCGGATACCGGTCACTGATCACATTGGACCATCCGATCCGCGGCGCATGAGCGAGGCGATGAGTCCGAGGGTGCCCACCGAGGCGAAGAGGAGGGGTGCGAAGAGGGGCGGTCCCATGGTCAGGTTGAAGTCGAGGTTCCGGAAGCCGCCAGGCATCCGGCCGATGCCCCTCAGGTGGAGCGCGAACCCGGCCAGCCCATCGCAGAGGATCACCACAGAGGCCACGGGCAGGACCTTCTGGGCCGCCTCTTCGCTGACCGCCGCGGCCGCCGTCGCTACGACCATCGGCGGTGTCAGCCAGATCGGGGTCCACATCAACCGGTCATTGAAGCTCCCGCGCAGGTGTTCGAAGTAGGCCTCCCCCCCGGCCAGGACGGCGAACGCACCTGCGGTCAGGGCCATGCCCCGCTGGAACTCCCCGTGGGCGATCCGAGTCGCGAGGCCCCCGTGATCTTCCAGGTCATCGCTGTCAGCGCTCGTTTCCTTGGCATCTGACTCCGCTGGTCGCAGCACGGACGCCAGGAGGCCGAGGACGCCAACGCTGGACATGAGCAGCGGCGCGAAGACCGGTGCCCCCATGACCACGTTGTACTGTCCCAGCCGCCACCCGCCCGGCATGCGCTCGATCCCGATCAGGTGGGCCCGGAAGCCGATGAGACCGTCCGCGATCGAGGCGAGCGAAAGCAGAGGTAGGAGCGTGTGCGCCGCCCGGCGGCTGACGACCGCGGCCAGCGCGCCCGCGGCCGTCGGCGGCATGAGCCAGACCGGCGTCCACATCAGCCGATCGACGAAGTTCCCGCGGCGGTGCTGGACGTATGCCTCGAAGCCGGACACGATCGCCGAAAAAGCGACCATCAGGGCCATCGTTCGTTGGAACCGTCCCTCCCGGATCTCGCGCCGTACGAACCGGAACGCCGCCAAGTCGCTCATCGGGCGGCCGCCGCCCCCACGTTGCGATGTCTCTCAGCCGCGACGGCACCACTGCGGGGCGGTGCTTCGTCATGACGCCGACGGCGGCTCGCAGCGCCCTGTAAACGCCCTAGGACGAGCACCCCGACCGCCGCCAGAAGGGCCACGCTGAATGCCGCAACGCCCACCTCAAGCCAAGTTTCAGCGTTCGGCGCGGTCGCTCTCATATCGGCACCTGCCAGCGCGCGACGTCGTTTCGCTTCAGCTCAACGCCGAGGCCCGGCCTCGAGAGATCGGGCCGCAGATGGCCGTCGATGGGCCGCGGTGCGCCGTCGAGAACGAGCTCCTCGATGCGGGCATGATCGAAGAAGTACTCCAGGTGGACCAGCGCGGGGAGCGCACAGCCGACCGCCACGTGGATCGATGGCGCACAATGGGACGAGAGAGGCAGCGAGCGCGACCAGCACAGCGCCCCGACACGCAGGAACTCGCTGAGTCCGGCGCAGCGGGTCGCGTCGGCCTGGAGGATGTCGACTGCGCCTGCCTCAAGCATCCGCCGGAAGTACGGCAGGTCGTAGCCGTACTCGCCCGCGGTGATCGCCATCCCCGGCGGCCCAGCATCGCGGATCTCGCGGAGCCCGTCCAGGTCGTCCGAGGAAACCGGCTCCTCGAACCAGCGGACACCGAGGTCGGCGAACCTCTGGGCGAATCCCAAGGCTTGCTTGCGCTCGTACGCGCCATTGGCATCGACGAAGAGCGCTACGTCTGGGCCGACCGCCGCCCGGGCGGTCCTGACCCGTTCGAAGTCGGCAGCTGGGTCGCGCCCGACCTTCATCTTGACCATCATCATCCCGTCCGCGATCCAGCCGCCCAGCTGAGCCTCGAGCTCCTTGGTCGAGTACGAGGTGAAGCCGCCGCTGCCGTAGACCGGGACGCGGTCCCGGACCTGGCCGAAGAGCGAAGCGAGCGGCAGACCCAGCAGTTTTGCCTTGAGGTCCCACAGGGCGTTGTCGACGGCGCCGATGGCCATCGAGGCCACGCCTGGACGACCGAGGTTGCGGATCGCGTGGACCATCGCCAGCCAGGCGCCGGGAATATCCATGGGATCGTGGCCCACCACGATGCCGGCCAGGAGATCCTGGATGAGCCGCGCGGTCGAGGTATCAGCGTATGTGTAGCCGAAGCCGCGAACCCCGGCGGCCACGGGCTCCGCGATCACAAGAGTCGTGGTATCCCATTCGAGCGTGCCGTCCGATTCGGGCGTCGCGGTCGGGATTCTGTAGGCCGTGACATCCAGCCGCACGATCGGATCGAAGGCTCCGAGGTGAACTGCCTTGCCCACCGCTTGGTCGCGATCGGCATCGATCTGATGCGCAGCCGGTGCGGGATCGGCCGACCTATGCGACGTGGTCATCGATCAAGACAGGTCGACACTCAGGCGGTCACCCGCCCGACGCCTTGGAAGGTATCGGTTCGCTCCTGGCGTAGCGATAGCTCACGGGCGCAGGGGAGAGGCCCAAGTATCCCGAGTATCCATAATACGGATACAGACCGGAGAAATAGTCCGAATGGGCCTCCACGAGGTCCGGATCATATGGCGATGCGTCGGCCAGGTGCTCGCGGGTGTGGCTGATGTAGACATCGTCTTCGGTGATCCGCGTGATGGCCTCGACCGGGATGAACGACTTGCTCCCGCCGAAGCCCAGGAAACCACCGGAAGCGACCTCGATGAAACGGACCTTCCGTTCGACATCGTCGATCATGAGGCCGTCGATCATGAGGCCGTCGATCCTGCCGAGTTCCTGGCCGTTCTTGTCCTTGGCCATCCGTCCCCTGATGTCGTCGACGGCATTCGCGACAGTCTCGTCGACATCGCGAAGCTTGCTGAGCGTGGGTATCTCCTTGGCATCGTCGCGAGGGCTCGGGGTCTTCTCGATAGTCATGATTGGCAACCTCCTGGACATGGGGTCGGGCGGAATCTCGGCTGGATCGATCATCCCGGGTACGTCATCGTCGCGTCCGTCACCTGGCTGACATCCGGAGCGATCGCCCACGTCGTCGGGCTGACCAGCGATCACGCCTGGACCGCCACGCGGAAATCCCGCTCCTCCCATCGACCTGTCAAGCCACCAGAAGGTGAAGTCGACGTGGTCTCCCGACACCAAGCGGTCCGAATCCGGTACATCGACCACCCACACACCCAATGACGTGTCGCGAGCCTCCACGTCGAACCACGAGCGCCAGCCGTCGAGTGATATACGGGTTCGCGCCGGCGCAAGCAGTTCGATCCGGAGGTGGCGACCTGCAGGCATGCTCGGACGCGGTGCCGTGAACCGCCATGTCGTCCGGGTCGCCTTCGGGGCGACACCGTGATACCGACGCCAGGCGTTTTCGGGTCGATCGATCGGGTGACCGAGAGCGATCGAGCGAGCGAGCTTGATGTATTCGGCGTGGGCCCAGACAAGGGGCATGGCTGAGCCACTGGGCCGCCCACGGAACAGACCACGCCCCGGGATGTCGTCCTCGTCCCAGACCTGCTCGGGCAGCATGCCACCGCGCGATGCCATGCGACGCATCGTTGCGAGGTATGACCGCGCATCACGCCCGGCGGCCAGCTCGTAGTGGCCGCGTTCCCCGACCAGCAGCGGCCAGCCGCGGCCGATCCCCGTCCCGTCGTACGGTCCGCCGTCCGCATGCTCACCGTAGCCGTCGCCGTTGTAGCGATGCCAAACCGGGCCGCTCTGCGTCTCCGATCGGAGAACGGCGTCGGCGACCACGAGGCTCGACACGATTCGCGGGTCATCCGCCAGTCGAAGCCCGAAGCGAACGAGGGCCAGGAAGTCGGTGCCGACCATCTCGTCGCCGGGCACGAACGCATGCTCGGTGGGTCGGTTACGCACCGGCACCGTGCTCGAGATCGGAGCTCCGGCGAGGACCTCCGGCGCGGCGATTCGCACGTAGTACCCATCGACCCCGTATTCACGAGAGATCCGCGTGTTGGACGCGTACGTCCAGTCCTCAATCGAGGCATTCCAATCGTCGGCGAGCTCGAGGCAGTATGCGGAGGCCGGCTCGGGAAGGTAGCCTGCCGCCACGACGAGTGCTGCCACGACGGGGGCAAGCGTTGAGGGGGTCAAACCGGCGGTCTCCTCCCAACGATCTTGTGCGGTTGCCGGACCGTTTCGGGCGATGAAGCCGGCGGCCGTCGCGACCATCCGGTCGAGCGCGGCGTCGGTGAGTAGCCGTTCGAAATCGGCGGCCTCAGCGCCGCCCCTCCCGTGCATGTCAGCCGCTCCGGCGCGTCGCAGCGCTGCGATGAGGAGGATGGGGTAGGCGGCCTCGTCGAGTTGCACACCCGACCAGTACGCGACGCCATCGAGCCACTGGTTCTGAAGCCAATGACCGTCTGGCTCCTGGGTCGCAACCAAGTACGCGAGCGTCTGACGCGCTGACGGCCGTGAACCGAGGGCAACGAAGGCCCCCGCCGCCTCGACCAGATCTCGAGACCAGACGAGGTGGTAGCCGCCCGCGTCGTTGCTGGCGTTGCCCCATGGGATCGACAGGCTGGCTACCGTCGCACCCGGCTCGGTGCGGTCCTGATGTGTCCGAAGCACGGATGCCGATGTCACGTACAGCGCGCGCTCGGGGGCGCCGAGCTGACGCGGGGCCGCATTGGTCGTGTGCAGGAAGCTGAGCCAGCCCCCGACATATTCGTCCCAATTGTTCTGGAAATGCGCGGCGAGTGCGGCACTGGCCTCGAGCGCCGCCTCTTCGGGCCGGCGCGCAAAAGCGAGGGCGAGTTGGGCTGTCCCTCCGGACAGATCGAGCTCAGTAATCCCGGCGACGTTGCCGGCATCGGTGCAGTCATATGTCCAGGTCATGTGGCCATGGGCGGCGAAATCCTGCCAGCCGTCTGAAGCGCCGACATAGCCCACCGACTGACGCAGCGGCGCCGGATCTGAGGCGAACGCAACTGCCGAGGCGTCGTGCTGGGCGAACAGCATCTCGCGGCCCTTGTAGGTTCCGACCCACGCATGGTTGGCGAGGCCGCTGCGACCGAGATGAGGCGCCACGAGTGGGTACAGCCGAAGTGGATGCTTCTTCCGTTCGGGGTCGGTCCGGTCCCTGCGATCTTCGAGGCGCGCCTCGATACGAACAACGTCCGCGTCATTATCCGAACAGATGCGGAGACTGAGTTCGTAGCGGACATGGCGATGGACCACGGAGATGGCAGGAACGCCAATTCGCTGGAAATGGATCTTCTGATCGGCGTCCCTCTTCACCTCGCTCCAGAAACCTGCGCCGTCAGCCACGATGAACCCGAGATCGCGGATCTGGGGCCGGTCCACTCGCGGCCAGTAGACCTCATTTAGGATGCCGTGGCCGACGGTGAACCAGACCCGGCTCGAGAAGAGGGAGGTGCCAACCGCATCCTTGGCGCTGCTCGACCATGTGGGGCCGATGCCAGGGCTCCGGGGTGCCGGGGATGACTCAGCCATCCCAATGCCCAATGCAGCGTGGACGTGATGGTGTCGTCGTCGGTCTCGAGGCGCTGCTCGATGTCCTGCAGCGTCGCAGGTGCCGACCAGTTCCCGACGAAGCCATATCCACGTAAATAGGTTCCCAGTGGGAAGAGCGCATGACTGTCAGGTATCAGACCGAACGCGACGCGGAACGGTCCGGTACGAACCTGCACGGGGTTTCCGCCGGTGCGACAGCCGCTCCTGACGCGGCGTAAGTACCGATGACGGCATGAAGAAATGGCGAACCGTCGCAGAGGCGACCGATCCGATAGTGGAGGGTCAGCGACATGACGGTCGGGTCGGCCGCGCACCTGACAATGTGCCGGGATGCCGGCCCCGGGGCGCACGACGGCGACGCCGGCAGGCTGACGAGACTGGAGGGCCCCCTTCGCATGGCACGGATGAAGGGAATCACG
>Ga0066793_10000435_pt1 | contig 16293 bp, 16 predicted proteins | sample PersoiDNA2013189_FD_83876 | JGI IMG/M metagenome (GOLD analysis project Ga0066793, IMG submission 83876) | Permafrost soil microbial communities from the Arctic, to analyse light accelerated degradation of dissolved organic matter (DOM) -... | ecosystem: Environmental > Terrestrial > Soil >... | reverse complement strand
GTTCTCGGACGCGATCTGCTCTATTACCTTCGATATCACGGGCCAGTCACCGACGTCGCCCGCGTATCCCTTTGCGGTTCGGTTCGGCCTGGCGTCTTTCTGGAGCCCCTCGACGGACGCGTCCAGCTTCTCCTTGTTGCGGGCGATGGTGAAGACGTTGGCGCCCTCCTTCAAGAGAGCCCGCGCGATCTCCTTGCCGATCCCGTATGAGCCGCCCGTCACGACGACGTTCTTTCCGTTCAGGTCTTTCATTGCGCCTCCCCGTACCACTTCGCAGGTTAATTCACGGCCAAGTCTATCGCTTTTTAGCAAGCGGATAAAAACGCTTGGTTTGGAGCCCGGCGCGGACAGGCGGCCGGGCGCTCGAGGTTACAGGCTCTCAGGACTTCTCCGACTCCAGCAGGTCGACCAGCCACGCCACGTTCTCGGCGAACCGCTCGATCGTCTCCACGCCCTCCTTGTCGTCCCAGACCTCGCCGGGCATGCGACCGAAGGCCATGTTCCAGTAGTCCGACCCGGGCACGATCATGTCGTTGATCAGGTAGAACATCAGCATCTCCTGGATGGACACCGTGTGCCCGCCCCTGCGCGCAACGGCCACCGGCCCGCCTACCTTGCGCGAGAGGAACTTGCCGTTCGACTTGGAGACCATCCCGATGCGCTGCAACAGGTTCATGAGGTCGCCGCGGGGAGTCCCGAAGTAGACCGGCGAGCCGATGATGAAGCCGCGCGAGCCGCGCAGCTTGCCGACCAGCTCGTTGACGACGTCATCCTGGGAGCACTTGCCGGCGCCCTCGCATTTACCGCAGGCGATGCAGGCCGCGACTTTCTTGCCCGCCAGAGACACCAGCTCCGCCTTGACCCCGTTTTCCTCGATGACGCGGCCGGCGTCCTTGAGCAGTTGCATGGTGTTGCCGTCTTTGCGAGGGCTACCGGAAAGGAGCAGCACTTTCTTCATCAGGTACCTCCGATTCTCCTGGCCGCCGAGGGGCGGCTCACCCCACCAACCGGTCGAGGCGTTGCGACTCGACGCTCAAGCGGGTGTTGGCGGCTTGTATGCCGCGAGCAATGCTGCTGGTATCTTCGCTCCCCGGGGCCCGAAGCCTGTTCAGCCCGTCGATGACCACAGACAGATCGCGGGAGAGCTGATCGCACAGCGCTACGAGCTGCGCGCGCTTGGTCGCATCCGCGGGGAACAGTGAGAGGGTATGCGCGCGTTTCTTGACGGCCTCGACGCGCGCCAGGTAACTCTTGTAAGTCGAGGTGTAGCTGTCGGCGAGCGCGGCGCCCGGACCCGAGGCGGGCCCCGTAGGCCCGGTCTGTCCGCCGTCCGGTCCGTCCGCCAGTATCTCCAGCCGCGCGCTCATCGAAGATGGTTCGCCCGCCCCGTAGGTGCTGGACAGGTCCGCGTTGAGCGCCTTCGCGGTCCCCGCGACCTGCTTCATGGTCGCATCGAGGCCGAACGCGAGCACGGAGAGCTCGATCCCATCCGCGTTCCTGCCGAGCGAGAAAGACAGCCTGGGGCCGGGCTTCGGCGTGGGCTTCACTATGACCTTGGGGGGACGAGGTTTCGGCTTGGGGCTGGCGCTGGTGCCGAGCGTGAAGGACAGGACCACGCCGGCGACGACCGCGACGACGACCACCGATGAGGTCAGCACCACCATCTTGCCCCGCGGAGCCAGCCCCTTCCACCAACCGGTTCGCTCGACGGGAGCCTGTTTGCGCAGCAGGAACTCCGGCGGGTTTGATTTGTCACCCCAGCCGGGCGCACCCGAGCCGTAGTCCTGCCTCGCTCTCGTTCGCATCCTGTCTCCCTGGCATCGTCGTCCCCCGTGCGCGCCTTACCGGTCCGAAGCGTGATTCTGTTATCCCCGGGTGAGCGCACCACGAGCGGCGAAGGAACAAGATTATATGCCAGATGCGAACAAGCGGGCAATCGAGGCCCCGTTGCAACGTGGTTGCAATGAGGCCGGGTGAATAACAGAATATCCCCCAGGCCAGTAAGACATAAGAGAGCGCGCGGGCCGGTCCCGCCGCTTCTATTGGAGGAGGGACCATGGTGGACGTGAAAGAGGCCGCCGATCACCTCGAGGAGGGACGCGGGATGACCGTGGTCATGCTTCCGGGCGCGGAGGGCTCCAAGCAGTTCTGGCGCTACCAGCTCGAGGAGCTGGCCGGCGACTACCACGTGGTGTCCTGCGCCCTGGCGGTCAGGGAGCCATCGCTCTCCAGCACCATGGCCGACTACGCCGCCGACACCCTTCGCATCATGGATTCGCTGGGCATAGACAAGGCGGTCATCATCGGCGAGTCGATGGGCGGCATGGTCACCCAGGAGCTCGCCATCAACCACCCCGAGCGCGTGCTGGGCGTCGTGCTCTGCAACACCATGGACAAGCCGCGGCGGGGCGGGTTCGGCATCAACATGTTCACGCTGGCGACCCTGGTGCACCAGATGGCGTTCATGCCTTTCCTCACCGACGACGCGCGCAAGAGGCTGCTGGGATGGGTGGGGCGGCACCGCGGGTTCGTGATGGACCCGACCCCCGGTAACGCGCGCCTCATAGATTATCTCTTCGAGTGCGGGCTGGAGTGCGGCGGCAAGTCATACCTCGACAAGGCGCTGGCGGGCAGGACCGCGGACTACACCGACCGCCTCTCGTCCATCTCAGTTCCCGCGCTGGTGATAAGGGGCACCGAGGACAGGCTGGTGGGCCCGGAGGCGATAGTGGAGCTGGCCGGCCGCATCCCCGGCGCGCGCCTCGAACTCATCGAGGGTGGCGGGCACTGCTGCAGCTACACCATGCCGGAAGAGACCACGGCGGTCATCAAGGACTGGCTGGCTTCCACGGGACTGGCCTGACGGCTATTCGTCCTCGCGCTGCCTGAACGCCTCAGGTATCACGACCTCGGCGGTGCCGGCCGAGCACTCGGGTATTGCGAGCACGACATTCTCCATGCGCTCGTAGGGAATCGTCAGGAACACCACGTCCGGGCCGTACTTCTGCATGCGCCGCGCCGTCCAGTCCCCCAGCGTGAGGTTGGTGTTGCCGGTCACCACCGGGTACGAGATCGCGGCGTGGCAGAGCGAGCCGGTCAGCTCGGCGTGGATGGGCTTGCCGTCCCAGTAGTGGTCGAGCGTCACCAGCCTGCAGGCCTGCTCCGCGTTACACACGAAGACGACGATGTCGGGCCGTATCGGCGCCGAGTCCATCGGGCCGACATAGATGCGCTCGCTCAATCCGGTCGGGGGTGAGGAGCCGAGGTCTGACATCCTCTGGAAGGTCACGATCGAGTGCGTGAGCTTCTCGCCCCTGGTGAGGAACTCCTGCAGGCCGCGACGCGCCTGCGCGCTCGGCGGCTCGGAGAGCCCGCAGTGCCAGGACCCGCCGGGACAGCCGGAGTTCTCGCGGTCGATCACGAACTGCGAGCCCTTCCCTGCGGCGAGCTTGAGAGCACGGCAGAGCCAGGTCTTCTTGGTCTGCTGGCCGATGTCTACCTCGTCGTTGGTGAAGGTGATCGCGACCGGCTTCGCCTCCAGCGAGAATGTTACGGCGATCTCCCTGGCCTGTTCCTTCCAGGTCTCCTGCATATCGGCCACCTCCCGAAGAATGTCCGCTGCGACGCGGACGGTTGTCTCACTCCTCTACATGCTATTCTTTGTGACAATGATAGCCCACTGGAGGGTCGATGGAAGTAGTCCGGCTGAAGATTGCCGAAGAGCACGTCGAGATGCTGCGCAAGGATTCCCTCGCCGCGCTTACCGGGGGCACCGGCCGCGCCAACGAGGAGACACTGGCCGCCCTCGAGCGCTCGCTCGAGACGATAGTCGGGTGTGCCGAGCCATGTGGCGGATACAGGTACGTGAAGGTTACCGAAGTCACGCGCTCGGAGGTGACCACGGTGCTGGGGCCGGTCGAGAGCACCAGGCTGTCGCTCATAGCCCGGCGGTCGTTGGGGGACAAGCAGCTGGTGTTCGCCCTTTCGACGGCGGGAGAGGCCGTCGACGACGCTATCGCGGGCGACATCCCCTTGCTGGACAAGTTCGTGCTGGACACGGTCGCGTCCGAGCTGGCGGAGATAGTCGCGGGACTGGTGGAGGAGCGCTGGCTGGAAGAGGTGTGCGCCGCCGGGCGGGAGGCGAGCGCCAGGATGAGCCCCGGCTACTGCGACTGGCTCATCAGGGGCCAGTCCGTCGTGTTCCGGGCGCTGGACGCGGCCGCCCTGGGCGTGCGACTCACCGACAGCTTCCTGATGATACCGTCCAAGTCCGTCTCTTCGGCGGCGGTGGTGGCCGACGAGGTGCCCCTGAAGGTGCAGTGCCTGGCATGCGGCAGGAAGGACTGCCAGTTCAGGCGCGCCGCGACCGACGATGCCTGGAGCGCCGAGCTGGCCGGGTGACCAGGAGCGGCGGTCAGACCACTGGTGCAAGCGGCCGTTCCTTTGAATAGAATTATTCTGTCCCCTCTTTGGAGGTATTCAATGAGCAGCACCGATAACGAAGAAGCGCGCAGGCTGGCGTACGAGCGCAGGGCGAGGCTCGCCGCGCCGGTGTTCCTGCCGGCCATGTGGAGGGTCCTCGACTTGCTCAGGAAAGACGTTGACGGAGACCTGAATGCCGACGACCTCGAGCTCGAGCACATCGAGGTGACCTCGCTCGACGGCACCAGGCTGCACATGACCGCCTGCGGCGAAGGGGACAGCTCGCTGTTCTTCGTCCACGGCTGGACCTGCAACGAGAGCATCTACAGGTTCCAGCAGCGGCACTTCGCCGACGACTACCGGGTCTACACCCTCGAGCTGCGCGGGCACGGCGCCTCGGCGATTCCCGAGAGCCTCGACTATCACCCGGAGAGGCTGGCGGAGGACCTCGAGGCCGCCATCAGGCACGTGGGGCCGGAGTCCTTCGTGATCGGCGGCCACAGCATGGGCGGCTTCACCGCCTTCAAGTGGTTCGAGCGCTTCGGGTCGGAGGCGAAGGGCAAGCTGAAGGGGATGGCCATCATCGACTCCACCGGCACCGACCTCTCCGAGGGAATGGTGATGGGCTCGGCGATCAAGAGGCTCTACCCGTTCCCGATAGGCAACGTGCTCAAGGAGATGGGCCGCCGCAGCAGGATATCCGACATGGTGAGGGAGGCCATCAAGGAGACCTCCGCCGCATATGGCATGGTGCGCTGGGGGCTTTCGGCTCCAAGCCCAAGGGGGCGCAGGTCGAGCACGTCCGCGACATGGTGCTGGGGACTCACATGACCACCCTGGCGCTGGCCGCCAAGGCCTGCCTCGACTTCCACTACGACTACTATCTGCCGAAGGTCGACGTCCCGGTCACGCTGCTGGTGGGCGACCGGGACAAGCTCACCAACCGGGAGGTCAACGAGAGGACGGCGGCGCTGCTCCCGGACGCACGGCTCAAGGGGTTCGAGGGCGCCGGCCACTGCAGCCTGCTGGAGAGGCGAGAGGAGTTCAACGGCGAGCTTGAGGCTTTCCTGGCCGAGGTCTTCGACTGAGCCCGTTTGCGCGGCAACCCGATAAACTGTATTATTTCGCGGATAGTGGTTTTAGAACGTCGGGTCAGGTTTGCTATCCAGGGGGAGGGGTCCGATGAACAAGTGGCAGGAGCTCTACAAGTCCAAGCTCACCACGGCCGAAGACGCCGCCAGGACCGTCGTTGACGGCGACAAGATATTCTGCGGCAGCGGGTCCTGCACCCCAGCTGGACTGCTGGACGTGCTTTTCGACCGATCCGAAGAGCTCAGGAACGTTACCTTCGCCGGCCTCATAATGCTGGGGCCGCTCTACAAGATACTGACCCCCGAGCACATGAGCCACATCGCGTTCGACAACTACTACTCGACGCCGCTCGACCGCGCGGCCATGCGAGACGGCATCTGCACCCACACGCCGTTCCACTTCTCCGACCTGCCCAGGATCGCCGGACAGTACGCCGGCTACAAGAAGATATTCACCCAGGTGAGCCCGATGGACTCCAACGGCTGCATGAGCGGGGGAGTCTCCGGCAACTTCACCGACGTGCTCGAATACGTCGACGAGCTGATCCTGGAAGTTAACGAGAACCAGCCCAGGATCCACGGACAGAACTTCTACCACATCTCCAACCCCAGGATCAGGTGCGTTATCGAGAACAACACGCCGATAATCGATCTGCCACCGGAGGCCCCCTCCGAGGCCGACCGGCAGATAGCCGAGCAGATCGCCTCCTACGTCGACGACGGCTCGACCATCCAATTGGGAATCGGTGCGCTGCCCAACGCCATCGGGGAGTGCCTGATGGACAAGAACGACCTGGGCTGCTACACGGAGATGGTGCCGGACGCCGTCATGAAGCTCTTCGAGGCCGGCGTGATCACCAACGAGAAGAAGAACTACTACCGCTTCATGACCAACGCGTTCTTCGCGGCGGGCTCGGCCGCTCTCTACGAATGGCTCAACGAGAACCCGATGGTCTACTTCGCGCCGGTCAGCATCAACAACGACCCCTACAACGTCGCGAAGAACGACAACATGATTGCCGTGAACTCGACGCTGGAGATAGACATCACCGGCCAGTGCTGCTCGGAGTCGTTCGGCCCGGTGCAGTATACCGCCACCGGCGGCCAGGTGGACTTCACGCGGGGAGCCTACCTTTCCAACGGCGGCAAAGCATTCATCGCGACCCACTCGACGGCAAAGGACAGCACTACCGGCGAGACCGTGTCGAAGATAGTACCTACGCTGCGCACCGGCGCGACCGTGACTCTGACCAGGACCGACGTGATGTACGTGGCTACCGAGTTCGGGGTGGTGAACCTCAAGGGCAAGAGCTTGCGCGAGAGGGCCAGGGCTCTCATCAGCATCGCGCATCCCGACTTCAAGGGCGAGCTGCGCGATTACGCCAGAGAGGTCAAGTACTTCATACTCCCGGAGCACGAGGTCGACTGAGAATGCTCGGTATACCTTCTCCTCCAGTCGGCTCGAGGACTCGAACTCCTTCGGAGAAGGTATACCTCGCCGGGATGAAAATAATGTTAGCGGTACGCTGAAGTCTTACTCAGCCGCGCCCGGCAGCGACCGCAGGAATGCTTCCTCCGTTGAGGAATCTCATTAGCCGTAGCCTACCAGGGCGGTATCTTTAGACCATGGATAAAAAACGTCTCGTCATACTGGTGATAGTGCTGGCTGCCATCGTCGGCCTGCTCGTCTACGTCGGCACACACGGCAAGACATCCGGCACCACCAAGGTCACCGTCCCGGGCGTCGGGACCAAAGCGGTCACCCCCACGGACAAGCTGCATGTCCGCACCGCCGAGGGTCAGCCCAAGATCGACCTGGGCACCTACAAACTCAAGGTGGACGGGCTGGTCGGCAATCCGCTCTCACTCACGTTCGACCAGGTGAAGGCCCTGCCGTCGGTAGAGCGATACGTGGTTCTGCCGTGCGTGGAAGGATGGTCCGACCGGGGCATATGGAAAGGCGTAAAGCTCACTGACGTGCTCTCGCGTGCGGGGGTCCAGGGGTCCGCCCGCACCGTCGTGTTCAAATCGCCCGGCGGCTACACGACCTCGCTCACCACCGCCGACGTGAAGAAAGCCGACCCGATCCTGGCCTACGGCGTGAACGGAGTGAGGCTACCCGACGAGCAAGGCTATCCCGTGAGGCTCGTGGTCCCCCACAAGCTGGGATACAAGTGGATCAAGTGGGTCACTGAAATCGACCTGATCAAGGGCTCGTACTCCGGCTACTGGGAGAGCCAGGGATACTCCAACAGCGGCGACGCCGGCGGGCGCTAGGCCCTGCCTGATAGTTCGGCCTGCAAAGGGCTAGGCGGCCTTCAGGGGCAGTCCGAGGTAGAGGCGCTCCACTTCCTGCTCAGTCACCGCCTTGAACGGCACGGTTTTTTCGATGCGCGCGCGGCCCTTCTTGCCGTTTCCGTTGCCCCTGGCTGAATCGAAGGGGAGTCCCAGGTACCAGCGCTCGATCTCTTTGTTGCTGTACATCATTTTCACCTGTTTCTCACAAGAGAAACTGTTACTCTATAATGATACACCAGGAACACGACTTTTTCCAGTGTTTTTAGGGGGGAATCCACTGCGAAATGATCGAGTTGGAGACCATTCGCCACAAAGCGAAAGCCCCCCGGGGGAGGGAGGCTTTCACCGTCTATCCGGCTCTGGTTTTGGATCGGGGCTCTATATACCTACAGGCTGAGCTGGCCGTCCGACCACATGTCCCTGATCCGCTGATCGGTCGTGAACGTGGTGAACACCAGGACTTCGCCTGCGCGTGACTCACGCAGTGCCCGGGTCTCGGGGTCCATGTAGGGCTGCCCTACCATCTTCACTTTCCAGAGATAGTTGAGCTCAGTTGCTACATTTGCCCTCATTCTTCTCACCCCGGTACTCGGTTTCTCACAAATGATTCATAACACGGTAACAGTATGAGTATAATACTAAAACGTTTGTAGCCGTCAGTCAAGTATGTTAGATTTCAGTCGAAACCAAGCAGGAGAGGCAATACTTTGGAAGATGTCGGCCGCATACTCCAGAAACTACGCAAGGATCGCGGCTATTCCATAAGGAAAGTCTCCGAGGAGACCGGCTTCTCGCTCTCCTTCCTGAGCAAGCTGGAGAACGGAAAGACCAGCATCACGATCAGGAACCTGATCAAGCTCCTCAACTTCTACGGCGTCACCCTGGCGGACGTCTTCGCCGAGCCGTCCAGCAAGAAGATCGCCTTCAGGCGCGAGGAGCGCAGGGTGCTCGAGAGCTCCGAGCACATCACCCTGGAGCTGCTGGTCGACGACCACGACAACAACATGGAGCCGATCGTGGCTACCTTCCAGCCGCATGCCAAGTACGTTGAGCAACTGGAGCACGGCGGGGAAGAGTTCGCTTTCGTAGTGAAGGGCGAGCTGCGGTTCACTATTGAGAACAGCTCGCACCACCTGCGCGAAGGCGACTGCGTCTATTTCCCCGGTCAGAAGTCGCATGGGTGGGAGAACATGAGTGACGAGAGAGCCCTGCTTCTGATGGTGACGAGCCCGCCCAGCGTCTAGCTATCAGCCCTGGTTTCAGTTCACGCGCGATATCGCGCGGACCGCCCTCTCCATCGATTCGAACACCGGCACGCCCGCGGCGTGCAGGCGCTTGCGCATCCGCCGCAGCATCGTCTCGAAGCGCATGTCGTCGGGGTCGAACGAGCGGGAGTACAGGACCGCCGCGACGTGAGTGCCGGAGCGCCTCCTGGTTTCGCCCAGGAGTTCCACCGTGCGCTCGATGCCGAAGTCGCCCGCGACGTCGTAGCCGAAGTTGACGGCCAGGTCGAACAGCAGGATGTCGGTGGTGGGGTTGCCCCCGGCCTCGAAGAGCGCGTCCTCCAGGAAAGGCATCGGGATCAGCGGCGCGCCGACGTCCAGTGGATTGCCGGCAACGGCTCCCGCGTGATCGAGCACCTCCTGCAGCCGCTCCAGAGCCCTCACGTCCAGGTCCGGGACCAGCAGGCCTTCTTTCTCGGCGAGGTCGGCGCCGTAGGTGCCCAGCCCTCCACCGCCGCCGCAGATGAGCAGGCGCTTGCCCGGGGACCTGCCGAAGTGCTTGAGGACGAGCACGATGTCGAGCAGCTCGTCGACGCCCGAGGCCTCGATGGCGCCGGACTTCTTGATGAGCGAGTCCCACAGCTCGGCCGAGCCGGCCAGCGACCCGGTATGCGAGAGGACCGCGCGCCTGGACGATTCACCGGCCCCGACCTTCCAGAGTACGACGGGCTTGGCGGCCGCGGCTCTCTGGAGCACTCGCGCGAACCGCGCGCCGTCGCGCACGCCCTCGATGTAGGCGCTTATCATGCGGGTGTCGGGGTCGTCGGTGAAATACTCCAGGAAGTCGGACTCATCGAGGTCCGCCGCGTTGCCGTAGCTGATGACCGCGCTGAAGTCGATCCCCAGGCTCTTACCCTGGCGGGCGACGTGGGCGCTGTAGCCACCGCTCTGGCTGATGAACGCGACGCTGCCGGCGCTCTTGGAGAAATCGTGGCCGGGCAGGAGGGTGAGGCGGTTGCGGGGGTTGTAGATGCCGAAGCAGTTGGGCCCGATCATCCGGAAGCCGCCTTCGCGCGCTATCGCGAGCGCCTCCTCCTCGAGCCGCTTCCCGCTCTCGCCGGCCTCCTTGAAGCCGGACGCCATCATTATGACCGCCTTGACCCCGATCTTGGCGCAGTCGGCCAGCACCTCGACCGAGCGGTGAGCGGGTATTGTCAGGTAGACGAGGTCGGGGGCCGATGGAAGAGAAAGCAGGTCGGGATAGGCGGGCCTGCCCATTATCTCGTCCTCGTTGGAGTTGACCAGGTAGAGCGGGCCGTCGAACCCCATGGTCACCTGCGAGCGGGTGAACATGTAGCCGAACTTGGTCGGTGAGTTGGAAGCTCCCACCACCGCCAGGGACCTCGCGTTGATGATCGCGTCTATCTGTTGAAAGTCGTAGTCCACGGTCTTCCTTTCCGAGCGGGCGCCGTCACGCGGCCGGAGCCGACGGGTGGACTGAGGAATTATAGCACGCCCGGCGGCCGCCGCGGCCATGGCTGAAGCCGGCGGTTACCGGTAGAATGCTTCCCGAGCGCGTTGGAGGCATAAGGAGGACCATCATGTCCAGGCCTATGTGGTCTGTGAAGCTCATACGAAAAGGATTTCCATACAGCTCGCTGGCGGCCCGGCTCACCCGGCTGCCGCTCCTCGGGCGCCCCCTGGGGAACATCTTCTTCGAGGGTGACGACATCATGCTGCTGCCGCGTAAGACCGTGGCGGTGGGCGAAGCCGTGGGCCCGGCCTCATCGGAGGTGCTGCCCTGGCAGGTCGTGGAGCGGTTCATCGAAAGGGCCGGCTTCCTATGGGTGATGGACGAGTGCATCTGCAGGAGCTCGATGGGCTGCAAGGACTATCCCGTGGACCTGGGATGCCTCTTCCTCGGCGACGCGGCAAGGGACATCAACCCCGAGCTGGGGCGGCCGGTGACCAAAGAGGAGGCGCTGGCGCACCTGGAGCGGTGCCGCCAGGCCGGGCTGTTCCACCTGGTGGGACGCAACAGGGTGGACGCGGTATGGCTGAAGGTGAAGCCGGGCGAGAGGCTGCTCACCATCTGCAACTGCTGCACCTGCTGCTGCCTGTGGCGGATGCTGCCGGACCTCGACAAAAGGTTCTCGTCCCAGCTTTCCAGGATGCCGGGGCTTCATGTGCGAGTGACCGAGCGTTGCGTCGGCTGCGGCACCTGCCTTGACGCCGGTTGCATGGCTGGAGCGATATCGGTCGTTGACGGCGCGGCCCGCATATCGGATGAGTGCAGGGGCTGCGGGCACTGCGCCGAGGTCTGCCCTGAAGGCGCGATAGAGCTGGTCATGGAAGGCGGCGAGGATTTCGTAACCAGCGCGGTCGAGCGGCTGTCCGGGAAGGTCGATGTGAGCTGAACCGGAGGTGGCGGCGGCAGGAGCCGGCGCCCGGCCGGCTAATATAATGATTGTATTGTTCAAAATGCGCCGACGGCGGCGGTGACAAGGGGAGGTGCTAGCGCGATGGACGCTGAGCTGATGGTGAAGATGGTGGAGGGTGCCTGTCCGTTCGCGAGCCGCAGCAAGATGCGAGTCACGCGCGTCGGAGACGAAGGCAACATCACCATGATCCTCGAGGACAACCCGGACAACCTCAACGCCTTCGGGCTGGTTCACGCCGGGGCCATCTGCGGGCTCGCGGAGACCGCCGGAGGCATGGCCATATTCAACTACCTGGACCCGATGGAGTTCCTGGTGCTCAACACCGTGTTGAACATAAGGTTCGTCGCCATGCCCAGGGGCGAGCTGCGCTGCGGCGTGCGTGTGGTCGCCGAGGAGGTCGAGGCGATGCTCTCCGACTTCCGCATCTTCGGCAAGGCCGACAAGGCCTTGAGCCTCAAGGTGCTGGATTCCTCGGGCAAGATGGTGGCCGACGCCCAGGCGACCTTCCGGCTGATGGCGACCCCGGATGAGTTCAAGAAGTATTTCGAGGGGATGGCGTCTTAGGCTCGCTGGCTCCATTGACATCTCTCATGGCCCCATCCGCTGCTCTGGTTGATGATGACCGGGACAGCACCTACAGCCGCTGTCAGCATCACCTGGACCAAACCTACAAGTGGAGGCGGACGTGAGAAACATCGAAAGCAGCATGAGGTCGTTCCTGACCGACACCTTCGGCCCGCGCGCCACCTTCGACGAGATGGAGCGCAAGGTATACGGGCACGACATCGGGTCGATACCTTCGATGATAAAGCCGTTTCTAGGCCGCACCGCTCCCGACGCCGTGGTACAGCCCGAGACCACCGAGGAGCTGTCGACGCTCGCGGCGCGGGCACGCGACATGAAGGTGCCGCTGATCCCCAGGGGGAAGGCGACCTCCGGCTACGGCGGAGTTGTCCCCACGCGCGGCGGGATCGTGGTCGACATGCGCCGCATGGCCTCCGTGCTGGGCCTCGATACACAAGCCGGTGAGGTCAGAGTGCAGGCGGGCATGACCTGGCAGGCTCTCGACCGGGCGCTCGCGTCGGACGGCATGACACTGAGGCTCTATCCCAGCAGCTACCCGTCCTCGACGGTGGGCGGCTGGCTGGCCCAGGGAGGAGCCGGCTTCGGCAGCTACCAGTACGGCTACTTCCGCGAGAACGTGGCGGCCGCGACCGTGGTCTTCGCGGGCGGCGAGATACGCGAGGTCTCCGGCGATGAGCTCGACATGTTCTCGGAGGCCGAGGGGATCACGGGGTTCATCTCCGACGTGACCCTCAAGGTGCAGCCGCTCGAGGACATCGAGGTCGTAGCGGTGAGCTGCGACACTCCCGGCAAGCTGCAGGGGTTCATGACCTCTCTGCTGTCGTCGGACGCGCCGGTGTGGTCGGTGATGTTCATCAACCCGCGGATGGCGGAGATGAAGAACAGGACGCCGGCTCCGGCGTGCGACGCGCCACAAGCCGCGGAAGTCGTGTTGCCCTCCACCTATATAGTGGTCGTATCATTCCGCTCACGCGTTGCCGAACTGGTCCGCCCGCTGCTGGCGGAGATCGCCGGCAAGACAGGGGCCTCGACGCTCTCGAACGAGATCGCGCTCCACGAGTGGGAGAACCGCTTCAGGATAATGCAGGTCAAGCGGCTGGGGCCGTCCCTGGTCCCCGCGGAGGTCGTCGTGCCCGTCACGCAGCTCGCCTCGGTCATGTCCGAGGTCGAGTCGAAGATAAAGCACCCCGTGCTCAAGGAAGGGATAATCGTCCGTCACGGCAAGGGCGGAGAGGCGGAAGCCGTGCTGCTGGGGTTCATACCGGCCGACGAGCGCTCTCTCTCCTACAACCTGATGTTCGGGTTGTCCCTCTCTATCATGAACATAGCCGAGAGGCACGGGGGCCGCGCCTACGCCACGGGCCTGTACTTCTCGGGCAAGGCCGATGGCGTGCTCGGCGCCGGACGCGTCGAGAAGCTCAAGGCATACAAGCGGCGCTACGATCCGGCCGGGGTGATGAACCCCGACAAGGTGGTGGGCTCGGGCGTGCTCCCCCTGATGGTGAAGGCCGGCGGTCTTTTCGAGCCGCTGGTCAGGCTGGTGGCGAACAGGGTCGCGTCAAGGGTCGGGGAGAGGCTGGGCAAGGACTCGCACGGCGTTCCGGGCGACGTGGCCTGGTACGCGTATTCCTGCTCCCAGTGCGGCTACTGCGTCGACTCCTGCCCGCAGTTCTACGGCAGGGGCTGGGAGAGCGCGAGCCCGCGAGGGAAGTGGTACCGGCTGCGCGACATCATCGAGGGCCGCGCCCGCTGGGACCAGCGCCTGGTCGACGACCTGCTGGTCTGCACCACCTGCGAGACCTGCGACCTCAAGTGCTCCGAAGGGCTTCCCATCGAAAGCTCCTGGATGAAGATGCGAGGCGAGCTCATCGAGCGCAGGAAGTTCATGACCTTCCCGCCGTTCGAGATGATGGGGGCGGCGCTCGCGTCGCAGGGCGACATCTGGGCGGGATACAGGAAGGACCGGGCCAACTGGTTCCCTGCCGACCTTGTCGAAGCGCACGGGCCGGGGACGAAGGCGCCTAACGTATATTTCGCCGGCTGCACCGCGAGCTACGTCGAGAACGACATCGGGATAGCGTCGGTCAGGCTGCTCGACGCGGCCGACGTCGACTTCACCTACCTCGGAGAGAAGGAGAGTTGCTGCGCCACGCCGATGCTGGTGGCCGGCAAGTGGGACCTGTTCGAGCGCACCATGAGGCGCAACATCGAGGCCGTCAAGGCTGCGGGCGCCGACACGGTCATCAGCTCCTGTCCCGCCTGCGACATGATGTGGCGCAAGGTGTACCCGGAGTGGGCGGAACGGCTGGGCATCGACTACGGAATAACCGCGAAGCACTACAGCGAGGTCCTCGCCGACAAGATCGCCGACGGCTCTTTCGAGCTGCCCGGGCTGAGCGATGACGTTACAGTAACCTTCCACGACTCCTGTCACATCGGCCGGGGGTCCGGCGTGTACGAGCCGCCCCGCGAGCTCATCAAGGCGGTCGGAGGAGCTCACCTGGTCGAGATGGAGCACTCTCGCGAGGAAGCGCTCTGCTGCGGGTCGGTGCTCACGCTCATCAAAGAGCCTCCGGTCGCGGCCGACATCGGAGAGGTGCGGCTGCAGGAGGCGGTCGACGCCGGCGCCGAGAAGCTGGTCGCACTGTGCCCATGCTGCGAGTTCCAACTGCGCGTCTCCGCGGAGAAGAAAGGGACGCCGATGGAGGTGGTCGACCTCGCCAGGTTCGCGGCCTCTTCTCTTGGCTACGACTTCCCCGACCCCGAGCCCGAGGTGCAGGCCCAGTGGGCGGTCTTCGAGGCGATGATCGCCTTGATGACCCCCGAGGGTTTCGCCGAGCTGATGGGGTCGATGTGGCCGGAGCTCATCGACGCCATGCCTCTGGGCATGGGTCCGATGATGCGGCTGGCGGGTAAGGTGCCGGGCGCGCTGCAGTTGATGAAGCCGATGTTCCCGGTGCTGTTCCCACGGCTGCTTCCGCTGATGATGCCCAAGGTCATGCCCGTGATGCTCGAGCGCGTGGCGGAGCGCGTGCCCATGCCCGACTACATGCGCGAACAGATGGCCGACATGATGCCGCAGGTGATGGACAACCTGATGCCCCACATGATCGGTGAGGTCGTCGGGCTCGTCACCGACCCGATGATAGAATACCTGCAGAGTTGAGGCGGGAAAGCCGAGAGGGCGGTGGGAGCACTGGAAGAAGTCGCGGCTGACGAAGCGCGGAGAGCGCTCCATTCGGGCGAGTTCTACCGGCGCGTGCTCGACGAGGTCGACGACGGCGTCTACGTGCTGGACAGCGACAGGCAGATCATCTACTGGAACAAGGGCGCCGAGCGGATCACCGGGTACCCGGCCGCCGAGGTCGTGGGACGGGGGTGCCGCGACAACATCCTCATCCACGTCGATAGCATGGGCAACCAGCTCTGCACGGGCGCCTGCCCCGCGCTGACAGCGATGCGCGAGAACCGCGTTTGCCGGTCCGACGTGTACGTGCACCACAAGCTGGGCCACCGCGTCCCCATCCACGCCCGCATCGTTCCCCTCAAAGATCCGCGGGAGAAGGTGGTCGGCGGGATCGAGGTCTTCACCGACGACACCTCGAGCATCGCCGCCAGGCAGAGGATGGAGGAGCTGGAGCGCCTTTCGCTGCTCGACACACTGACCAGCCTGGGCAACCGCAGGCACGCTGAGGTCCACCTCTACGCGAGGCTGCAGGAGTTCGACAGGTACGGCTGGAGGTTCGGCCTTCTGTATTTCGACATCGACCATTTCAAGCAGGTCAACGACACTTTCGGCCACGATGCGGGCGACGACGTCCTGAAGATGGTGGCCGCGACCACGCAGAACGCGGTGAGGTCTGTCGACATGCTCAGCAGATGGGGCGGCGAGGAGTTCACCGCCATCATCGCGAACGTCGACTCGGTGGAGCTGCGTGCTCTCGCCGAGAAGCTTCGCGCGCTGGTGTCGCAATCGAAGATCGCGCGGGACGGCGTCAACATCGAGGTCACGGTATCGGTCGGCGCGACACTGGTGAACGAGGGAGACACTCCAGAAACGCTGGTGAAGCGCGCCGACGGCCTGATGTATGAGGGCAAGGAGGGCGGCCGCAACAGGGTCGTCTTCGGCTAGGCTCCCTCCGCGCCGCCCGCCGCCGGCACGGTAAAGGAAAATGTGGAGCCCACCCCCAGGCGGCTGGAGACCTTTATGACCCCGCCGTGCGCCTCCACTAT
>Ga0066793_10000434_pt1 | contig 16294 bp, 12 predicted proteins | sample PersoiDNA2013189_FD_83876 | JGI IMG/M metagenome (GOLD analysis project Ga0066793, IMG submission 83876) | Permafrost soil microbial communities from the Arctic, to analyse light accelerated degradation of dissolved organic matter (DOM) -... | ecosystem: Environmental > Terrestrial > Soil >... | reverse complement strand
GAAGCCCTTCTCGTGGAGCACTTTGGTGATCGCGGCGGTGAGCATGGTCTTGCCGTGGTCCACGTGCCCGATCGTGCCTACGTTAACGTGCGGCTTCGTCCGTTCGAACTTCTCCTTGGCCATGGTCCCTCCTAATGTCCCTTGGCTCTGGCGATGATCTCCTGCGAGATCCCCGCGGGGACCTCGGCGTACTTGAAAAAGTCCATGTGGTGAGTGGCGCGGCCCTGGGTCAGCGAGCGCAGGTCCGTGGCGTAGCCGAACGTCTCCGCGAGCGGCACCAGCACGTCGATGCGCTGCCTGCCCTCGTGGTGCTCGACCCCCTCCAGCCTTCCCCGCCTGCCGTTGATGTCGCTGATGACATCACCGACGTAGTCGTCGGGCACCGTGATCTCCATGCGCATGATGGGCTCGAGCAGGACGGCGTCGCCCTTCCTCACCGCTTCTTTGATAGCCATGGAAGCGGCGACCTTGAACGCTATCTCGGAGGAGTCCACCGGGTGGAACGACCCGTCGATCAGCTCGACCTTGAAGTCGACCAGCAGATACCCCGCCAGTGGCCCGGCAGTGGATGCCTCCTGGATTCCCCGGCCGACCGCCGGGCTGTACTACCTCGGCACCTCGCCGCCGTGGATCTTGCTCTCGAACTCGTAGCCCGAGCCCCGCTTGGTGGGCTCGATGTTCAAGACGACGTCGCCGTACTGACCCCGGCCGCCGGTCTGCTTGATGAACCTGCCCCTGACGCCCCTGACCGGCTTCTTGATGGTCTCGCGGTAGGTCACCTGGGGCTTGCCGACGTTCGCGTCGACCTGGAACTCGCGCAGCAGCCGGTCTACGACGACCTCGAGGTGGAGCTCGCCCATCCCGCTGATTATCGTCTGGCCGCTGTCCTCGTCATAGGTGACCCGGAACGTGGGATCCTCGTCCGAGAGCCGGTTGAGGGACTCGGTCAGCCTGTCCTGGTCCATCTTCGTCTTGGGCTCGATGGCCACGCCGATGACGGGCTCGGGGAAGGTCATCGGTTCGAGAAGAATGGGATGGGAGGGGTCGCATATCGTGTCGCCGGTGGTCGTCTTCTTGAGTCCTACGCCCGCGATGATGTCGCCGGCTCCGACCTTCTTGACGTCCTCGCGGTGGTTGGCGTGCATTCGCAGGATACGCCCGACGCGCTCCTTGTGGCCGCGCGTCGAGTTGAGGACGAACGTGCCGGTGTCGAGCGTGCCGGAGTAGACCCGGAAATAGGTGAGCTTGCCCACGTATGGATCCGACATGATCTTGAACGCCAGCGCCGCGAACGGCTCATCGTCGGCGGCCTTCCTGACCTCGTCCTCGTGGGTGAACGTGTTCTCTCCGATGATGGGAGGCACGTCGAGCGGCGACGGCAGGTAGTCGGATACGGCCTCGAGCAAGGGCTGGATGCCCCTGTTCTTGAGCGCGTAGCCGCACAGGACGGGGACGATCTTCGCCGTCAGCGTCCCACGCCTTATCGCGCGCTTGACCGCGTCGGCGGCAACCGGCCGGTTCTCTATGTATGCTTCGAGGACTTCACCGTCGAAGTCGGCCACCTTCTCGACCATCGCGTGCCGCGCGGCCACGGCCTTCTCCAGCATGTCACCGGGTATCTCCTCGTAGCTCCAGTCCTCGCCCATCTCGTCGTACCAGACGATCGACTTCATCCGGACCAGGTCGATGACACCGGTGAACGTCTCTTCTATGCCTACCGGGATCTGCACCGGGACCGCCTTGGCGTCGAGCCGCGTCTTTATGCTCTCCACCGAAGTCTCGAAGCTCGCTCCTACCCTGTCCATCTTGTTTACGAAGCATATCCTCGGGACATGGTAGCGGTCCGCCTGCCTCCAGACCGTCTCGGTCTGTGGCTCCACGCCCTCAACGGCGTCGAATATCGCGACCGCCCCATCAAGCACGCGGAGCGATCTCTCCACCTCGATGGTAAAGTCCACGTGTCCCGGCGTATCTATAATGTTAATTCGCTTGTCTTCCCATTCGCATGATGTCGCCGCCGAGGTTATGGTGATGCCGCGCTCCTGCTCCTGGATCATCCAGTCCATTACCGCGGCGCCGTCGTGGACCTCCCCCATCTTGTAGGTCTTGCCCGTGTAATAGAGGATGCGCTCGGTCGCCGTCGTCTTGCCGGCGTCTATGTGGGCCATTATGCCGATGTTGCGTATATTCTCGAGGGGGAACTCGAGCTCTTGGTTCTCGTCCATCTTGCTCCCCGTCGCGCTCCTTCTCCTTGCAACTGCGCCATTCATATCAGTTACCACCGATAATGAGCGAACGCCTTATTCGCCTCTGCCATCCGGTGTATATCCTCCTTCTTCTTCACTGAGTGACCTGTCCGGTTGGCAGCGTCCAAAACCTCACCCGCCAGCCTCTCAGCCATAGTCTTCTCCCTGCGCTGGCGGGAGAAAGTTACTATCCAGCGGACCGCCAGCGTGCGACCGCGCCTGGTCTTCACCTCGACCGGCACCTGGTACGTCGCGCCACCGACCCGGCGGGACTTTACCTCCAGCAGCGGCCTGACGTTCTCGATGGCTTTTTGGAGCACCTGGACGGGGTCGACTCCTTCTCTCTGGCCGATCGAGTTCAACGCGCCGTACACTATCTTCCCGGCCGTGCTCTTCTTGCCGTCCTGCATGATCCTGTTTATGAACTGAGCGACCAGCACGCTGTTGTACACAGGGTCCTGGATCGTGCTTCGCTTTGTGGCCGGCCCTCTCCGAGGCATCTATCCTCCGCCTTACGCGTTCTTCTTGGCGCCGTACTTGGAACGGCTCTGGGCGCGGTCCTCGACGCCGGCTGCGTCGAGCGCGCTGCGGACCACCTTGTAGCGCACGCCCGGCAGGTCCTTGACCCGCCCGCCGCGCACCAGGACTATCGAGTGCTCCTGCAGGTTGTGCCCGATACCGGGTATGTAGGCCGTCACCTCGATGCCGTTGGTCAGCCTGACCCTGCAGATCTTGCGCAGGGCGGAGTTCGGCTTCTTGGGCGTGGTCGTCTTGACCTGGGTGCAGACTCCGCGCTTCTGGGGCGAGCCCTGCAGCGCCGGAGCAGAGGTCTTCTTGACCTTCCTGTTCCTGCCGTTCCTCACCAGCTGATTGATCGTCGGCAACTAATAGCCTCCAGTCGTCCTATCGAAAAAGACACCCCGCTCATGGGCCGGGGGTTTATTCACACACCAAAAACGGCGCGGTTCGCGCCGGAGTGTGAATGTAACATCCCTACTACGTCGTGTCAACTTCCTCTTCGTGCTCTTCGGTCTCCTCGTCGAAGTTCTCGCCGAGGTCCCGGCCGCCCCTGAAGATCTCCATGGCGTTCAGCGGCGGCTGCAGCTCGGGCAGTTGCTCGCCCGTATAGAGCGGCTCCCACTCCTCGCCCAGCGGCTTGACGTTGATGCGCCTGTACACCTTCATGCCCGACCCCGTCGGGATCAGCTTGCCGATGATGACGTTCTCCTTTAGGCCCAGCAGGTGGTCCACCTTGCCGCCGAGGGCGGCGTCGGTCAGCACTCGCGTGGTCTCCTGGAAGGAGGCGGCGGACAGGAACGAATCGGTCGCCAGGCTCGCCTTGGTGATGCCCAGCAGCACTTCCTTGAAGCGCGGGGGCTCTCCGCCCTCGGCTGCTACCCGGTTGGCCTCCTCCTCGAAGTTGATGTACTCGACCAGCTGGCCGGGCAGGAACTCGGAGTCGCCGGGGTCGGATACGGTGACCCTCTTGAGCATCTGGCGAACGATGACCTCTATGTGCTTGTCGTGGATGTCCACTCCCTGGTCCTTGTAGACCCTCTGGACCTCGCTGACCAGATACAGCTGAACGGCCTCGCGGTTGACTATCTCCAAGAGCTCCTTGGGGTCCGCCGAGCCCTCGGTGATCTGGTCGCCCGCCGCGACCTTGTCTCCGTCTGCGACCAGCAGGTTCATGCTGACCGGGATCTGGTAGTCGTAGTCCTTGGGCAGGATCTTCCCGTCCTCGGAGAGCTCCTCACCGTGAAGGACTATGTCGTGGTACTTGTCGCCCTTGGTGATCTCGATGGTGCCGCGGCTCCAGGCCAGGTTAGCCTGGCCCTTGGGCTTGCGCGCCTCGAAGAGCTCGACCACGCGCGGCAGGCCGTGGGTGATGTCGCGGCCCGCGCCGGTGTAGACGCCGCCGAAGTGGAAGGTCCTCATGGTGAGCTGCGTGCCGGGCTCGCCGATCGACTGCGCGGCGACGATGCCGACGGCCTCGCCTATCGGTACCCGTCCACCGGTGGCCAGGTTGCGCCCGTAGCAGGAGGAGCACACGCCGTGCTTGGCCCTGCAGGTCAGGACCGAGCGGACGATGACCTCCTCGATCTCACTCTCGGCCAGTCTGGCGGCGACCTCCTTGCTGATGTCCTGGTTGGCATCCACCAGCAGGGTGCGCTTGGCCTTGACCCGGTTGAGCGAGTAGCGGCCCACCACGCTGGGGTTGACCTCGCCGTCCACGGTCACCTTTATGGGGACGCCGCGGTCGGCGCCGCAGTCCTCCTCGCGAACGATGACGTCCTGTGCGACGTCCACCAGGCGACGGGTCAGGTAGCCGGAGTCGGCCGTCCTGAGCGCCGTATCGGCGAGGCCCTTGCGGGCGCCGTGCGTGCTGATGAAATACTCCAGAACGGTGAGGCCCTCGCGGAAGTTCGACGTGATGGGAGAGGCGATGACGTCTCCCTTGGGGTCTTCCACCAGCCCCTTCATCCCAGCTAGCTGCTTAATCTGCTTGAGGTCACCTCGAGCGCCGGAGCGGGCCATCATGTAGATCGGGTTGAACTCGTCGAAGTTCTCCTCCATGCTGGTCGCCACATGGTCGGTGGCGGCGTGCCACACGTCGACGACGCGGCTGTGCCGCTCCTCCTTGGTGTAGAAGCCATTGCGGTAGCGCTCCTCGATCGCGACGATCTCTTTCTCGGCGTCCGCGATGATCTGCGGCTTGGCGGGAGGCACCTCGATATCAGTGACGCTGATGGTGATGCCCGCCCTGGTCGCGTAGTGGAAGCCGGTCTCCTTGACCTGGTCCAGTATCTTGGCGATGACGTCGGAGGGGTACTGCTCGGCTATCTGCTCGATTATCCCGGCGATCTCCTTCTTGCCCAGCACGCGGTTCTGGTAAGGGAAGTCCTCGGGAAGCGTGCGGTTGAAGATCAGGCGGCCGATGGAGGTCTCGATGATCTCCCCGTCCATGCGGACCTTCACCAGCGCCTGCAGATCGACCCTGCGGTAATCGTAGGCCAGTATGGCGAGATCCGGGCTGGAGAACACCTTGCCCTCCCCCTTGGCGCGCTTCTTCACCGCGTTCAGGAAGTAGCAGCCCAGCACCATGTCCTGGGTGGGGCTCACTATGGGCTTGCCGTGCGCCGGCGACAGGATGTTGTGTGCCGAGAGCATCAGGATGCGGGCCTCGGCCTGCGCCTCGGCCGACAGCGGCAGGTGAACGGCCATCTGGTCGCCGTCGAAGTCGGCGTTGAACGCCGTGCAGACCAGCGGGTGTATGCGTATGGCCTTGCCCTCCACCAGCATCGGCTCGAAAGCCTGGATGCCCAGCCGGTGGAGCGTCGGCGCGCGGTTGAGCATCACCGGGTGCTCCTGGATGACCTTCTCAAGCACGTCCCAGACGATGGGGACCATGCGGTCGATCATGCGCTTGGCGCCCTTGATGTTGTGGGCGAAGCCGAGGTCGACCAGCCGCTTCATCACGAAGGGCTTGAAGAGCTCCAGCGCCATCTGCTTGGGCAGGCCGCACTGGTGCAGCTTCAGCTCGGGGCCGACCACGATGACCGAGCGTCCCGAGTAGTCCACGCGCTTGCCCAGAAGGTTCTGGCGGAAGCGGCCCTGCTTGCCCTTGAGCATGTCGGACAACGATTTGAGGGGCCGGTTGCCCGGGCCGGTGACAGGCCGGCCGCGGCGGCCGTTGTCGAACAGCGCGTCGACGGCCTCCTGGAGCATGCGCTTCTCGTTGTTGACGATGATCTCAGGGGCGCCCAGGTCGAGCAGCCTCTTGAGCCGGTTGTTGCGGTTGATGACCCGGCGGTAGAGGTCGTTCAGGTCGCTCGTCGCGAACCGGCCGCCGTCCAGCTGCACCATCGGGCGCAGGTCGGGCGGGATGACCGGGATGACGTCCATTATCATGGCCTCGGGCTTGTTCTCCGTCTTGAGGAAAGCGGAGACGACCTTCAGCCTCTTGGTGGCCTTGTTGCGCTTCTGGCCCTTGGAGGTCTTGATGGTCTCGCGCAGCTCCTCGCCCTCCTCCTCGAGGTGGAGGTTGAGCAGCAGGTCGCGGACCGTCTCCGCGCCCATGCCGCCGCGGAAGTAATCCCCGTAGCGCTCATGAAGGTCGCGGAACTTCTGGTCCTCGTCGATGAGCTGCTTGGGGTTGAGGCTCTTGAACTCCTCGAAGAGGTCGCGCAGGTAATCTATCTGGACCTGGATGGCGTCGCGCGTCTCATCCTTGTCTTTTTCGAGAGTCTCGAAGAGCTTCTTGATCTTCTTCTCATAAGCGGAGCGCTCCTTGTCGATCTTGGACTTGTACTGCTTCTCCTGCTCCGCGATGCGGTCTTCCTTGGACTTGGGATTCTCCGAAGCCTTCTTCTTGGACTCCTTGTCGATCTCGCGGACAAGCTTGCCGAGCTCGGTCTCGAGCTCCTTGGCGCGCTTGTCGAACTCCACTCTCTCGCCCGTTTTATTGCCCTCGAGCCTCTCGGAGAGCGCGGCCATCCTGGCTTCGAGCCTGCGGATCCGCGGCGCGTAGACGTCTTCCCCCGGCTCTGCATCTCCTCCTGCCTCGGCGGGCTCGACCTCAAGCGCTTTCTCGATCTCATCGAGGCGGTCGTCCCACTGGTTGAGCATGTCGTCTATGCGGGTTTTGATCTCTTCAGCCCTGGCGGAGCGGTCCTCGTCGGACATCGCCGCGTACTCGGTGGCGTAGCGCCCCCGCATCCCGTAGCGCTTGGTCGTTGCCGCGATCTCGGCTTCAGCACGCTCGCGCGACTCGATCTGGCGCTCTTCCTTGGTCTTGGCTTTCTCGGATGCCTTCTTCTTGGACTCCTTGGAGATGTTCTCGACCTGGCGGTCTCGCTTTGCCTCTATCTCCTTGATCTTCTTGGTCAGCTCTCTCTGCCAGCCCTCCGGCGCCTTGGCGATCGACTTCAGCCGCTCCCTGGGCTCGGCGAGCGAGCCTGGCAGCTTCTTGTCGCGGACGAAAGCCTCGACGTACTCGTAGGCCAGCGGGAAGTTCTCACCGATGATCACGTGATAGCGGTCCGAGAGCTCCTTCTCCAGCTCGGCGATCTCGGCGTCCATGCGCTCGGTCAGGAGACCGAGGTCCTTGGTGCGCTTGTCCTTCTTCACGTCGACGACAATGTAAGACGCGAAGTAGAGCACCCTCTCCAGGCTCTTGGAGGGGAGGTCGAGCAGATAACCCATGCGGGAGGGCACGCCTTTGAAGAACCAGATGTGCGAGACCGGGGCCGCCAGCTCGATGTGGCCCATCCTCTCTCGCCTGACCTTCGACCGGGTCACCTCGACCCCGCAGCGCTCGCATATCATTCCCTTGAAACGCACGCGCTTTTTGTACTTTCCGCAGGAGCACTCCCAGTCCCTGGTCGGGCCGAATATCTTCTCGCAGAAGAGGCCTTCCTTCTCGGGCTTGAGGGTCCGGTAGTTGATCGTCTCGGGCTTCTTCACCTCGCCGTTCGACCAGTTTCGTATCTGGTCCGCGGTGGCCAGCCCTATTTTCAGGCTGCTGAATTCATTCACATCGAGCAACTCTGCATCCTCCTATTCGAAAAGGCTTTCGGCGCGTTCGTCTTCTTCGGTGCCGGCCATGGGCTGGTTGGTGCGCAGGTCGATGCCGAGCTCCTCCGCGGTCCGGAAGACATCCTCTTCGGTCTCCTGGATCTCGATGGTGGCGCCATTCTCGTCCTGCACCTTCACGTCGAGCCCCAGCGAGCGCATCTCCTGAATCAGGACCTTGAACGACTCGGGTATCCCCGGCTCGGGTATGTTCTCGCCCTTCACTATCGCCTCGTACACCTTGACCCTGCCCACGACGTCGTCGCTCTTGACGGTGAGGAGCTCCTGCAGCGCGTAGGCGGCCCCGTAGGCCTCCAGCGCCCAGACCTCCATCTCGCCGAAGCGCTGGCCGCCGAACTGCGCCTTGCCACCAAGCGGCTGCTGGGTGACCAGCGAGTACGGGCCGGTCGAGCGGGCGTGGATCTTGTCGTCCACCAGGTGTATCAGCTTCATCATGTATATGTGGCCGACGGTCACCTCGTTCTCGAACTCCTCACCGGAGCGTCCGTCGAACAGGCGGGCCTTGCCGTTGGCGGGCAGGCCGGCCTTCTTAAGGGAGGCCACTATCTCTTTCTCGCTGGCGCCGTCGAAGACCGGCGTCTGCACGTAGGTGGGGCCCTCGGCGTCGATGCCGGCGTACGCCGCCCAGCCGAGGTGCGTCTCCAGCACCTGGCCGATGTTCATGCGGGACGGGACGCCCAGCGGGTTAAGCACCATGTCGACCGGGGTACCGTCCTCCATGAAAGGCATGTCCTCGATGGGCAGCACCTTGGAGATGACGCCCTTGTTGCCGTGGCGCCCGGCCAGCTTGTCGCCCTCGCGGATCTTGCGCCGCTCGGCCACATTCACGCGGACCAGTTGGTTGACGCCCGGCGAGAGTTCGTCGCCGTTCTCGCGGGAGAAGACTTTGACGCCGATGACCTTACCGGACTCGCCGTGCGGGACCTTGAGGGAGGTGTCGCGGACCTCGCGCGCTTTCTCACCGAATATGGCGCGCAGCAGCTTCTCCTCGGCGGTCAGCTCGGTCTCGCCCTTGGGTGTGACCTTGCCCACCAGCACGTCCCCGGCCTTGACCTTGGCGCCGATCCGGATGACGCCGTACTCGTCGAGGTCTTTGAGGACCTCCTCCTGGACGTTGGGGATATCGGCTGTTATCTCCTCGTCGCCGAGCTTGGTGCTGCGTGCCTCGACCTCGTGCTCCTCGATGTGGATGGAGGTCAGCAGGTCGTCCTTGACCAGCCTCTCGGAGACGACAATGGCGTCCTCGAAGTTGTAGCCTTCCCAGGGCATGAACGCGACCAGCAGGTTGCGCCCCAGGGCCATCTCGCCCTCGTCGGTGCAGGGGCCGTCGCCGATGACCTGGCCCTTGCTGACGTGCTCGCCCTCCCTGACCAGCGGCCTCTGGTTGATGCAGGTGCCCTGGTTGGAGCGGCCGAACTTCTCGAGCTTGTAGAACTCCTTCTTGCCGCGGCTGTCCTTGACCTCGATGCTGTCGGCGTCGACGGAGGATACCGTTCCCGCCGTCCTGCTCGAGACGACGTCGCCGGTGTCCTTGGCCGCGCGGAACTCCATGCCGGTCGCGACCAGCGGCGCCTCGGGGCGGACCAGCGGGACCGCCTGGCGCTGCATGTTGGATCCCATCAGCGCGCGGTTGGCGTCGTCGTGCTCCAGGAACGGGATAAGCGCGGTCGCCACGCTGACCGTCTGCCTCGGCGAGACGTCCATGAAGTCGACCTCGCGATAGTCGACCATCGACACCTCCTCGCCCAGCTTGGGGGCGCGGCACAGCACGCGGTCGTCCTTGAACTTCCCAGTCTTGGTCAGGGGCGCGTTGGCCTGCGCGATGATGACAGTGTCCTCTTCGTCCGCGGTCAGGTAGACGATCTCGTCCGTGACCTGCCCCTTGCGAGCCTTCCGGTACGGGCTCATAAGGAATCCGAACTCGTTGATCTGCGCATATGTCGAGAGGTTTCCGATCAGGCCGATGTTGGGGCCTTCAGGGGTCTCGATCGGGCACATGCGGCCGTAGTGCGACGGGTGCACGTCGCGGACCTCGAACCCGGCGCGCTCGCGCGACAGGCCTCCCGGGCCCAGCGCGGAGAGCCTGCGCTTGTGGGTCAGGCCGGCCAGCGGGTTGGTCTGGTCCATGAACTGCGAGAGCTGGCTGGAGCCGAAGAACTCCTTGATCGCCGCCACCACCGGCCTGATGTTGATCAGGGTCTGGGGCGTTATCGAGTCGACGTCCTGGGTGGTCATGCGCTCGCGCACCACGCGCTCCATCCTGGAAAGGCCGATGCGTATCTGGTTCTGTATGAGCTCGCCCACCGTACGCACCCTGCGGTTGCCGAAGTGGTCGATGTCGTCGACGTCGTACCCCTCGACCCCGATGTGCAGGTTCACTATGTAGCGGACGGACTCCAGTATGTCCTCACGGGTGAGCACGGTCACGTTCTGCGGGACCTTGACCCCGAGCTTCTTGTTGAGCTTGTAGCGCCCGACCCTTGCCAGGTCGTAGCGGCGCTCGTTGAAGAAGAGGTTGTCGAGCAGCCCGCGAGCGCTCTCGACGGTCGGGGGCTCCCCGGGGCGGAGCTTCCTGTATATATCTATGAGGGCCTCTTCCTTGGTGCCGGTGTGGTCCTTCTCGACCGTGGCCTTGATGGACTCGGCTCCCCCGAAGAGGTCGACCAGCTCGGCCGGGTCGTAGCCCATGGCCTTCAACAGGACGCTGACCGGCTGCCGCCTCTTGCGGTCGATGCGGACCCCCAACGTGCCCTTCTTGTCTATCTCGAGCTCGAGCCAGGCGCCCCGCGAGGGTATGATCTTGCCCGAGTAAAGGACCTTATCGGTGTCTTTGTCGATCTCGCGGTCGAAGTAGACGCCGGGCGAGCGGACCAGCTGGCTGACGACCACGCGCTCGGTGCCGTTGAAGATGAATGTGCCCTTGTCGGTCATCAGCGGGAAGTCGCCCATGAACACCGACTGCTCTTTGATCTCGCCTGTCTCCTTGTTGATCAGACGCACGTCCACAAACAGAGGAGCGGCGAAGTTCATGTCTTTTTCTTTGCACTCGTCGACGTTGAACTTGGGGTCGCCGAAGAAGTGCTGGCCGAACTCAACGGCCATGGTGCCGGTAAAATCCTCTATCGGTGAGATGTCCTTGAAAATCTCCGCAAGGCCGTCTTCCTTGAACCATTCGAACGACCTTTTCTGGATCCCGATGAGGTCGGGAACGGGCAGGACCTCCGGAATCTTTGCGAATGAGATGCGCTTGCGTTTTCCCTGAAGTGCGACCGACAAAAATATCCCCCCTAACAACTCACAAGTTGGGCTAAATTGGGACTGACAACAAGACCCCTCGCGCTACCCGACCGAACAAACTACACGCAAACTTGCATAATACCAATTTCAGGCAGTACCGTCAATCAATATTTTACGGCCATTGCCGGTTTTCCGGCATGGAGAAGGACCAGGAGAACGGCACATTCCTATTGCCTATCCCCTGGTCCCTGAAGAGGCCCGCTCCCGCCCCGACCGGTCGGGTAGACTGAAATGGGGGAAGAACAGGCCAGGTTATCCGGGTTATTTCAGCTCGACCGTCGCGCCGGCTTCCTCGAGCTGCGTCTTGAACTTGTCGGCCTCGTCCTTGGTCACGCCCTCTTTCACGGGCTTGGGCGCCTCCTCTACCAGCGCCTTCGCCTCCTTGAGACCGAGGTTCGTCATCGAGCGGACTTCCTTGATCACCGGGATCTTCTTTTCGCCGGCGGAAATGAGGACGACGTCGAACATCGTCTGCTCTTCCTCAGCGGCCGCCTCTTCGCCGCCGCCCGCGCCGCCTGCAGCCACCGCTACTGGTGCTGCCGCGGTCACGCCCCAGATCTCCTCGGCCAGCTTGTTGAACTCGGCGATATCCAGGGGGGTCCAGGTCTCGCTGATCATGTCGAACGTGTCTTTCGGGCTCATCTTCTCGGCCAAGCCAATCACCTCTCCTGTCGTGAACTCAATTTACCGTTATTCGGGGACGTCCCCGGAAGTTTCTTCTGGTTGAGCGGTAGCTTCAGAGTCTACCGCTTCTTCCGTTTTGGCCTCTGTGTCGACTGATGGTGCGCTAGCCTCTTCGGAAGGCTCCTCCGCCTGCGGCTCCGCCACAGCCTCCGTCACGTCCTCTTTGGTTGCGCCAAAGGCCTTTAATAGGCCGACCATGTTCCTCAGCGGTCCCGCGACATTGCCCACCAGCCGCGAAAGCGGCGACTGGACCGCGCTCACCAACTGGGCCAGCAACACTTCACGGGACGGCAGCAGCGCGAACGACTCCACCTGGTTGGAGTCCAGGACGGTGCCTTCCAGCCACCCGCCCAGCATGAAGAACTCTTTGCGGCCCTTGCCGAAGTCCCTGATCGTCTTGGCGACGCCGGCCGGGTCTGTGTGCACGAAGACCACCGCGACCGGACCGTCTATCAGGGGAGTCACGCTCTCCTTGGGCGAGTCCGCCAGGGCGATCCTGGTGAGGGTGTTCTTGACGACGCGGAGCTCGCAGTCCATCCCGGACAGCGTGCCGCGCAGCTCGTTGGCCTCCGAGACCGAGAGCCCCTTGTAGTGCAGGACAAGCAGCGAGTCGCTCTTGTCGAACCACTTCTTTATCTGTTTGACTTTTTCTTTCTTATCCTTGCTCGGCATCCGCCTACCTCCAAAACAAATGGCCCCGGAGAGCGAGGCCAGTAACCCTTAGCCTGGGCAGGCATCCGATTAAGCCCTCGATGGGCGCCTGCTGTCTCCGGCAACCTTCTTCAGTTGTTTGACGCTCCCAGACTTTAGCACCGGGGGCGCGGCGTGTCAAAATCAGCCGGTGGTCGCGGCCTCCGGCATGAGGTCCCTGGTCACGGTAGTGTCGACCGCTATCCCGGGACTCATCGTCGTCGAGAATGTGATGCTCTTGAGGTAGCGTCCCTTTGCGGCGGCGGGGCGCGCCCTGATCAGCTCCTCGATGACCGAGGAGTAGTTCTCCATCAGGTCCTCGATCGAGAACGAAGCCTTGCCGATGGACAGGTGGACGTTCGCCTGCTTGTCCACGCGGTACTCGACCTTGCCGCCCTTGGCATCCCTTACCGCCTTGTCGATATCGAACGTGACGGTGCCGCTCTTGGGGTTCGGCATCAGGCCGCGCGGCCCCAGTATCTTCCCCAGGCGTCCGACCAGGCTCATGACGTCGGGCGTGGCGATGGCCGCGTCGAAGTCGATCCATCCGCACTGGACCCTGGCGACCAGGTCCTCGCCGCCCACGACGTCCGCCCCGGCCTTCTCGGCCTCGGTGGCCTTGTCGCCGATCGCGAAGACGGCTACCTTGGTCTCCTTGCCTGTTCCCCTGGGGAGCATGACCGTACCGCGCACCATCTGGTCGGCCCGCCTGGGGTCGACTCCCAGCCTGATGGCGACCTCGAAGGTCTCATCGAACTTGGTTTCTGCAGCCATCTCGCGGGCGAGGTTGCCGGCCTCGTAGGGGGTGTAGAGTCTTCCCGGTTCCAGCTTGTCGGACTTCTCCCGGTACTTGCGGCTCCTGTGCTTCAATTCGAACAACTCCTTTTAGGTCCTCGGGCCCCGGGGCCCTCCCTATTCCTCTATGACCTCGAGGCCCATGCTGTGCGCGGTCCCTTCCAGGATGCGCATGGCGGCGTCGACGTCGTTGGTGTTCAGGTCGGGGAGCTTCTGCTCGGCGACCTTCCTCACCTTGTCTCTGGTTATGGTGCCGGCGGGCTCGCGGTTGGGCTCTCCGCTGCCTTTCTCCAATCCCGCCGCATCGAGCAGCAGCTTGGCCGCCGGCGGGGTCTTGGTGACGAACGTGAACGAGCGGTCCTCGTAGACCGTGATCTCGACCGGGACAATCTGGCCGAGGTCGTTCATCGTCCTGGCATTGTACTGCTTACAGAACTCCATGATGTTCACGCCGTGCTGGCCCAGCGCCGGTCCCACCGGAGGGGCCGGGTTTGCCTGTCCGGCGGGGATCTGCAGCTTGATGACGGTCATGATTTTCTTGGCCATCTTCTTCCCTTCTTAGTGCTAGAGCTTGATCACCTGGTCGAAGGTGAGCTCCACGGGCGTCTCGCGCCCGAATATCGATACCAGGACCTTGAGCTTGCTCTGGTCCAGGCTCACTTCGCTGATGACGCCGGTGAAGTCAGCGAACGGCCCCTCTATGACCTTGACGCCCTCACCCTGCGCGAACTCCGCGGAGACCTTGGGCTTCTCAGCCTTCTGCTTGGCAAGCACCCGGTCGACCTCGACATCCGGTATCGGAGTAGGTCGCGCGGAGGTTCCCACGAATCCCGTGACTCCCGGCGTGTTGCGGACCACGTACCAGGAATCGTCGTCGAGCGCCATGCGCACCAGCAGGTAGCCGGGGAGCAGCTTCTTCTGGATCAACTGCTTCTTGCCGGACTTGTACTCGAGGACGTCCTCGACCGGCACGACCACCTCGAAGATCTTCTGCTGCATGTGCATCGACTCGATGCGATGCTCGAGGTTCGCCTTTACCTTGTTCTCATAACCGGAATAGGTGTGTACCACGTACCACTTCTCGTTCCTCCGGACCATATGCTCTCAATACTCCTTTGCTGGCGCGGCTGTTAGGCAACATCTGCCCGCGCCGGTCTTCCCAGCCGGGAATCTACACGATTATCAGGTGGAGCAGCTTCGACAGGATCAGGTCGAGCACCAGGATGAAGGTCGCGACGATCGTCACGGTGATGAGCACCACCAGCGTGTAGTTGATCACCTCTTGCCGCGAGGGCCAGATGACCTTCTTCATCTCGATGCGGACGTCCTTGAAGAAGGTGGTGATCGTCTTCCATACGCCCTTGCGCTCGGCCTTCTTCTTCTCAGCCGCCTTCTTGCGCTGGGCCATCTGCTTCTGCTTCTGCCCCGGCGCCTTCGATTTTTCCTGTACTCTTCTGAGCTCTCTGTTTACCATTTCACTTTCGACCCGCGTCTTCGTCGCTACCGAACCCGGGCCCCGTAGTGGCAGGCCCGGAGGGTCTCGAACCCCCAACCTCCGGTTTTGGAGACCGGCGCTCTACCAATTGAGCTACGGGCCTACATCTCCTTGTCGTCCCGGACCGTTACCGCGTTTCCCGGTGCAGCGTATGGCACCTGCACCACTTGCAGTACTTCTTCATCTCGATCCGGTCCGGATCGTTGGTCTTGCTCTTCCTGCTGGTGTAGTTCCTACGCTTGCAATCCGTGCACGCCAGTGTGACTAGTACTCTCATGTCTCTCTCTTACTTTTCGATCTTGATGACTCGGCCGGCGCCCACGGTCCTGCCGCCCTCACGGATGGCGAAGCGCAGCCCCTCGTCCATGGCTATGGGGGTGATGAGCTCCACGTCCATCTCGGTGTTGTCGCCGGGCATCACCATCTCCACGCCCTTGGACAGCGCGATGGAGCCGGTGACGTCGGTGGTGCGGAAGTAGAACTGGGGGCGGTAGCCCGTGAAGAACGGGGTGTGCCTGCCTCCCTCGTCCTTGGACAGCACGTAGACCTGGCCCCTGAACTTGGTATGGGGGGTGATGGAGCCCGGCTGGGCCACCACCTGGCCGCGCTCTATCTCTTCTCTTCCGACCCCGCGCAGCAGCAGGCCCACGTTGTCGCCGGCCTGGCCCTCGTCCAGGATCTTGCGGAACATCTCCACCCCGGTGCAGACCGTCTTGCGGGTCTCCGGGGTCATGCCCACTATCTCGACCTCGTCGCCGATGTGGATCTTGCCGGCCTCTATCCTGCCGGTGGCCACCGTGCCGCGGCCGGTGATGGAGAAGACGTCCTCGACCGCCATCATGAAGGGCTTGTCGATGTCTCGGGCCGGGGTGGGTATGTAGTCGTCCACCGCGTCCATCAGGTCCAGGATGGGCTTGCACCACTGGCAGTCGTCGGAGGCGCAGGAGCACTCCAGGGCCTTCAACGCGCTTCCTATCACCACGGGGATGTCGTCCCCGGGGAACTCGTACTCGGTGAGCAGCTCTCGCACCTCGAGCTCGACCAGCTCCAGCAGCTCGGGGTCGTCGACCATGTCGGCCTTGTTGAGGAAGACCACCATAGAGGGGACCTCCACCTGGCGGGCGAGCAGGATGTGCTCGCGGGTCTGGGGCATGGGCCCGTCGGCGGCGGAGACCACCAGGATGGCGCCGTCCATCTGGGCGGCACCGGTGATCATGTTCTTGATGTAGTCGGCGTGGCCGGGGCAGTCGACGTGGGCGTAGTGGCGCTTGGACGTCTCGTACTCCACGTGGGCGATGGCGATGGTTATGCCCCTCTCCTTCTCCTCGGGAGCGTTGTCGATCGACTCGAAGGTGCGCACCGGGACGTTGAAGCCCTTCTCGTGGAGCACTTTGGTGATCGCGGCGGTGAGCATGGTCTTGCCGTGGTCCACGTGCCCGATCGTGCCTACGTTAACGTGCGGCTTCGTCCGTTCGAACTTCTCCTTGGCCAT
>Ga0066793_10000432_pt1 | contig 16311 bp, 16 predicted proteins | sample PersoiDNA2013189_FD_83876 | JGI IMG/M metagenome (GOLD analysis project Ga0066793, IMG submission 83876) | Permafrost soil microbial communities from the Arctic, to analyse light accelerated degradation of dissolved organic matter (DOM) -... | ecosystem: Environmental > Terrestrial > Soil >... | reverse complement strand
GCCGCCGCAAGGCATCAGGCTCACGCCGCGGCACTATGCGTATCTTAAGATCTCCGAAGGCTGCAACAACCGCTGCAGCTTCTGCATCATCCCGTCGCTGCGCGGCCGGCTCGCGAGCCGGCCTATCGACGAGGTGCTGCGCGAGGCCGAACGTCTGGCGCACGCCGGCGTGAAGGAATTATTGGTGATCTCGCAGGACACGAGTGCCTACGGGGCGGACCTGCGCTATCGGTCGGCGCTGTGGCGCGACACGGCATACGAGACGCGCTTTATTGATCTTGCGCGTGGCCTGGGCTCGTTTGGAATCTGGGTACGCCTGCACTATGTCTATCCTTATCCGCACGTCGACGCCGTCATGCCTCTGATGGCCGAACGGCGCGTGCTGCCCTACCTTGACGTGCCGTTTCAGCATGGCAGTCCAAGCGTGTTGAAACGCATGCGACGGCCTGCGCATGCCGAAGACACTCTGGCGCGCATTCAGGCCTGGCGCAAAGTATGCCCCGAGCTTGTGATCCGCAGCACTTTCATCGTGGGTTTCCCGGGCGAAACCGAAGCCGAATTCGAGGAACTTCTCGCATGGCTGGATGAAGCCGAGCTTGATCGGGTGGGGTGCTTCAAATATTCGCCGGTGGAGGGCGCGGTTGCGAATGCGTTACCGGATCACGTGCCGGCAGCAGTTCAGGATGAGCGCTACGCGCGCTTCATGGAACGAGCAAGCGTCATCAGCGCGCAGCGCCTGGCACGGCGTGTGGGCACTCGCATGCGAGTGCTGGTCGACACCGTTGATGGCTCTGCTGCGGTCGCGCGCAGCGAGGCGGATGCTCCTGAGATTGACGGCGTGGTGCGTATCACCAATGCCCGCGCGCTGAAAGTGGGCGACTGGGCGGACGTCAAAATCGTCGCTGCCGATGCCTATGATCTAAAAGGCCGCGTCGTCCAATAATACGCCAGCTACGAAACGCCTATTCGACAGTGACGCTTTTCGCAAGATTGCGCGGCTGATCGACGTCGGTGCCGCGCAGGATCGCGACGTGGTAGGCGAGCAGCTGCAGCGGAATCGTATACACCACCGGCGCCTGGAAATAGGTCACGTGCTTGGGCATCTGAATGACCGTGACGCCGTCGCTTTCAGTGATGCCGGACTCAGAATCTGCGAATACGATGAGTTCGCCGCCGCGCGCCCGCACTTCCATAAGATTCGATTTGAGCTTCTCAAGTAGGTCGTTGTTCGGCGCCACCGCGATCACCGGCATATCCGCATCAACGAGCGCCAGCGGGCCGTGTTTGAGCTCGCCCGCGGGGTAGCCTTCGGCGTGTATGTAGGAGATCTCTTTCAGCTTGAGCGCCCCTTCCAAGGCGATCGGATAGAGCGCGCCCCGGCCGAGGAACAGCGCGTGATGCTTTTCGGCAAAGCGCTTGGCGAGCTCTTCGATGACGCCATTTAGCCCCAAAGTCTTGTCAATCAACGACGGCAGCTCGATGAGCCGCGTCACCAGGCCGCGCTCGCGCTCACTGTCGGCACAATTGTGTTTCGCAAGTGCAATCACCAGCATGCCAAGTGCCGTTAACTGGGTCGTAAACGCTTTGGTGGAAGCCACTCCGATCTCGGGTCCGGCGCGCGTCAGCATGACGAGCTCGGAGTCGCGCACCAGAGAGCTCTCTGGCGCATTGCAGATCGCAAGCGATGAGAGATATCCCGCCTGCTTGGCAAGCCGCAGCGCCGCAAGCGTATCCGCAGTCTCGCCGGACTGGGAGATCGTCACAAATAGCGAGTCTTTCGGCACCACTGGATTGCGGTAGCGGTATTCGCTCGCGATCTCAACCGTGCAGGGGAGTTTACAGACTTGCTCAATCATGTAGCGCGCGACGACGCCGGCGTGCCAGCTCGTTCCGCAGGCCACAATGTGCACGTGCTTGGTGCGCTTGAAGACTTCGGTGGCCGCCGGCCCAAAGGCGGCTTCCAGAAGCCGGCCATTGGCAACTCGCTCCTGCAGCGTGTCCGCTACCGCGCTCGGCTGCTCATAAATCTCCTTCAACATGAAGTGGCGGTACAGACCCTTCTCGGCCGCGTCCGCACTCAGTGCACTTTCGCGAACCGGACGCTCGACGCCGTTGCCTTCGCGATCGATGACTCGGATCGACGTGCGGCGGATCTCGGCGACATCGCCCTCTTCGAGGAAAATAAAGCGGCGCGTGACGGACAACAGCGCCGCCACGTCCGACGCCACGAAGTTCTCATCGAGGCCAAGACCAATGACGACGGGGCAGCCCTCACGCGCCAGGATGAGGCGATCAGGATCGTGCTCACTTACGACGGCGAGCGCGTAGGCGCCTTCAAGCTCGGCGACTGTGGCGCGTACCGCCTTGAAAAGATCGCCAACCGTTGCGAGGTGATAGTGGATGCGGTGCGCGATGACCTCGGTATCGGTCTCGGAGGTAAAGCTGTAGCCCAGCCGCTCAAGATCGGTGCGCAGCTCGTCGTGGTTCTCGATGATGCCGTTGTGGACGATCGCAAGCCCGTCGCGGGAGATATGCGGATGGGCATTTCTCTCGCTCGGCACGCCGTGTGTGGCCCAGCGCGTGTGTGCAATGCCGATGTTGCCGTGCGTCGGCGACTGCTCGAGGGCGTCCTGGAGCATTTGCACCTTGCCGACGGTTCGCAGGCGCTTCAAGTGCTGCGTGCCATTCAGCACCGCGATACCGGCCGAGTCATAGCCGCGATATTCGAGTCGACGCAAACCTTCCATCAGGATGGGGACGATATTGCGTTCGGCGATCGCTCCGACGATTCCGCACATGATTTTTGTCTCTTACGTTGTGGTCGGGAGGCGCAAATTCGCACATTCCGGTTGCAACGGCAGTTTGCCCGAAATTGCCCTAATGGACTGATTTTACGTATTTAAGCGTGAACAGTGTCGCATCCGGGCTGCTATTGCCTAGGTTCCGTCTGCGCCTTGGTCGCGGAGCCGGCAGGGTAGATCTCGCGGCGCTCACCTAGAACGAGCCGCGCAGCAGGAACAGTATCCGCGAGTCACCCGCCTGCGTGCTGCTGGCACTCACCAGCGGCCGCGCCCATACGATTGAAGCGCTAACGGTTTTCCAGGGAAATAGATCGGCGCCAAATCCCCAGCTGCGCGGATGCACGCGCAAAGACTCCCCTAGTGACGCGTCTATCATGTCCGCCACCGCGGCATCAAAGTACACAAACCCATCGGCGACTTGCTTTGCGCCCCGCTTCCAGGTCGGCGACTGCAGTTGCAGCGTGCCCTTCAAAGCCCGATCGCCCAGCACCTCTGCCTCGAGATAGCCGCGCACGCCGTCAATGCCGGCGACCGGGTAGTCCTCGTCGATGATCAGCGACTTGCCGGAGTATTGACCGGCAAGCCTAAGGTATAAGCGCAGGCCCTTAGGCAAGGAGGCGAGCAGCGCGCCGTCCGCGCGCACGTAAAAGTAGTTCGCGCCGGCGCGAAAGTCACCATTCGCAAGCGCATTCGTCGGATTCGCGCCGCCGTGCGGCCCAAAATTGGCCGACACCGTCACCGCTTCCTCGCGCTGAGCACTGCTCCAGTTACCGGCGTAGGCAAGCGACAGGTTCAAATATGATACCGGTGTAACCGATGCCGCGCCGGCACCGATCGCTGTCGTGTTACGAAAGTGTCGGTAGTCCATTGCCAATGTGAGCGTCTGCGTCGCCGCGGCGCCCAAGGCGTGACTCAAACGCAAGCCCAAAATGTGGCCTTTGCCGAGCACCCCCACGGTGTCAGCCGTCGGCACATTTGTACTTGAATCCAGAAAGTAGACCGAAGGCTGCAGACCGCCTGGCAGCGGCTGGGAGGCGTAATTGGCGATGAATACGCCGACCTGCTTGGAATCCTGTGGCGCAAGCTGATAAAGCGCGGACAATTCATCCTGCTTGCTGAATAAATTACTGTAACTGAGAGCCAGCGTCGCACGCAGCGGCTCGGTGCCGGAAGAATACTGATTATCGAGCTCCATGCTGCCGTGAAATTCCGAATGCTCTTTCGCCTTAGGGACTGACTGCGCGTCGCTGCTCGAAGGCGCCGCGGCAGCTGCCGGTGTAGGTACTGCCGGTGCGCTGGTCGCCTCCGCCGGTGTCGCAGGGGATTCGGGCACTGCGGCGCACACAGCGCACGCGCTCAGGGTCAATAGAACGGCCGCGGCGAGACGCCATAGGCGCATCGCCTTGGGTCGCGGTATACCCGGTAAGCTCGCCATCAACATCAAGTCCGTGATGCGCGCCATGCTGTGCGCGACAGAGGGCAGCTTAACTTTTTTTTGACTTCACCGGCCGCGTCCAGCTATCGATCGATACCTGCCGGCTGCGCGCCAGGGTGAGCTTATCCGCGGGCACATCCTGAGTAATGGTCGAGCCAGCGCCAATCGTAGCGCGAGCGCCGATGCGCAGCGGCGCAACCAGCATGCTGCCTGAGCCAACGAACACGCCGTCCTCGATATGCGTCTGCGATTTATTGACCCCATCGTAGTTGCAGGTGATGGTGCCGGCGCCGACGTTCACGTCCTTGCCGATCACGGCATCGCCCAAGTAGCTGAGATGATTGGCCTTGCTGCCTGCGCCTAGCTTAGTGTTCTTGACTTCCACGTAATTGCCGACGTGTACGCCGCGCGCGAGCGCCGCCCCCGGACGCAAACGTGCGAACGGTCCGATGTTGCAGGACGAGCCCATGTTCGCGTGGTCGAGGACACAGTTGGCAAAGACCTGCGTGTCAGCGCCGATCTCACAATCACGAATTACGCAGTTGGGACCGATGCGCACCCGATCACCGAGCGTGACTTTGCCTTCCAGAACGACGTTTACATCAAGCTCCACGTCGCGCCCGGCGATGACTGTGCCGCGCACATCAAGGCGTGCCGGATCGATGAGCGTGACGCCTGCCAGCATCAAATCGCGCGCCTGTTGCTCGCGGTAGGACGCTTCGACCTGTGCGAGCTGCACTTTATCGTTGACGCCGAGCACCTCTGCTTCCGTGAGCGCGAGCAACGGGGCTACCTTGAATTTCGCCTTGGCGGCAATGGCTGCTACATCGGTGAGGTAAAACTCGCCCTGCGCGTTGTTGTTCTTCACTTCGGCAAGCCATTTCTTCAGAAGCTTCGCCGGCGCTGCAATGATGCCGGTATTTGACTCGCCGACACGCAGCTCTTGTTTCGATGCATCCTTGTGCTCGACGATCTTGCGGATGCGCCCGCGGGCATCGCGCAGGATGCGGCCGTAGCCCGTGGGATCCGCGAGCATGATCGTCAGGATGGCGAGCGTCTTCGAGTCGGAAAGCTTGAGCAGTTTTTCGAGCGTGTCGCAACGAATGAGCGGCACATCGCCGTACAGCACCAGCACCGTGTGCGTATCCGGAATGCCCGGCAGCGCCTGGCTGACGGCGTGCCCGGTTCCGAGTTGCCGCTTCTGCAGCACCCAGGAGACGGATTCGGATTTAAGCGCCTCGCGTACCCGCTCGCCGCCATGGCCGTAGACCACGTGAATCGCCTCGGGCGCAAGCTGGCGCGCGCTATCGATCACATGTTTGAGGAGCGCGCGTCCGGCGAGCGGCTGCAGCACCTTCGGCCATTCGGACTTCATCCGCTTGCCCTGGCCGGCTGCGAGGATGACAACCGAAAGCGGCATGCGCTCGTTCAACCCCTGATCTTGCGCAGCCGCTCGATCAATTTGAGCTGCGCGGCAGCGCGCGCGAGTTCCGCGAGCGCCTGCGCCTGGTCGATCTTGTCAACATTGCCGGCGAGAGCTTCTTCGGCGCGCTGCTTGGCGGTGAGCGCCGCGGCTTCGTCAAGATCCTTGGCGCGCACGGCGGTGTCGGCAAGCACGGTTACCTTATTGGGCTGTACCTCGAGCGCGCCGCCGCCCACGTAGATCGAGTGCTCGCCGTCAGCCGTCTTAACGCGCACTTCACCGGCCTTCAAAAGCGTGAGCAGCGGCGCATGCCGCGGCGTGATTCCCAGCTCACCTTCACTACCGGGCGCGAACACCATCTCCGCGGGCCCCGAGAAAATATCTCCCTCGGCGCTGACGACGTCGACCTGAATGGTGTGCACTTCCGCCATTATTGCAGGCTCTTCGCTTTCTCGACGGCCTCTTCGATGCCGCCGACCATGTAGAACGCCTGCTCGGGCAGCTGATCGTAGTCGCCCGCGATGATCCCCTTGAAGCCGCGGATGGTGTCCTTCAACGGTACGATCTTGCCATCCTGTCCGGTGAACACTTTGGCGACGTTGAACGGTTGCGAGAGGAAACGCTGGATCTTGCGGGCGCGAAACACGCTCAGTTTGTCCTCCTGCGAGAGCTCGTCCATGCCGAGGATCGCGATGATGTCCTGCAGCTCCTTGTAGCGCTGCAGCACCACCTGCACACCGCGCGCGGTGTTGTAGTGGTCCTCGCCGATCACGAGCGGATCAAGCTGACGGCTGGTGGAGTCGAGCGGATCGACCGCCGGATAAATGCCGAGAGAGGCGATCTGGCGCGACAGCACGACGGTCGCGTCAAGGTGAGCAAATGTCGTGGCGGGGGAGGGATCGGTCAAATCGTCGGCCGGAACGTACACGGCCTGGATCGACGTGATCGAGCCTGTCTTGGTGGAGGTGATGCGCTCCTGCAGCACGCCCATTTCCTCGGCAAGTGTTGGCTGATAGCCCACGGCGGACGGCATGCGGCCCAAGAGCGCCGACACTTCCGTGCCAGCAAGCGTGTAGCGATAGATATTGTCGACGAAAAAGAGCACGTCGCGGCCCTTACCGCCGTCCTCGCGCACTTCGTCGCGGAAATATTCCGCCATCGTAAGGCCGGTAAGCCCAACGCGCAGGCGGTTGCCAGGCGGTTCGTTCATCTGACCGTACACCATCGCGACTTTGGAATTCGACAGCTCCTTCAGATCAATGACGCCGGACTCAGCCATCTCGTGATAGAAGTCGTTACCTTCGCGGGTGCGTTCGCCGACGCCTGCAAACACCGACAGACCGCTGTATTGCTTGGCGATATTGTTGATGAGCTCGAGCATGTTCACGGTCTTGCCCACGCCCGCGCCGCCGAACAGGCCAATCTTGCCGCCTTTGGCAAATGGCACGAGAAGATCAATGACCTTGATGCCGGTCACCAGGAGATCCTGGCCGCCTGTTTGTTCATCAAACGCCGGCGCAGGACGATGGATGGGCAGATGCACCTTCGCATTAACCGGTCCGCGGTTGTCCTGCGGCTCACCCAGCACATCCATGATGCGCCCAAGCGTTGCCTTGCCGACCGGAACTGTAATGGGACCGCCCGTCGCCTCGACCGGAAGTCCGCGCTTCAGACCTTCGGATGCGCCCATCGCGATCGTGCGTACGATGCCGTCGCCCAGAAGCTGCTGCACTTCGAGCGTCAGGTTCACGTCTTTCAGCTTCAGTGCCTCATACACGTGCGGAATCGCCTCGCGTGGAAACTCGACATCGATAACCGCGCCGATGATCTGCGTGATCCTGCCCGTTGCCATAAAGTCTTTCCTCAAACCGCTGCAGCGCCGCCCACGATCTCGGCAAGTTCCTTGGTGATCGCTGCTTGGCGTGCCTTGTTGTAAACCAGCTGCAGCTCACCAATGAGCTCGCTGGCGTTGTCGGATGCTGCGCCCATGGCCACCATGCGCGCAGCCATTTCGGATGCCACATTCTCAACTGCGCCGCGATACACCTGCGACTCGATGTAGCGCATCAGGAGGCCATCGAGTATCGCGGCGGCCTCGGGCTCATAGATGTAGTCCCAGTGCTCGGCAAGATCGGCTGAATCAAGGGTCTCGACCGGCAGCAGCTGCGCGACGTGCGGCTTCTGCGTCATCGTGTTCACGAATTGGGAGTTCACGAGAAACAGCCGATCGATCTTTGCCTCACGATAGGCATCGAGCATGACTTTCACGGCGCCGATGAGATTTTGCACGTGCGGCTTATCGCCCAGGCCCGACACGTTGGCGAGAATCGGCAGGCCCAAACGCCGAAAGAACGCGAGACCCTTGCTGCCGATGAGGCACAGACTCACTTCAGCGCCCTTCTCCTGCCACTCGCGCAGCAGCAGCAGGGTCTGTTTGAAGAGATTGGCGTTCAAGCCACCGGCCAAGCCGCGATCGGTCGAGATGACGATCGCGCCGATCGCCTTCGGCTCCCGCGCCACGAGAAACGGATGCCGGTAGTCGGGGTTTGCCTCGTTCAAATGCCCGATCACCGAGCGGATCTTGTCGGCGTACGGGCGCGCCAGCTTCATGCGCTCCTGCGCGCGGCGCATCTTGCTGGTGGCCACCATCTGCATGGCCTTGGTGATCTTCTGAGTGCTCTTCACACTCGCGATCTTGTTGCGGATTTCCTTGGTGCCCGGCATGACGATTAGTAGCTGCCCGTTGCGATGCATTCCTCGATGCACTTCTTCATCGCAGCCTCGTTCTCCTTGGTGAGCTTGGGCGTTGCGTTGATGCCATCGAGCAATGCTGAGTTATTGGATTTTGCGAAGGCCTGCAGGCCCGCCTCGAAGTCCACGATTTTGTTGGGTGGCACGTTGTCCATGAAGCCGTTGTTGACGGCGAAGATCGATAGCGCCATCTGTGCAACCGACATCGGCGCGTACTGCTTCTGCTTCATGAGTTCGGTGACACGCTGGCCACGCTCGAGCTGGCGGCGGGTGGCTTCATCAAGATCGGAGGCAAACTGCGAAAACGCGGCCAGCTCGCGATACTGCGCGAGCGCGAGACGAATGCCGCCGCCGAGCTTCTTGATGATATCGGTCTGTGCCGCGCCGCCGACGCGCGACACCGAAATGCCCGCGTTCATGGCAGGACGCACGCCGGCGTTGAAGAGATCGGTCTCGAGGAAGATCTGCCCGTCAGTGATCGAGATGACGTTCGTCGGCACGAAGGCCGTGACATCGCCTGCCTGCGTCTCGATGATGGGCAAGCCCGTGAGCGAACCCGTCTTGCCCTTTACCTTCCCCTTACTGACAAGCTCGATATACTCTTCGTTGACGCGCGCGCTTCTCTCGAGAAGGCGCGAATGCAGATAAAACACGTCCCCAGGGAACGCCTCACGACCCGGCGGACGGCGCAGGAGGAGCGAGATCTGCCGGTAGGCGACGGCTTGCTTGGAAAGATCGTCATAGATGATGAGCGCATCTTCACCCTTGTCCATGAAGTACTCGCCCATCGTGCAGCCCGAATAGGCGGAGATGTACTGCATCGCAGGCGGAATGGATGCGGCCGCCGCGACGACGATGGTGTGCGCCATCGCGCCGTGCTCCTCGAGCTTGCGCACGAGATTCGCGATGGTCGACTGTTTCTGACCGATGGCGACGTAGACGCACTTAATGCCGGAGGACTTCTGATTGATGATGGTGTCAACCGCAAGCGCCGTCTTGCCGGTCTGGCGGTCGCCGATGATGAGCTCGCGTTGACCGCGACCGATCGGCACCATGGAGTCGATCGCCTTATAGCCGGTCTGTACGGGCTGGCTCACTGACTTTCTGTAGATGACCCCTGGCGCCACGCGCTCGATTGGCGAGGTGCGGGTCGCTTTAACGGGGCCTTTGCCGTCGAGCGGCACACCGAGCGCATCGACGACGCGCCCCAAAAGCTCAGGCCCCACGGGCACTTCGAGAATGCGCCCGGTCGTTTTCACGGTGTCGCCTTCGCGCAGGCCCTTGTATTCGCCCAGCACCACGGCGCCGACCGAGTCCTGCTCGAGGTTCAAGGCAAGACCAAAGATGTTGCCCGGGAACTCGAGCATTTCGCCATAGCGCGCATCGGCAAGGCCATGAATGCGGCAGATGCCGTCGGTGACCGAGACGATCGCGCCGACATTGCGCGCCTCGGTTGCGTCCTTAAAGCCCTCGATCCGCTTCTTGATCAGGTCGCTGATCTCGGTTGCCTTGATGGCCATCTCGTTCGATCCTCTTAAATCCGTCGCTATGCCGAAAGCTCGAACGCCATGCGTTCCAGCCGGGTGCGCAGTGAGCCGTCAATGACGAGGTCACCGGCACGAATCACCGCGCCGCCAATCAACGTGGCGTCCACTTCGTTGTGCAGCCGCACCTCGCGCTTCAATCTGCGGGCGAGCGCTCGGCTCAAAGTTTCCTGCTGTTTGGCATCCAATGCCGTGGCCGCCGTGACCGTTACGTCGACCACGCCCTCGGCCTCATCCTTCAGCGCATCAAATAGTGTCGCGATCTCAGCAAGTACCGCGAGCCGTCCGTTCTGCGCAAGCGCCAGCACCAGCTCGTGCCACTCGCCCCCCAACTTGCCGCCGCCGATGTCGATCACGAAATCGGCGAGCTGCTTTGCGGTCACGCGCGGATTGCCGAAGAGGCTCGCGACGCGCGGATCCGCCACGACCGTGGCTGCGGTGTGCAGCGCATCTGACCAGGCGGGCAGAAAGCCGCGCGCCTGCGCTGCCGCGAACGCCGCGCGTGCGTAGGGCCGTGCAATGGTCGTCTTGTCGGTCATATCTGCGCCGCGAGCTTGTCGATGAGATCTGCGTGCGTGCGCGCATCAATTTCGCGCTCGAGGAGCTTTGATGCCGCCTGCACGGCGAGTTGTCCGACATCACGGCGCAGGCTCTCGCGAGCGCGCGTCGACTCGAGTGAGATTTGCTGGTGCGCGGCGGCGACCAGGCGCTCACCTTCAGATGTTGCCGTGCCCTTCGCCGCTTCGATGGCTTCGTTGGCGCGCTGCTGTGCCTGATCGATGATCTGATGGCCGCGCTCACGCGCCGCGCGAATGATCGCTTCGGCGTCTTGATGCGCCTGCGTCAGCTGCTGCTGACCTTTCTCAGCCGCGGCAAGTCCAAGCGCTATTTTTTTCGAGCGCTCGTCCATGACTCCAAGAATCTGTGGCCAGATCTTTTTCATCGTGAACCAGGTGAGCACGACGAACACGAGCATCTGCACGATGAGCGTGAGATTAATGTTCACGATCGTCTCCTAACGACAACCGCCTGTGCTCTGCGCCTCAATGCGCCCCCAAAGCGCTTAAGAAGGGATTGGCGAATGTGAAGAAGAGACCGAAGCCGATGCCGATCATCGCGACCGCGTCGAGAAGACCTGCAACGATGAACATGCGCACGAGCAGCGCCGGAGCAAGCTCGGGCTGGCGCGCAACGCCTTCCAGAAAGCGGCCGCCGAGAATGCCGAAGCCGATGGCCGTGCCGAGCGCGCCCAGGCCGAAAATGAGCCCAACGGCTAGGACCGTCATGCTCTGGATTTGTGCGACTTGTGCGATGTGTTCCATTCAACCCTCCTAAAGACGAAAACAATTGCGAATGCGCTCAATCAATGTTCTTCATGCTCGCTCGCCTGCGCGAGATAGACGATGGTGAGCATGGCGAAAATAAATGCTTGCAGCGTGATGATGAGCAAATGGAATCCGGCCCATGCAATGCCGAGTACAATTTGTATGACGACGCCGAGCCAACCGCCAACCGTGACGAGCCCACCGAAGCTGCTCGACAAGGTGAAAAGCGCGATGAGAAGAAAAATCATTTCGCCGGCATAGAGATTGCCGAAGAGCCGCAGCGACAGCGAAATCGGCTTCGCGACCGTTTCGACGATGCCAAGCAAAAGGTTAAAGGGCATGAGCCACGGGCCGAAGGGATGCAGCAGCAGCGACTTCAAATAGCCGCCGGCGCCCTTCATCTTGATATTGTAATAGATGATCAGTGCGAGCACGGTGAGTGAGAGACCAAAAGTGACGTTGACGTCGGTACTGGGCACGACCTTTAGGTGCGTAAAGCCCGCGCCGCGCGCCACCGTGGGCAGGAGATCGACCGGAACGAGGTCCATGAAGTTGAAGAGAAACACCCAGCAAAAGATGGTGAGTCCGAGCGGCGCGATCAGACGGCTCGTGCCCTGAAAGGTGTCCTTCACCTGCGCATCAGTCAATTCAACGATGAGTTCAATGAAGTTCTGGAACTTGGTGGGGATTACGCCCGCGCCGCCTTTGGTCGCCCGTCGCGCCGCGATGTAGAAGGCGCCGCCAAAGAGGACTGCGAGCAGCACGGAGAAGAACATACTGTCCCAATGGATGACTGAGAAGTCGACGATGCCGTGCGCCTCCTTGTTCGACAGGAAGCCCAAGTGGTGCACGATGTACTCGTTGGCACTCGGCGTTTCCTGCGCGGCATGTTGCAGAGCCATATCCATTATCTAAGGAGTCTTTGACCCGATTTCAATCGTTGCGCTCGCGCGCTACAGCCCGTGCGCCGAAGCTTGGCAGTGCACTCGCAAGTGCCAACCAGTAAACGAAGAAGGTCGCGACGTACGCTGCGAACAGCGCCGCGGGTGAGACCTTCAGCAACTTCAAAACGACCACGAACAACACAACCACGAGGCCAAGCTTGAGCGCCTCGCCGACGAGGAACGCGCGCATCGCATGTGGCGCATCCGCGCCCGCGCGAGCGCCGAAGCTCACGAGACTCATGGCAAGACTTGCGACGGTGCCGATTCCTCCCCCGAGGAGCGCGGAACGCGCATCGGCAGCGCCGGCAAGCGCCCAAAACAGGACCCCTGCGATGATCGTTATCACCGCTTGGCCAGCGACGACGCGTAAGGCGAAGCGCCGTGCTCTGGGCAGGTCGATCGCCACCTCGTTTGCCCACGCGGACGACAACAAAAGCCACTCCTCGAACCGGTGAAGCGATGGAAGTGACTTCGCTTTTACTTATGCCCGGACAAACACTTATGCCCGCGACGCGAAGCCGCGGAATTATAGAGAGGCCTCTACAAAAAGGCTACTGAATATGGGCCAAAATACCGTCCAGCTCATCGAGACTGTGGTAGCTGATAACGAGTTTTCCGCGGCCTGAGGCGGCGTGCTGAATGACAACCGATGCGCCGAGCTTCTCCGCCACATCCTGGGCGAGCTTGTCGACATTCGGGTCGGCGGGCGCCTCATGCGGTGCGCGCCCCGCAGCCGCCGGACGCTGCAGGCGCCGCACCAGAGCTTCGGTCTCGCGCACCGAAATTCCCTTTTTCGCAATGAGCGCAGCGACTTCGGTTTGCTGACGGCGGTTCGCAAGGCCCAACAGGGCGCGCGCGTGCCCCATCTCAAGCTCACGCTTATCGACGAGCTGACACACCTCGTTCGGCAGCTCCAAAAGCCTGAGAAGGTTGCTGACCGCGGCCCGCGAGCGACCGACAGCCTCGGCAGCCTGCAGGTGGGTCATCTGAAACTCCGTGATGAGGCGCGATAGCGCTCGGGCCTCCTCGAGAGGATTTAGGTTCTCGCGCTGAATGTTCTCGATCAGCGCGACCGCGATCGCCGCCTCGTCGGGAATCTGACGAATGACGGCCGCAATCTCCGTCAAGCCCGCAAGCTGTGCCGCGCGCCAACGGCGTTCGCCAGCGATGATCTCGTAGCGCTGCGGCTCGCCGGGCGTGGGAACATCGACAGGACGGACGACGATCGGCTGTATGACCCCCTGGACGCGGATGGAATTGGCGAGCTCCTCGAGGGTCTCTTGCCGCAAGTCGATGCGTGGCTGGTAGCGGCCGCGCTGCAAGAGGTCGAGCGGAAGCTTGGCCAATTCTTCGCCCTTTGAAGCGGCCGGGGCCTCGGTCGCTTGCGGCGGCGCGTGTCGGGCCGCGCTCTGCCCCAGAAGGTCCGCAAGTCCTCGGCCAAGAGTGGGTCGCTTCTGGATCATAGGCGCCGGATCATAACGAATCGGCCTCGTGCGTACGTCCGGCTTCTTCCTCCTCGCGGCGGATCATCTCTCCCGCGAGCGCAAGATAGGCAAGGGCGCCGCGCGAGTCCTTGTCATGGAACAGCACCGGCACTCCGAACGAAGGGGCTTCCGCCAAGCGGATGTTGCGCGGAATGATCGTGCGAAAGACTTTGTCGCCGAAGTGCATGAGAAGCTGCGCGGAGACCTCGGTCGCAAGGTTATTGCGGGGATCGAACATGGTGCGCAGGATACCTTCGATGGCAAGCTCGGGATTCGCAGCATCCTTGATCTGCTCGATCGTAGACAAGAGCGCGGTCAGGCCCTCGAGGGCGTAATACTCGCACTGCATCGGTATCAGCACGCTGTCCGCGGCCACAAGCGCGTTCACCGTGAGCATGTTGAGTGCGGGCGGGGAGTCGATGACGATGACGTCGAAGGTATAGCGCACGCACGCCATTGCCGTGCGTAATTTTATCTCGCGCCCAGCGGGCAGCGTCAGCAGGCGCACTTCGGCGGCGGTCAGATCCTGATTCGCCGGCAGCAGCATGAAGTCTGCAGGATCGATCTTGATGAGCGCCGACTCGATTGCCGCCTCGCCCAACAGAACTTCGAGCGCGCTACGCGCAAGTTGCGATTTGTTGACGCCGCAGCCCATCGTGGCGTTGCCCTGCGGATCAAGATCGATGAGCAGTACACGCCGTTTGGTCGCAGCGAGCGACGCCGCAAGATTAACCGCGGTGGTCGTCTTGCCGACGCCGCCCTTCTGGTTCGCAATGGCAATCACGCGCTTCATATCGCGACAGTCTACTGCACTGCCGCTGCGCGGTTTTAAGTCGCGCGCTTAGGCGACGAGTCGCCTCTGTGCAACCTCGATGCGAGCGCGTGCGAGCTCATCCGCGACTTGATTCGTCGGTCGATTCTCGCGGCGCGAGCGCTCGAAGATGTCGGCGAGGCGCGCCGGAATCAGCGCAATCGCAGCGCTCACCTGAGATTCGCTCGAAGCGCCGTAGTACTCGTGGAAGACATTGATGATGCCGCCCGCGTTGATCACATAGTCCGGCGCGTACAGCACGCCTGCCGCGTGCAGCGCAGCCCCGTCGCGATCGAGGGCGAGCTGATTGTTGGCGGCGCCCGCAATGACTTTTGCCTTCAGCCGAGGAATGGATTGCGCGTTCAAAATGGCGCCGAGCGCGCAGGGGGCGAAAATCTCGGCCTCCTGCGTAAGGATTTTCTCGATCGCGACCGGGATCGCGCCGAACTCGTCGGCCGCGCGCTCGGTCGCAGCCGCGCGCACGTCGGCGACGTACAGCCGTGCGCCCTCGGCGGCGAGATACTGCGCAAGGCGATAGCCGACGCCGCCGATGCCTTGCACGGCAACGCTCACGTCCTGCAGGTCAGCCCGGCCGAGGCGAAATTTAGCGGCGGCCTTTAACCCCAGATATACGCCGAGTGCGGTCTTGGGGCCCGGATCACCACCGACGTCACCGGCGTGACGGGCAAGTCCGCTCACGTAGCGCGTCCGCCGCGCGACGCTTTCCATGTCCGCAGTCGTGGTGCCGAGGTCTTCTGCCGTGATGTAGCGGCCGCCGAGCGAGTCGACGAAGCGGCCGAAAGCCTCGAAGAGTTCCGGCGTCTTTGGCCGCTTGGGGTCGGCGATGATCACAGCCTTGCCGCCGCCGAACGCCAGTCCCGCCATTGCATTTTTGTAGCTCATGCCGCGCGCCAGGCGCAGCACATCGGTCAGCGCTTCGTTGCACGAGCCATACGACCACATGCGGCAACCGCCTGCAGCGGGCCCGAGCGCGGTTGAATGAATGGCCACGATGGCGCGCAGATTCGTGCCGGGATCCTGGTGGAAAACCACCTCTTCGTGGCGATCGAATTCAGGCATTTCAAAGACGCTCATAACCAAGCTCCCTCGGCCCTGCCGATCTTCTGTGACGAGACTACTCTGAAAGGTGCGCAGAAAGTGTACAAAACTTGCCCTTATGGCATCTTTTGTGACATATTCATGTCACGAATCTGTGATAAATGGGTAGAACATGCAAGTTGAGCTTGACCGCGCGGACCTTCGCATCCTCGAGGTCCTACAGGAGCAGGGCGACCTGTCCGCGGCGGATATCGCCGAACGCGTCGACTTGACCACATCGACCTGCTGGCGACGCATCAGCCGCCTGGAGGAGCTCGGGGTGATCAAGACGCGTGTGGCGCTGCTTGATCGGGAAAAACTTGGCTTGAACGTAACCGTCTTTTCGCGAGTTAAGCTTGCGACCCACGGGCGCGATGAGCTCGGCAGTTTCGGCGAAGTCGTACGGCAGCACTCCGAGGTACTCGAGTGCTATACGCTCATGGGCGAGACGGACTTTCTCTTGAGGATCGTCACCCGCGACATCAAGAGCTACGAGGCGTTCTTCCTCGACCACCTGTCAAGGATTCCGGCCGTGCAGTCCATCAATTCATCGATTGCGCTGTCCGTCATCAAAGAGACGACCGCGCTGCCGCTTGGCATCGGGCCCGCGACGCTCAGCCACCGCTGACTATCGCATCCTGCTCAAGTGTGATGAGACAGCGCGACTCAGAAAGGCCCGGCACGCTGAGCGGGCG
>Ga0066793_10000430_pt1 | contig 16314 bp, 18 predicted proteins | sample PersoiDNA2013189_FD_83876 | JGI IMG/M metagenome (GOLD analysis project Ga0066793, IMG submission 83876) | Permafrost soil microbial communities from the Arctic, to analyse light accelerated degradation of dissolved organic matter (DOM) -... | ecosystem: Environmental > Terrestrial > Soil >... | reverse complement strand
ACCTTGTTGCCCGCGACATCGGCCCCGCAGAGCATTCAGGCGGCAGCGCCGACCCTGCAGGCCGCGCCGCAGCCGGGATTGTGGGGACGTTTGAAAAAGTTTTTTGCCGGTGAACCCGCGCAAAGCGTAGCGGCGGAGCGCGCGCCGACGATTGCGGCAGCGGCCGAGCGCCATAACCATGGTGAGCGCAGCACGCGTACTGCTGATCCTCGGCGCGATCGCAGTCGCGGCGAACACCGGCGTCCGCCGCGCCGCGCCGACGGCGTACGTCGCGATCACGATCCGCGCGATCGCAATCGTGACCGGAACCGCAATAACCGCGATCGGCCGCCCGAGCGCGGGCCCGAACGAGCGCCTGAGCAGGCAGCGCCGCGCCGTGATGAGCCGGTGATGAATGCCGCGGCACCGGCGCCCACTGCTACGTCAGCAAGCGGCGAGCTTGCGAGCGAGCAAGCCGAGCGCATCGAGCCGCGTCGTGGCCGTCGCGGCCGCCGCCGCGGCCGACGTGGTGGCGGTGGCGCCTCCCGCAGCATGGGACCGTCGGCGGAACCGGGCAGCTCGACTGCGCCGCCGCGCGAGGAATCCCGTCCGCAACCGCCCAATGCGGGCGGTAATGGCGCCCCGACCGCGGAAGAAGTGCACGTCGAACCGCGCGAGAGCGTCGCGCACTTCGAGCCATCAACGCCCCCGGCTGCGGCGTCCAGTGGGCAGCCGCCGCGACCGTTCGTTGTATGGTCCTCGGGACCTGCAGATAAGCCTCCCGGAGAGGATCGCGGGCCCCACGAGTAGCGAGCGCCTGGCGGCCTAAGCAGCGCTTAACTCGCGTCGCAGATGCGCAAGTAATCCACGCGCTGCGGCTTCAACGAGATCGAGGACTTCCTCGAATCCGTTGGCGCCGCCGTAGTAGGGATCGGGCACCTCCGCCGTGCCGAGCTCGGGAGCGAAGTCGAGGAACAGCCGTACGCGCTCGTGTTGCGCGGCGGGAACGCGCGAGCGCAGCACCGCGAGATTGTCTCGGTCCATTGCCAGCACGAGATCGAAACGTTCGAAGTCCTGCGGCTCAACAATGCGCGCACGCAGCGCCGACATGTTGTAGCCGCGACGTCGTGCAGCCGCTTGCGAACGCTCATCCGGAGGCGCGCCAATGTGATATCCCGCCGTGCCAGCCGAGTCCGTCTCAATAGTAAGATCGCGAGCCTCGTTTGCCGCGAGCGCGCGGAATACCGTCTCAGCTGTTGGCGAGCGGCAAATGTTGCCGAGACACACGAATAAAACCCGCATTTTTCTCTCCTGATTCAATGTCTTGCGGTTGGTTTCGGCCGTATTTTACACGGGTCGAAGCGCCTCATTACGTCGCAAAGAACTCCATCACGTAGCTTCCTATATGGGAGCCGTTGCGCGTGGAGCGAGACCAATTGCGTGCAGTATCATGCCCACAATATAACGGAGGACGCGCGGCATCCTGCAGATGGCGCGCTTGAGAATATCATCGGCAAGGGGGTCGAGTTCTCGTGGGATAAGGTCGTTGCAACCGACGACTGCATAGTCAAGCGGCGTAACGAGCTCGCCACAGACGGACTACGCACGCATGTATCGCCGCACAGGGCTTGCTACCAACCGTGTCACCTCACCAGCCGCTACGGAAGACTTGCGGATCAAACAACACCAGTTGCAACTACCGACGGAAAAACATGAACACTGAAAAAGCAACGGTTGAGAAAGTCAAGCGTTATGCCGTGACTGGGGCGAGCGAGCTCGTCGCATTATTGTGGATCTGGCCGTTCCACTCGGTGCCGACAGGAAGCCATGGCCCAGTCACGCAGTGCGGTCGCGTCATCGGGATTCAGCCCGTAGGCGTGAGTCTCACAGTTCGCTACGGCATGGCGGGCCGCGCGTATCAAGGCTAATCGGTAAAGGGATGCCGCTGTGGCTAGCGACCGAGCACCGGCAAAGTACGCCTACTTTCGCCATTCACTGGCAGTGCGGATTTTGCATTGGATCAACGTTGTGGCTCTTGTTGTTCTCTTCATGAGCGGCCTGCAGATCTTCAACGCTCATCCGGCGCTCAACTGGGGCAAGTCCTCGTACAGCGGCGCTTCGCCCTTTTTCGAGCTGGCGCATGGTTTTCCTTCCTGGATGACGCTTCCCGGCGGGCAGTGGCTCGCAATGGGCAGGCGCTGGCATCTGTTCTTCGCATGGATCCTCATCATGAATGGATTGCTCTACGTCGCGTACTCGGTGGCGAGTCGGCACTTGTCCAAGGACCTAGCTCCGACGCGCTCCGATTGGCGCTCGATCGGACTATCGATTCGAGATCATCTCCTTCTTCGTCATCCGCACGGCGCGGCGGCGCGCCGCTATAACGTGCTACAGAAGCTGACCTATCTTCTTGTCGTTTTTGGGCTCCTGCCATTCGTGATGCTGATGGGCTGGGCGCTGTCGCCGCGCCTCGATACCGTAATCCCGGGCTGGGTCGACATCGTCGGCGGGCGCCAGTCCGCGCGTACTCTGCATTTCATTGCGGCGTGGGCCCTCGTTGCCTTTGTGCTCGTGCACGTATTTGAGGTCGCAATCAGCGGTGTCGTCAATAATCTGCGCTCCATGATCACGGGACGCTATGTCATCGAGAAGGAGCATGCCGATGGTCCACAGTAAGCCGTCGCGGCGGCGCTTCCTCACCCGCCTGCTGAGCGCGGCTGCGGCCGCATTACTTGCGGGCTGCGATGCAGCGTCGCGCAGCGCGTGGTTGCCGAAGATCCTCGGTGTCGGGGAGCGCGCGAGCCGCGCCGCGCAACACCTCGTAAGTTCGCGCCGCTCGATGGCGCAGGAGTTCAGCGTCGCCGACATATCGCCGCAGTTTCGCAGCAACGGCACGGCGAATCCGAACGATCGGCAGTATCAGGCGCTCGCCGTAAATCATTTCGCCGACTGGAAGCTTGCGCTTGATGGTCTCATTGAACACCCGCTCGTCCTGTCGCTGCAGGAGCTGCGTGCGATGGCGAGCCGCACGCAAATCACGCGCCATGACTGCGTGGAAGGCTGGAGCGCCATCGGCCAGTGGCGCGGAGTGCCATTAAGCGCAGTGCTGCAGTTGGCGGTGCCGCGCCCCGGCGCGCGCTACGTTGTGTTTCATTGCGCCGACCCAATGGATGAAGACGGCACCAAATACTATGAAAGTATAGATTTCGATGATGCCCTGCATCCGCAGACGATTCTCGCTTACGAATTGAACGGCGCGCCCTTGCCGATTGCCAACGGCGCGCCGCTGCGCGTTCGCGTTGAACGCCAATTGGGATACAAGATGGCGAAATACATCATGCGCATTGAAGTCGTCGCCAGTCTTGCGCATATCGGCGACGGCAATGGCGGCTACTGGGAGGATCAGGGGTATGAGTGGTACGCCGGCATCTGAAGCGCACGGCGAGGCTACAAGCGCCCGGCGGTAAAATCCTCAAAAGCCTGTTGTAGTTGCGCGCGCGTATTCATGACGAACGGGCCATAGCGGGCGATGGGCTCACCCAATGGCCTGCCGGCAATGAGCAGCATGCGTGTCGGCTCTTGTAGGGCACGCACTTGCACGACCTCGCCGCGCTCCAGGATACCGAGCTCAAGTTTCTGCAACGTCTGCGCGCCTGGATCGGCACCCACTACAACCCCACCCTCGTAGGCGACCAGCAGCGCTTGATGGCCGGCTGACAGGTGATGCTCAAAGCTTGCTCCCGGCTCCATCATCACGTCCAAATACAGCGGTTCCGTGGCGACATCAGTGATCGGACCGACGCTGGCTGCAACGTTGCCCGCGATGACCTTCACGCGCGTGCCCGCTGCGACTTCGGCAATGGGGATTTGCTCGGCTGGAAATTCCTGGTAGCGCGGGTCGGTCATCTTATCTTTGGCCGCAAGGTTGACCCATAGCTGAAAGCCGCGCATCAGGCCCTGTTGCTGCTCCGGCATCTCCGAATGCACGATGCCGCGCCCCGCTGTCATCCACTGCACGGAGCCCGGGCCGAGCAGCCCCTCATGCCCGCGGTTATCGCGGTGGCGCATGCGCCCGTCAATCATATAGGTGACGGTCTCAAAGCCGCGGTGCGGATGAGAAGGAAAGCCGCCGATGTAGTCTGCCGCGCGCTCCGTGCCGAATTGATCGAGCAGCAGGAACGGATCCAAATCCGGCAGCTCCGCTCCTCCTATGAGGCGCGTCAAGCGCACGCCCGCGCCGTCAGAAGTAGCCGTTCCTCGGACGATGCGCTCAATCTTGCAGGGACTCTCGGCCATGCCCTAACTGTAGCACCCCGTTCGAAAAACGGTACCTGCCTTAGGCACGCCGCATCAGGTTCGCGATGAAGCTCAAGGCGGCGAGCACAATGAATACAAAGAACAATACCTTGGCGATGCCAACAGCGCCGGCGGCAATCCCGCCAAAGCCGAAAACTGCGGCGATCAGGGCAATAACGAAAAATACAACGGCATAGTGCAGCATGGAGTCTCTCCCGGGTGGACCCCGCGGGCATCGTGCCAGCGTTCGACCCACGGGATGCAAGATTGTGCATTGGCGCGCGGCGTTGCTATCGGCACAGCACTGACTTGCGTGTAGGACAGCTCTCACGCCAGAGCTTGCGCCCTCAACCGCCCATGAGCTGCACCACACGCCTTAGGTCCTCGGCGCTATTCACGTCCGGGCCAGGTGCCTCGCATGCCGTCGCTACTCGGATCTCGAGGTGGCTCTCAAGCGCGCGCAGCTGCTCAAGGCGCTCGCGCAGCTCAAGGGAGCTCGGCGGCAGTGCGGTAAGGCGCTTTAAGGCCGCGACGCGATAAGCGTAGATGCCGATATGGCGCATCGCGCCGGCGCACGCCAATTGACTCCCCGCTTCCACAGATCCCGCCTCCCGCGACCAGGGTATTGGCGCGCGACTGAAGTAGAGCGCTCGGCCGTATGCGTCAGCCACCACCTTAACGACATTCGGATCGACGAACTCTGCGGGCGAGCCAATCGGCGTCCGCAGCGTTGCGAGATCCGACTCGGGATGCGCTTCGAGAAGTCGCGCGACCTGGCCGATGAGAGCGGGCGGAATGAGCGGTTCGTCGGCCTGCACGTTAACCACCACATCTCCATCATCCCAGCCGCGGTCAGACGCCGCCTGGGCGATGCGATCCGTCCCGGATGGGTGAGAGGCGGCCGTCATGGCGACCTCGGCACCAAAGCCGCGCGCGGCGGCTGCGATACGTGCGTCATCGGTTGCGATCAGCACCTGTTGAGCGCCGGCGGCTTTCGCCCGCTCGTGCACCCATTGCAACATCGGTCTGCCCGCGATCGGCAACAGCACTTTGCCCGGCAGCCGCGTTGAATCGAAGCGCGCCGGGATGACGACACGAAACAGCAAAAGAGCGCCTCTTAGCGATCGAGCAGCGGATCGTCTGCCGCGAGCTGCCGCGCTTCCTCTTCAAGCATGACCGGCACGTCATCGCGTATCGGATAGGCAAGTCGATCCATGCGACACACGAGAAGCTGTGCATCGCGCTGATATTTGAGCGGCCCCTTGCACACTGGGCAGGCGAGAATTTCGATCAGGCGCGCGTCCATCGGATGGTTCTACTCCCGGTAAACTTCAAGCCGGCGCATGACACGCATCAGAAGCTCGTCCGTCTGCTTGGAACTCAGTTGCGCCGTGACAGGAACGTACCACAGCCGCGCGTCAGTAATGCCGCGGCATTTTACGGCATCTTTCTCGGTCATGAGCACCGGCTGATCATCACCGAAATCCAGATCCGACGCGACCAGCGGATGATGGTCGGGAAACGCATGCTCAATGAGCTCGAGACCGAAACTGCGCAGCTCGCGGAAAAAGCGTGCCGGATTACCGATACCCGCCACGGCATGCAGGCGCGTTCCCCGAAAACTTTCGAGCGATCGGCTCGCGCTCCCCGTAAGCGCCTGCGCGGCGCCCGGCACCAACTGCATCTGCAGAATCGCCGCACCCGACTGCAGGCACGTGCCAAGAAGCCACTCCGACGGCGCCGCGCCGTTCACGACCACGGCATCGGCTTGGCGTAGTCCTCGGATCGGCTCGCGCAGCGGCCCGGCCGGCAACAGCCGTCCGTTGCCAAAGCCGCGCGCGCCATCGACGACGACGATCCGGAAGTGCCGCGCCAGGCGCAGGTGCTGCAACCCATCATCACTGACGATGACGTTAATGCCATGCGAGGTGAGCAGGCGCCCCGCGGCCACCCGATCAGCGCCAACCGCGGTCATACAGCCGGTACGCTGCGCAAGCAGGAGGGGCTCATCGCCGACCTCTCGCCAAGACGCGCTCGCCGTAACAAGACGCGGCACGCGACTCCTTGCCCCATAGCCGCGCGATACGATCCCGACCCTAAAATCGCGTGTCTGCAGCTGCCGCGCGAGCCAGGCGACGAGTGGTGTCTTGCCGGTTCCGCCGACGACAAGGTTGCCGACCACGATGACGGGACATCCGACGCCCATTTGGCGCAAGACACCCAAGTCATAAGCACGCCGCCGCACACCGGTGACCGAGCCGTACAGCCACGCGAGCGGCGCAAGCAGCGCGGCGCCGCGCGCATTGCCGTACCATAGCTGCGTCAACGTCCCGGGCATGTCGCTCATCTTAAGCGCTGAACTGCAGGCGGTAGAGCTGTGCGTACAGGCCGCCGCGAGCCAGAAGTTCGGCATGAGTGCCGGTCTCAACTACTGCGCCGTCGTCAAGCACGACGATGCGGTCGGCCTGCTCCACGGTCGAGAGTCGATGCGCGATGACAAGCGTCGTGCGGTTGCGGGCGAGCTGGGCAAGCGCCGCCTGTATACGCCGCTCGGAGTCCGTATCGAGGGACGAAGTCGCCTCATCAAGAATGAGCACCGGCGCATCCTTTAGTATCGCGCGCGCGATCGCGATGCGTTGCCGCTGGCCGCCCGAGAGAAGCGCACCGCGATCCCCGACCAGGGTGTCTAGGCCCTGCGGCAGCTCATCGGTGAACTCAAGCACGTAAGCCGCGCGCGCTGCATCTTCGACCGCCTGCGTGGTCGCACCGGCGGTGCTGAAGGCAATGTTGTTACGAATCGAGTCATTGAACAGCACGACGTCCTGGCTCACGAGACTTACCTGGCGGCGCAGATCCGCGAGGCGGTATTCGCGTACGTCGACGCCGTCGAGCCATACGCCGCCCTCTTGCGGGTCATAGAAGCGCGGCAGAAGGCTAACGAGGGTCGACTTGCCGCTGCCGGACTTACCGACAATGGCGAGCGTCGAACCAGCCGGCGCACGCAGGCTGATACCGCGCAGCACCGGACCCTTCTCCGAGACGTACACGAATTTGACGTCGCGATACTCGACGTCGCCGCGTGCACGATTGAGCGCGCGCGTGCCGCCGACGTCCTCGAGAGGCTCGTCCAGTACTTCAAATACGCTGGCACCCGCGGCGATGCCCTGCTGCAACGGCACGAACACCTGAATGAGCCGCCGCAAGGGCGCGCTGATCAGAAGCAACCCCGTCAAGAACGACAGGAAATCCCCGACCTTCATCTCATGCGAGAGAACCTGGGCGATGGCGAAGTACATGACCGCCGCGAGGCCGATGGAGGCGATCAGCTGCACCACCGGGTTACTGCTAGCCTTCGCGCCGACCAGGCGCATGTTGCTGTGGCGATTCTGCTCATTGACGACGTCAAAGGCGCGTTGCTCGTAGTCGTGCGCATTGAAGACCCTGATGACGCGGTGCCCCTCGATCGCTTCCTTCGCGACGCGCGTCACGTCGGCCATCGAGTTCTGGATGCGCGCGCTGTAGCGGCGAAACAGGCGGTTGACCCGCTGCAACAGCCAGGCAATCAGCGGTGCAAGGGTGAGCGCAATCAGCGTCAACGGCCAGTTGAGATAAAAGAGCCAGCCCAAGAGCGCGGCAATTGTGAGCGTGTCGCGAATGAGCACGGTCACGGAGTTGGTGGCCGCCTCGGCCACGAGCTCAATGTTGTACGTCAGACGCGAGAGCATTTGCGCGCTCGATGCGGCGTCGTAGTAGCGCGCCGGCAGCCTGAGATAATGGGCAAATAGCTCTGAGCGCATCGATTTGATGATCTGGCGGCCGACCCAGCTGGGAAAGTAGGTCGCGACGTAGTCGCCCACGCCGCGCAAGAAGAACAGCACCACGATCGCGACGGGAATGAACCACAGCGCGCGCGGACTGCGCTCAACAAATGTCGCGTTCAGGAATTCGCGCACCAGCCAGGCGGTGGATGCATCGGTGGCGGCGTACAGGGCCATGCCCAAGACACCGATGGAAAACATGCCCCAGTGCGGCGCGGCGTAGCGCAGCAGCCGCCGGTAGATGCGCCCGGCGTCGGGGCTGGCAAGGATTGCGGCTCGCGGACGCTCGTTCAAGGCTGGCCCGGGTCAGCAGTTTTCACCGTGGCTATATTGATCTCGACGAAGCCAATACGCCCGAGCACGTCCATCGCAGTGATGACGGCCTGGTGAGTCGCGCGCGCGTCGGCGCGGATGGTGACCGGTCCACTGCGGTCGGCGCCTGCTTCCTTCAGGAGCGCGGCACGCAGGGTCTCGGGACTTGCGTTGATAAGCTCGCGCTCATTGACGCGGTAACCGCCGGCCTGAGTGACAGCAATCACCAGCGACTCGTGTTTGGGCCGTGCGACCGGCACATCGCCCGCGTGCGGTAAGTGGATGCGCACCCGCCCCTCGTCAAGAAAGGTGCTCGAGAGCATGAAGAAAACTACCAGCAGCAGCACAACGTCGATGAGCGAGACGACATTGATCTCCGGCTCCTCCATGCGGCGCGGCTTTAGGTTCATGAGCGCACCTGATCGGTCGCGCGGCGCTCGTGCGGATGGGTTGCCTCGATCGCATCGGCGATCCGCACGGCGTCTTTTTCCATTTCCACCACGATGCGTTCGACCTTGCCGCGCAGAAATCGATAGCTGATGAGGGCCGGAATCGCGACGCACAGGCCCGCCGCGGTTGCGATCAGCGCCTCAGCGATACCCCCGGAGAGTGCCCGCGGATCGCCCATGCCGCCGGCTTGGATCGCATTGAACGATTTGATGATGCCGGTGACAGTGCCAAGAAGCCCCAGCAGCGGCGAGACTCCCGCGATCGTGCCGAGCGTGCTTAAAAAACGCTCAAGCTCATGCACGACGTGCCGGCCGGAGTCCTCGAGACGCTCCATGATGACCTCGCGCGAGCGATGGCGGTTCGAAAGCGCCGCAGCCAGCAATTTGCCAAGCGGCGAATTCTGCTCGAGCGCCGCGATCACCTTGTCATTGATCTGGTTGGCCGCGATAAGCTGGCGCACTTTGTGCGTAAGCTCCGGCGGCACAACACGCTTGTCCTGCAAAGTCCAGAGGCGCTCGAGAATGATCGCCGCGGCTCCGACGGAGCACAGAACGATCGGCCACATGAGCGGGCCGCCAGCCCGCACGATTTCCCACATTCCGACCACCCCGTGAGTGGAGAGCTTCTTAGAAGGCGGCATCATACCGGAGAGGCAAGTGCGCTCAAGGCGCGCACGCGCTCGCGCCGGAGTCGTTCTGCTAGAGTTGCCCGCGCTCATGCTGCGTACCTTTCTCAAGAAGTTCATACCCCACGCCCACACTCTCCAGGATCGCTGGTATTTGCGTGTATTCGGCGGGCGCCTCGCCCACCCGGGCCTTTGGTCGTTGCAGCGGCGCGCCGTGACGGGCGCTTTCGGCGCCGGACTTGCCATCTGTTTCGTACCGCTGCCCGTGCATCTGCCGGTCGCTGCGCTCGCCGCGATCGTGTGGCGATTGAACGTTCCCACGATTTTCGCGACTGTGTTTCTGGTGAACCCTCTGACCGCGCTGCCGATCTACTACGCGGCCTATCGGGTGGGCGCCGCTGCCTTGCGCCTACCGCTGAGGAGGTTCGCATTTCACCTGAGTTGGGACTGGTTGCAGCACGGCCTAGGGCCCGCCTGGAAGCCATTCCTCCTCGGCTGTCTCATCTGTTCGATAGTGGCCGGCTTTTCTGGCCGGATCGGCCTTGAGCTCTTGTGGCGCGCGCGCGTACGCCACCGCTACCGCAACCGCAAACGCAAACACGCCTCACCCACCTGACGACGGCGCTTTTTCACTCAAGGTTCCGGCGTCGATTTCGAGCACCCGGTCCATGCGCGAAGCGAGGCGCAGGTCATGAGTGACGACGATGAGACTCGTGCCGCGCTCGCGGTTGAGCTCGAGCATCAAAGCGAAGACTTGCGCCGCATTCACCCCGTCAAGATTGCCGGTGGGCTCATCCGCCAACACGACTCGCGGCTCGGTGACCAGCGCGCGCGCCACGGCCGCGCGCTGCCGCTCGCCGCCCGACAGCTCGTGCGGCCGATGTTCTAGGCGATCGCTCAAGCCGACACGCTGCAGCAACGCGCGTGCACGCGAGCGCGCCTCACCGACGTGCATGCGGCGGATAAGCAGCGGCATCGCCACGTTCTCAAGTGCGGAGAATTCGGGCAGCAGATGGTGGAACTGGTACACGAAGCCGAGCGCCCGATTGCGCAGCGCGCCGCGCTCCTTCTCATTTAGGTTGTGAATGTCGCGCCCATCCACGCACACTGTTCCAGAGGTGGGCCGATCAAGACCGCCGAGAATCTGCAAGAGCGTGGTCTTACCCGAACCTGAGGCGCCGACAATTGCGATCCTCTGTCCGGCTGCGACTGCAAGCGTCACGCCGCGCAGTACCTGCAGTGTCTCCGGACCCTGGCGAAAACTCTTGCAAACATCAACGGCTACCAATACCGAATCAGTCATGTCGCAGCGCCTCCGCAGGTGTCGTGCGCGCAGCGCGCCACGCCGGGTACACCGTCGCGAGCACGCACAGCAAAAAGGCTACGGAACATACCCGCAGCACGTCGAGCCGCTCGACATACGCCGGCAGCTCGCTCATGAAATACACGCGCGCGTCCAAAAACTGCGTATGCAGCGCGTGCTCCAAAGCGCCAACGAGCGTCTGCAGATTGTGCGACACAAGAATCCCGAGCGCCGCACCGCAGAGCGTCCCGGCAAGACCAATCAATACACCCTGTACGGCAAAAGTCGCGAGTATGTTGCCCGGACCCGCGCCCAACGTGCGCAGAATCGCGATGTCGGTTTGCTTCTCCTTCACGATCATGACCAGCGTCGCGACGATATTGAAGGCGGCGACCGCCACGAGCATCAAGAGAATGACGAACAGCATTGATTTGGTGATCTCAATCGAACGGAAGAAATTTGCATGATCATGCGTCCAGTCGCTGACGTAGAAGCCGCCGCCCAATGCGAGCGCGAGTGCGCGCACCGTGGCGGGTGCGCGCTGCGGGTCGGCGAGCGCCAGGCGAATGCCGCTCACCCGGTCGCCGAAGCGATACAGACGCGCCGCATCAGCCAGATGTATGAGCGCGAGCCCGCGATCGAACTCGTACATTCCCGACTCGAAGAGCCCGACGACGCGGAAACGACGCATGCGCGGCACGACTCCGGTGGGGGTCGCGGTGCCCTCGGGCGCGACCAGCACGATCGAGTCGCCGACCTTGGCCGCAAGTTCCCGCGCGAGCGCGGTGCCGAGAATGATGCGGTACTCCCCGGCGGCAAGGTCCGCCAACCTTCCCGCGGTGATGTGCTGCGCAAGGCCGGTGGCACGGCTCTCCGCCTCCGGCAATACGCCGCGGATGCCCGCACCGCTGATGCGCTGACCGTGAGACAACATGGCCTGCTCATCGATATAGGGTACCGCGGCGAGGACACCCGCCTGACGCACCGCTGCGTCGCGCGCCGCACGCCAGTCGGGTAGCGCGCCATCGAGCCCGGAGAGCGTCGCATGCGCGGTGACGCTCAAAATACGCGTGCGCAGCTCCCGTTCGAAGCCATTCATCACCGACAGCACGACAATCAAGGTTGCAACCCCGAGCGTCAGCCCGAGCACGGATATCAACGCGACAAAGGACACGAAACCGCGGCGGTGCGCGGAACGCAAATAGCGCGTGCCAATGAGCCATTCGTAGGCGCCTGTCATGCACGCACTATTCGTAGCGCAGCGCTTCGGCGGGCGCAGTATGCGCAGCGCGCAGGGCCGGATACAGCGTCGCGAGCCCCGTCAACATGAGCGCGGCAAAGCCGATCCAGGCAACATTGGACCACTTCAGATCCGACGGAATGCTCGTCGTGTAGTAGACATCCGCATCCATGATCTGAAAGCGGAAGGTGTGCTCGAGCACCGGCACGATGACGTCTACGTTGAAAGCAAGCACGACCCCGAGCGCAACACCTAAGAGCACACCGAGCCAGCCGATGACGAGTCCCTGAGTGATAAAAACGCCCATCACCCTGCGCGGCGATGCGCCGAACGTGCGCAGAATAGCGATATCGGTGCGCTTGTCAGTGACCACCATGACGAGCATCGCCACAATGTTGAAGGCGGCCACGGCAACGATCAACAGTAAAATAAGCGCCATCATCGTCTTCTCGATGCGCACGGCGCGAAAGTAGGCCGCATGATCGATCGTCCAGTCGATAACCTCAAAGCCCGCCGGCAGCACAGCGCGTACGCGCGCGGCGACCGCGGGAGCCGCAAATGCATCGTTGCAGCGGATCCGTAAACCCTGCGCCCCCTGTAGAGCCGGCGCGAGCGCCCGCACATCGTCAATATGTGCAAACACGAGCGTTGCGTCGTGGTCCTGGAATCCAACCTCGAAGGTGCCGGCGACCGTGAGTTGACGCAGCGCCGGGCTCGGCGCGCCGGCGGCGTCTACCGTCGGAATGAGCATGCTGACGCTGTCACCCAGAATCACCCCGAGCCGCTGCGCGATCACCGCACCGACAATCACGCGATTGCTCCCGGAAACAAGATCAGCGAGGCGCCCTTCAGTCACTGCGCGGCCGATGCCATTGACTTCGCGTTCGGCAGCGGGATCGATCCCGCGCAGTACGACCGGCAGCATCTCGGGTGTGCGCACCGCGAGTGCCTGCAGCTCGACATACGGCGCGACGCCGACAACGCCGGGAACCGCGCGCACAATGGCGCGCATTCGCTGCCATTCCTCCTGGGTCGGCGTGCCGGGGGATGCATTTGCGACCGCGACGACGCGCGCATGCGCGCCGAGCGACAGCAAGCGATCGCGCAGTTCATCCTCAAATCCGTTCATCACTGATAGAATCACGATTAGCGCCGCGACCCCGACGCAGACGCCGACAAGGGATGCCCAAGTGATGAACGAGACGAAGAATTTGTGGGTGCGGGCGCGGACATAGCGCAGTCCCACGAAGATTGACAGTGGGTGGAACATCCTCGCGCGGCGCGCGTCCTGTGAAGCAGACGATTGAGGTAATTTAACCACAGTTATGGCCGGCGCCCGCGCAGAATCAGACCTGCGTCACAAATCAGCCTGTGCACAGCTGCCGTGCCTTTGACAGATTGCCCTCGATGCGTTAGTCATTCACATCGGGTGAAGGAGTTCGATATGAAAATCCGCTATTTCGTCGCTCTGTTGTGTGGCTTCGGTGCCGTCGGGGTCGCATGCGCCGACACGGTCGTCGTCGATGACCACGTTATGGTGCGCGATTCTTCCGTCGCGCGGCCCGCGCGCGGCAGCACGATGACGACAGTCGAGGCGAAGTTCGGCGCCCCCGTCACGCGCCATCCAACCGTTGGCGTGCCGCCGATTACACGTTGGGACTACGCCGGATTTTCGGTTTTCTTCGAGCGCGATCGCGTCATCCACGCGGTCGTCACGAGCGGCTAGCGACACACCTCGCCCGCCGCGCGTCACGACGCGCTCTTGCGATCAGTCCCCGGCCCGGTAAAGTGCCGCGTTCTTGCGGCGCGCACCGGTTGGGGAATCGATCTTGTCACTGCTGAAGCCACCTGTACCCACCCGTAACGAGCGGCATATTGAATGGCGTCAGCTGTACGGCAGCGCTGCGGCGCTTGCGCTTGCGGAGGCCGCGCGCTCGGATGAGCGCTTGTACGTCATCATCGCCGCGGATGCGCGCGAGCTTGAACGCCGAAGCGCCGAGCTGCGATTCTTTGCCGGCGCACGCCTGTCTCTTCTTACGCTGCCCGATTGGGAGGTCCTCCCCTACGACCTCTTCTCGCCACACCCGGACATCACCTCCGAGCGACTGCGCACTCTGTTCGCGTTGCCACAGGAACGCAGCGGCTGTCTGATCGTCGCCGCCGACACGCTCATTCAGCGCCTGCCGCCCCCTGCATACGTGCAGGGGCGCGCCTTTGAACTCACCAAGGGCGACCGCTTCGCGCTGCCGGCGTTTCGCAGCCGCCTCATTGAAGCGGGCTACGCAAGCGTCGGCCAAGTCACGAGCCCCGGCGAGTTCGCGGTGCGCGGCTCACTCCTTGACGTATTCCCGATGGGCTCCGCCACGCCCTTGCGCATCGATCTCTTCGACGACGTCATCGAGGGTATTCGGCGCTTCGACCCTGAGACACAGCGCTCACTTAACGCCCTTGAGCGCGTACGCATGCTGCCGGCCCGCGAAATGCCCCTCGACGCGGATGCCGTGCGCGTCTTTCGCGGCCGTTTCCGCGCACGCTTCGAAGGCGAGCCGACGCAGGCGGGCATCTATCGCGGCGTGAGTGAGGGCTTGGCGCCCGCCGGGATCGAATTCTACCTGCCGCTCTTCTTTGAGACCACGGCGACGCTCTTTGACTATCTGCCGCAGAACGCCGTCCTCGTGCGCGATGTGACATTGACGGGCGCACTAGAGCGCAACTGGCAAGATATCGAGAGCCGCTACGAGGCGCGGCGGCACGACATTGAGCGCCCGATCCTGGCGCCGCACGAGCTGTTTCTCAACCCGACAGAAATTGAATCGCAGTTGGCAAGCTTTGCGACGATCGAGCTCAACAGTTTCAAAGCCGACCTTCAAACCGCGCCGCAGACGGACGGCGTGCACAACTTTCCAACCGCCGCACCACGCGCGCTGCGCATCGATACGCATGCGGATAAACCCTTCGCGGCGCTCGAGAGCTTTGTCAGTCAATTTAACGGGCGCGTACTGATCGCGGCCGATTCGGCTGGCCGCCGTGAAGTGCTGCACGAGATGCTGCGCGCCGCAGACTACAGCGTGACGCCGGTAGAGGGTTGGGACGAGTTCGCCAGCGGCACGGCGCTTGTTGCTCTCACTGTCGCTCCGGATCTCGAGGGTCTAACTCTCATAGAGCCGCCCATAGCCGTTGTCTCCGAGGCGCAACTCTTCGGCGCACGCGCCCGCCAGGAACGGCGCCGCAAGCGCGCCGCGACCGACCCGGAAGCGATCCTGCGCGATCTGCAGGACTTGAATCCCGGCGCGCCCGTCGTCCACGAAGAATATGGTGTCGGACGCTACGTCGGGCTGCAGGCGATGGACGTCGCAGGGCAACGCGGCGAGTTCCTGGTGCTCGAGTATTTGGATGGCGACCGCGTTTACGTCCCGGTGCAGTCGCTGCATCTCATTACGCGCTACACGGGTGCCGCGCCCGAGAGCGCGCCGCTGCACAAACTCGGCAGCGATCAATGGGCCAAGGCGAAAAAACGCGCCGCTCAGCAGATTCGCGACGTTGCCGCCGAGCTTCTCGATCTGTATGCGCGGCGCCGCGCGCGCCAGGGCTTGCAGATCCCGGTGCCGGAACTCGAGTACCAGAGCTTTGCCAACGCCTTCCCGTTCGAGGAAACTGATGATCAGGCCGAGGCGATCAGCCAGGTGCTGAGCGATCTAACGAGCGCGCGGCCGATGGACCGGATCATTTGCGGTGATGTCGGCTTCGGCAAGACCGAGGTTGCGATGCGCGCGGCGTTCGTCACCGTGCAGGCAGGCAGGCAGGTCGCCGTGCTGGTGCCAACCACTCTCCTCGCGCAGCAGCATCTCACCAACTTCAAAGATCGTTTCGCCGACTGGCCCGTGCGCATCGAGTCCCTGTCGCGCTTCGGCTCCGGGCGCGAGACGCAGGCGACGCTGCAAGCCATCGAGCAGGGCAAGGTCGACATCGTCATAGCAACCCATCGCCTGTTGCATGCGCATGCGCGCTTCAAAGACTTGGGCCTGATCGTTATCGATGAAGAGCACCGCTTCGGCGTGCGCGATAAGGACCGCCTGCAGGCGCTGCGCGCCGAAGTCCACGTCCTCACGCTGACCGCCACGCCCATTCCACGCACTCTCAATATGGCGTTGGGAGGCTTGCGCGATCTGTCGCTCATCACGACCCCGCCGGCTGAGCGGCTTGCCATCAAGACTTTCATCATCGAGTGGCATGCGCCAACGCTGCGCGAAGCGGCGTTGCGCGAGCTGCGGCGCGGCGGGCAGATCTACTT
>Ga0066793_10000429_pt1 | contig 16315 bp, 15 predicted proteins | sample PersoiDNA2013189_FD_83876 | JGI IMG/M metagenome (GOLD analysis project Ga0066793, IMG submission 83876) | Permafrost soil microbial communities from the Arctic, to analyse light accelerated degradation of dissolved organic matter (DOM) -... | ecosystem: Environmental > Terrestrial > Soil >... | reverse complement strand
GTGGGCGGGTGTTGTTTATGAATAACATCCGTGGCGTGATATATACCGAAAGAACCGAAACCCCGGAAAAATATCCTGCTATTGAAAATTTGTACATCGACGTTGGGGCAAAAAGTCGCGCGGATTGCCCGGTCAAGGTGGGTGATACGGCTGGTTTTGACCGGGCCTTCCTGGATCTGGGTGACCGGCTGGTTGCCAAGTCGATGGACAATCGCATCAGCGCGGCAGTGCTGATCGAGACGATGAAGCAGGTGACTAATACCCCACATGAGCTTTATTTTGTATTCAGTACGCAGGAAGAGGTCGGTTTGCGCGGCGCGACCACGGCCGCTTTTGGTATTGACCCGGATCTGGGATTCGCGGTTGATGTGACTGCCAGCGGTGATACCCCAAAAGGGATAAAAATGGAAGTAAGCCTGGGTAAAGGTCCCACGATTAAAGTCCGTGATTCAAGTTTTATTTCCGACCCGCGCCTGGTACGCTGGATGGTGGCCACAGCCGATAAGCTGGCGATCCCGTACCAGCTAGAGGTGCTCGAAGCGGGAGGCACCGATGGCAGGGCGATTCAACTGACCCGGGCCGGTGTGCCGGCAAGTTGTGTTTCGATCCCATGCCGTTATATCCACTCGCCATCCGAGATGGTCGATTACCAGGATGTCCAAAATGCCGTGCGCTTGTTAGTCGGGCTGGTAAGCCAGCCATTCCTCCTGGAATAACATGAGCCTTACATCACCTGGTCGTTTAAGTCCTATGAAAATCAGCCTGATCAGTTTTCTGGTTTTGGGAATTTTGTTAAATCTGGTGGGCTGTGATCTGGCACAGATTCCGATATGGCAGGTTGCCAGACCGACTCAGTCAGCTATGACGCCGTCGACACTCTTGCCGCCAACCGTGACCCCAAGTCAAGCGACGCCAGCCATTACCCCGACTTTCCCGGCCGGAACGACACCTCCACCGACGCTAAAGATCTGGCTGCCACCACAATTTAACCCGGATGGGGACAGCCAGGCCAGCGCTTTGTTAAAAGCTCGGTTACAAGCGTTTGCCGCCCTGCACCCCGGTTTAAAAATTGAGGTGCGGATAAAAGCATCCATTGGGAATGGGGGCTTGCTGGACACCCTGGCAGCTACCAGCGCGGCTGCCCCGGCTGCGCTTCCTGACCTGGTGGCGCTATCACGTTCTGACCTTGAAGCAGCCACCCTTAAAGGACTCCTCTTTCCTTTCAACAGCAAATCGATTGTCTCGGAGAACCCGGATTGGTTTAATTATGCGCGCCAGATGGCGCTCATCCAGGGGAGCACCTTTGGCATGCCCTTCGCCGGGGATGCCCTGGTCCTGGTTTTCCGCCCATCGCAAAACCCCAAGCCTCCGGGGGATTGGAATGGTTTAATCCTGCTCCACCAAAATGGTGTTCTCGCCTTTCCCGCGGCCGATCCCCAATCGCTGCTCACCCTTGCCCTCTATGAGAGCACGGGCGCCCCGGTTGAGGACACACAACAACGCCCAACCCTCAATGCGGATGCCCTGACATCCGTATTGAAAATTTATGCCAGCGGGGCTAAAGAGGGTGCTTTCCCGTATTGGTTGACCCAATATTCAACGGATGCTCAATCCTGGCAGGCCTTCCAGGACAAGCGTTCGAATTGGGTGGTCACCTGGACGTCTCGCTATTTATCTGAGCTGCCACCGGATGGGGCGGTCTTACCTTTATTTCCAGTGGCCAAATCTTCTCTTACCCTGGCAACGGGTTGGGAATGGGCGCTGGTAAGCCCTCAAGCCGGCCAGCGCGAGTTGAGTACTCAACTGGCAGAATTCCTGGTGGACAGCAATTTCCTGGCGCGCTGGACTGCGGCGGCTGGATACCTCCCGACCCGGCCTTCGGCTCTGGCTGGCTGGCCCAATCACAGCTTGCAAACAATGCTCAACCCGGTGGTGATTTCTGCTCAACTGCGCCCATCCAATGAGACCCTGATCGGTTTAGGACCCATTTTAGAAGATGCGGCGATTCAAGTGCTTAAGGGCCAAACCGATCCGGCGCAGGCTGCCCAAACAGCGGTCGATCATTTAAAAGGACCCTAACCAAATGAGCCAAGATCCACAAAAAACCGCAGAACAGCATCATTCGCCCGCCTATTTGAAGAGGCTCCTCCTCCCTGTAGCGCTTTTCTGCTTTTTTGTCATTCTTATATTTATCGCGGGAATTGCCTGGCGCCAGTTGGATCCTTATAACATGGCCCATCTTCAATCAACGACGGCTAATATCAAACCACTGGCCCAATTACCTGTCCTGACTCCTGAAATTAACGAGCAAACACGTGAGTCGAGTGGGATTATCCTGGCGAGCGTTGTGATTGTATTCATCATCCTTGGTGGGACTTATGGGGCGACTCGTCGTAAAATGCCATGAACTCAGCCGGGCTTAACCCAGACTGGTTGCTGTGATGATCCCCTTCAACCGTTTTTCTTTGAGTAAAACGGGTGGCATGGGTGATGTCGCCTTCACTGTTGTGGTGAGCTTCTCTTACCTGGCGATGATTAGCGCGGCATTCCCAATCCTGACTTTAACCATGCTGGTTGTTTTGATGATCCTGGGCACCTTATATATCCTTATGGGGATTTATGGCTATTCCTATGTCGCCAAAAAGGGAACCAGGGGTTGGGCACTGGCCTATTTTTGCGTACAAATCCCCCTGAGTGGATTGATCGTAGCCCTGGGTAGAGGCGCCGGCTTTAATGCGTTGCTGATGCTGCCCTTGGCTGGCCAGGCGGGTGTCATTTTACATCGCCGGGGAATGCTCACAGCCAGTATTGCCATCTTGCTGGCCTATGTGGGAGCAGTGGGTTATTACAGCGGCGGCCTGACAAATCTGTGGAATGGGCTGACTTCTTTCCTGGCAGGCCTGGTTTTTGTGGATGTATTTACCCAATTGACCGTGGACCAGGAGAAATCGATGCGGGAAGTTGAACGGCTGGCGCACGAGCTTGAACAGGCTAACCAACAGCTAAGAGAATATTCCATTCAGGCAGAGGAGCTGGCCATCACCCAAGAAAGGAACCGTTTGGCGCGCGAGATTCACGATGGACTGGGCCATTACCTGACAACCGTCCATATGCAGATCCAGGCAGCCCAGGCTGTGATGGATAAGGATCGAGAACGGGCAATGGGTGCGCTCGAAAAGGCACGCAGTCTGACCCAATCGGCGCTTGTAGACGTGCGCCAATCGGTGGCAACCCTGCGCTCATCACCTCATGAGAATCGGCCTTTGCCTGAATTGGTGACTGCATTACTGGATGATGTCCGCAGCAGTGATTTGAAAGTGGACCTAAAGATCCTGGGAACCCCACGGCAAATGCCTCCACCGGTAGAATTAACCTGTTTTCGAACCGCGCAAGAAAGCTTAAACAATGTCCGTAAACACGCGCATGCCAGTTGCGTATCCGTTAAAATGGATTACACAATGAAGGATAAGTTTCGTCTCAGTGTTATTGATGATGGTGTAGGGACAAACGATCCTCACGGTGGTTTTGGGTTACTCGGTCTACGGGAACGTGTTCACCTGGTTGATGGTGAAATTAACCTGGTTACTGCGCCAGGAGAAGGTTTCAACTTGACGATTGAGGTGCCTGGATGACTCCAATTCGTGTGCTATTGGTAGATGATCAAGCTTTATTCCGGGAAGGGTTACACATCCTGCTTTCTGTCCAACCCTTATTCGAGGTGATCGGTGAAGCATCGAATGGGGAAGAAGCCTTGCAGCAGGCACTCACTCTACGACCAGATGTCGTTTTAATGGATCTGCGCATGCCGTTAATGGATGGTGTTACCGCCACTCGCCGCCTGCATACGCTGATGCCAGAGTGCCATGTGATTGTGCTGACAACCTTTGACGATGATGATTCGGTTTTTGATGGCTTGCGGGCAGGCGCGGTCGGTTACCTGCTTAAGGATGTGGCCTCAACTAAATTGTATGAGGCTATCCTGGCGGCTTCGCGGGGTGATTCGTTCTTACAGCCTTCCATAGCGGCCAAGGTTGTGGCAGAATTCTCGCGCCTGTCTAAACAGTTGCCCAGTCAACCTCAACCCTTATTGGAACCACTCTCGGATCGGGAATTGGAAATATTAAATCAGGTCGCTACTGGCGCCAGTAACAAAGAGATCGCCATGACTTTTGTCATTGCCGAAGGAACGGTGAAAAACCATTTGACCAATATCTTACGCAAACTTGAGGTGACGGATCGGGCTCAAGCCGTTTTAAAAGCGCGTAAGATCGGAATTATTTAACTTTTATCCAAGGTCACACTTGAATCTGTGACCGCCCGCCGTTGATCGTGACGTCGGTTTGTGTCGCCAGGCATCTTAATTTCTCGCTATCTTGTGTTACCATGATATTTAATTTTATCCAACTGCCCCGACTTTAACGATAGTGGAGTAGGTCTATGCAAATCCACGAAAATACAGGCTCTGGCTCAATCTCCCAATCCAATACGACTCTTTTCACCGGGATCACGTTAATTCTGATGGGAGGCATGATTTTACTGGATCAATACTTACATACTGGCTGGCTTTTATTAATGATCCTTCCCTTAGGAGGGTTAGCCTTCCTGAGCTGGGGGGTAAAAGTCCGCCGGCCAGGGTTGATCATCGCGGGAGGCGTTCTGGCGGGGCTTGGCGTAGGCAGCTTCATCGCGTTCAGTAATTTCTTTAACCTGGATTGGTCTGTACGGGTTGGTTTTCTCCTGGTATGTTTTGCCCTGGGCTGGGGATTGATCGCAACCTTGCTCTTTTTCATCAGCGGGCAGATCGCCTGGTGGGCTTTGATCCCAGGCTCGATCATGTTCGGTCTCGGCGTTTGCTTCTTGCGCGGCCCGATTAGGCCGCTGGATTTTGTTTTTTATCCTGGTTTTAGCCTGGGTCTGGTCTTTTTGACCTGGGGGCTGAAGACTCACTTATTAGGCTTAATCATCCCTGGCTCCCTGCTGCTTGGGATTAGCCCAGGGATTGGTCTGGCCTGGGGGGATCTTAAAGTAGTCAACAGCCTGACCCAGACCGGGGTTATGCTGGTATGTTTTGCCCTCGGATGGGGTTTGATCACTATTTTCTCCAAACTTGCGATCAATAAGTTTATCTGGTGGCCGTTAATCCCGGGCGGGATCATGGCCATGACAGGTTGGGGGTTGTATATCGGCGGCAACCCGAAAAATGCACTCAGCTTTATCGGCAATACCGGGTCGATCGGGTTAATTCTGTTCGGACTTTACATCCTTTTATGGAATTCTGAATTGAGAAAGTGACCTATAAACTTATGACGGACCGCCTGGATGAATTCCAAAGTTATCGACGCTCGATGAATGCCCGGATCGCTGAGATCGATCATCTTGGCATAAAGCGCTTTTTCAACCTGGATACCAATGCCTATCAGGATGGGGCGCTGCCCTCAAAGACCAAAGAGCTGTTAGGCCTGGTCGCATCGATGGTGCTGCGGTGTAATGAATGTATTGATTATCACATCATCCAATGCGTGGATGCTGGCTGGAGCGATGAAGAATTGATAGATGCGTTTAACGTGGCATTGGTAGTGGGGGGAAGCATCGTCATCCCGCACCTGCGGCTCGCAGTGGAATCGCTCGATCTCTACCGTCTGAAGTTGAAATCTTAGCCTGAGACCTTTCAGAATTTGAGGTGTTTGCGGATGCTTCGCACCGCAAACACCTCAAATTCGGTCCTTATTCTTGTGTACCCGAGCAGTTACCTCAGATCATAAAATCTTCGCCATGCCACACTCCCTCTGAGTCAGGATGGGGCGGGGGGCTTTCGTGTTGGTGACCGTGGAGTTGATCCTCAAGGGCATCTACTCGCTGTAACAGGGAGGCCACTGAGACGCCGATCATATCGGGCATCTCCCCATGGTCGAGATCAGGGGAACCATTGTTTGGACGGGGTTTGCTGCGCATGACGACCTGTCCGGGTACGCCGACGACGACAGAATTCGGCGGGACCGATTTGACCACCACGGCGTTCGCTCCAATGCGGCTGTTTGATCCAATGGTGATCGCGCCCAGGATTTTCGCCCCGGTGCCAACCACCACGCCATCTCCCAGGGTTGGGTGGCGCTTACCCTTTGTCAGGCTGGTGCCGCCCAATGTGACCCCATGGTAAAGGGTGACGTCTGCGCCTACTTCAGCGGTTTCACCGATCACCACGCCCATGCCATGATCAATAAAAAAGCGTGGGCCGATGATGGCGGCTGGATGGATCTCGATCCCGGTCAGGCCGCGAACGATCTGCGAGAGCAAGCGCGCCAGGAAGCGCAGCTTATGGTTCCACAACCAGTGTGTGATGTGGTGTCCCCAGGCGGCATGCAAACCCGCGTAACAAAATAAAATTTCCAGGGTGCTCCGAGCAGCCGGATCGCGCTGATAGACAGCTTGTATATCCTCAACGATCCGTTGTAACAAATTGGCCTTTCTTTCAGTGGTCATAGATCCAACCGGTATAGAGGTTATTTTCTGTGAATCCATTGTGTGTTGATGACTCCAATGTTTAGTCGGCCAATCCTGCGAAGAGGGCCGTGCTCAAATAACGTTCGCCAAATGAAGGGATGATGACAACAATCAGTTTGCCTGTATTTTCTGGCCGGCGCGCCACCTGCAGGGCGGCCCAGGTCGCTGCCCCAGACGATATACCAACCAGAATGCCTTCCTGGGTGGCCATTTTTCGGGCGATGTCAAACGCGTCATCTGCTTTAACCCGGATCACTTCATCGTAGATTTTGGTGTTTAGCACCTTAGGGATAAAACCTGCGCCCAGACCCTGAATGGGGTGTGGGCCTTTTTGGCCGCCTGAGAGGATTGGAGAGGCATCCGGTTCAACCGCTACCACTTTAAAGGATGGTTTACGCGCCTTAATGACTTCACCGACCCCTGTAATAGTCCCGCCCGTCCCCACGCCGGCGACGAGAAAATCAACAGTGCCATCCGTGTCGCGCCAGATCTCTTCAGCAGTGGTTTTGCGGTGGATTTCTGGGTTGGCCGGATTGTTAAACTGCTGAAGGATTAAATAACGCGGGTCGCTGGCTGCCAGTTCCTCCGCCTTTTTAATCGATCCATCCATGCCTTCGCTGCCCGGTGTGAGGATCAATTCTGCGCCATAAGCGCGTAGTATAATCCGCCTTTCCTTGCTCATTGTCTCTGGCATGATCAGGGTGCATTTGTAGCCGCGCGCTGCGCAAACGAATGCCAGGGCAATCCCGGTATTCCCGCTGGTGGGCTCTAAAATGATCGTATCCTTATTAATCAGGCCGGCCTTTTCAGCCGCGTCGATCATCGCCACGCCGATGCGGTCTTTAACACTGTGCGCCGGGTTATAGAATTCCAGTTTAGCCACCACCTGTGCGTAAGCCCCTTCGCTCAGCTTGCGAATGCGCACCAGGGGGGTATTCCCAACCAGATCGGTGACATTATTTGCTATGTTCATTTTTTCCTCCGCCATACACTGGCTCGAAAGTATATAAGAAGCCAACTGGCAAATTAAAAGGCAGCGAACTTTTCGCTCCACACTTCATTTTATTAACGAAGTTGCGGGGTCGTCCGCCGCCTGTGCCAGTTGGCCGATTAGATCTCTACCAACTTTACATTTTGCTATCTAATCAGGCAGTGACGAGATGCCCCGCCTGGTACATATGCAAAGATTCATCAAACACTCCACAAAGATTCTTTATTTTTAAGATAATTCTTATCATATTATAATGGCTATCAATCGATTGTCAAGTCCAAAATATAAGACTCATTGGGAATTTCCGTGGTGAATTCCATTTCATGAGAATTCCTGAAGAACCAAAAATGAGCGATGTAAGATGTCACCGCACAAGTCAGAATTAATGGCCGAAAGTCAAAATTTCAAGGGCCACGTCCAATCCCGTTCTGTTTAAGATGGGGTTTTAATGATAAAGACGTGACTACTTCGACAATGTCACATTTCCCATCCCTCCTGTTTGTCCTCACCAACTCATAATCCTTTGTGGGGATAGTTTAATCAGCAGGTTGTGGGGATCGGCAATCCACTCTTGTGGCGCGGGCGCCAAAATGCCTTCAGGACCCAGATACCTTGTATACACCCAGATGATCTTCTCGCGCAGCCAGTCTTTGGGCTCCCTGACCAGTTCAGCTTCCCCTTCCATCAGGATACCCCATGGCGCCCCGTCTTTTTCGGCTGTATCGATCAGGATGGCGCATTTTGCGTTGGCCTTTAATTCTTTGATCTTGCGCGTATTGGAATAACTGCTGATCCATAGGCTTTGCCCATCCCAGCCAAACCAGACGGGCACCACGTGGGGCTGGCAGGTAGCCGGATCGGCTGTGGCAAGCCGTGCCAGGTTTGGCGCCTCTAAGGCGGCATCGATTTCAGCCCGGCTCATTTTACCGGTGATGAGGGCTTGGGTCATTGCACTTTCTCCAGAGAAGGGGTAAATAAGCGATGTCGCTTTGCACCATAGCTTCGAAGGTGAATATATAACCAGTCAGCATTGTACCGCAAAAACTTCTCGGATCATGGCATAATTAGGTGGTTCTCCAGGAGTTCCCGTGGAAGGGGCCACATTTTGGGGTGTGAGCGTGCGTAGGCACGCTCACACCCCAAAATGTGGGTCTTCACCTCGGCAATTCCCAAAGACCCAATTAGGTCCGGCGTATTTTATCATTTGGCTTGAAGGTTCCTTCACCCAGGAGTGATTTATGAAAACACCAGGCAGACCCATCCTTTTAATTTATATCAACAACCATTTTGATCCGATCTGGCGGCGTTGTTGGGACCGTCATTTTACCTTTAAGGGTGATACTTTTATTTCTTATGCGGATATCGAGTGTTTCTATATGCTGGATAACCTCGAGTTGGCCCGGCAGCACCCCGAGTATAAATTTGAAGCGGAAAGCTCCCTGGTGGTGCAAAAATTTCTGGAACGCCATCCGGAGAAATTGGATGATCTGCGCCAATTGGCACAGGCAGGTCGTTTTGGAGTTACTGGCGGCGGACATGTTATTGTGGATACCAATTTAATCCTGGGTGAGAGTATTATCCGCAATTATCTGGTTGGTTTTTTATATGTCGAGGATCAACTGGGTCAAAAAACTCACCTGGCTGTGCGCAATGATGGCTTTGGAAATTCGGCCCAGTTGCCTCAAATATTGCGTGGGGTCGAGATCAAATGGGCCACGGGCATGAGTTATTCGCCGGCTTCTGGGCTTTACTGGCGCGGTCTGGATGGCAGCACCATCCTTCACGCGGAGCTGTCATCCGCCGCGCACAGTAACGGGGCGATCAAGTATGCGCCGTGCCCGGCTTGCCGCGGCACAGGCTACGATAGAGCCGGTGGCCCGGGTGGTCCTTGTATGGCATGCCATGGGCGCGGCATCAACCCTGTTCTCAAAGCACAGGTCCCGGACCAGGTTTTCTCCGAGGCCTTTTTGGACGACGGCCCAACCGTGGGTGTGGCTGCCTTCAAGCTGAGTCCAGAGGAGCTGCTGCCTAACCCTGAGTTGCTGGCCTGGGCCAAATCACTTGCGCCAGTTATTGAAGTCCGTTTCGCCCTGGAGGAGGAGGCCATGCCCTATCTCCAGCCTTATCTGGATGTACTGGATAATCCGCCCGAGGTGTCGATTCATCCTGGGGTTGAGCTGAACCCAAACAACACGGGTGTCTACCTGACTCGTATCCTTACCAAGCAAAATGCCCGCCGCCAGGAATACGCCATGGCCGCGACAGAGCTGATGGCGGTGATGGCGAGTCTCAAAGGACAGCCTTACCCTCACCGTAAGCTGGATGCGGTATGGAAAACCCTGTTGTTTACCATGTTTCATGACAGCATCACCGCCACCCACGTTGACCCGGCTTACCGGGAGATCCAGGATATGTGGAAGGAGATCGACGCTGGCCTGGATGCGCTGCGCGCGGAAACGCTCCCGGTGTTGGTTGTGCCCTTGGGGGGCCGCTTGTCCGTGTTAAACCCGACGGGCAGTGTGACCTCACACCCCGTCCGGTTCAAGGTGCCTGCCATGGCGGGCAGTGCGGGCCTGGTGGATGATCGGGGGCAGCCGGTTGCTTTTAACATTTCTCAAGCGCGGGGAAGCGATGTACTGGAGATAGAGTTTATTGCCAGGGATGTGCTGTCGTTTTCCAGCCGGGTTTACAGCCTGGCGGGCGCCGGCTCACCTGAATTAACCCCGCCCGTTCCGTTGGCGGCCAGCTCCATTGAAAACCAGCGCTTTTCCATCCAGGCCGATGACCATGGGCTGCTGTCGGTTTGGGACAAGACACTCAAGATGGATGTACTCAAAGCGGGCGAGTACCGCCCCGGCGAGCTGGTCCTCGAGCATGATGAGGGTTCGGCCTGGGCTACCCTCCATCCCGATCAAAGCCGCACACCCCTGGCCGGATTTACCCACCGGGTGGCAATCGAAAAAACCCCAATCTGCCAGCGCCTGGTCTTTGAAATTGACTCGCCCTTCAGGGCCGGATACGTCGCCGACGGGCTGAAAGCGAAGCTCAGTGTTGCCTTATGGGAAGGGATTGATCGAGTCGATTTCAACCTTTGGGTGGATTGGAACACCTTTAACCACCGTTTGCGGGTGGCAATGCCGGTGCCGGATACCGGTAAGCATTTTTATGGCATTCCCTATGGCACGTTGGAACGCCAGCCCTACCTACCAGAATTTCACTGGTACGCGGCCAATGGAGATTGGCCGGCAGTCAATTGGGCCGGGGTGGAAACCCACGGGTTCAGTCTGGCCTTGCTTAATAAAGGGCTGCCTTCATACCGCATTGAACCCGGCAAAGATCGGGGTGAGGTGATCTTGTTATCCGTGCTGCGCAGTCCGGCAATCCCCACTTACTTGCACGAGCCAAATTATTACACCATGACCGAGTGGGACGGCATGCGCGATGCGGGTGAGCACACTTTTGAATTTGCCGTCGCTGCTTATCCGTCAGTATTCGCGGACAGTCGTGTGGTGTTGGATGCTGAAAGTTACAATGCCGGGCTTGTTCCGCTGTACGGAGAAATACAGCCGCCAGAGCTGCCTGAATTGACCTCACTCAACTGCCGCCTTGCGATGGTTAAATGGGCAGAGAAGGATCGAGCTATAGTGCTGCGGGTGGTTGAATTCCGTGGCAAGGGCGGGGAAGCCAGGTTAACCCTGCCGGATGGCGTCCAGGCTGTCGATCAGATTAACCTGCTCGAACGCGAGGCCAGGCCTTTGGTGGTTGAAAATAGCGCCGTGGTTTTGTCGCTGCGCCCATGGGAGATTGCCAGCCTGCGTCTGATGCTAAAATAGGGCGTCACAGACCAGGATAACTTTTTATTGCTGCTCAGGCACACTTGAAATAATCAGAAATTGAGGTGTTTGCGGGTGCTTCGCACCCGCAAACACCTCAATTTCGGGAGGTTGGGGGTACACCGATCTCGGTGGATTAATGAAATGAATCTGCCTGAAGAGGTTAGGGAGGAGTTAAACGATCAGGTGGTGTTTTTACCTGACATGAAGCCATTTATGGCCTGGATGAAATCATCGTAATCACCCAGGCTGACGCGTTCTTTTGGAATGACGATGATAAATGACCGGTTAGCCGAGATAAAAGCGTGGGTGGGCGTTACGATCACTTTATCCAGCTTATCCCACAAAAATAGTGTCTCTCCCATTGCTGATCTTTCTTGCAGCCCTTCCTGGGAAGCGATTAAGCTGGTTTCGGACAGGCGTTTACGTTTTTCTTCATCCTTATATGCACTTAACACAAGTCGGTGGAGGCGAGCTTCTTGAATGAAGGGGAAAAAACTGAAAACGAGGACAGCCAGGGCCGCCAGGGAGAAAGCGATAATTTTTTCTGAAGACAGGATCCACATGCCGAGGGCGATAATGGACAGCCCCACGGTATACCCGAGGCGCAATCTTTCCTGACGGCGGCGGAGAGCTGGCATGTAGCTCAGCCGGCATTTTGCCAGGGCAAACATATCTTCTTCCGTTAAGTTGAATTTGATTTCCATTGAAAAAACCTTTCGACCCAGCGCAAGTTATCATTGAGACTGGCTTGACCATCCACCCGGATCACCGGCATCCCCAACGGTTTCGCATCGATTTCGATCTGGTAGGCAAAGCGTGAGTCACGTTCCATCCAATTGCGAAAAGTGGTCTCTGGTTGTTCGCTTTGGGCCAGGATTTCCTGGATTCAGGCCCGGTTTGAATAATGAGCCACCTGAAATTTACGGGTTGGGATGATCGTTACGGCCTTTCCCGGTCTCACCTGAATACGTTCAAGCTGTTCGGGTAGCAACGCCGCACCTTCGACCAGTAAAGGGCCACCATCTTGGTTTAAAGCCTGACCGTCGAGAAGCATCTCAAACTCGTCCTTTACCAGTTGTTCGACCGGGGTCATCCATATTTGATTCCAGGTTTTCTGGGACTGCCTATGCATCACCAGATGGCGGTCAGCGTCCGCCTGGCGGGTGTGGGGATCCAGGTAATCATCGGTATGTATCAGGCGCTGATCATGACGGGCGGCAAGCTTTTCAGCGATTGAGCTCTTCCCCGAGCAGGGGGAGCCGCCGATCCAATCAACGTTGTGGATACCAGGACAGGGTGGGTCAAGATGGCGCCACCGGATGGCTGGTCTACAGGTATTTTTGTGCGTATAGCATTTCGTCGTAGGGCGCCTGCCGGTTGGGACAGTCATCGCGCTGGCAAAGCTGGCAGCTTTGGAAATCGGCTTCAGTTGGAAAGATGACCCCTGAAACGGACTTGGTGGGCACCATCAGCAGGCTGTCGGTCAGTTCTACCCCGATGGCGCCTTTTACGTCGCCCAGTAAATTAAAAAGCGGGCGCTGTTCTGACAGCGGCCAATCTTTCAATGAGCCAGGATGCATGGTCGACAGGTGTCCCATGTGGTAGTGTTCGTCCAAATAATGGCCCAGGTCATCCGTGACCGCATAAAGAGCGGCTTCGCGGATGGCGCCGCTCCAAAAAGAATGGAGCATATCCGTCAGCTGGTTGGCCCAATCCTCCAATTCGACGCCGCAGGTGGCGACATAAATAAACACCTGCTGCGTTTCCTTGAGATTGACGCGTAAAACCCGGCTGCTGAATTTATACCCACCAATCGCGATCTCGTCGCGGTCTTTTTCGGTGATGCTTACCTGCTCAAAGATCACTTTAGGCCTGGCCAGGGTTTGCGCCTGTTGGACTAACTCGTCAAATTCGCCGGCATCCGGGCTGGATGGTTTGATGTGGAGCCGCCGCATTAATGTCTCGCGGTCGGGCTGGTATACGATTGGGTCAAGAATCATTTTTGTGAGCCTATTAATTTTGAATTTTGTTTATTGTACAATAATTTTGTCTCTGGTGTGATGCCATCAGACATTTTCAGGGAATTTTTTTGGAAGAATAAACCACATCGAAGCTATGCGAGGAGAGTTTATAGTGGATGCGATGATCTGGAGACCTGATCGGGTCGCATAACCGCCTTTCGGCGGGGGTCTTCATGGAGCTAATTGCGAAACTGGCCACACTGGCGGGTTCTTTTTAATTTAACCCATCGTTTCGGATTGAAAGGAGACAAGAAATGAAACATTTCTTCCGCTTGTTTTTGGCATTCGCGCTGGTCGGTGCATTGGCGCCGGCTCTGCCGGCCATGGCGGAGCAGACACCTCCGCCGGTTGACGCACAAAACTGTTATGCGTTGGGGGCAGTTTATGGTGCTACCGCTACCTATGGCCCGCAGGGTGATGGATCTGTTTTCTGCACTCTCGTACCGCTAAACTGGAACGGGGATCTGGTGATCTTCGCCCACGGTTACGTCGATCCGACCACAGCGGGTCCGGTGACGATCCCATACGATCAATTGATCCTGCCAGATAAGACCACCACCCTTCCTGGCTTGATCACCAGCCTGGATTATGCCTTTGGGATCACCAGTTATTCAAAAAAAGGTCTTGCCGTTGCTGAAGGTGTGAAGGATGTGGTTGACCTGGTAGCGGTTTTTAAGGCTTTACCGAATCCTAAACCGTTGGGGCACGTTTACCTGGTGGGAGCCTCAGAAGGTGGATTGGTGACAACACTGGCGGTGGAACAGTATCGGGATGTCTTCAGCGGCGGGGTTGCCACTTGCGGTCCCATAGGCGATTTTGGCAAACAAATCAACTACTGGGGCGACTTCCGTGTGGTGTTTGATGCTTTATTCCCCACGGCCTTACCTCCAACGGCGGTAACTATTCCGGATGGGCTAAATCTCCAATGGGAAACCTACACCACCCTCCCGATCGGACCTTTTACGCTTGCCGTATCCACGCCAGGCCTTTTACAACTCGGGATCGGAGGAATGGTTCTGGCGGCTGAAAAATCCTTCCCATACAATTCGCTGCAATTGATCAATGTGACCAAGGCCGCAATTGATCTCTCGGATACAACCCATTCTATCATGACGACCACTCTGGGCATCCTGGGATATAACATCCTGGCGACCAACGATGGTAAACTCGAATTGGGTGGCCAACCATTTGGCAATACCACCCGGGTTTACCGTGGATCTTTGAACGACACAAAATTAAATAGCGTCGTCCTGCGCTATTCAGCCGATTCGGTTAATCTTGCCCCATATACGACCAGCGGCCGGCTGACCAGGCCATTGGTGACCCTGCATAATACCGGCGATCCGATCGTCCTATACTGGCACGAAGATCTCTACCGGGCCAAACTGAACAGGGCATCACGAGCCATGTTCACCGGAATCCCCGTGTTCCGCTACGGCCATTGTAACTTTAATGCCAATGAAGCTTAATTCGCTTTCTGGTTAATGACCTTCAAGGCCGGTTTCGTGCATTCCCCGGTCGCTGAGGCCGCGGCGGTTTTACCGGACGCCGAACAACAAAATGAATTTATAAACCTGGCGGCGACTTACACCGGCAATAATTATCAGGTTTTCCTACCGATCACTCAGAAGTAAACCTAACTTTTTACCAAAAAGGTGCAGCCCACGGTGCTGCACCTTTTTGGTTAAGCGCTGCATCTCGCAGCGGGAAACGTCCAGCTTTTCTTTGCCAGGACTCCGGTGCCTGCCGGCCGGGGGAAGACATCGCTTTGGTGTCTCAAGGCGGTGTGGTAAAATTGGCGAAACCTGGTTATGGTCATTTAAACGTTCTTCAGGATTACAAACAAGCATGGTATTGCATGATTTTGTGGCGGGCCAGGCGTGCGCCTGGAGCCTGGAAAAGAAGCTGGGTGAAGGGGACGCGGGTGAGGTATTCCAGATGGTTTCGCTCATTGATAAAAAAGAAGCCATCCTTAAACGGCCTTACCGCAGCCCTTTTTCCGGTGAAGTCACTCGCCAAGCGACCCAAATTGAATTGGAAGGCAGGTTACTCAAAGCGCTGGCGGGTATTCCCGGTCTGAGCGGGTTAAACAGCGCGGCTGGCAAGTTGAAGATCCCGGCCCTTTTGGATCAGAGTAAACCAGGGACGGAATTCAGCGACCGGTTTTTTATTGTGATCGAGAGAGCCGGTGGGGTGGATCTGAACCGCCTGGCGCGGACTGCCCGGGTGGGCCAGGATGAAGTTCCTTCGGCGGAGGCCCACCAGCCAAATGGACAGATGGTTGAGATCAGCCCTGGCCAAAAGGCACTGCTGCAATCGATCGCTGAAAAACGCCAGGTGCCTGCTTTGATCCTGCTGCGCGCTATTAATGGCTTAATCAGTTTATTTGAAATGATCCATAACGCCCAACTGGACGCCAATGGGTTGGTGAAATCTGGGATCGTCTGGAATGACGTAAAAACTGAACATGTCTTCTGGGATGCGGACACCGGCGCCATCACCTTTATCGATTGGGGGAACGGGCAATTTTTAGAGAGCGATGGCGCGACCAAGGACCGCCGTCTTACTTCCATCGATGATATCCGCCAATTCTTTGAAGAGATAGGCAAATTTCTCACCAGCGCGGCGCCTGACCTGCTGGCCAGCTTGAAATGGCCGGTGGGTTCAGGGATTGGCGACGTTACCCTGGCGACGATGAAATCCAGAATTCTTCCACTGCTGCAAAACGAAGAACAGGCCCTCAACGAGATGCGCCGCAAGGAAGCCATGCTCATCCTAACCGGCATCCAGGGGATTGAATCGCTCCAGGCTTTGAATGAAATCCAGTCCGGGCTGCTGACCCTGGGGGAAGCGCCGGATTACGTGGGTACCGCACGCCTGGTGAGCCGCCTGGCGGGTGTGCTGTTGGCGAACACACTTGAGGATGGACTACCGCGCCGGTTGAATGAGTTTGGCCAGGTCTGCGC
>Ga0066793_10000428_pt1 | contig 16321 bp, 12 predicted proteins | sample PersoiDNA2013189_FD_83876 | JGI IMG/M metagenome (GOLD analysis project Ga0066793, IMG submission 83876) | Permafrost soil microbial communities from the Arctic, to analyse light accelerated degradation of dissolved organic matter (DOM) -... | ecosystem: Environmental > Terrestrial > Soil >... | reverse complement strand
GATATCAATGCCGCAAACAACATTCTGGCGGCGGGACTCGCCGTGTCTGCCTGTGGAGAGGCGGTAAGACCTGGGCGGGTGAAAGCCCACGCAGGCGCGTCTCGACGAAGCAGGAAAGCCAGCTCGTGAGAGTCTGGAATCCCCTCGCTTGAGCTATGGGGAGTAGTCAATCTTGTACATCGCACATTGAGCGCTTTGTTCCTGCTTGTAGTTGTACAGACCTGAGATTGGTCCGTCCTATATGCGCGTCGGAAAGCACATGAGGGGTCGTTCAGGATATGGAGCATACAATCCATGATGTAGCAAGGATGGCAGGCGTGGGAATTGGCACTGTTTCTCGTGTACTCAACAATAATTCCAACGTGAAGGCGACGACACGCGAAAAAGTGCTTTCAGTGATCTCCCAATTGAACTATACACCCGATCCCATTGCCCGCAGCATGATTTTACGCAGCACCAACTCGCTTGGAGTGATGGTGCCATTTTTTACCCGTCCCTTCACCATTGAAGTGTTACGTAGCGTTGAAGCAGCCATCAACCAGGCGCATCGTGAACTGGTGCTATACAATATCGAGACCAACATTCAGCGCGATACCTATTTTTCGACACTCCCCATGCGCCGCAAGGTCGATGGCCTGCTCGTTATTTCGCTCGTCCCAGACGATGCGGCGGCGCTCCGTTTCAAACAGGTAAACATGCCCGTCGTGCTGGTCGACGCTTACAATCCTTTGCTTACCTCCCTGGTTGTCAATAATATGGAGGGTGCCTATCAGGCCGTCCACTGTCTGATCGAGCATGGGCACCGGCGCATCGGTTTTATCAATGGCATCACGAATGAGGGCAACTTTCAGTGTAATCAGGCCAATGATCGCCAGATCGGCTTTCAGCGCGCATTGGACGAAGCAGATATTCTCTGCGAACCCGACCTTATGCTTACCAGCGAGTGGAATCGGCATGCTGGCAGGGCCGTTGCGCTGCAACTCCTCACGCGTACACCGCGTCCCACCGCCATCTTCGCAGCTTCAGATGTTCAGGCCGTTGGTGTGTTAGAGGCGGCGCGGGATCTGGGGATACGTGTGCCGGAGGAGCTTTCCCTGATCGGTTTCGATGGTATCGAGCTCTCAGAACTGCTCGATGTTAGCACTGTGCAGCAGCCAATCGAGGAGATGGGCGCGCTTGGCGTGAAGAAGCTTATGGAGCGTATAGAGCGACCTGAACAACCGCCTGAACTTATCCGCCTGGATACCGTGCTTATAGAACGCCACACAACGGCCCGTCCAGAGTAGAAGTTGGCAATTTCAACAGGGTTTGCCTTGCCTTGAGACGGCTCGCTTCGCCAACAAGATCGCAGCACACAAACTCGCTGTTATCGGCCCCCATGCTTGCTTCAATTGAGCGTAAGTCGCTGTACTAAACCTTTACAACGAAAAATTTTTATGTTATTGTTGTTGGTATTGGAAACGCTTCCAGGGAAGAATTTTCTGTATTCATACTTCAATTAGGCAAACAGTGAGAGATAACGGGTCCTTGTAACGTAGTTTTCATTACATGAGTCGTGCTTTGGAAACTCGCATGCATAGTTCTATAGGCGCGCTTCAATACATATATCGGCACGAATCAGCACTGGATACGCGTTTCCTTCACAAAGGGTACGGTGTGGAGTACAGGGTGAAGATGTGCTCCCGCTTGTGCAGAAAGGAGTATGGCTTTATTTGAAACTCATGTATGGTCGCCAGACGTTATACAAACGTGCGGCCAGAATGATGAATTGGTCAAGTTGCGTCATCTCTATGGAAGTTATGGCGGTTCTCTGGCCATTTTCACGACCCTCAGATATAGAAGCTTCTGGGCAAAACATGGTAACATGGTAATGTTATCAATCTACGTTAGCTGGCAGTAAGTCCAAAGGAGAACTTGATATGATCCTTGAACAAGGCGAGGTCGTCGACGAGATCATCGCGAAAATCCGCTCTGGGCGCATAAACCGCCGAACCTTCCTCGAGCGTGCAGTTGCCGTCGGCTTAAGCAGTACTGCAGCCGTCTCGCTGCTAGAAGCCTGCGGCGGTACGAGCAACAGTACTGGCGGTAATGGGCAGACCGTCAACGTTAACTACATTGAAAAAGACACCAACGGCGTCTACGCTGGACTCGTGAAGACGTTCAACTCGCAAAACAACGGTGTCCACGTCAACTACAACAACAACGCGCCGAACGATACGGGGCAACTTCTGACCATCCTGACCACCATGCTGCGCGCCCGTGGCAGCTCTATTGACGTGATGCCGATGGATATCATCTGGCCGCCTGAGTTTGGTGCCAATGGTTGGACGGTGCCCCTGGATGACAAGTGGCCGGCCAGCGATCGAGCGAATTATCTGCCAGGGCCGCTGCAAGGCTGTACCTTCAATGGCAAGTTGTGGGCCGCACCGACCCGTACTGACGCTGGACTCATCTACTACCGGACCGATATCATTAAAACTCCGCCCAACACCTGGGATGACCTGACCACGATGGCCAAGGCGGCAGCTCCATCGAAAGCGAAGTTTGGCTATTTATGGCAGGGGGCCCAGTACGAGGGACTCGTCTGTAACTTTGTGGAGGTTCTCTACGGTTACGGCGGTTCGGTGTTGGATGCCAATGATCCCAAGAAGATTACTGTCAATAGTCCTATCGGTGTTCAGGCCCTGACGCAGATGGCCAACTGGGTGGGCACAATCTCGCCCAGCGCGGTGACTACGTACAAGGAAGAGGATGCTCGTTCCGCGTGGCAAGACGGGGATTCTGCTTTCATGCGTAACTGGCCCTATGCTTATTCACTGGGCAACGATCCAAAGACCTCCAAGATTGCGGGCAAGTTCGACATTCACCCCATGCTCTATGGGGGCAGCAACACCGTGGGCCACTCCAACCTGGGTGGCTGGCAATATGGCATCAATGCTTTCTCCAAGAACCCTGACGCGGCCTGGAAGTTTATCCAGTTCCAGCTCAGTCCTCCGTCGCAGAAAACCATTGCCATACAGTTGTCGCTGTTCGCCACGCTCAAGAGCATCTACACGGATAAAGACGTGCTGGCCAAGAACCCATTCTTCGGCAAAATGGGACCCGTTTTCCAGAATGCGTTGCCGCGTCCTGTCTCACCTTTCTATCCGGACATCACCAACGCTATCCAGGCGCGGGTTCATAGTGCCCTGGTCAAGCAGTCTACCCCTGTTGCTGCTTTGAGCGGATTACAGTCGGATCTGCAGGCCATCGTAACTAGATAGGACGATGGAGTGCGTCGCGCGAGGTGAGGCATCTCAAGAGATGCCCCACTTCATGACTTGACCTTCGTAGAGAGCCGTCTATGCAGGTAGCTGCACCTGTCGAGGGGTCGCTTTGCGCATAGTTGTATATGCATACGTGTGAGCAGGCACCCTCGATCTGGGTAGTCATAAATAAAGGAATGAGCACGCATGGCAACACAAGCTGTAGAAGTTTCCGCCAGGAGGCAGACTCTGCGAGATCGCTTTGATCTGGGAAATGGCTTCACCCCATACCTCCTGGTTCTCCCAACCGTCATCATGATTCTGGCCGTGGCGGCGTATCCTATCATTAATTCCGTCTGGCTTAGCATGCTCGATAATCCTCTAAGCCCGAACGCACAGTTCGTCGGCCTGAGCAACTACGCCCATCTCTTTTCCAACAGTGAGTTTACTGGTTCCATTGGAACTACGGTCATTTTCACCATTATTAGTGTTGCTTTGGAGACCATCTTTGGCCTGGGAGTGGCCTTGCTTATCAATGGCACCTATCCGGGTCGTAGCCTGGTTCGGGCTTCCATTCTGGTTCCGTGGGCTTTTCCAACCGTGATTTCGGCGCAGATCTGGTATCTGATGTACAACGATCGTACCGGTATCGTCAGCTACATCCTTCAGCAAATCCATGTCCTGCCAGCCGGTGCTACCTTATTGCAGACCAGTAATGGCATCATTGTTGCGTCCGTCATCACCGATGTTTGGAAAACTACCCCGTTTATGGCGCTCTTGATTCTGGCTGGCTTGCAGGTCATCCCCAATGAACTGTATGAGGCGGCTGGCGTCGATGGGAGTACGCGCTTCCAACAGTTCTGGACGATTACGCTGCCTCTGCTTGCTGGGCCGCTGGTCATCGCCTTACTCTTCCGCACTCTGGCTGCGCTGGGCGTCTTCGATCTGCTCTACATTCTGGGAGGCAACCAGGTACAAAGCGTCGCGTCGTTCTCGTATAACTATATGTTCACGCGTTCTACCTTCGATTTCGCTGCTGGAGTGACCGCCGCTGTCTTCCTCTTTGTGGCTGGACTGATTATCAGTCTGCTCTTTGTCTGGTTGATGCGTGTCACGCAACGATAGCGCTTCGCTATATTCATCCTGGAAAGGAGATTTATTATGGCAATTCAGCAGCAGGCGCGTGCTGGCGCGAAAGCGGGAGCGATCACGGAAGAACCTGGCAAAGGTTTAGAATGGCGTAAGGTAGTTCGCTACATCGCGGTCGTGCTGGTGGTGTTTATCGCATTGGCACCTCTCTATTGGACCGTCGTGACCTCGGTGAAAAGTGGCATTGAACTCAACGTTTCTCCGCCGACGCTCTTTCCGCACTCGTTTAGTTTCGAGAACTACTTAAGCGATCTGAGCACGACGACCTTTACCCGTGACCTGCTCAATAGCGCGATTATCGCTACTGTCACTACGATTCTGGCGCTTATTGTTGGCGTCCTCTGCGCCTATGCCGTTGCACGTCTGAAGTTTCGCGGCAAGGGCATCGTGCTGGGGCTCGCGTTGTCGGTGCAGATGATTCCGCTGATCGCGATTGTCGGACCGCTCTATGTGTTATATACCAGCGTAATTCCGATCTACAATACATACGCGGCCTTGATTATTCCGGACCTCGTGCTCAGCTTGCCGATCACCGTCTGGTTCATGGTGTCCTTCTTCCGCGATCTGCCGCCAGACCTGGAAGAGGCGGCGCTGGTGGATGGCGCGTCACGGATGCGCGCCCTCTGGGAAATCATTGTGCCACTCACCGCCCCTGGCGTCTTCGCCGCCGCGATTCTCTCCTTCATCGGTGTGTGGAATGACTTCCTGTTTGGTTTGACTCTGACGACCGACTCAACTGCGCAGCCGATCACCGTTGGCGTGACGCGCTTCGCCGGTGAGCATACCATCCCCTGGGGCGAAATCGCCGCTGCCGCGGTAATTGTGACCATTCCGCTGGTGATTGTGGTGCTCTTCCTTCAGAAACGCATCGTGTCCGGCCTGACAGCTGGCGCGGTGAAGGGATAGATAAAGACTATAGAAAATATGCTGGTAACAGTTCGGGACCGCCGGGCGATCCCGAACTGTTACCAGCATATTTTCTATAGTAAAATCTCTCATTGTTATGTCCAGATCGACCGTATTTCCCAGATATCTAATGAGAGGATTTTTGCGTTGCCTCCATAGGTAAACAGTTTTATAACAGAATGGTTGCTATGGGACAGATAGATGCGCTCTGTGATACACGTTATGTTGTTTGCGAACACCTCTATGACGGAACTGTCAATGAAGATGTGCAGCTTCAAGCGTTCATTGTCTACCAGCTTTACAGGGCCGCCTTCTACTTCATAGTGGATTACTGAATCGGCGTTGGACGGCGTGTTACCAATACTTAGTTGCCCGGTAGCATGTTCATAGCAAATAGATATCTCTTCGGCGTTGTCGTGTGGGCCAGATAGTGCGATGCTGAATGCCGACGCATTGCCGCGAGTGAGTAGCGCGACTATCTCAAGTGCGGCTCCCTGCACATTTTCTATTGTGTGGGGCGTCTCTGTCACGGTAATATTTGTATTGTGGTAGTGTTTGTTTCTCAAGCTAGAAAGTTCTGGTGCGGGAACCATGCCGAGGGTATTATCTGGAAGCAAGCTAAGGACGCGCGGTAAGGACATCGTGCCCGCCCACCCTGCTTGCAGGATGAGTTCGTCGGAGCGTCCTTCGCGCAACCAACCCCACAGAATGCGGCGTCCTTGCTCGTCACGCAATGTCTGGGGGGCATAAAAATGACTACCCGCGTCCAGCGTGCCCCGAAACTCTGGCGTAAAGTGGGAGTCGTTGTAGGTGCCGACAAAATAGACTGTTCTGCCATAAGGGAGCGGCGATACTACCAGTACGTACTTATCACCCAATGGAAAGAAGTCCGGGCATTCCCACATCTCTTCGGTTTCGCTCTTCTCCCCGCTACAGAGCGGGTGCATATATGCCCATTGTAAGAGATCGGTAGATCTATAAAGGAGTGCTGTCCCTCCTACGCCTTTGATGCCCGATCCGATCAGCTGGTACCAGGTATTCTCTTCCTTCCATACGCAATGATCGCGAAAATCTACAATCTCCATGCCGGACGGGGGAGCCGGAATTACAGGATTGCCCGTGTACTTTTCCCAGGTCAGCAGGTCGTCATGGCTGGTTGCAATACAGGGGCGCTGCTTCCCATTGCGATTTCCGCTGTAGATGATCGTCGGTACGCCATTGTTATTGACAATGCAGCCGGACCAGCAACCATCCTCGTCAACGCCACCGGGTGTCGGAGCGAGCGCGATGGGCAGGTGTCTCCAATGGACAAGGTCGCTACTGACCGCGTGACCCCAGTGCATGTTGCCAAAGAGGGGACTATAGGGATTATATTGATAGAAGAGGTGATACGTCCCTTTCCATTGCACGACGCCGTTGGGATCATTCATCCAGTTCGCGGGTGGCAAAAAGTGGTAGGTGGGGCGGTGTGGGTCGTTTGCCAATCTTTCATCTCCTCATTTATTACGGGCTAGATATGGTTATCACTCCTGAGTATTCCCTTTGTTAGCTGTTATTTTAGCAACCCTGTGTTTCTCTGGCAAGGAAGCAAAGACGGGGGTGTGTCATTGTTTTGCACAAAGGAATTTCCTCATCAACCCCATGATGTAGGGGCGCGGTTCACAAGCCCGTGGCGCTTCCCAGGCCGACGCAGCGGGCTTGTGAACCGCGCCCCTACATCATAGCCATCTATAATCAGGGGCACAAAATCGCATATACGATCAATCTCTGTTATACTTTATGCAAGAATGCAAAAGGTGCCAGGCAGAGTGTTCTCTCTGGAGTAGTATCGGGAGGTGCCTGGAGGAAAGGGAGCGATCTATGACACAACCCCATTCCTGGTGGCAAACAGGAGTGATTTATCAAGTCTATCCACGGAGTTTTCTCGATAGCAACGGCGACGGAATAGGGGATCTCCCCGGCATTACCAGTCGGCTAGACTATTTGCGCTGGCTCGGTGTTGACGCGCTCTGGCTCTCGCCCATCTATCCGTCACCGATGGCCGATTTTGGTTATGATATTAGCAATTATACTGATGTGCATCCGCTCTTCGGAACTTTACAGGATCTGGACACCTTGCTGCACGAGGCCCACCGGCGCGATCTCAAGGTTATCCTGGACTTTGTCCCTAACCACACCTCTGATGAGCATCCCTGGTTTCAGCAGTCGCGTTCCGACCTGACGAACGAGCGGCGCGACTGGTATATCTGGCACGCTCCTGCTCCTGATGGCGGACCGCCCAATAACTGGATGAGCAGGTTTAGCGGGTCGGCCTGGCAATTTGATGAACGCACCGGGCAATACTATCTGCATATGTATGATGTGAAACAGCCAGATTTGAACTGGCGCAATCCCGGAGTACGTCAGGCGATGTATGACGTTCTGCGTTTCTGGCTTGATCGGGGCATTGATGGCTTCCGCGTGGACGCGCTTGAGGTGCTGCTCAAGGATGAGCAGTTCCGTGATAATCCGCTGAATCCAGCGTGGAAGCCAGGCGATCTTCCCAGGGAGCGCCTGATAGAGCACTATGTTACAGACCAACCAGGGATGCACGAAACTATGCGGGAGATGCGCGCTCTAACCGAGAGTTATGGTGAACGTGTGCTCATCGGCGAACTCTATCTGCCGGTGGAGCGCCTGATGGGGTACTACGGCGAGCAGCTAGACGAGATCCACCTCCCCTTTAATTTCCAGTTAGTAAACCTGCCAACCTGGGAAGCGCGCACGATTCGCCAACTGGTCGAGGGCTACGAAGCGGCACTGCCCCAGGGAGCGTGGCCTAATTGGGTTCTGGGCAACCATGATCGGTCTCGCATCGCCACGCGCGTAGGCCGTGAGCAGGCGCGGTTGACCCAACTATTGTTACTCACTTTGCGCGGAACTCCGACCTGCTACTATGGTGAGGAGATAGGCATGCAGAATGTCTCGTTGCCGCCGGAGTTGATGCATGATCCAGTAGGCAAGGAGCACCCGGAACATAGCCGCGACCCGGTACGCACTCCTATGCAATGGGATGGGAGCGCCAATGCCGGTTTCTGTCCTGCCGGAGTGACACCGTGGTTGCCGGTCGCTGACGACTATCAGACCTACAATGTAGCCGTTGAGCAACGCGACCCGTGCTCTTTTCTGACGCTTACACGCACCTTATTGGAGCTGCGCAAGTCCCGTCCTGCCTTGCTCTCTGGCTCATATCATTCTATTGAGCAGGAGAATGCCGCCTGTTTCGTTTATCAGCGCCAACACGCCGACCAGCGCTATATAGTGGCCCTCAACTTCTCAGCGCAAGACCAGGTGGTCAGCCTTCCAGAGCAGGGACAGGGGCATATCGTCCTCTCTACCGCTATGGACCGTGAAGGCTCCCTTGATTTGACGACAATCCATCTACGGAGCAACGAGGGCCTGCTGATTGATGCAGGAGGGCTGTAAGAAGTTATTTATAGACGCAAAAGAGCAATTCATCTCTCACGGGTGATTTGCTCTTTTTTGTATACTGTAGATAGAGAACCTGGTGCTGTTAAGGTAGCACTATGATATACTACCACTACAAGGACGCGATATAAATATGAGTCCACGGCTACCGCGTATCACTGCGGTTGAAGTGATGAGAGCGTTGAAGCATGATGGGTGGAAGCAGGTACGCATAGGACGTGAAGGACACAACAATGAGCAATTACCAATACACTATCATCCTCCATCCCGATATAGAGCAGGGAGGCTACACGGTTACAGTTCCGTCATTGCCAGGATGCATAACCGAAGGAAAAACTCTTGAAGAGGCTATCGAAATGGCGAAAGAGGCTATTCAGCTGTATATAGAGTCACTTATTGCCGACGGCGAGCCAGTACCGGAAGAACGCGAACATCCACAGGCTCTTATTATTAGTGTCGCCGCGTAACTCTTCAGGTCCCCATCCCTACTGAATAGTTACGTCGCTGTTTAGAATGAGGTACTATCTGCATGCCCTTCGTTAAGAAGAATGACGCGAAAGGCGCTCCACTCAATGATGCGCAGAAGATTTTTGTTGGTCGCACCAACGAACTGCACTTCTTTGCCGAACATATCCTCAAGCCCGAAGATCCTGCCTTCAACATTCTCTCCCTCTATGGCGATGGGGGTGTGGGTAAATCTACGCTGATCAATCGCTATATCGAGATGATTAATGCGCCAGAATATAGGGAGTATTGCCTGGCCGCAATTGTGGATGAACGGCAGGCAACTCCGGCCAGTATGATGGAGAAGTTTACCGATCAGTTGCATATGCGCAACGAGTTCAAACACGCGCTGGCACACTATAAAGAGGCTCTGCGCAAGCAGCGGGACGAGCAGGAGACGATACAGGACGCGGTGCTGCAGCGCGCTCCTGATTTCGCTGGTGCCGCCGTCGAGGGCGTTCCTATCGTCGGCCCGTTGCTGCGCGAGAGCTTGAAGGTGACGACGGCACAGGTGCTTAATCGCTACCACAACGGACATCCAGTCCTGGCGCGCCTGGATGACCCGGTCAGCGACCTGACGCGGGCCTTTGTGACGGAACTGAACCGCCTGGCAGAAAGTCTGGTGACGCCGGGCAACGCGTGGCGCGCAAAACGCCATCACAGAATCCTGCTCGTGTTCGATACTTTCGAGCAACTCTCCGCTGAAGCCGCTCCCTGGCTGCTCGATTACTTTCTGGAGGCCGAGATCAGCAGCAACGTGGTGATCCTGGCGGCGGGCCGCATCCCCATCGATCGCTCGTTGCCCGAAGATCCAAAACGCTGGTTGCCCTATCGCGATAATAATACGATCTGCACCATCGCGCTCAATAGCTTCACCTTCGAGGAGACGCGGGCCTATCTGCTGCAGCGCGGCATCGCTGATCCCGAGCGCATTGATCGCATATGGCAGATCTCGCGTGGGCTGCCGCTCTACCTGAGCCTGTTGACCTCCGATCCGGCTTCGGATGTCGATCCGACGACGGACGTGGTGGCCAACTTTCTGCGCTGGATACCGCAAGGCGAACAGGCAAAAAGACGCCTGGTGCTTGACGCATCGCTCTTTTCGCGCCCCTTCAATCAGGACGATCTGGCCGCCTTCGTCTACATCGCTGAGCACGAGCGCCCCGCCTTCTATCACTGGCTTACGCGTCAGCCATTTGTTCATCTTAGCACCCAGGACGGTCGCTATAGCTATCATGAACTGGCGGAGGATCTCTTTAGCCGCCATCTGTATCAACGGTCGCCTGACGCCTGCTATACGACGCGGCGCGCACTGGTGGTCCGTTACCGGGCGGAGCTGGATGCGCACAAGGCCCAGGGTTACGAGGAGTATTACCGGAGCCCTGAATGGCTGAGCCTGGTGCTGGCCCTGACCCGGCAGTTATTCCTCTTGCCGGACGGTGCCAGTCATCGCGCGGCTGTGGAGCAGCTCCTCCACGCCTACAATCTGACGAAACAGGATGAAGAGATCATGCGCGTCCTGCGCGAGATCTCCCAGGTCCATCTCTACAATCAGGCTAACGCCGATGCACGCGACATGGCGACCCTGCTCCTGCGCTACATCGAGGCGGAACCGATGAGCCAGGAGCAGGTGACGGCCATCGGCGCGCTCTTACGCAAGCTAGGCGACGCCGCGACGTTCTCTCCCATGCTGCTGGCGCGTCTCTATGGCAATCGCGGCGTGGCATACCGCAACCTGGGCGCTTACCCGCAGGCGATTGAGGATTTTGATCGCGCCATCGCCCTCGATGCCGCCTATGCCTGGGCGTATGGCAATCGCGGCATCACGTATCGCTCCAGTAAGAATTACGAGCGGGCATTGGCAGATTTCAATACCGCGATCTCGCTTGATGATCACCTTGATTGGATCTATGTCGCGCGCGGCGATGTGCTGCGCCACCTTGGTCGCTACGATCGGGCCATCGAGGACTTTGATCGCGCCATCGCCCTCGATCCCGCTTACGCCCAGGCATACGGCAGCCGTGGGCGCGTCTACCGCATTCTGGGGCAGTATCAGCAAGCGATCGATGACTTTAAGCGCGCCATCGCCCTTGATCCCGAGCGTGCCTGGTTCTACGCTCAACAGGGCGAGAACTACCGCGATGTGCAACAATTTGAGCGCGCCATCGAGGCATACACCCAGGCGATTGCCCTGGCACCGGAATCGTTCTTCTGGGCCTATGGCTCACGCGGTTACACTTACTTCCGCCTTAGAGACTATCAACGTGCTATCGAGGATTATAACCGCGCTACCGAACTCGATCCAACCTATATCTGGGGCTATGGCCAGCGCGGTCGCATCTATCGCCACCTGCGTATGTATGATAACGCGCTGGCGGATTTTAATCGCGCCATTGAGCTTGACACCAGCGATGCCTGGGCCTACAGTCATCGCGGCCTTGTCTATTTCTACATGGGCGATTACACGCATGCCCTGGCGGACTTCAAGCGCGCCATCGAGCTTGATCCCAATTATGTAAATGCCTATGGTCGTAGGGGCGGGGCGTATCTTAATCTGGGCGATCTTGAGCGTGCCCGGCAAGATTATACATACACGTATACTATGGCTCCACGCGATACACGCGCCTGTTGGCTGGCAACGTGGACCACGCTCTGCCAACAACGCCCAATCGCCCAGACCGTCAGCGTGCTGGAAGAAGCCGTGGCGCGGCGTCCAGAGGGCTACTTTGCCCATCTCTGTCGAGGCGTAGCGTTCTGGCTACAGCATCAGAACGAGCAGGCGCTGAGCGAGCTGCAAGAAGCCCAGAAAGCACGTCCAACTATGTGGGATGCGCCCTTCTGGCTGGCTCTCATCTATGGCTCCCAGGGCAGGCCCGAAGCGGTCCAGGCCCTGGAACAGGCGCTGCGTCTTGGTATACCTGCGGTACTTCTCGCTCCTCTGCACTGGCTAAAGGAGGATCAGCCCGCGTTCTATGCCCAATATCTGGCTCCTCTGTTGTAAAGCTATAAGGAGCCCAGTTCTCCCCAGAAAATGTGGATAAACGCCGCGTTGTGTGGATAAGTTGACATATAAAGATACAATTCTTGAGCTTTTAAACTATTGTGTAGCGAAAAAAGAACCGAGCACCAGTAAAGGTGTCCGGTTCTTTCGTCTGCCATTGCAGGTCCGCAATGCTGCAAGAGCCGTGTTGGACTTAGTTGCGTCCTCCGCGAGCCTCCGCGAAACGTTTGTTGACCTCATCCCAGTTGACGACGTTCCACCAGGCGCCGAGATACTCGGGGCGGCGGTTCTGGTACTTCAGATAATAGGCATGCTCCCACACGTCGTTGCCGAGAATGGCGAAGAGGCCATCGGTGGTGGGATTATCCTGGTTGGCCGTAGAAGTAACCTGGAGCTTGCCGCTGCCATCGAGAACCAGCCAGGCCCAGCCAGAACCGAAGCGCTTGGCACCAGCATCGTTGAATGCAGTCTTGAACGCATCAAAGGAACCGAAAGCGGAGTCGATCGCGCTGGCGTTTTCGCCTGTGTGTGCGCCGCCGCCATTGGGCTTCATGATCTGCCAGAACATGCTATGGTTGAGGTGGCCGCCGCCGTTGTTGCGTACAGCGGTGCGAACGTTCTCTGGAATCTCGTTGAGGCGGCGGATCACATCTCCGACCGCGAGACTCTCATACTGAGTCCCCTTCAATGCATTGTTGAGGTTGGTGACATAGGTCGCGTGGTGCTTGTCATGATGCAGTTGCATCGTCTGGGCGTCGATGTACGGCTCCAGCGCATCATACGCATACGGAAGTGGTGGAAGTTCAAAAGCCATCGGACACTCTCCTTACTTACTCTAAGTATACGAGGTCGCGTACTCTATCTCTCTATGCGGTAAAAACGTTTTTTCGTTCGTGACCTCTACGTCTACTGTACTGCCGAGTACAGCAGGTCTACCACTGTAGTTGTATGCCATGAGTGAGGGCATTGTCAAGCAGAAGGATATCCGCCGTTTACTAAATTGATGACTATCTTTCTTTGCCAAAAAGTGCTATATTCTAATTGCAATTTCGTTATATGACGAAATTGTAGAGGCAAAGGAGATACTTAGTAAAGTGGTTGCCTGGAGCAGCAGTATGGGTCAATTTCCTAGAGAAGGACGACAAAATCATAAAGTAATTCTGGTGGTTGAGGATGATCGTGATATCGGTGAGGTATTGGTAGAGTCTATTACCCACGAATCACCATACCAGGCGATGCTAGCCACCGATGGTTTGGATGCCCTACGGATGGTGGCAGGCATCAAGCCCGGCCTGTTCGTACTCGATTATCATTTGCCTGGCATGAATGGTATCGAATTATATGACAGGTTGCACGCTATCGAGACATTGGCGGATGTTCCCGCACTGATGATAAGCGCGCGACTCCCTCGCCAGGAGCTTGAAAAGCGCACAATAGTCGCTATGAACAAGCCCATCGACCTGGACGAGTTTTTACAGATCCTCGACCAACTCCTGACTTGAGCCGCGTATGCACTTCAATTTTCTGTAAATATTAGCTGATCTCTAAACCGTGTGTGTAATGATGATCCAGTGCTATGACCAGATCGTGAAATGATTTTACCAGCTCGTGATTGCGCAAGCGATAGTAGACGACATTACCCTCGCGGCGTGAAGAGACCAGGCCATGCTTTGTCAGCTGGCGCAGGTGTTCAGAGGTAGTAGCCGCCGAAAGTCCTATAGCTCTGGCGATATCCCCTGAACGCTTCTCCGGCGTGTCAACATCGCCGCCTTCGTCCGGTATGGCAAGCAGCTCCAAAATATAACGCCGACTGGTGTCACAGACAAGCGAGAGAAAGGTATCGACGTACTTGTCTACTTCGGGTGGTCGGCGGGGAAAAGCCTTCTCGTCGGGCGTCTTATCTGGTGGCGATGGCTTGTGAGTAGTCATATTTCATGCCCAGCCCTTTCTAAAAGCAAAAAATCACTCTGTCCCATGTAATGGCTCCGCGTCTATTATAATTGCCTCATTCGTAAATGGCAATTTCATCTGAGGCCATCAAAAGATAGAACGATATGGCATGTTTCATTTGTATTCTGCACATAGTTCTAGCCTCCGTCATTCAACCTACTCCACAATACAAATGCTGTAGACTATGTTATAATGCCGCCAGACAACCATTTGTTCTAATTGTTTGAACCCAGTAGGGATGGGCCTTGCGTCCATCCGTTTGCCCACCACATGGCTCCTGGGCCGGATGGACGCAAGGCCCATCCCTACTGAAAAATCGTGGAAACATTTCAAGAGAGGTCTACGAGATGTTTATCGGGAAGATCGTGAAGTCGGATTCGCATATCAATTATGTCTGCCAGATCTACGGGCCGCGCGAGGTCGAGGTGGAACCGAGCCAGGCGGATTATGCCTTTGGTCGCTTTGTGCGTGTCGCGATACGCTCAAACCAGAACGACGATCCAGACGCGACCCTGGATTTTGCGCTCGGCATTAGCCAGGAGCCAGTGACGTATGCTATTGGCGTGATCTATGATACTATTTTGCTGAATCCTGCCTTTGGCTCGCTTGGTCCGCGCCTCTCGAACGAGACCCAGGTGGAGCTCTTCTCTCCCGATTATATTTCGGAGAAGGCGGTGCTGATCTATGTGATGGTGCTGGGGATGATGGAGCTAGGTGCGCCATCTTCAGATGCGACCACGGTTTTTTCTACCATGCACGGCGTTCCCTTGCTGTCGCTTGAGCTGGGCAGCGAGATTGAGACGATGACCGACGAGGAGGTGCGCGCCTTCCACTTTTTTAGCGATTCCGCCTCCGGTCCCGATAGCGTGACGCCGTACCTGCACATGGGCTATCTGCCGCATATCATCGCCCAGCGCAACAGCCTGCTCCCGATGGTGACGCTGCGCATTATCGATCAATTGGAACGTTTATTTCCTCAAAATCTCTCGCTGCTCTCTATTGTAAAGCGTAACTTTGCCTGGCGTCTCAAGGTGGAGACCACTGGTTAACGGAGTTCGTCGATGATTGAACAAGAAAATACCCTGCCAACCAGTTCACCCGCGCTGCGCAAACCCGTGGGCATCACCAAGGGTCCGGGCGAGACGACGCACGAGTACACCTTTGTTTCGCGCGACGATGCCCAGGTACTCAAAAATGGTGAGTATGTGTACTACGAACTCTCCGATCCCGATCTGTCCGGCGTGAATGGCAACCGGGCACCCTTGCGCCGCGTGCTGGGACGCGTGATGAAGCGCGTGCCACTGCAGCTCTACCCCGATACGTTTTTAGGCGAACCCGAGATCTCGCCTGCCCAGGTGGCGGCGATGGTGGGCTATAACTCGCTGACCAACGAGCTATTCGAACTGCACGTCGCTATTATGGGCTACTACGATTCCGTTACCGGCTCGTTTATCAACCCCTGGATTCCGCCGCAATCGGGCAAGCAAATCTTTCTGGCCGACGATGCCATGCTGGCGCAAATCTTGAGCCGCAAACAGGATCGCCAGCCGGGTTCGGCGACGATCGGCTCCCTGCTGACGCGCCCACCCGATACGGTCCCGATCGTGCTCTCGGTGAAGGATGTCGTGAGCACGCACATGGCGATTATCGCGAGCACCGGAGCGGGCAAAAGCTACCTGGCGAGCGTCATTATCGAAGAACTCATGCAGCCGCACAACAAGGCGTGCATTCTGATTATCGATCCTCATGGCGAGTATGGGACGCTGGATCAGATTGCGAACGCGCCGCAGTTCTCTGAGGATGGTGATGGACACGGCGGCGGCTACCGTGCGCAGGTGCGTGTCTATAAGCCGGAACAGGTCAAGGTGCGCCTCTCTACGCTCAATATGGGCGATATGCGCTCCCTCCTGCCGGAGATGACGGAGAAGCAGCAGTACCTGTTGAGCCGCGCCCTGCGCAAGGTCCACGAGATGAAGCGCGGCACTCCCTGGGGCGTGGCCGATCTGAAGCAGGCGATCAAGCAGGTTTCGAAGCAGAAGAGCGACGAGGATAGCGAGGGGGCTGACGATTCGAGCACGGTCCACGCGCTGACATGGCG